>Ga0315280_10006056_pt1 | contig 16862 bp, 16 predicted proteins | sample YL17G06_40_MG_FD_203697 | JGI IMG/M metagenome (GOLD analysis project Ga0315280, IMG submission 203697) | Sediment microbial communities from Yellowstone Lake, YNP, Wyoming, USA - YL17G06_40 | ecosystem: Environmental > Aquatic > Freshwater > Lake > Sediment | place: USA: Wyoming | collected...
TCCGCCTTAAGCCAGATGACCAGGCCATTTTTCTTCAAGGACCTTACATTCTCGTCGTCGAGCACCGCCCCGCCACCGGGAGCAATGACCAAATTATCCCCGCTGGAAATTTCTTCGATGATTCTTTTCTCCATAGCCCGAAAATGGCCCCATCCCCTGGATTTCACGATGTCCCTGATCAAAGCGCCATGCCGCTTTTCCAGGAGGTCATCTGTGTCCACAAATTCTCTCCCGAGGCGAGTAGCCAGCCTCCTGCCTACAGTGCTCTTGCCGGCGCCCCGGTAACCAATCAAGACAACGTTCATAAAAATGCAGGGTTCGAGGATTCACTCGACCCCTTGGCCCCTTTCTTTAATAAAGCTTCTGAAGGGTCTCCCAAAACCCCGGGAAGGATTTATCCACGCACTGTTCCCCTTTGATCTTGATTCCCGGAACAACCAACCCGGCGATGGCCAAGCTCATGGCCAGGCGGTGGTCATTGTGAGTTTCGATCTCCGCTCCATGGACTTTTCCCCCCTCCACTTGCAGCCAGTCTTCTCCTTCCTCAATCCGCATCCCCATCTTGGCCAATTCCCCGGCCAGAGACTTTATGCGGTCTGACTCTTTGAGGCGAAGATGGCCGATATTCCGAATCACAGTCTTCCCCCGGGCAAAGGCCGCGGTAACCGCCAGGGTTGGAACCAGGTCTGGCATTTCGTTCATGTCGATATCAATTCCTCTTAGTTCCTTCCCCTGAACTTCTGCCCAGCCATCCCCCCGGATTACCCGGCATCCCATCTTTTCCAGGATTTTCATAAAGCCCGCATCGCCCTGGATGGAAGCGGGGGGAAAATTTTCAACCTTCACCCTTCCCCGAGTGATCGCCGCCGCTGAAAAGAAATAGGAAGCGTTGGAAGCATCTCCCTCAACCTGATATTTTCGGGGAAGATATTGCTGTCCGGCCCGGACGAAAAAAGAATGATAGTCCTGGCATTGAACTTCCACTCCAAAGGCGGCCATCACCTCCCGGGTGATGTCCACGTAAGGCCGGGAAACCAGGTGGCCCTCCACCTCCACCTGCACATCTCCCCGGGCATAGGGAGCGACCAGCAAAAGGGCGGAAAGGAACTGGCTGCTCTCATCACCTTTAATCCTGGCCACCCCTCCTAAAAGGCCCTGCGATTCCACGACTACGGGAGGATAGCCGTTTCCTCCCTGAGAATAGGCGTTGACCCCCAAAGCGACCAAACCATCCAGAAGGTCGGCGATCGGTCGCATCCTCATCCGCTCGCTCCCATCTAACAGAGTGCGCCCATTTTTCAGAGCAGCCAGCGCGGTCAGAAACCTCATGGAAGTCCCGGAATTGCCCACAAAGATTTTTTCTCCGCCCGCTTTCAGCTTCCCTCCTTTTCCCCTGAGGCGGAGCAGGTCTCCCTCCCAGAAGATCGGGACTCCGAATTTTTCCAGCGCCCGGGCGGTAAGCTCCGTATCTTCGCTGCGCAGGGCATTGAGCAAAAGGGACTCCCCCTCAGCCAGAGCCGAGACGATGAGAGCTCGATGAGTGTAGCTCTTCGACCCAGGAATGGTAACTACTGCCTCACAATGGTGAATCGGCTTCATTTCTATCATTGTTTTCCCATTGAAAGCTTACCAATTATTTTTCCAATGCCCGCTGAAGGTCCTCTTTAATTTGCTCAATCTCTACCTTTCTGCCGGTCCAGATTTGAAGCTGAGCAGCCCCCTGGCGGGCAAGCATCTCCAGCCCATCGATCGTCTGACAGCCCCGTTCTTCAGCTTCTCGCAGGAGCTTCGTCCTCAAGGGCATGTAGACAATGTCCATCACGGTCATCCCTGCCTTCAAGAATTCTTTTCGCAGAGGGCTTTGCGCATCATGTGGCTGCATGCCCACAGAAGTGGCGTTGACGATCACATGGGCACCCAGTCCATCAATAGACGAAAGCGGCAAGGGTATGAATCCCAATTCCCTGGCCAAGTTCCTGGCCTTATCCAGTGAACGGTTGCCAATGAAAACCTGGCAGCCCTTCTCTTTCAGCCCAAAAGCGATGGCCCGGGCTGCTCCCCCAGCTCCCAGGAGAAAGACCCGCTTATCTTTTAGATCAACTTTTTCTTCCAGTGCTTCCAAAGCCCCGCACCAATCTGTGTTATGACCAATCAGCTTTCCTCCTTCATTGCTGATCGTGTTTACGGCTTTGATCTTCCTCGCTACGCTCTCGATTTTATCGAGGAAAGGGATGACCTGGGTCTTAAATGGAATGGTCACGCTTACCCCCTGAATCCCCAGCCCCCTGATCCCGCTCAGAGCTTCTGCGAGATTTTTGACTTCAAAGGCTAAATAGGCGGCGTTCAACCCTATCCTTCTGAAAGCTCCATTGTGGATGATCGGGCTGAGGCTGTGCCGCACCGGGTTCCCGATGACTCCATAGAGCTGAGTCTGAGCATCAATCATCTCAATCTCTCCCAGATCTCCTTCAGTTCCAGAGCGGTCAATTGCCCGGGAGCGGAAACCCGTTTCCTGTCCGGGGAAGCATACGTCCAGGCCGCTCCCATGAGGGGAGCAAAGATCCGGCTCATCTTCCCTTTTTCTCCCATGCAGAAAGCCACGATCTCCTGGTTCATTTTTCTCGCATAGGGGATAAGCGATAAGGTTAAAAAGTTGTCTTCCCAGGACCTAGCGAAGGTGACAATCTTGGCTACGTCTGCCCCCCTTGGAATCATCCGCTGGCAGATCTTTCTTAATTCGTTTTGCGAGAGTGTTCGATGAAAATCATGGAAGGAGAGAATAACCCGCGTTCCTTTTTTATTTTCCACCAGGTTCCGAAGCAATAATCTTTCGCTTCCCACCTCCACATCCACGAAGGCAGCGCCTAAATCGACCGCCTGGCGCAAAATCGCCAGCCTCTTTTTCTCATCCCCTTCAAACCTGCCCCCTTCTTCTTTTCGGCGGTTGGTAATAATGAACGGCTTTTCTCCCGCCTTTAAAAGCGGCTCCAGTTCCGGTTCTCTCAAATAATCCACCCGAAGTTCGATGAGGTCAGCCAGCCGGTTTGCTTCCTCAACGGCCTGAAGTGCCTTTTCTCCAGTCGTCTCCACAATGGGAAGGCAGATTCTTCCTAAGCTTTTACCTTTCGGAAATCGTCTCATCAATTCGCACCCCAAAGTGTCTTGCTGATCTTTCCCGGTAGACCAGAACTTCGCTCCCTTCCTTGAGGTCCACCAGGGAAACCGCTTTCCCATCTGGTTGGGTGAGCCGGATGGTCTCGGCATTCTGCAGGATGACTGAAATGATCTGGCCGCTCTCTTCCGCTTCCACCAGAGCCAGGGGGCGCCTTTCTACCTTGGCCCTTCCCACCACGGCTGGATAACTTTTGCCCTCAAAATTCACCACCAAGGCCGGATCACCAGCCCGAATCTCTGAGAGATATTTTGTCTCCCCGTTGGCCAGGCGAATGTATGCATGCACTGGCCCGGCGTTGACCCGGAAAGGCCTGGGGTTCACGAAGGGATTTTCCAGGCTTTCGCAATGAACCAGAAAGAAGGCCTGGCTGCTGTTCCCTACCAGCATGCCTTCGCCCTGGACCATCGAAGAACAGGTATCCACGCAGACTCGATCCCCCAGGCCCAGGGGTTCAATGCGCTTAACCCGGGCAGGGAAGAGCTCGAATTTTTCGCTCTCTCCTTTGAGCGCCTGGATGATTTTCCGAACCGCATTTGGGTCTGGGGTGTTAAGCACGACCCCCTCCACCCCTTTCTCCAGAATGGACAGGGCCGTCTGTCCTTCTTTTAAGTCGGAGATCTCGACGAAGAGGTTCCCCGTCCTGCTCAACAAATTTTCCAGGGGGATGATCGTCCAGTCCCCTCCTTTCACAACTACCTTCTTCGAGAGGCTCAGGTTGACAATCTCCTCTTCGTCCCTTTTCTCCCGCACCTCTCTCTCCACCACATCCCGACCCAGCCTGAGATCCCCGTCCTCGGCCACAGTGGGGATGAGGCCCATCTTTCTCACTTCCGAACGAATACCGGCCTCTACCCAGAGGGCGTCAGCCCCGCTCTCCATGGCTGCCTGGGCTACCTCCACCATCCAGGGAATCACCTTCACCCAAACCTTTTTTGTCATTCCATTAACTCCTTCAGGCTTCCATCTCTTTAAGCCCGTCTTCTACCGTGAAGCCGTTGTGCACCATTTTATAGATGACCCGGATGATCTTTTCTGGGTCCCGGTGCTGGAAAGCATTTCTGCCGATGGAGACCCCCGCTCCCCCGGCTGTAACTGACCCCTTGACCATTTCTAAGATGTCCCGGTCCGTCTCCATTTTCTCCCCTCCGGCAATGACCACGGGAACAAAACATCCCTCCACAACTTCCCGGAAACTCTCCGGAGAGCCAGTATAATTGACTTTGACGATGTCCGCTCCCAATTCGGCTCCCACGCGGGCGGCGTGCTTGACCACGCTCACATCATACCCATTCTTCACCTTCGGCCCTCTCATGTACATCATGGCCAGGAGGGGCATCCCCCATTCCGTGGCCTTCCTGGCCACGTGCCCCAAGTCCTTCAGCATGGAGCTCTCATCCTCCGCCCCGATGTTTACGTGGATGGAGACCGCATCCGCTCCCAATTTAATAGCCTCCTCCACGCTGCACACCAGGACCTTGCAGTTGGGATCCGGGGCCATGCAAGTGCTCGCCGAAAGGTGGATGATCAGGCCCACATCCTTGCCGCTGCGGCGATGACCGGCTTCCACCAGGCCTTTGTGGATCACGATGGCGTTGGCCCCTCCCATGGCCACGGCATTGATCGTCCGGCGCATGTCGGTCAGCCCAATCATCGGGCCCAAGGTTACGCCGTGGTCCATGGGCACAATCACCGTCTTGCCCGAATCCCGGTCCATGATGCGCTCCATTCGTATTCGTTTGCCTACCATCTTCTCCCTCCTCCTTGTTGAATTATTCCCTCCTGGTAACCATTCACCGCAGAGCACGCTGAGAACGCAGAGAAGAATTCGTCAGCCTTCATCCTCGCGCTTCGCGGGGTTAAATAATGTGTTTTATCTCGGCGCTCTCTGCGCTCTCCGCGGTGAATGGGTATTCCAAAAATAAAAAAGCCGTGAGAAAAAATCCCCACGGCTCAAAATAAAAAGGCCGTGGGTAGCACTTTGTCTACCCACGGCCTCGATCAGTTAAATGAATTTAATGATCAGCTTCCAGGCGGCGGGCAGACCCGGGCATAATAAAACCAGTAAAAGTAAAGCCCGCCGCAAAATTCAATGTTCTGGTGCTGATCCATTTCAACCCTTATTTTTAAAGTAAGTTCCTTTTACCATAAAGCAAGATTTGTTGTCAAGAGAAATTTTTAAGATCTTTTTTCGCGAAGGTCCCAAATCTGGCTCATCCGCCGAACATGGGATGGATCCACCGGATATCGTCCCCTTCCTTAAGTTCGACGGAATCGTACTCCTGGGGCCGGACGATGCGGCTGTTGAGGATGAAGACCATCTGATCATGACCTGTCTTTTGGATCAAGGTCTTGATCATGGGCTCGTCTTTATTGGCCTCCCGGATCATGTCAACAACGCGGATGAACTTAGTTCCGGGCTCAAAGTCGCGCTCCTGGTAATTAATCCTCACTTTCATTGCCTATCCTTGACTGCGTGCTTCCAACCCATCAATCGGCCCCGGGCCAGTCAAATCGGAAGAGGTGGGGAAGTTAGATTCCCCACCCCATCCATTTACTCTCAATCTATGTATTCTTCCATACCCAGTCGCTTGATCAGTTCCTGGGCTGGTTTGCCATCTTCATCCCAGCCCCGCACCCGGTAATAGTCCATGATCGCGTCTTCCAGGCCGACCGGCACTCTGTTAGCTGCCGGGCCCTCAGCCACCGGCTCCATGAACCGCTTGGGGTACTGGAAGTCGTGTTCTTTCTTCCAGCCGTAGCGAATGTTCAAGAGCTTCTGCAGGGTGGTGATCCGTTCCCCACAGCGGCGGAGGTCGTCCAGGCTCCAACCGAGGCCGGTGGCGGCGTTAATGGTGTTACAGAGGTCCGTAAGGGTGTAGCTGCGGAACTCCATGAACTTGCAGTGGCCGGCTGAGTTGATAAGGTTGCAGTAGTCATGGAACTTGGCGTTGCGGTCGGCCGCTTTCTCCCAGGACCAGCGTTCTTCGTTCTCCACCTCGGCAATGCCCCACTCGGGCAGCCGGATGTGGCCGACCCAGATATGCTGGGAGTTACCCCGCTCGTGGTTCGGGCCGGAGGCGACGCCAGTGCAGTAGTTGAGGGCCGAAATGTACTGGGCCCGCCAATTGTGGGCGGCAATCTCCTGGCCCTTCATCTGGACAGCCCACTCCTGTGAACCTTTGCCGAGAGTCTCCGAGGCAATTTTGCACCCCTCGCCTAACAGATAACCCAGTCCATCGGCTCGCTCGCCGATTTTTTTCACCATCTCCACCATGGCCCCGGCATTGCCCCAGGTAAGGTCCAGGCCATAGGTATCCTTCTGGGTGATCACGCCTTTCTCGTAAGATTCCATGGCCCAGGCAATTACAGCGCCCAGGGAGATGGTGTCCATGGAGTACCGGTTGGCTAATTCGCCTGCATAGGCCACAGCCTTGACATCATCAACCATGGTATCAAATCCCAACATGGCAAAAGTCTCGTACTCCGGACCTTTACCCTTATACGCATAGGGACCTTCCTTGACCTCGCAAAGGTTGTGGCACTGGAGGACGCAATAATGGCAGGGCCAGGGTTTGGCTTTGAGTTCCTTGGCGTAGTTGGAGCCATGCATAGTCTTTACACCGCTGGGAAAGTCGGCCAACTGGTAGTTCTTAATGGGCAGGTTCCCCTGCGGTGCGAAAAGCTCGGTGGCCATGGCCGTGCCCACGCGCTTGATTTGCAGCCACTCGGGTTTTTCGGCGTCGATTTCGGCCAGCCGCTTATTGATTTCCTTGTTGAGTCGGTCGACTCCAGACGGGTCATGAAGCTCGCATCTCTGTGAGCCACGGATGGCAATGCCTTTGAGCAGCTTGGAGCCCATGACCGCGCCCAGGCCGCAGCGGCCCACGAAGGATTTCTTTCTCGTCTGAATGTTGGCGTAGCGGACCAGTTTTTCGGCTGCCTGGCCGATGGTTAATGCCTCAAATTTATCTCCGGCGGCCTCCTTAATGGCATCTTCAGTCTCGTAGGCGTTCTTGCCCCAGAGGCGGCTGGCATCCTTGATTCTGGCCTTACCATCATCGACGACGATGTAGACTGGTTTCTTTGCCCGGCCGTGGACGACGATGGCGTCATAGCCGGCCTGCTTCATCATGATCCCGAAGCTGGCCGTAGCTGCCGAGTCGGCGTTCATATTGATGGAGGGTGAGATAGCCCCGGCTGACCATTTGGCAGCGCCGGTTTGTTTCAATCCATTGAGGGGACCAGCTGCAAACGTAAGACGATTGGCAGGGTTGAATGCCGTCGTGCCAGCGGGGCATTCCTTCCACATGAAATAGGCGGCCAGGCCGGCACCGCCGAGGAAGTACTCATATACCTTATCCGGCAATGCCTCAACATTGCAGGTGCCGTTGGTAAGGTCGACCTTGAGTATTTTTCCCCAAATGCCTTTCATGGAGACCCTCCTTTCACCACGTGATTATAGATTGCGCTCAAAAATTCGGAACCCGAAACCTAATCCCCCTTTAAGTTAAATAATTTCTAATTTCGAAATCCGAAATCCAAAACAAATTCGAATGACTAAAATTCTAAATTCAAAACGGAAAAGACTTTTTTTCATATCCTGTATTTGATTTTGGATATTGTTTAGGATTTCGTGCTTCGGATTTAGAATTTGTCAGTCTTATATATCAATGGGCTTGAATATCAAAACAATCGCCATTACGATAAAGACCATGGTTTCCGCACCCTGCGACCAGTACCGGGCCGTGATCGCCATTACCATCCCGAGGGCGAAGGCGGAAACGAAGGTCCCTTTCAGGTTGCCCATCCCTCCCACAATGACCACAGCAAAGCTCAGCAAAAGGACGGAAAGTCCCATATAAGGGTGGATGGAACTGATCGGGGCATAGAGAACCCCTCCCAGAGCGGCCAGGGCGCTTCCCAGGATAAAAACGATGGAAAAATATTTATCCACGTTAATCCCCAAGCATCTCACCCCGTCTTTGTCCTCCAGGGCGGCCACCACGATTTTACCCACAATGGTCTTTTTAAAAAACAAATCCAAAGCAAAAAAGAGAAGGATGGCAATCAGGACGATGAAGACGCGGTAGAGCGGAAATGTCATACCCCAGACCGCCAGATATGCTCCGATGGGATCGCTTAAAGGATAAGGGCTCACTCCCCAGATCCACTTGATCGTATCCACTCCGATCAGAGTGACAGCGAAAGTGGCAATGAAGGTATAATCGAGGGATTCGCCATAAAGCCTGCGGATAATGAATCGCTCGATCACATAGCTTATGGGAATGACTACGAGGACGGCCAGGCTCCCGGAAATGAAAAAGAACCCCTTGTAGTAACCGATAAAAGTGAGGAGCATATAAACGCCGATCGTATAAGTCAAAGTATGGGCAAAATTGATGACCCGAATCGTCCCGAAGGTCAGGGAGAGGCCGATAGAGATAAAGTAAAGAATTGCCCCGATGGTAAACCCGTAGAGAATGGTGTAAATCATCTCTTCACCGCCTCCCCTTCTTCCGGCCTCCCGACCCCCTTCCTCTTTTGAATATATTCCCAGATACCCTGAATATTTCCCCAAATCCCCTTGCGGAACTTGAAAACGATGATCAGCAGAGAAAAGCCCAGGAACATCTCCCAGCGATGAATATAGATGGGCAAGAAGTTACTGATCAGCATGTAGGCCACGCCGCCCACCAGGGCCCCGTAAAGGTTCCCGGCTCCTCCGATCAGGGAGGCGAAGACGACCCCCACGTTACTGTGTACATCCATAGAATTGGGATTGACGAAATTATAATTCAAAGCGCTCAGTGTTCCCGCAAGACCGCCCACACATCCAGCCAGGACAAAGGTCAGCCACTTATAGAAAAAGGTGTTATATCCAAGGAACTTGACCCTGGTTTCATCCTCCTTGATGGATCGGATTAAAATTCCATAGGGTGAGGTGGTCACCCGCTTCAAGAGATAAAAAACCAGCAGCAAACAAAGAAGGACAAACCAGTACTTGAAGGTCGGGTTGGCGAAATTGAGAAAACTGAAACTCGAAACCCGCACCCCAAATCCGTCCTCTCCCCTGGTAATTCCCCTGAGGGGCGACAGAACGAGGAAGAACCCGATCTGGTTGAAAGCTAAATTGATCAGGGAGAAGCAGGCTCCGGTGGTCCGGACAATGATCAGGCCGATGAGCATCCCCAGTGCGCATGCGCCGAGGATCCCCACAAAGATGGCCAGAATGGGATTCCCGCTGACATACTTAATAAAAAGGCCGGAACAGTAGGCGCCTGTCCCCAGGAAGAGCATGTGACCGAAAGAGAGCCTTCCCATGTATCCATACATCAGGTCAAAGGACATGACAAAGATGCAGAAGATCATGAAGTCCGTAACCCGGTGGGCCGAAAGAATGGGAGTGAGCAGCAGGAAGCAGGCCGCAATCACCAGAAAATCGGTCATTCTCCGCTCCTTCATGGGTGTGCTCATCAATCCCGCGGGAGGCTCCCTGAATTTATCAGAACGAGTTTGCAGCGGCTTGCCCTTATCCAAAGTCAACTCCCTCAAGTGCATCCCGTTGTTTTAGAGATACTCTTCCAGTCCCCGAGTGTCGGAGATCTCGGACTTATCGACAATTTCCTTGGCTACCTTACCTTCCTTCAGGATATAGATGCGGTCAGCCAGGCGCTTTACGATGGCCAGGTTTTGCTCAACGATCACGGCAGAGACTCGATCTTTCAAACCGCTCAGAATTCTTCCGACCTCTTCAATGACAATCGCAGCCAGTCCCTGAGTCGGCTCATCGATCAGCAGGAGATTCGAATCTCCAACCAGGGCCCGGCCAACCAGTAAGATCTGCCTCTGCCCCCCGCTTAATTGCCCGGCCTTGGTATTCAAAAAGCCCTTCAGCTTTGGATAGATCCCCGTCACTTTCTCTAATGCCCGATCCAGGGGTTCCCGGCTGGAGTAAGCGGCAATCTCGATATTCTCCCGGACGGTCAAGTTCCCGAAGACTTTCTTCTCCTGAGCAACGTAGCGCATCCCCTGCAAGTACAGCTGTTCGGGAGAAGACCCGGAGATTTCTTTTTCCTGGTAAGTGATGGACCCATTCTGCGGCTTCAATAGACCCATGATGGTTTTCAATAAAGTTGTCTTTCCGGCTCCATTGCGCCCGATGAAAAAGGCCATCTGTCCTTTTTGGACATTGAAAGAAACATCATGCAGGACTTTGGCATGGCCATAGGCGACGTCTAAATTTTTAACTGCGAGCATATAACCCCTTCTCCAGGAAAACTTCAAAAGAAGCTTATTTTTAATGTCGAGGAAATAACTGAATCGCTATGGCGAGTGCAAGCAAACAATCTCCTTAAGAGAGATTGCCGCGCCCCTCGGGCTCGTAATGACCAGGTAAGAAATTAGGGCATTTTCCCTTCATCCGGTCATGTGGGCCACTGGTCTACTTCCCCTTTTCCCCAGTAGCACTCCCGCACCGCTGGATCGCTCAGCACTTGGTCTGGTTTTCCCTCGCAGATAAAATTCCCCTCATTCATGACGCAGAGACGGTCTACTAAGTTAACGATCTTGGATAACTTATGCTCAATGATCACTAAAGTAAGATTTTTCTTGATCCGTTGCAGAAGGTCCAGCACATCGGTAATTTCCAAATCACTGAGTCCAGACAGAGGTTCATCCAGGAGCAGAAGCTTCGGGTTGAGAGAAAGAGCAATCCCGATCTCCAGCATCCTCTTGAAGCCATAGGAAAGCTCAGACGTCAGGTTCAGGGCTTTGCTTTCCAGTTCCACCAGTTTCATCGCCTCATAACATCTTCTTCTGATATTCTCGTTATTTGCCGGGGATAATAAGAACTTCCAATGGGATGTATGCTCCTTCTGGAATCGAATGCTGGATAAGACCAGATTTTCCCAAACGGTCATCGAATTAAAAACGGAAACAAGTTGGAACGTTCGCACCATTCCTTGCATGACTCTCTGATTTGGAGGAAGGTGGGTAATGTCATTTCCGAAAAAGACAATGCGCCCGGCAGTGGGAGGGAATAAACCTGAAAGAAGGTTAAAGAACGTTGTCTTTCCTGATCCGTTAGGACCGATGATGCCAACGGTTTCGTTTGGTTGAATGTGGAAGTTTACCTGGTTGACGGCAATAAGACCCCCAAAATGTTTGCTCAGGCCACCGGTTTTAAGCACTTCAGACATGCCCCCGTCCTCTTTCCCAGTCATTCAGGCCTGCAAAATAAAAAAGGGGAGGAGATATTCACTTTGGATATCCCCTCCCCCTCCCCTCCATCGTTACCAGCCCATTTCTTTCAGGGGCAGGCACAATTCCTCACCCATATAGACGTCAGCCACTCTGCAGACATCCCATTTATCTTTTTTATCTTTAGGAGTCTTGCCTTCCATAATAAATTTGGCATATTTATAGAAGGGCCTTCCATCGACACGCCAATTGGCCGGCCCCTTGACGCTCATAAATTCCGGCTTATCCATGAGGGCTTTGTAAATTTTGGCCGGTTCCAGGGATTGGGCCAATTCAATCCCGCGCAGGGTTTCCTGCATGCCCACATAGGCATAAACTGCAAATGAATCTGGCGGCTCGCCGTACTCTTTCCTCCAGACCTTGGTCAGGGCATCAACTGCCTTCACGGTCGTCGGATCTTTGAGCCCGCTCAGGTCGTGATACCACCACCATCCCATGGTTACCCCTTCAAGGCCTTCAGGAGGAACTCCGATTGCCAGGACGACGCCAATGGAATTAAAGAATACCTTCGCATCCTTCCTCAGCCCCAGTTCATAGACCTGTTTCAAGGCGTTGATGGCGTCGTTTCCCCAGTGTCCCATCATCACCACGTCAGGTTTGGCCTCTTTGATCTTGATGATATAGGAAGTGAAGTCAGGGGTTCCCACAGGGGACCAGGTTTCGCTGATTTTGATTTCCGGGTATTTGGAACCGAAGACCTTATGGGCACCTTTGGCCGCGCCCCGGCCATAGGCGTAGTCGGGGAGGAAGAGCATGACATGCTTCGGCTTGTAGGTCCTGGCTACATAATCTGCACACATTCTTCCGATGCCATCGACACCCCCGAGGGAAGAGAGGTAATAGGGAGCCTTATTTTTCTTTTCGAAGGTTTTCTCCTCGATCCCATTGGTCACCATGATATAAGCCTGGCCTGCCTGGGCTTGCTCATTCAAGGCTTGACTGACGTGGGCAAACGTACCTCCCACAATTACGTTAACATTCTCGTTAACCAATTCCCGGAATCTTCGAATCGCCACATCCGGTTTGGTTTCATCATCCCGGATCACGGCTTCAACTTTGACCTTCTTTCCCCCTAATTTCAGACCCCCCTTTTCGTTGACCTGCTTGATGGCTAATCTGATCCCGTCGATTTGAATCTTTCCGACTGCCGAACCCGTTCCCGTGATACTGTACATTACCCCAATCTTAATTGTTTCCGGAGCTGCCCAACAGGTGCCGGCTGAAGTAAACAGAAAAAGACCCGAAATCAAGCTTACCGCCCAAACCAATCCAAACCCTTTTTTCATTTCTCTCCTCCTTTCTTTGAAATGAGTTTTTGTCTGCTGGGAACGATGTAAATATATGAAAAAAGCGCTTATCTGTCAAGCAGGAAAAACCTGATACATGTCAGTACCTTATGGTTTTGTTTTATCTTCCTAATGGCTGAGCGCTAACTGCTGAAGGCTTTAAGATTTTCAATCACCGCCAGCGCTTCTTCCGCCTCCAGCGCTGGTACCCTTTCTCCGAGACTTCCGATTTAATTCCCAGGTAGAACTCTTTGACGTCCTCGTCTTCCAAGAGATTCTGCGGCGTATTCGCCAATACGATTCTGCCCGTCTCCAGGACATAGCCGAAGGTAGCGATCGAGAGGGCCATGCGGGCATTTTGTTCCACCAGAAGGATGGTCGTCCCCTCGCGATTGATCGTCTGGATGATCTCGAAGATCTCCCGCACTAAAATGGGGGATAATCCCAGGGAGGGTTCATCCAGCATGAGAAGCTTCGGCCGGGTCATTAGCGCCCGGCCAATGGCTAACATCTGCTGCTCTCCGCCGCTCAAGTACCCCGCTTGTTGAGCGGACCGCTCTTTGAGGATGGGAAAATAGCGGATGACCCGGTCCAGGTCCTCTTGCACTCCCTTACGGTCCTTGCGGGTATAAGCCCCCATCCAGAGGTTCTCCCGCACGGTCAATTCGGGGAAAACCTCCCTTCCTTCGGGCACCATGGAAATACCCAGGTTGACAATATCCTCGGCATCCAGGCGGTCGATCCTTCTACCCAGAAACTCGACGGTCCCTTTGTCCGGCTGATCTTCCAGGAGCCCCATGATCGTTTTCAGGGTGGTAGTCTTCCCGGCACCATTTCCGCCGAGGACCACCGAGATGGTCCCCTCCTGGATGTCCAGGGAAATCCCCCGGAGGGCTTTGATCAACCCATAATACAGGGTTTCAATATTCTTGACCTCCAAGATGCTTCCCAATTCTTTACCCTTCCCCCAGATAGGCTTTCAGCACTTCGGGGTGCTTCTGAATCTCTTTGGGAACCCCTTCGGCAATCACCTGTCCATAGTTCAGAGCCAGGATGCGGTCGGAGATGTCCATGACTAAATTCATGTCATGCTCCACTAAAAGAATAGTGATTCCAAAGTCATCCCGGATATCTTTAATAGAAAAGATTAGGTTTTCTTTTTCCTCCAGGTTCATCCCCGCGGAAGGCTCATCGAGGAGGAGAACTTCTGGCTCCAAGGCCAAGGCCCGCCCCAACTCGACCAGCTTCTGGGTCCCATAAGGAAGGTTCACCACCAATTGGTTCCTGGCAGCCTGCAGTTCCAGGAAATCGATGATCTCCTCCACTTTTTCCCGCTGCTGGATCTCCTCCCGGGCAGCTTTTGAATTTGCGGTAAGAAAGGTCGCCCCTGTCCAGATCCCTGTTTTCAACTTATTGTGCCTTCCTAACATAAGATTGTCCATAGTGGTCATATGCGAAAAGAGCTCAATATTCTGGAAGGTGCGGGCAATCCCGGTTTGAGCTACCTGATGAGGTTTCAACGGAGTGATGTCCTGGTCTTTAAAAAATATCTTTCCATTGCTGGGCTTGTAGATCCCGCTGATACAGTTAAAAACCGTGGTTTTCCCCGCTCCGTTTGGGCCGATGATGGAATAGATTTCACCTTTCTCGACCCCAAAGCCAACCCGATCAAGAGCTTTTAACCCCCCAAAGCTGATGGATAAATTTTCGACTTTTAACTGAGCCATACCAGCCTCTGTTTGCATCCTTCAATTTTGGCTTTGGGGAGTTAGGAAGATGAAGTCCCCCCATCTCCCTATCCCCCCATCCCCCTATCCTCTATTTAGTGATCCTCATCCAGTCCGTGAGCCTCTTGACCTTTCCATCGGGCTGAACCTGGCCGAGGAAGACGTGTTTTCCACCCTGACGCTCCGTGGGCGTAAAGGTAATTGGCGGGCCAATCCCCTGCCAGTCCTTCATCGTCTCCATCGCTTTGACAAAAGTCTCGACCGTTAAATTCTTTCCCGCTCTTTTCAATCCTTCAACCAGAGGCTCGGCAAAAAGAATCCCTGCGTAGTAAAAGATCCCCCACCGCTCCTTGGGTTCATATTTCTGATGCCAGCCACGATATTTGACCATTAGGGGATGCATCGAATCCGGGACTTCTCCAAAGTTTCCCTGAATCATCCCTGACCAGAGTCCTTTGGTGATTTGCAGCATCAAGGGGGCGTCGGAGAGCGTGTCGCTGGTCGCCCACTGGGGTTTATACCCGATTTTGGCCGTCTCTGCCATTATCAAAGCGCCGTGGGTGGGCATCGCCCACATGATGACAGCCTCCGCCCCCGAGTTCTTCAACTTCAATGCATGGGTGCTCAAATCTCGGTCCGTGACTTCCGCCGAAAAATTGGCTACCAGGTCAATTTTCTTCTCTTTTAAATACCTCTCTACGCCCATTAAACCCTGCTTGCCATAATCATCATTCTGGTAAAACATGGCAATCTTTTTAAAATTCATCTTCTCATACAAAAAGCTGGTCAGGGCATAAGCTTCATCGTCATAAAGGGGGAAAATGGGGAAGAGGTATCTTTGGAACGGCTGAATCCAGTTATAGACCCCGGTTGCGGGGGCTACCCATATGACCTTGTTCTCCATAAAGTAATCGCGATTGGTCATCCCACAGGCAACTCCCACACCGCCGACCACCGCGAAGACCCCAATCTGCTCGACAAACTCTTTCCCGATGGCTTTAGTCTTTGCTGGCTGGTAGGCATCATCGCGCAAAAAGTATTTGATCTTCCTCCCATGAATTCCGCCTTCATCGTTAATGCCCTTGAACAAAAGCCCCGTTCCCCGGGCCACTGATCCCCATGGAGCTGCTGGACCCGTCTGAGGTCCCCATTGGCCGACAAGGATTTCCGTATCCGTTACCCCTCTTACTGTCTGGGCCCAGCTTCCTCCGGCCACCATAAAGGCTCCGAAGATCAACATTCCCAGTGAAACGAACATAATTTTTCCTTTCATTCTGACCTCCTTTTCTTCTTCTACTCTTGGGCTAACCTGTAGTGAAGAATTCGTTGGAAATTAACCTTTTCACCCTTTCCCCTTTTCCCCAAAAGTTTTTCTCACCCCCTTCCATCTGGTCCTCAGACCTTCTTGACAAAATGTTTACCCAGCAAGCCGCTGGGCCGGATGCAGAGCACGAGAACGATGATGGCAAAGGCTACCACCGATTTAAACGCCAGGGAAACATAACCCCCAAAAAGGTTTTCTACCACCCCGAGGAGCGCCCCGCCAACGGCGGCGCCCGGCAGGCTGGTCATCCCCCCGAGCACCGCAGAGGCGAAGGCTTTCATCAGGGGATCCATCATCATGGGTGGGTCCAGGACGGTTAGGGCGGCGATGAACATGCCGGCCACCGCCCCGATGAACGAGCTGAGCGCCCAGGTGAATGAGAATATGCGCTTGGTGCGGATTCCCATCAGCCGGGCCACTAAGCGGTTCTGTTGTGTAGCCCTCATGGCTGTGCCTAACTTGGAATACTGGAAGAAGAGGAAGAGGAGGCCTATCAAGATCAGACAGATGATGATCGTCCAGAAGTTAATTTTACTGATCACCAAGCCGGAAAAATTATAGGTCTCGAAGCCGGAGATGGGGAAGGGCATAGACCGCTGATCCGGCCCCCATTTCCATCCGGCCAGCCCCATGAGAATCATCTCGAATCCCAGGGTGATGATAATCAGCCCGATCACCGTCGGATCTTTTGCCGGTCTCAAAAAGACAAACTCCAGGAAGGCCCCCAGGGCAGCGGCAAAGAGCAAGGTCAAAAACAGACCCAGCGGGAAAGAAAGGTGATAGGTGTCCAGGAGAAGAAAGGCGATGAATGAAGACATCATAGCCATCTCCCCCTGGGCAAAATTCAACACCTCCGAGGTCTTGTAAATGATCACCATGGCCAAAGCCAGGAGAGCATAGCAAAAACCGACAGCCAGGCCGCTAACTATCAACTGCCCGAGCATTCCGCCTCCTCAATCAGTGATTATACAGAGCGACATATATTTTTGCGCATATTTACAATAGCCTCATATAGTCTGTCATTCCGGGCTTGACTAAGCCTGCCCCGTACTTGATACGGGGGAATCCAGATTCCTGAATGATGGTTTCCT
>Ga0315280_10006057_pt1 | contig 16858 bp, 14 predicted proteins | sample YL17G06_40_MG_FD_203697 | JGI IMG/M metagenome (GOLD analysis project Ga0315280, IMG submission 203697) | Sediment microbial communities from Yellowstone Lake, YNP, Wyoming, USA - YL17G06_40 | ecosystem: Environmental > Aquatic > Freshwater > Lake > Sediment | place: USA: Wyoming | collected...
ATATAAAATCCGTTATAGGGGTAACAGAACTGTAGTTGCGATGAGATGCAATAACGGATTTCCAATTACAACAAATTGCCGTTTTTGTATTTTGACTTGGCACTTATGCGGAAATTCACCCGATTTTCGACTCCAAAATCGGAGATTGTGGCATATAATTTCCGTTTCTTCCTTTTTGGGAAATCCCGAAGTAAGAAGACTAAGATGCTTTAGAACCCCAAAGCCTTGCCATATATTGGCTTAAAGGCTTGTTGCATCATATCGCAGCTCCCCTTCAGCTACCCCAATATAGGCACATATTTCTTGTCAACTTCACATATTTTGCATTGATCGTCTGGCTGATTTCCGCACAAATGGTTCCTTAACTTCTTTTGACACAAGCAGACCATATCTATCTGGCTTCCTGAACGCATTACCCCAAGCCCCGTGATTTCGATATGTTCGGAGACGCTCAAGGTCGAATTCTGCCATATAAATGCCTTCTTGCTCTCCAGCCTCAATGATAAGCGTATCCCTTGAACCTTCATTTTCATCAAAGGCAATCCCATCATAAGCAACAGAATGACCGTTATTTTGAGGTGAAGAATAATTCGCTATTGCTACGCCAACCATGTTTTCATAAGCCCTTGTCCTGAACTGCGTCAGACGGTTAATTTCTAATCCACAGGCATTTGGGGTCAAGATGATCTCTGCTCCCTTCAGCATCAATATCCTTGCACTTTCAGGAAATTCACGATCAAAACAGATCATCGCACCGATCTTTACTATATCAAATTTTGTATCCAGATTACAAACATAAAAATCATCACCGGGTGTTAATGAAGATTCTATATCAAAATCGCAAGTGTGGACTTTGGCGTATGTCATCAAAACGTTCCCGTGTCTGTTAATTATTGACACAGAATTTCTTGGATAACCTTCCCATTGCTCAAGATAAGTTAATGCCATTGCCATATCTAGTTCCTTTGCCAATTCTTTGAAGTGGACAAAAAAACTATCATTTTGTTTTATTGCCTTCGCTTCCCATTCCTTGCGCGCATCTGGCTTTGTTGGGTCGTAAAATGAGTAGCCGATATTCCACATTTCAGGAAAAAGGGCAATATCCGCACCCATCTCAGCCGACCGACGGCAAAACTCATCTCCCTTTTTAAGATTGGCTTTCTGATCATCCCCAAACGGAAGCATCTGAAGCAATGCGACTTTTAGCTTACTCACCCTTGTTCTCCTTTCATATCATCATTTGATCCAAAATGTCAGCCTCAGCTTTGAAGCAGTCAGATGCCTTATCAAGATGCAATTCTCTAACCAGAAATTACTGAGTACGATAAATTTTTAATCTGCCATTTGACACTATCAGATTATAACACTTTTTAACCGATTCGGTTATAGTCTCATCTTCCTTTCCCCATATCAAGAGATAATCAATATTGTGAGAGTAACCGGAAAAGTCTATATCTTTAGGTCTCCAGTGAACAGCCTGTACCCAATCTTTCTCCTTAAACGGCGGCTGAAAATTCTCTTTGAACTTCACAGGGAAATAGTCGAACTGAACTTCGTAGTTACCCAGATTTATCCCGCCGTTATCAAGGCAATAGTAATTTGCCGCATTAACAAATATACCAACTTTTAGTGACTTTCCATTACCATCAAAAAACAAAGGTAGTAATACTTTATTTTTCTCTATCAGTCCGGTTTCGGATGTGTATTCATTCAGCTCTGTATTCAGTATCTTGCAGTAATAGCCAATATATGCAACGTTCACCAGTGAAAATATGGTAATAAAAACCATAAAAATACGCTTCCATTTAATGCTATCAAATTCTTTAAACCACGCCAATATTAACATGGAAGCAAGTATAGCCAATCTGTCATTTGTCCATCCTCCCGGCCCAATAGACACAGGCAATATAAAGTATAAAACGAGAATTATTAAATAAATCAGCAGGAAATAATCTTTGCTGGTGAATCTTTCGAAAAAGTTACCTTTTACTGCGATCTTATCTTTCCATAACGTATAAATAAACAGACATAACATTAAAGCAGATACTAAATAGGCAATATTTGATTGGCTTTGGTTATAAGATACCAATGTCTTCAGGGAAATAAGTTCAATCAGTAGTTGATGAATTCGAGAGAATCCAAGCGACGGAGTACCACCAGATAGAAGCTCTGATGATGAAAGGTAATTGAATAATAATATACTCGAAGGGATCATGCAGCAAAGGGTTATGAGTATTTTCTTAATCCGTTTACGGAAATATAAAATTGAAATGAGTGATATGGAAGCAATAGAAACAACATAAGGTATAAGATGAGAGAAATAGATAACTGCCAATATAAGATTCAGAATGATTATCCTTTTTATAGTTATACTCTCTTTATCTTTCCACCAGTATCCTAACGCTAAAAAGAACAACGGAACGCTGATGGCAAAATTATAGAATCCCATAAGGAATAGGTAATTGTATACGAATAAGAAACTTACAAATCCAATAATATTCTTTCCTCGCTGAACAGAATTCAAAAAGTAAAAAATACAGAGAGGGAATATCACAATGTAAATACTTAAAAATACTTTTTCGGAAACAAGCGGTGGAAAGACATACATTAAAAGAGCGAGAGTCATGTGTGAAAACCAATTGGGAAAGGGAGTTAGATTCAGGTTATAGTAATCCTTAAAGTCATAATCAGAATTGTGGTATTCTCTTAACACCTGTGAATTATATATATGGCTGGGACCATCTTGAGTTGGAAAATATCTAAAAAGCCAGACGGGAAGAAGATAAGTGCAGATCAAGAGTATTATCAGGATTCTTTTAAGACTTAAAAAAGCGAATTTGTTATTTTTACCCATCGAATTTATATGAATACATTAATCCCTTTGTTATTTATCAGAGAGTCGAGAAAGGTAGTCGCATACTTTATGGGCGTGCATAAAGCCGAATAGCACTGACTTAAGGAATTTTTAACCCCAGAGGGGTGTCATATTTATAGAAAAACGAGCAAACAACAAATCTAAGCTCCGAAGGAGCGACATATAAACTAGACCTTTGAAAATATGTCGCTCCTTCGGAGCTATGGGTTTTGCTGGTTTTACATATCTATAAATATAACGCTCCTCTGGAGCTAAAAACTAGCACTATTATGAATGATATTGTTACAAAATTATAACCTTTATCTCTTAAGTCAGTGCCATTCTGCATAAAGCCTGCGGCTACCAGATCATGTAAATTGACAAAGTAGATTAGAAATCAGTTTTTACAGTAGCCCATGTAGTAGTTAGCTTGTCAATATTAGAGACTCCTGCTCCACCCTTTATTCCTCCATCCATGATGGTTTTGACATCATCCTCGGAAAGTGCCACACTGAAGATGCCGACTTCGTCGAGTATACCTTGCCATTCTCTACCAGCGCCGTCCCAGGAACCTATTCTTGCTGGACCCAGAACACCAGGTGTACCTCCCCAGGCATTCTCTATATTAAGCTCACCGTCAACATAAAAGCGGATCTTTTTTTCTTTATCGCTATATACAGTCGCTAAATGATGCCATACATTTAACTGGCTATCGTTAAATAAGAATGTCCCAAATGTATCGTTGCCACCAGGTGCCCCATTGATTGAGAACTCAACACGGTTATCCGGTGCAAGTTGATGATGAATGTCTCCTGCTTTCCAGCCGTTATTGTTAATAATGGCTCTCCACTGTGAAACACGTCCTGTCGTATTAACCCATGCTGTAATGGTGACCTCATCGAACGTTCCTATACTTGGAACTTCAACCCAGACGTTGGTGCCATTAAGTTCCAGTGCCTTGCCAAATTTACCCTGTACCCATTTAGCATCACCTTGAGCTATTCCATCTTTCCCATTGCCAGAAGAGTCTTTAGCTGTACCATCGTCAAACAGCCACGTTCCAGCAATGGATTTTGGGTCAATTGCAGCGTAGCTTGATGCTGTAAATATCAATACCACAATTAAACTTACACATAGTTTCAAAGTCCTGGATTGTAGAACACTCATTTTATGTCCTCCCCTGTAGTCGTTGGCATTGTAAATGTAAAAATGAAAACTACAAAATATATAAAGATTGCATGAAGGATGATATTTCATCCTTCATATTATTTAAGTCCGATATTTTTACAATGCTTACTACATTATTTTTGAGTTTTAAGGCTTCCCCAGGCAGTAGCAAGTTTGTATTTTGATTCAACACTTGAAGCCGGGTTCAAGCTGTTACTCATAAGATCCTTAACATCGCTTTCAGCTAATACAACCTTAAAGATGATAAACTCATCAAACGTACCTTGCCACTCTCTACCTCCGCCGTCCCAGGAACCTATTCTAGCTGGACCAATAATCCCAGGATTACCACCCCATGCGGTTTCAACATCAAGCTGTCCATCAACGTAAAATTGAATCTTTTTTGTTTTATCGCTGTAGACAGTGGCTAAGTGATGCCATTTGTTCAATTGGCTATCATCAAATATGAATTTCCCGAATTGGTCGTTCCCGCCGGGGTTACCATTAATTGAGAACTCAACACGGTTATCTGGAGGAAGTTGATGATGCACCCACGCAACATCCCAACCATTATTGTCAATTATGGATCTCCATTGCCCTGTTCTTCCTGTCGTCATGACCCATGCGGCAATAGTAACTTCATCGAACGTCCCTATACTTGGAACTTCCACCCAGGCATCCGTACCATTAAGTTCGACTGCTTTACCAAACTTGCCTTGCACCCATATAGCACCGCCCTTAATACTTCCATCTTTGCCACTGCCAGAGGAATCCGCGGCGATTGTCCCACTGCCTTCATCAAACAACCATGCCCCTACAATTGGTGTTTGGTCAATTGCGGCATAACCGGATACAGCAAAAACTAATATTACGATCAGGCTTAAAGAAATTTTTGAGAATCTTGTTTTAAGAGCATTCATTTTGAAACCTCCTACTAAAATAGCTATCAGCGATTAATTTTTTTTGCTTTTGACAGACCACTGAACGTTTCTGTTTTGTTGTTTAAATAACTCCCCTTCCTTTTTTGAAGTAAATTAAAAACTCACACCCATGGATCGAGGACGACTTTTCCGCAGTTACCCGTAATCTGCAACTCCCATGCTTTCTGTACCTCGCTCATGGGGAAACGGTGCGTGATGAATTTATCAAGCTGTGCCTTCGATTCCTTTATGACTCTCATCAGCTTGGGATAACCACCAAGATTATAATGCCAATTACCGCGCAAGATCAAGCCTTTTCGGATCATATCCCTGCTTGCGGCTAATGGGAATTCTCCACCTTCCCCGATGAAAGTTCCCTGACCTTTGCATCTAAGTGCATCAACCATAAGCCTGTGCGCTGATAATGCCCCTGAGCAATCCAATGCTTTGTCAACACCAATCCCGTCAGTAAGGTTCATGATCTTCTTGAGTATATCACCATCATTGGGATCAAGAACCACTTCAGCGCCGAGTTCTTTTGCCAATTTAGCACGGTATGGATGGCTTTCAACAGCTATAACACGGGCATTGCGATGATGACCGTTGATCACTCCACCCAATCCCACCGGACCCATACCTGTTATGAGAACCGTGTCCAGCGAATTGACTTGCATTTGCTGCATTGCGCCGAAAGTTGGTCCCAATCCACAGCATGCCATGCTCGCATGCTCAAAGCTAACGTCATCTGGAATTGGGGACAAAAGCCAATCCTGTTTCAGCAAGTATTGTGCATAAGTAGCAGTACCCGTGCTTGATCCTGTGATAGCAAACACGTCACGATTATTAGCGCAATGTATATGCTCACCGATAAGGCACGCCCAGCATCTTCCGCAGGCATATTGCGGTTGAACGACTACTCTGTCGCCTACTTTAACCTGACCGGGCTGTGCAACTTCGACAACCTCACCGGCGGCTTCGTGACCAAAATGGTCACCCGTATGACCACCCTTAAAAGCTTTGTATTCTGTACACATTGGTACAACACGAACCTTTACGAGAACAAAATCTTCCTTTGGTGTTGGGTCTGGTTTATCAACTAATCCTGCTTTACCTTCACCAAACATTGCCGCTATTTTCATTACAAATCCTCCACAAGTTTTCTATCACCAACGTCAATAATCAAAACAGACAGCTTTCGCTGCCTACTTCATGCAAAAAACCAAAATCTCTTTTTTATACTTTTCCTTGCCTTAACCCTATACGATGAGCAACCTTTTCTGTCCACTTGCTACGGAAAGGCGGGATCCGCATCCCACTGTTTGTACCCTTGTATTTGTTGAACTACAACTTAATTTTACCCCACGTTGTGGTTAGCTTGTCATCTGCTTGCACGGATGCGACCTGATTGAGATAGTAGTTCAGAATGTATTCACCCATAACCGTTCCCCATGATACATCCGGTGTCGGTATATCCAGTACGTAAGCCTGTATGAAAATTCCCAGCCGTCCGCCTGTCTCTTTATTCACAATTATGCCCGGGTCAACACGCCTATCTTCTTCTATATTCTCTGCCAGAGCAATCTCTAAATTCCATGCGGTTTTGCTATAATCCTCTTCGTGGAAGGGATATGATGTTCCAAACTCTTTAAGGCTTGGGGTATACTTATTTCCGTCAGCCGTTGGTTTCATAACTACCGGGTCCGGTCTCCAGTTATTTCCTCTTCCTTGCCATACAAACGCATCGGGAACGTCTATTATATTCTGTAAAGCCTGAGACTCGTTTAGCTCACGTTTGCCTTCAACCGAGTAGAATGTATATTCACCAGTATTTATGATTGTATTTCCCGCATCCAGATAATTCTCGACCAGAGAACCATCTTTTTGAGTATTACCAGGCTGATAAATAGTTGTTGGTAATATACCTAACAGTATAAGTATATTTTTCTGACTGTTGGTGTGTGCTTTAACCCAATTTGCCAAGTCATCTATTTTATCAGGTCCAAATAGCTCAATGTTTACTTTTGCCTTGACTAGATCACTTAGTTTCGTTACTTCTGTATCTGCCAGGTTCTGTGGCCATGGGTGCGCCTCTGTGTAAATTGCGACATCAATACCCACTACGATATTGACTATCCCAAAAAACGTTAATATGGTTATACAATATAAGCAAGATTTAAGCAACATATTACCTACTTCCTTTCAGTATTGGGGGAGCATATTGGGGTGTAACTTAGCCGCAAATTTATAACGGAAGGGAGAGGATACAAGATCCATGAAGGATATTGTCTTCGTCTTGTATCATGGATCCTGCATCTTTCTAATATTTGTAGCTAATTAACTATTTTTATCCTTAGAATTCTTTAATAGCTCCCCATGTAAAAGCGAGTTTTCCACCAGCAGAAACAGCAACTCCACCGATAGCTTGCATGTCACGATTGATCTCATCAAGTGTCAAAACTCTGTTGTAGATGGCTACTTCGTCTATAATGCCCTTGAAGAACTCCTGCCCCGGGTTCCTTGCGCCGACCATGAATGAGCCATCAATGTCATCAACAACTGGTGGTTTTACTCCTGTGCCTACTTTATCCTTTACATTGAAGTATAACTCCATGCCGTTATCACTATAGAGTGCCGCAATATACGTCCAATCAGTTTCAAGGTTAGCAATAGTAACCAGACGTTGTGCCCATGCACCAGACTGAGACCATATATAGACTTTTCCGTCAGTATTGAAGATTACAGCCCATTTAAGTGTGCCAGCAGCAACCATATAGTTCCACGTTGCAGGTTGTGTAGCATCCCTTTTAACCCAAAATTCCACTGAGAAGTTCTCTTTTAATTGCAGGTCCTTCACAATAGGAATCATAACACAGTTAGTTCCTGTAAATTGCAGTGCTTTACCTTGCTTTCCATCTACCCAATTGGGATTATTAACTAACTTTGCCTCATGATTATACTGTGAGTTATCCTTTGTTACATCGCCATTTCCCTCATTGAATGGAAGATATAGTACCAGGGATTTGTCAGCCGCAGCTAGACCATCGTGTGTGTGCCAATGTACCAAATAAAACGAAAGTAAAAGCCGTCATAGTGACAAAAATAATCTTTTTCATCATAAACACCTCCATGTCGGCGGATAGTGCACAGGATAAATCAAAACCGAATATTGGCTTTGACGTTTGCCCATGCAGTAGTTAGCTTGCCTGCATAAGCAACTGCCGCCATCCCCAGAGATTTACCCAGGCCGTTATCAGCAATATTTTTAATATCCTCTTCGGTTAGAATCGCATTGAAAAGGGCAACTTCGTCAAGGACGCCATCATAATAATCTTTTTGGCTCATGTTTCTTCCTATATTAACGGTAACACCATCATTATAGACAGCACTATCCCCGGCACCGGTAGCCACTAACTTACCATTAATATAAAATTTAACTTCCTTAGTTGACCATGTAGCGGCAAGATGCTCCCAACTGTTAAGGGTCGGAACAACAGCGTATGTTATAGCTTGGCCCTCAGTATGAAATATCCAGTAATTGGCGGGGCGAATTTGAAGGTCCCTGCCATAGCTACCTATATCATTGGATATAATTTGATACCTCTCACCTGGCGGGAGCTTATGAGTATAAGTCCAGATTACCTCAGTTACTTCCTTACACTCATTGAGATTTACAGGAACATCAACAAAATCACTGACGCCATCAAACTCCAAAGCCTTCCCAAACTTGCCTTCCACCAACTTTGGATTACCTTTTATAATGCCGTCCTTACCAGTTTCATAGGAATCTTTCACCATAGTGCCACCAGTGATGTCATCAAATAGCCATACCCCCAAGATGCTTTCCGGGGCAATTTTAGCATGACTTGGGCTAACCAGTATAGCAGTAAAAGTCAAGATAAACATGCCAGTCAGCAAATATATTAATTTCATTTTATCGCTCCTTGTATATCATTGTTCTTTTGGAACAAATTAAACCTTGGCAGCCTCCGTTGCTTATTCTGTAAACTCATCACACTAATACTTTACAACACTTATTCTGTAAAGTCAACAAAAATATAGAATTTTTGGATATACATTTCTCTTTCAACCTGACTGGACAAATATTCCAATTGTGTTATTTCGCTAAAAAACAGGCATATTTTTCCTACCTATTACCTACCTGAGATTGTCATAATTAAGTGCAGAGTGGTCATGGCGTGAGTATTGACAATGGTTTGAGCCATTTTAGAGTGTGATACAACTGCTCTGCATTATTTGCATTATGTGGCATCTGTTTTGCCTGATAACGAGTACCGAGCCATTTGTTGTAACCATACACCCTAACGACCTGATGAAGATCGTTGGTTTTTGTCCAAATACTACCCCATGCTCAGTCCAGAATACTGGTATTCTCTTCCAGACTGACAACTGGACGCTTTTCTAAGCGGATACTCACCCCTGTATGGATGAGAGACCACGAATTCAAGGTGTCCAGATTTCAATCCAGAAATGCTCTTTAGAAAATCCTTGCTCAAACTTAACCGATAGATGTATAATTATTAGGAAATATTTTTTATTACATAATGTTAATTTTATAAGAGGTGAGCACATTGAAAGCGGTAAGCATAGAATTTCCAGAAGAGGTTGTTGAACTCTATGAAGAAGAGGAACTTAAAAGCTCTGTTAGGAAATGGAGCGTATTGGAACTCGTGAAAAAAGGAAAACTCTCTTCCGGGAAAGCAGCTGAAATATTAGGAATGACAAGGTGGGATTTTATGGAACTGATGTCAGACTATGACATACCCATGGCAAACTTTCCTCCAGAAGAGCTTGAAAGACAAGCGAAAGAGAGAGGATTGATTTGAAGGTCGTAGCTGACAGTTCACCTATAATAAGCCGTGCCAGAGCGGGAAAACTGCATTTAATAAAGAGCGTATATTCAAAGATCATCATTCTGCCGGCAGTATACAAGGAAATAGTTATAGATGCTGAAAGCAAAGCTATGATATCGATGGTGATAGGTAAGCGTACAAAAGAGAACACAGAAGAACTGATTCGAGACTTTGCCAGTCGAGTTAATGGAGGGAGACAGCCACTGCCTTTTACTACAGATGACTATCCATGTTACAAAGATGCCCTTTTAAGTGTATATGGTAAGTGGGTAGTTCTTGAGCGAACAGGTAAACGTGGACGTCCCAGAAATCCCTTTCGCACCATAGATATTCAGTATGCCACTCTCTGCTCCGCAGAGTCGGGAATACAAGAGTGAAGAAGCACAGGAAACGAGGTCGTGTGGTATCAGTTGAAACTGAGCAAATATATGGGACAAAGGATGTTCTAGCATTAACACTTGAGAGTTCTTTAGTCTCCAATACAGTCAACACATCGTTTGTGGAACGACAGAATGGAACGGATAGGCATCTCAATGCACGGAAGGCTCGTAAGACATTGGAGTTTTCAAAGGAGAGTATATATCATGTCAGTCAAAGTTGGCTTATTATGACATACTACAATTTCTGTTGGGATCACGGGTCACTTCGGATAGGAACTATGGATATGAAATATGTCCATTGTCGTTCCGCCGACCAACGGAAGAACAGACGAAGCCCGATGATTGCATTGGGAGTGGCAGACCATATCTGGTTGATAGAAGAAATGGTTACATATCAAGCTATAGTAGACCACTAGGGGATTTTCATAAACATGAATTATACCGAGGGAACATCGCAAGTTTTTCTTATCGAACAGATGACAATAATTTCCTTTACGTTGTCTTAATAAAACAACCAAAATACTAAAAAAAACAATGCTTATAAACACTTCATTGCGCACTTGTGATAGCCACTGAGGAAGTTTTGGAAATAACCATGTAACAATTATTCCCCCCAAGATATTGATTGATAAAGCCAAACCTACATCTTTTAGCCATCCTTTACTCATTCATGATCTCCTTATTGAATAAATTCATTGTTTAATACATTGCAGGAGTTCCCCCATTACAATAATTAACAATCCAAGCTAAAAATACACAAATCATCTGCCATATTCTATTTGCACTTTTTGTAAATGTCAACACATTTCTCATGAGAACTTAGATAATGAGTATTTTACAGAGATTATGAAATTGGGAAACACTAATATACAAGGAGAACTGCAACAGTTCACATTCTTTTGAGTAAAGGAAGATTTTCTGTCAATATAATCCCCTAATATTCTATAAAGTTCATTGAACTGGAAAGGATGTAAGAAAAGATGCTATAGTTTGTCTTACTTTCTATCTCTTTATAGGTTCGTATTTCTCTTTTAGTACTTTAGTAAGGCTTTTTTCATCAAACTGTTCCAAAAAATCATCCCCGTCGTAATATTCTTTCATGCTAAAATAACTCATAAAAGATTTTGCAGAAACTGCAAGCAACCATGGATCAGTTTGATTCTTATCGAATACAACCTCATTATAATGTCTAATAAGACCTGGTTCCGTCCCGGACGGACGAATAAGCGTCCAATAGGTAAGGTGATTGCACTCATTATGGAGAGATATCTTCGGACCCTCTCCAGCATGAAATATGGTGAAATATCTGCCGCTTTTAAGACTATACTTTAACGCTTTCACTGGCATGAAAATCCATACTCCCTTGATCTTTGCGGGCTTTTTATTTTCATCGTCATAAACACGGTTAAAGATTGGTTCCCCTTTTTTTATTTTATAACCATCAGAGAAAGTCACGTCCTCAGAGACTATCTTCACCCAGAGGTAGGAATCAGCAAGTTCAACAACCTCACCTTTCGTTCCGTCTGCTAGTTCATCACCCAATAATTCTGCTACTTTATCCGCATATTCTGGCTTTTCCAAATCGTCGGCTTTGCGCGCAATTTTAGATTTAACCCTATCACTTTTTTCTTTCTTTTTATCTCTCGTATACCAATCCATCCTTTCATAAAATGTAATTACTCCAAGCCTATCTAGCATATCAGAATATAAATCCACAATAGTCTTACCTCTCAGATAAGCATCGGCGGAAGTTTCCATAAGTTTAAGCACGTTCAGGCTGGTATCCTTATCTTTCGCTCCAAGCCATGGCATTCCATCGGGACCCTTTAGCCAACCTTGCGGGAATCCAAATCCATTCCCACCACTTTCCTCCTTTCCAAGGACATAAATGGGCTTAAATGTTTCGTTTTTATTAATTTCCCCTTCTAATTCAAATGACACCGTAGTTCCAATGTTCTTGAATCCTACGCTAGTGTAGATCAATCTGGCGCCGTAATACTTGACAAGATAGTCGCTCAAGATAGACGATGGATAAGTAGTTATAAGATAACAGTCAGAAAGATCGATTTGCCTCGATTTGATAGCCCCGTCAAGAGAGTCGGAATACATATCAACCTCTCGTCCTATTTGCTTATTATATCTTTCTTGAGCTATTCTTCTGAGTTGATATTCTCCAAAGAAGGTATACATTTGGTCGGCTGTGAATTGTACCAACGGGGGTGATATCCCCTTCGGGACGAAAAGTCCTGCCTTTTTGGCTTTTGGAATATCACTTTCTTCAATCTTTATTGCCGCAGTGAACCTATCCCAGTCGTTGTCTCCTGTTCCACCTGCTGTGATGTCGTGCTTGATTGTCATAGCATGTAATAATCCTGATTTCTCCATGACTTCAGGTATCGTAGGATCAGGTCTAGGTATCCCAAGCATATCAGGATCATACTCTTCATTTATGATTAAGATAGAGTCTTTCCACGAATCACCGAACAGATGGCTAAGTATACTATCCATCATAGCACCACCTGTTCCCCCAATGCCATCTATTACGAAACCCCATCCTTTCTCTATTGCTTCTTTGATAAGGTTTAAGTTCAGGAAACCCTTATCCATCATGACATCAATGAATTCCTTAATGTAAATCTCTGTAAAATCAATTCTTTTCACATTCTCTTCCAGAGGTGCTATTAAGATATTTCCTGTACCTTCACCCTCTGAATATAGTTTCTCAATGAATGCAAGGAATATTTCAAGATCATCATCAGAATCAAGATGCCCTTTCTCATTATTGGGTTTGATACCATTCTGATCAGCGGGGTTATGGCTCGCTGTCACGTTTAGAGAACCAGCGCATCCAAGTACGTAAGTCAGCAAAGAATTAACAGGTGTAGGGGATGGTTTATCGTCTATATTTCTCAGTACCTTAAACCCATTGCCGGCGAGAACTCTCGTTATGATTTCTCCTATCTCTTTGGAAAAATAACGAGTATCAAATCCTACCAGCGTCTTGTAAGGAAGCTCTGGCTTACGACTAATCTTATCCTTCAAGAATTCCGCATAAGCCTGTGCCAGAAAAGCCGCTGACACTATGTTGATCTCCCCGCCTTCAAGATCCCCAACCTCGGCATCTTTATAATTCAGCTTATTTTCATTTTCACCAGTAGCATACTCGTAGACATCAGTTTCGGGATTACGGAACTTCACATCCGTCTTACCCCTTACGCCAGCGGTTGCCCCTGCTCTAAGCCTGTTTACGTAATATTCGATACATTTCTGATATTTAGTTATAAATAATTTATTTATCTCGAAAGAATACGATCCCTGTTTATCTAAAAAAGCATCTTTCAGCAAAGTTTCATTGCTATCTTTAACTATTAACATCTAATATCTCCCCTAATGTTCCAGAAAAAGCCTTTATTCTAATATTTATTCGGAAGTTAGTCATAAATATTAACATCTAAATGGTATTTTTTCTAAATAACTAATGTTTTAGGTTCCCATGACGAACCATATCCACCAAGTATGATAGAAGGCTGTTCTTGTGGTATTTTCTTCCAGTGATATGGATGTCTGTGTGCATTCCAATATTCTAGTGCTTCTATCAATGCTTGAGCTAGTTCATCTAATGTCTCAAAACGACGTCACTTTAATGCCAATGAACGCAACTGCTTCCACCATGGCTCTATCAAGTTGAGCCAACAGGAATACTTGGGGATAAACTGTATCTGTATCTCCGGATACGCCAATAGGGCTGTCTGAACTTCTCGACTCTTATGTATGCTGAGGTTATACTCTATCAACAACCAACGGTCTGATGGTAAACAGGTGATTATCTGCTCTAATAATTGTATATGACTTGCTCCATCTCGTGATGGACTCAATACTATGGTGGCTTTGCCTGTTGATGGTTCGAAAGCTCCATGAATCCAAAGCTTGCCACGTCGTCCATAGTCCGGCTCAAACGTTGCTCTGTAAGGTCCCGATTGCCATATTTCTCCGGGATATGTCTTGGCTGAGACAGGTCCCATTTCATCAATACATATCACTCGTGTGAGTGGAGGTGGTGCTATATAAGCCTGAATTATTGCCCCCTTTTTTCCACGAATTCCGAAAGGATTTGGGGTCTCGGGGGTATCCCCTGAGAGTCGTGTTTCTCAGGCTCATGAAACCAATTTTGCTGACGTTTCCATTTCAGTCCTTCGTCAGATAGCCAGTTCCAGATAGCAGATTCACAAATATAGACTCCGAACCGCTCCTTGAAAGCAGTCTGAAGTCTTAGCAGTGTCCATAGCTGGATAACCAAGTGAACTGGGTTTCTGTAAAGCAAGGCTTATTAAGCAACTGCGTATGTCTTGAGTATGGATTAACGGATGTCCTGAGCGTTGTTTATCCCTTAGCCCATTGATACCTTTTTCATTGAATCGTTTAACCCAAGTTCGTCCGGGTAAGTCACTTTTATAGCCAGCAAGGAAGCTTGCTTCTTTTGCTGACATTTTGGTATTATCCAACATGTGTTGTATTACTTTGGCTCTTTGAACCAAGCAAGCAGACTGAGTTTTTGAGGAAGCTAGTTGTCTTATTTGTTTTTCTTCTTCCTCTGAAAGAGAGCGAAGTTTTAGAAGTCTTGACATTTTAATACCTCCTAAGTAGATTTGTTACTTAGGGTAGTATAACATAAATAATGATGTGAAATGATCCTTAAAGTCTCCCTTTTCATGAACATTGAATAATTAACGGGGTAATAAAATTAAGTGCCTCAAATCCCCTTTGCTAAAGGGGAGAAGCAATTCCCCCTTTGAATGAGCATTAAATAATTAATCGGGTAACATTTTAAATCCCCTTTGACTCACCTTCTTGAAAGAATGAAGGATGAAATATGAAATATCAAATATCCTATATTCATCCTTCCGCCTTCATCCATCATCCTTTATAAAACGGGGTTAGGGGGATTTAAAACGCTTCAATATATGTAAAACGTCACTCAGTTTCATTACCCGATTATTTTGTTAAACTTCATTAAAGGGAGATTTAGAAGGATTTTTTAACTATCGTTTTGTGAAAGTCCATTCTGATTAGCTTTAAACAATTTCACATCAGAGGTGAAAATTTCATGGATATTTAATGACTGAAGACTCATTTGCGATGTAAAAATTCCTGTCGGGAAATTTCTCCATGATCTGTTTATTCTTTTCTCCAAGATCATTAACGTAAATAATACCTGAATCCAGAAGCGGGTGGTTCTCTGCAAAAACACTCCCATAATATGATTTCACGAATATAACTGCATTGTCAATACCCATGCTCTTAACGGCTTTTTGCACCTTACCGTTGACTCCCCAATAGTTGTTTGAGTACGTTTTTACCAAAGCAGGCAGGTTTGAATAGAAACCAACACAAAAACAAAGGATGAGAAGCATAGCGATAATCCCTTTCACTTTCTGCACATTTTTTATCTGGAACATTTCTCTTGCAATATCTGGCAAGGCGATTATTCCTCGTGCAGTCAGGATCACAAAGACTGCTGTTGACTCAAACATAAACCTCGGACCAAAACACCAATCCTGAAACCAGTAAAAGAAATAAGCAAATGATAATGACGAAGCAGACCCCAACAATAGCGAATCCCATATCCTAACACTCGGTGAGACAATACTTAATAAAGCAAAGAGCAACGCAGGAATAGGTATTTCAAAAAGGTATTTGTTAAGTGCGTTAAGGTTGTTGAGTGTCTGAATAAATCCCTTCTTTGGGGTATGAGGCTCCCCCCATCCGCTGTGCCCAAACCCCGGATCGTGATTTTTGCCCCAAAGGACATCATATCCGAAGGTGAATGGACTCCCGTTTGTATAATAATTGAAGGCTAATAAAACGCCAGCCATTGCGGTAAATATCATCAACGCAACAAGACAAACTATGGTAAAACGGACGGAATCACAGTGAATTAAAGAAAAATCCCCCCTTCCCCCCTTTTGAAAGGGGGAATAAGGGGGATTTAAAGATCTACAATTTTCACTATTACGCTCAACTCTTGATAACCTATCACTTTTCATATCTATTACAAAAAGTTTTATAAGTTTCACTACGGTATAGATCACAAATGGTACAGCAATAGCACCTGCTGTCATCGGTCTGATATTCAAAGCGTATCCAATAGCAAATCCGCATAATAATCCATCCCTTATCCTTCTTCGCTTAACCATGCGCACAAATCCAAGCATAAAGAGCGATACAAAGAAAAGCGTTGTTGCGTGATTCATAAATTCAGACGACATAAAGATCAGAAATGGCGAGAACGTTCCCAGTAACGCACTTAATCTGCCGATCCGCTCATTAAACATCTCCTTACCAATGAAGTAAAACAGAATGATACACAGCGAACCAAAAAGTGGGTTGATGATCCATGGTGCATGGATGAGATGACCAAAACTCATAAGAAAAGAGTGTCCCGATGGATATTCTGAATACCATTTACCATTGTTGATCATGTGCGTAAAGTTAAAGAATTCTCTTGGTTCAGGCGAAGGTACTGACATTTTCCCAAGAAGGAAAATCTTGCCGTGAAAGACCTGATCAATGCTGTCCTGAATGTGCGGAATATGCTCAAATATAAAATAGGAGCCAATGTTCGTTGCGATAAATGCAATCGCAAAAAGTGTGGGAACTAATATCCAT
>Ga0315280_10006058_pt1 | contig 16858 bp, 15 predicted proteins | sample YL17G06_40_MG_FD_203697 | JGI IMG/M metagenome (GOLD analysis project Ga0315280, IMG submission 203697) | Sediment microbial communities from Yellowstone Lake, YNP, Wyoming, USA - YL17G06_40 | ecosystem: Environmental > Aquatic > Freshwater > Lake > Sediment | place: USA: Wyoming | collected...
GAGTTCTGTGCCATCGAGTCTCTCAAAAGTATTATTTTACACACCAAAGGAGGTTTTTGAAGGCAAAAAAATCAACATATTCATTAGGACCGATAAGGACAGGCGGGTTCTTGTTTTGTGTGCTAAACCACTGGTGCGAATCTGCCGATAATTGCATTGAGGATCTGGATTCGGCAAGCCCGTCCTGAACTGGGTCGAAGGAAGCCGATAATCTGCAAGGAGAAGGTAAAATCAGAACCGAACTTGTCTAACGACATTCAAGATTTGCCCTTATGGCCGGCCCGCCGATCGCGGGTTTTCGGCTGGGCGGGAGGCTACCATAATATTTGACGCCACAATAAAAGAATACCTCAAAGAAATCGACGAGGCATCGCTCTTAACCTGGCAAGAAGAATGCCAGTTAGGTAAACTCGTTGTCGAAGACAACGACCCGTGGGCCAGAGAACAATTAGTGCGAAGCAATCTGAGGCTGGTCGTCAGCATCGCTAAAAGATATACCGGGCGGGGAATAAGCCTTGGTGACTTGATTGAGGAAGGAAATCTCGGCCTCATAAAGGCGGTTGATTACTTTGACCCTAGCCGAGGGACACGCTTCAGCACTTACGCCGCGTGGTGGATAAAGCAGAGCATTAAGCGGGCACTGCTGGAGAATGTTCAGCCGGTCCACATACCTACCTATATGGTCGCGCTTATAAACCACTGGCGGCACACGGTGGCAGAACTTGAAGCCCGGCTCGGCAGACTGCCGCGCATCGAGGAAATGGCTGACATCATGCAGCTTCCTCTGCGGAAAGCAGACGTGATACATCGGATCGTCGAGGTGCTCACTTCGGTGGGCGAGACCGGCAGCGCCGATGGATCGGACGAGAACCAGTTGCCCGAAGCCACCCTGGAAGATCGGAATGGTGCCAGGCCGGAAGATGCGTTGGTCGAAGATGAGGAAAAGACAAAAGTTCTGTGGTTGCTGGATAAGATTGACCCGCGAGAAGCCAACGTGTTGAGACTACACTACGGTCTAGATGGAAAGAAACCGATGTCACTTAAGGAGATCGGCAAAAAGTTGGGGCTGACGCGAGAGCGGATTCGCCAGATTCGGCGCGATGCGCTCACCAAACTTTACGAATGTATGAACGCAGAATAGCCGGGAACGATCCAGCGCATTGACAATTGACAGTGGACGATTGAAAATTGATAATTTGAGACCCCAGCCTTGCCTGGGTAATTGTAATTTGAATGGATGCCACGGAAGGGAACAAACGATGACTAAAGGAGTCGACCTGGCCGGTCATATTCGCAGCATACCTGACTGGCCGAAAAAAGGCATTTTGTTTCGCGACATCACGCCCTTATTAGCTGACCCAAAGGCCTTTGCAGCAGCAGTGGAAGCTCTATGTGCCGGCTTTGCCGACGCCGGGATTCGCTACGTTGCGGCGGTGGAGGCCAGAGGTTTTATATTCGGAGCGGCGGTGGCGGCAAAACTTGACGTGGGCTTTGTCCCTATCCGCAAAAAGGGAAAGCTGCCGTTCAAAACCGAAAGCATCAGCTACGACCTGGAATACGGCACCGATACTTTGCAGGTACATAATGACGCGGTAAGCAGAGGAGCAAAGGTACTGATGGTTGACGATTTATTGGCTACGGGCGGGACAATGGCGGCAGCCTGCAAGCTCATCGAAAAAATAGGAGGGAAGATCGCCGGAATAACCCTTTTGGTAGAGCTTAGCGAATTAGCTGGCAGAGAGAAACTCCGCCCGTACAGAATCAATACGGTTATAACCTATTAAGCGATTTCTTGCCCGGCGACGTTATTTTTTTCTTCTGGCAAGAACCAGCAGAGCGCCAAGCCCAAGCAACGCCGCCGTAGCCGGTTCAGGGATCGGATTCTGTGTCAGCGTGAACGTAAGCGGAGCGCCGTCAGGGATGCTTATGTCAAATTGCAAGGTCACGACCTGACCGGGCAGCACTTCATCCGGCGCCAGAAACTCGATGCGGTAAAGACTGACGTAATCTACAGTTTTGAATTTTGTGCTGCCGGCGTCTTGCTGGGCAAAGGCAGCATCGCCCAGAGGGTCAAGCGTCAGGATGTAGCGGTCCCAGATAATGCTGCTCTCGTTTGTGGTGGTGGTAGTAATGGTGAATTTCGAGTTTGCCTGGGCGCTCATGGTCAATTCCAGAGGAAAAGTCGTGGAAATATCCTGTGAAACCACAGCGCCGCTATAAGACCACGACGAGGTAGCGTCGGCACTGAAGCTGACCAAACCTGCCTGAGCCACAGTGTTGAAAAGTAAAACCATCCCCACCAACACTAAAGCCACCATGCTTTTTATCATGGCTACTCCTCCCTAAAAGCCAATATTGTTGTTTGATGGTAGTGTACACGCACCTGCACAAAATGCAAGCGTTTTTTTACATTTTTTCAAAAAATCGTTGCGATTTTGGCTTGTCCGGCCAAGTGTGACGAAAGCAGCCTGTTAATTTGGGTAGTATGCTCAACCGAATAGACATTGGCAGGTATGACACTTTTAACATGACCTATGAAAAAAGTGCAAAATCACTTGGGAATTTTGTTGCATTTTGGCGAATATTGTGTCATATTACTGCATATTAAGAAGGATGTCGCTATGCAACTAATGTCAATAGAGGATTTAGCCGCCTATTTGTGTGTTTCGAAGCGGACCATTTACAAGTACATCGCCAGCGGTGATTGTCCGCCCCATATAAAGCTGAGTAAGAAGAACATAAGTTTCGACCGGGCGGACGTTGACGCCTGGCTGGAATCGAAGAAGGTCGTTCCTGACCGAAAGGGGGCTTGCATGTACGAGAAGAGATTACCGTGGACACCTCGGGCAAAGCAGGTCATGAAAGTGGCTGAGCAAACGGCACAGCGGTACGAACTGGATTATGTAGGGACGGAGCATCTATTGTTGGGCATCGTGGAAGTCAAAGAATGCCTCGGCGCAGGCATACTGAGCAGCCTCGGCGTTGACCAGGTGAAAGTGCAACAATTGTATGAGCATTTGCACAAGGACATGAAAGTCGAGGTAGTACAGAAAGCAGCCGGTGACAAGTCAAACCTGACAGAGAATGCACACAAGGCGATTCGCTCTGCCTGTGAGCAGGCCGTTCGTTGGGGCCATGAATACGTCGGCGCTGAGCATCTGCTGGCGGGAATACTGTTGGTCGGCGATGGATTGGGCTGCAAAATGCTTGCGCAGTTGGGTGTCACTGCTGATCGGGTGCACAGCGAGACTTCAAAGTTGATCGTTTGCCATTCGGAACGGACACAATAGTGTTTAATATTGTTATACAAACTGCTACGCATTGAAATGGGCAAACTGGCTGAGGAAGTTAATCTACTGCGGCAGGAAATGAAGGATAGCAAAAACACAATTTCGCCCGCACAGGCAAGTTGCTCTTTTGTTGTGTGCAGTTGTTTCCGGACTGCACACGGAAAGGAATATGAGATGGCAAACACCATCGTATCTTTTTTGGCGCCGGGGCCAATCGAGTTGTTCATTATTCTTATTGTTCTGGGCGTTCCGGTCGTTGTAATTATCTTGGCGGCCCGGTACGCTTTGCGAGCCGGCAGAGAAAGCCGAAGGCTGCGCCTTGAAGTGGGCAAACTCGCCGATGAGCTTGAGCAGATGCGAAAGCGCCCCAAAAATGCCGAAAAGCCCGATGTCTTGTCCCCGTCACAGTGACATCTTTTTGGCAATTGCGATTCGGTCGTGGTTTTGGAAGTCTTTTTCGATTCTGATTTCGGCGAATGTCCCTGCCTGTTCGAGCAGTTCTTTAATCGCCGGGCCCTGCGAAAAACCTATCTCCAGCATAAGTGCACCGCCGGGCTTTAGAAAACCACCCGCTTCTTCAATCACCCGCCGCAAAATATCCAGGCCATCGGCGCCTGCCCAAAGCGCCAGTCTTGGTTCATAATCCTTCACGGTTCTATCAAGGGCTTCGTACTCCGCAGCGCTTACGTAAGGAGGGTTGCACGCTATCAAGTCTAATCGGTCGCCACCCAATCTGGCAGTCAGCGGCTCAAAAAGGTCGCCGCACAAAAGCTCAACTCGTTCATCCAACTGGTGCTTTTGAACGTTTTGGGCGGCAACCTTAATCGCTTCATCAGATATATCGGTTGCGATTATCCGGGCAGACAGGCAGTTTTTAGCGATTGGTATAGCAATGCAGCCGCTTCCGGCACATAAATCACAGACAATTTGAGAGCCGCTGCGCCCCTGCAAAGATTTTATGGCCCGTTCCACCAGTAACTCCGTCTCTGGGCGTGGGATCATACAATCGGGCGTGACATTCAGTTCCAGCGAATAAAACTCAGTTTTGCCGACGAGGTACGCCACAGGCTCGTGCTGGCCGGCCCGTTTCACGAGGTCTCGTAACCGGGCTAATTGATCTTCGGCGACGCGATGATCGAATTGCGTATAAAGTTCGATACGCTTCTTTCCCAGGATATGACTGAGCAGAAGCTCCGCACTTAGCCGAGGCGAATCAATGCCCTTTGTGCCAAGATATTCCGTCACCCAATTCAGCAGCTTCTGTATGGTCCAGGTGCCCATAGTGAGCCAATGCAACGGTCCTCATCCAGCTCTGCCGGTGTTACTGCTGGCGCTAGAAAATTGGAAAGAGCCGCTTCAGTTCGTCGGCTGAAGGCTGCCGGCCATATTCGCACAGTTCGAACGCCTCAGCACATCGCACTTTTTTGCCATTTTCTTGGCCGTATAGCTCAATCAACTTTTGGCGGTGCTGATTGGCGGTGGCCTCAAATCGGCTGCGAAAACCGCTGCGGACTTTCTGGTGAGCCGCCATTCGTTCTTGTTCATTCTTCGGTATCAGCCCCTCATTGCCTGTCACGCAGCCTTCGACGAACTGCGATTCAAGTGCCACCAGGGCGTCAAGTTTCTTGTCTATTACCTCGTCGATTGCCACGACAACGTCCGCCCGGAATGGATTTGGCTTTTGGAAATTGTCCGGGAAGTACAGAAAGACAGGGTTCCTGGTTAAGTGCGGCACATCCGGGCAGAAAAATGGACAGATCACCATAAATGCTGCATCCTGCACCAGAACGCCCGTATAGCGGTGGTCAGGGTGATAGTCGTTTGGCCGGTGAGTCATCACGATGTCGGCGTTCCACTGGCGGATCAGCCGCACGATGGTCTTTCGGTTCTCCAGCGTGGGCATCAGTTCGCCATCGTGGTTGTCGAGCACTTCTGTCTCGATGCCGAGTATCTTTGCGGCGGCCTGGACCTCTTTAGTTCGCCGCTGGGCCAGCGGTCCGCCCGCCTCTTTCCAGTGGCCGATGTCGCCGTTTGTGGTGGAGACGAATTTTACGCGGTGGCCCTTTGCCGCCCACATTGCTGCCACACCGCCGGCGCGGATCTCGCAGTCGTCCGGATGTGCGCCGAAGCAAATAATGTTCAACTGGCCGACTTTTTTCGGCTGGGTAGCGCGGGCACGCTCGCTGGCAAGCAATGCCAGCACACTCGATGCCAGAATGATTGAGACGAGAACGTGCTTTTTCATGGTTTGCCTCCCAAAAAAGAAGATACTGATTGTCTTGATAAGCGCTATTTGGTTGGACCGGCAAGTCCGCTTGCCCATGGCGGGAGCAATTTCCAGCCCGCCGGAAGAAGAATTGCAGCCACGATTGTTTTCAGCAGGTCGCCGACAATAAAGGGGCACAACCCGACAGCCAAGACGGTCTTATTGATACCGATCAGGCAGCACAGCCAGAGCAGTCCGAAAGTATAGATGGCGATATTGCCGCAAATCATTGCCAAAATAGTGGTCGCAACTCGCCGGTCCCATCCTTTTTCCGCCAGAACCCCCGTAACGTAGGCTGCAGCAACGAAGCCGACAATATATCCGCCCCTGGGCCCAAGCAGCACCGCAAGCCCAGCCTGGCCAAGCGCAAATACCGGCAGCCCCGCTGCCCCCTCCGCTATGTATGTAAGCATGCATAGAAATCCTCGCCGAGCACCAAACAGTGCTCCGAGGAATATCACCGCAAAAGTTTGTCCGGTGATTGGAACAGGACTAAAGGGCAGCGGAATCGCAATCTGAGCGGACAAACCTACAAGCAATGAACCGCCGATGATTAAAGCGGCATCGTAAAACACGGCGCTGGACTTCTGGCAAGGCCGCAAAATGTCGGCATAAGTTGTGTACGCTTGCATAACTGCATTATACCTGCCAGTTGCTCCGCGTCAAATATTTAGCGTATAGCGTAGAGCGTTCAGGGCTTAGTCTATACCCTATACCCTGTACCCTATCCCCTGCTTTAGGGCGTCTGTTGCTGTGGCTGCGGCTGCCCCTGCTGGTCCTGCTGGCTCGAATTCATCGTGTTAGACCGTATCTGCTGACTTTGCGTCCCGGGCCGAGTCTGCTGCTGGAGCAGCCTTGAGTCCGCGCGGATGTAGCTTTTGTGAAGGGCCTCTTTCTCGCCGGTTCTGTACGTCTCAAACACTATTTTATCCTTGCTTTGCCGGGTAACGATCTTGAGTTGCTCGTCGATCTGTTTTTCGTGAACCTTCGCGTCGGCATCATCTTGCAGGAAAGCTGCCGCAGAGGCCGCCGTGGGATGCGTGAACACGTTTGCTTCCTGAAGTTCGGCGATGGCTTCTACCGCGCAGGCCTGGAGCATCTTGGGCCAGAGTTTCTTAAAGAGGTCAACAGAAGCGTACACATCGGCAGTATTGAGCTTACCATCAATGGCAGAAACAAATCCCATTACATCGTTTCTACCATCAACCAGGCGGGAAAGGGCATCCACGTATTCTTGCACTGCTTTCTTGACGTCCTTATCGTCCAGCGTCAGTTCCAGGCTGGATGCAGACTGTGGCGCTCTAACCGATTTGCCGAGGTTTTGGCTCAGCTTGTTTTGCATATCGGCTACTTCCTGCCAAACGTTGCCTTGTGAACGATTGTAGCTGGCTGCGACCTTCAACCCCTTCGAAGGTAGCGCGTTTGTGGAGGCGGAAAACTCGTGCGCCTTCTCATCGCCTCTCTGACGCCATCGGCCGCTTTCAACGCAGAAGGAGCTTAGCTGAATCTTGCCTGATTTGGGAGCAATAATGTAGTCGTTGCCGATCGTGCGGTCTTGCTTGCCTCCGCGCACGATATCACCGGACTGGATGTAGATGTGCACATCGTCGGCTACGTTTTCGATGACAAGGTTGTTGACCGTCCCTGTCTCGATGACGGTTGCCTTTTTCTGTTCTAGCGCCTCCTGAAGCGTCATGAATTTTGTCGTGGCTTTTGTATCCTTGTCGTGAATGAGGAAAATAGCCAGGTTCTTGTAGGCGTATGGCCCTGACAAAGAGTAATTCTCCGCCCGTGTGGCTTCCCGCTCACCTGCGGCAATTGACATTGCCATAACCGTTGCCAGACCCAAACACAATGTCAGTTTCATTTTCATGGTTTTCATCTTTTGGTCTCCTTTAATTCTGTTCTGGTCAGTTTAGGATTTTCTCTACTATAAATATAACGGACAAACGATAACCGGTTTTGTAAATAAGATGTAAAAACTCAACAGCGAGCGGTGCATCGGCTTTGGTTGACTTATACTGAAGCTTACTGTAGAATGTCGTTGATTCGCCACACGGCTTGGCGGATTGAAATTTCGCCCTTTATACCGCTATGCGTAAGTTCGTTAAGTATCTGCTCGTGTGCATCGTAATACTGGGTCTGGCTATCGCAGCGATGATGACCTTCCGCAGAGGTTCCATCCGCGTTGAGGATGTGCTGGCAGTCTACAATGAGCAGACCCCGTACAGTAGCCTGACCATCACTTATCCCCTTAACGAAACGCTTTTCCCGCCGGAGATTGTGCCGCCCACATTTGGCTGGAAAGACGGCAGTAGCCAGTCCGGAGCATGGCTAGTCACCATCAAATTCCAGGACCAGGGACAGATGAGCTTCCTGAGTAACTGTGCCCAATGGACGCCCGACGCCGAGGATTGGGAAATCATAAAGAAAAAGTCGCTGGAAAAAGGCGCAGAAGTTACCATTCTGGGCGTCACTCGCTCTAATCCTGTCAGAGTCATCTCAGCAGGTCGAATTTCAATCAAAACATCAAAGGATGAAGTTGGCGCACCTTTGTTCTACCGCGATGTAGACCTGCCTTTCATCAATGCCGTTAAAGACCCATCACACATCAGATGGCGTTTCGGTGCGATTTCTTCGCCCAGGCAGCCGCCGGTCGTCCTTGAGAATTTGCCGGTCTGCGGAAACTGCCACTCATTCCCTCGGGATGGAAAAATCCTCGCGATGGATGTGGACTATGCCAACAGTAAAGGCTCGTACGTCATTACGCCGGTTGCGGAAGAAATGACACTTGCCACAAGTGACGTCATCACATGGAATGATTACAGAAAGGAGGACGGCGAGGACACCTTTGGTCTGCTTTCCCAGATTTCTCCGGACGGAAAGTTCGTCGTCAGCACCGTGAAGGATAAGTCTGTCTTTGTGCCAAGACCAGTCCTTGCTTTTTCTCAACTTTTCTTTCCGATTCAGGGCATTTTGTGCGTATATGACAGGCAGACGGGTACTTTCAAGGCGTTGCCCGGCGCCGATGACCCGCAGTACGTTCAGAGCAATCCTTCGTGGAGTCCGGATGGTAAATACATCGTTTTTGCCAAATCCACGACGTACAGGCTCAAGACTGTCCGCGATAAGGGCAAGGTGCTTCTATCCGCTGAAGAATGTAGAGAGTTTCTCGAAGAGGGCAAACCCTTCCTATTCGACCTATATAAAATTCCATTCAATGAAGGAACAGGCGGGACGCCCGAGCTCCTCGAGGGGGCGTCCAACAACGGCATGAGCAACTTCTTCGCCAAATACTCGCCCGACGGCAAATGGATTGTCTTCTGCAAAGCAAAGAGCTATATGCTGCTTCAGCCCGATAGCGAACTATACATTATCCCCGCCGAGGGAGGCCGGGCCAGAAGATTGGAGTGCAACACAAGCCGGATGAACTCCTGGCACAGTTGGTCGCCAAACGGCAAGTGGCTGGTATTTTCGTCAAAGGCGTATTCAGACTATACGCAGCTTTTCCTCACCCACATCGATGAACAAGGCCGCAGCAGCCCCGCCGTCCTGCTATCGCATTTTACAACCCCAGACCGAGCGGCGAACATCCCCGAGTTCGTCAAGCTCGACCCTCACGCCATAAAGACAATCCGCGAAAAATTCGTGGACGATTTATCTTTTGTCAGAGCCGCGGCCCAGTTCGTCAAGGCAAAAGATTTCGACCGCGCTGTGCAGGCTTGTAAAAAGGCGTTGGAGCTAAACCCTAAGAACGCTGAAGCGCACCACACATTGGCGTTCGCCCTGAAGAATAAAGGCCTGCTGAAGGAGGGAACGCCCCATCTGCTGGAGGCAATCCGCCTCGATCCTAATCACGTTGACGCCCGCTATAACCTCGGTTTGGCAATGATTTACCAGGGAAAGCTCGATGAGGCAGTAACGCATCTCTCGAAGGTTTTACAGCTTGATCCCAACCACGCCAAAGCACACGCCGACCTGGCATCTGTTCTGCTGCTGAAGAATATGCCTGCCGAGGCCGTCATGCATCTTTCGCAGGTGATACGCATCGACCCGAACTACGCCAACGCATACTACAACCTTGCCGAGGCGATGTTGCTGCAAGAAAAGCCCGATGCAGCAGTCAAGTATTTGTTGGAGGTTCTAAGGATTGAGCCAAATGACGCCCAGGCCCACTATAAGCTGGCCCTGATCTCGGCGCTGCAAGGCCAGACAGAAAAGAGCCTGGCGTATTACTCTAAGGCAGTCTCGCTCAAGCCGGACATCGACACGTCGGCCTTACTGCATCACCTGCTTGGAGGCAGCTACGCCGAGGCTCGGCGGTTTCACGATGCGGTTTTAGCTGAGGAAAAGGCCCTGAAGCTCGCTCGTGCCGCCAGAGACCAGGAGTTCATCCAGAAAATCCAGAGAGCCCTTGAATTCTATAAACAGTTGGACAAGTCTGTTAAGTGATTGTGACTTGCCCCCGCCTCATTCGAAGACCCACAATAGCCAGAGACGGATATTGACGCGAACGAGCAGTCCTGATAGAATTCATTCTTCGGCGGCGGGACAGTTGTGGTGAAAGTAGCTCAGCTGGATAGAGCACTGGACTGTGGATCCAGGGGTCGCGGGTTCAAATCCCGTCTTTCACCCTTATGAAAAAATGTGCATCATGCCTTGCTCACCTCTCCGTCCTGGTCATGAGCTGCGCGGCTTGGGCAGATGACCAGCCGCAGTGGGGCGAGAGACATTCGCGAAACATGATATCGGGCGAAACCGGCCTTGCCGGTACCTTCGACCCGGCTGCCGGCAAGAACATCAAGTGGGTCGCGCCGTTGGGCAGCGAGACCTACGCCACGCCCGTGGTGGCGGGCGGCAAGGTGCTGATCGGCACAAACAACAATAATCCAAGGGACGCCCGGCACAAGGGAGACCGCGGCGTGCTCTTGTGCCTGGATGAGAAGGACGGAAGCCTTTGCTGGCAACTGGTTGTGCCCAAATTGGGTACTGACCCGTACCTGGATTGGCCCAGGGCCGGCATGGTGTCGGCGCCTACCGTTGAAGGAAAGCGCGTCTATGTCGTCAGTAACCGCAATGAAGTGATGTGCCTCGACCTGGCGGGCCAGGCCAACGGCAACGATGGCCCATATCTGGACGAAGCCCGCCATGCAACTCCGGAAGGCGCCGAGCCGATAGCCGTGACTGATAAGGACGCGGACATAATCTGGCTGTATGACATAGGCGCCGAGCTTGTACCCCCACACGATGAAGCTCATAGCTCGATCCTAATTGATGGGCAGTTCCTGTACGTCAACACAAGCAGCGGAAAGGATAGCTCGCATCGGCGTGTCCGCGTCCCTGATGCCCCGAGCTTGGTAGTGCTCGACAAAACGACGGGGCGCCTTATCGCCAAAGATAATGAGCAGATCGGGCCGAAGATATTCCATTGTACGTGGTCGTCGCCAGCTTTGGGTGAGATCAACGAGCGAAGGCTCATATTTTTCTGCGGCGGCGATGGCGTGGTCTATGCCTTTGAGCCGGTAGATTCCGCTCCGCCGATGGGGGTGGTGGAGAATCTAAAAAGAGTCTGGCGCTTCGATTGCGATCCTACGGCGCCAAAAGAGAATGTGCACGACTATATTGGAAACCGCCAGGAAAGTCCGAGCAATATCAAGAGTATGCCGGTGTTTTACAAAGATCGGCTGTACGTGACCGGCGGAGGCGACATCTGGTGGGGCAAAAACCAGGCCTGGCTCAAGTGCATCGATGCGACAAAGGCGTCCAGGTCCGGCCCTGACGGGACCGGCGACATAACCGCCACCGGCGAGATTTGGGCTTACCAATTGGAACGCCACTGCTGTTCTACGGTGTCAATTTACCAAGGCTTGGTTTTTGTCGCTGATTGCGCGGGAAATATTCACTGTGTCGATGCCGAGACCGGCAAGCCTTACTGGACGCACGAGACAAAGGGGGAGATTTGGGCATCGACTCTTGTAGCCGATGGTAAAGTTTATATTGGCACCCGCCGGGGCGATTTCTGGATATTGGCTGCGAGCAAAGACAAAAGTGTAATAGGATCGGTTAAGTTAGATAGCCCCATAGTCGGCTCGCCCGTCGCCGCTAACGGCGTGTTCTACATCACCACCATGAAGAACCTCTACGCAATATGTAGCAATATGTAAGGTGCGATAAATCGCACCAAATCAGTTTCGCACCAATTCATGTAGGGTGCGATGGATCGCACCTTCGACTCTATGTTGGCAAGAAAGTGATATTATGACGGCGGAAACCGGATTGAAATGGGTGTTGCGTTTTATCGCAGTCACAACAATACCTGCTTTCATTGCGGCTGTGATGCCTCACTCCTGGCTTGCTTTTCTGATCCATAAGGCAGAACCTGGGTTGTCAACAGGGATTCTGGTGACGTATTTGGCGCGGATGCTGATGCTCATGTATGCCTTTATAGGGTTACAGTGTCTTATCTTTTCTACTGACATAAGACGTTACCTGCCCCTGATTTGGATTATAGGTGTTGGAAGTGTAGTCGTGGGTCTCGTTGGCATAATTGCCCTCTTTGCTGGTGTTGCACCGGCCCATCGCGTCGGCTTCTTCTGGATTGTATTTGGTGATTTTGCAGAAGGTTTTGCCCAGGGAGTTTTGGTTGTAATTCTTCTTTTACGTATCGCACGCGGCCATCGTCATTATTGAGGTATTGGAGGATTGAAGTGGTGCGAAATATCGCACCCTACACGCTACCTCTACCTCTTATCATTCGAAGCGGCTAAAAAAACTTTCGAAAAGGTGTTACTTTTCTATCGTTGGATGCCTTGTCTAAATAGGAACGGGTGCACAACTTAATAGTCCGCCGCCCCGTTCGACAGGCTCAGGGCAGGCGTGCCGGGTTGATTCCGTCGCCGTACAGGCGACGGCTAAACATAATTGAATCGCGAAGGAGACTAACGATGCAAACGAGAAAGATCATGCCAGGCTTCAAAATTCACCATTGCCGATTGCCAATTGAAAATCTCAAATCGAAAATCGTAAATTCTACTTTCGTGCTTTTGGCATTCGGCTTGGGCAGTTCAGCTTGTTTTGCCTTGGACCTAATGGGACCGCCAGCGAGCGGCGTCAAACAAGGGCAATTCCATATAGGGGCGGATTACTCCTACAGCCAGATGGACCTTGAATTGAAGGATGGCTTATGGATCGAGTACCTGGACGGCCTGTTTAACAACGCAGGAGCAGCGACATCCTTCACACTAAAGGATTTCCAGAGCAGTAGAATATACGCCAACCTCGGATATGGCATCGCCGACAACTGGGACGTATTCCTCCGCCTGGGCGGCACCGATGCCGAATTCGGCGATTCGATCTGGCAGGACCACGAGAGATTCGATAGCGGCGCCCAGATGGCTATTGGAGCGGGCGTCAAGGCGACGTTTTACGAAGAGGGCAACCTCAGGCTGGGAGCGCTACTTCAAGCCAGTTGGGCCGAATTCGACGGAGACCTAAAGGCACCGCACTGGACGGCAGCAGACTCTGTGGAAATGGATATCACGCAAATCCAGATCGCCGTGGGTGCAACCTGCCGACTGACCGACCAGCTTTCGATTTATGGCGGGCCGTTTTTGCACTTTGTCGATGGCGATCTGGACGACCAGTTCAGCGAGTGGACGGATGAGGGTCTTTTGACTTCGCACTACTCCTGGAGCGTGCAGGAAGATTCAATTCTTGGGGCATACATTGGCGCACAGGTGGACTTGGCAGAGAACTGTTCGCTCAACATCGAGTGTCAGCTCACCTCGGCTGCCGAGGCCATCGCTCTGGGCCTACTCTGGAGATTTTAGGAAAAAAACCCCGCAATAAATTGCGGGGCTAAATATTTATCCGCCAAACGGAGGCGGATTTATTTGGCGGTTTTGCTATTGCTTTGCTACAATACAAGGGTCTGGCAAGGCCTATTATGAAAGAATCAAAGCTAAAATTGACCCGAACGATTTGGGTAGTGGTTTCCGTAGTGCTGGCTGTCCAATGCGTCTGGGCATCAAGGACAGGTCGCAAGGAGTCCGCACCGGCTGCAAGCAGACCTGCGCCAAGCAGCCAAAGCCCGCGGTTTGCGTCCCCGGCCCGCGCAAGTCCTTCACCTGCACCTCGAACTCAGTCTTTTCATTCAACGCCGTCCGTCCCGCGCGCTTCGATGCCAAGCATCGACAGGTCCCCAAGTGCGATGGGAGGGACAGGGACCTTAGGCAGTAGAAGCCAGGGACTTTTCCAGAGCGGCAGCGCGTCCGACAGAACATCCAGAAAAATCGGTCCAGAATACGGGACTCGTCCTTCGTCTATCGTCAACCCCCGCGAAAGCGGGGGCCTATCGCCTGGCGAGGGGAGACGGAATATAGACGACGGACGTGCCAGCACGGCTTTAGATGCCCGGCGTGACCGTAAGGCCGGCCCAGGTCTGCCGCCGGGTGAGGGGCCGGTTCTTAGCCAGGGCCGGATTTCCAGAAAGGACGGTGGTCACTTCGAGTACCCGTACAGAGACAGAAGCTTTTACTACTACGACCGCCATTACTATCCGTCGCGCCCGATATTCTCTTGGATTTCTTGGCCCGATTGTTGCCGCCCGATATATTACGACTACGGTTCGGAGTGCACGTTTGGCTTTTTCTGGCCGTACTACCATCGCAAATTCATCTTCATAAGCCTGGGCGGCTATTGGCCCTGCTACACGTACAGGCGCTACTACTGGTATGGGTGGCATCCCTACGAATGGTATGGGCCATGTCCGCCTGAATATGTTAAGCTTGGCGATACCTACAATTACTACTATTACAATGCTCCGCGCGGGAAGTCACCTGACGCGAACGATTTGGACCAGGCCGGCAAAAAACTCCAGGAAAGCCCTCCTGCTGGACCGCAGGAAAAGACTCAGGCGGATGGCTATTTTGAAGAGGGGGTCAAAGCCTTCGAGGCCGGCAGTTATGCCGCTGCTGCCGCCAAGTTTGGCGCTGCTATGGAGCTTGCGCCTGATGATATTGTTTTGCCTTTTGCCTACGTGCAGGCGGTTTTTGCCCAGGGTGAATATGAAAAAGCCGCCGATGCTCTGCGCGAAGTCTTAGCAAAAACGTCGCCAGAAAAAGAGGGCGTCTTTTATCCTCGCGGCCTATATCCTGCTGAAGACGCCCTGCAAGCGCAAGTGAAGCATCTCGGGGAAAAGGCCGCGTCAAGTCCGCTTGATGTGGATCTGCAGCTCTTGCTGGGCTACCAACTGCTCGGTATGGGCAGGTTGGATGAGGCGGCCAAGCTGCTGGCCAGCGCCCGGCTGGACTATAACAACCATCAAGCGGCGACCCGGCTGTTAAGTCTGCTTGAAAAACTCAAAAAGGCCGAGGGGAGTCCCCGCCCCACAGTGTCTGGGTCTTGACCCCGCAACAAGTTGCGCGGCTAATTATTTAGCCCCCAAATTTATTTGGGGGTTTTCCTGCCACAAATTGCAAATTGTCAATTGTCAATTTACAATTACCTCATGCCTTTTCTTGACCGTCGCAAGTTTATTAAAACCACGGGCGGTGGTTTGTATGCCGCCGCATTGGGTGGATTGATATTAGGTTGCGGGAGCGCAGACGAGCAAGCGTTTAGCCGTCGCTGGCACGGCTTCAAATACGCTATGTGCAACGAGAGCATGCCCCAATTAACCTGGCAGGAGCAATGTCAAATTGTTGGTGACGCCGGCTATAAAGGGATTGAGGTCGCGGCATTTACGCTGGTCAAAGATGGTGTGCACGAGATAAATGCAGCCGGGCGTCAGGAGATGGTTCGGGTTATGAAGGATTCCGGCATCGAATGTGTGGGACTGCATTGGTTGCTAACGCCGCCGCCAAAAGGATTGCACTTCACGACGCCTGATGTTGCAGTTCGCCAAAAGACCATCGTCTACTTTCACGAGCTGATCGATTTTTGCGCGGACCTCGGCGGCCCCTATATGATTTTCGGCTCGCCCAAGCAGCGTAGTACGATGCGCATTTCCGTGGCCGAGGCAAAAAAGTATTTTGCTGAAGGTCTGGCGAAGGTTGCCGGCCACGCACAGCAACGCGGCGTTGAGATACTCATAGAACCATTGGCTAAGGGCGCAACGGACGTCGTTAACACGCTGGCAGAAGCATTAGACTTGGCCAAACAGGCAAATAATCCCGCCATTGCGATCATATTTGATTTTCATAATACCGGCGATGAAACGGAGTCATTCGATGCTTTAGTGAAGAAGTATTTTCAGTATATTCATCACGTCCATGTGCAAGAAATGGATGGCAAACACCTGGGCACAGGAACAGCCGTGCGCGACTATGTGCAGGCTTTTCAAACGCTGAAGGATCTAAAATACGACAAATGGATTTCTCTGGAGGTATTTGATTTTTCGCCCGGCGGAAAGAAAATTGCTGAAGAGTCTATGCGAACTCTAAAGCAAATAGAAGCCAAATTGGTATAACGATCCTGCATAAATGTAGGTAAGAAAGTGCCGGAGGTCGACCATGGGAAGGAGTTATCTCGTATCATTCTTTGCTGCTGCCTTGATTCTCAGTGCACCCGGTCGGTGGTGCGCGTCGCAAGTCCAGCAAGATTTTTCGCCCAAGCCGGACGAGCAGCAATTGCCGCGAGCCATGCACTCGCAGATGAAAGAGTTGCCCACTATCGCCGTCGGCCTGGAGAACGCCGAGATTGTTGGACGTGACAATCGGGCATTGCAGGCAGCGGTGGATTACATCGCGGGCCTGGGCGGCGGCACAGTTGAGATCGGCCCGGGGCAGTATATTATGCACGATTCGCTGCACTTGCGCTCCAACATTGCCATCCGGGGCGAAAAAGGCAAAACCATTTTGCGCAAAGCTGATGGGACTGTATCCGTTTTGGTTCTTGACGGCGATTTCGGCGAGCAACAGATTACCGTGGCGGATCCAACCGGCTTGGCAGTAGGAAATGGAGTTGCAGTCTGGGACGACCAGGCGGGCGGATTTCATACCACCGTCGCCCGCATCACAGGACGCAATGGAAATACTTTTTCCATAGATAAACCGCTTATGGCCGATTGCATGGTCGCCAATAATGCTAAAGCGGCAACCGTTTTCCCTGTCGTTAGCGCGTACGACAGCGAAGGGGTGCGGATCGAAAACCTCGTGATTGATGGAAACAAGCAGTCTAACGCTAATCTGAATGGCTGTCGGGGGGCGGGAATCTTTCTGTACAGAGCCTTCGGTACTGTCATTCAAGGCTGCGTAGTTCGTAATTACAATGGCGATGGAATCAGTTTCCAGCAGTCCAATGA
>Ga0315280_10006059_pt1 | contig 16855 bp, 18 predicted proteins | sample YL17G06_40_MG_FD_203697 | JGI IMG/M metagenome (GOLD analysis project Ga0315280, IMG submission 203697) | Sediment microbial communities from Yellowstone Lake, YNP, Wyoming, USA - YL17G06_40 | ecosystem: Environmental > Aquatic > Freshwater > Lake > Sediment | place: USA: Wyoming | collected...
TGGCGCCACATCATCTGTGTATGATGCTCTCAAGCTCTTTGCATACAACCCCAAGTTGCGGGTAGAATGCTAGGTGTTCCATGATGTGTCCCACCCTATGTGAGATTGGGTAGGAATTGTGGGTGTGGTACACCCAATTACAGGTGTGCGACACCCTCAAACTCACCGTGCACAACCCCAAGACGCGAACAGGATGCCGAGGCGTCGGTGGATGTCTAACACACATTTTCAAATGTCTAACACCTTCGAACGTTGGGGTGGAGTCCACCCTGTTCTGGGTGTAGTCCACCCTATGCGAGATCGGATAGTGATTGTGGGTGTGCGACACCCTATAATGGGTGGTACCAATTCTCTACTTGAAGCGCCGCCAAGTAGAATGTTAATCCCGTTAAGATGAGTGCGATTATGAAAGCAAATCCAGCGCCCCGTTCAACCAGTCATGTGGCGCATGCTGCCCATCAGAAGGTGCGATCTGTCTTGGTTCTGTGTGCGGCTGTTCCTTGGTATAGAAGACCTCATCGTCTTTATCGCAGTGTCCTCGGCTCGCATCCTTATCCAGAAAAACCATTGGTTTGCCGCAAACTCGACATAAGTGGGTTTCCGGCGGAGGTTTAAGCAAACCTATCAATTGGATCGTTTAGTTGCGCTTTGAAATAAGTTAGCCGCTTGTTCTCGCCCTCAATTTTGACTCCTACGGAGCACATCCAATCGGCTCAAACGTAAGATCGCGCAAAACTAAATCTCAGATTTATGGTGGAGCATAAGCGGATTACAGGCGGATGAACTATCCTCTAGGATCTCGTTGGATTCAAACGTGAAATGTCGTCTATCCCCCGGCGCCAGTTAAGCAAACAGTTTACGGGATTTCAAGCGAAATTTCGACATTTGCTTCTTGGATTGAGGCTCAGGGTGGAATCTGTATCATTACCGCTAGGATGAGAATCACTACCCTCAACGATAGATTCGTAACCGAGACTACCCTGCTTCTCTTCCTAAGGGCCTTGGGGGCATCCAGCTCTCTATCCTTTGCAAGCTGTATGATCTTCTTTCCGAAGTACACGTTGTGCACGTAGATTAGCACTAGAAGCACCCCCACCAGAGTAATTTTGGTCAGCAGTATGCTGCCTCCATAGGTGAAGAGCATATCGAAGGATGGAAGATACTAGGCCACGTTGTAAGGTCCGCTTTGCACTAAGACAAACCGTGTCGGCGTCGTGATCTTGCCGAACACTTTCGCAATCTTACCGACAATCCGTGTTCTTTCCGACTCGTCATTAGTGATGAGGCGTGATGCAGGTAAAACTACCAGCCACATGAAGAAAGACCCGCCCACGAAGTGCGTAGCACTAAACAAGTGAACCCAAAGGACAACCATGTCAACTAACATTATCAGACCTAAGGATGACCCCACCTATGACCTCGAACGTTGAACAGCGCTGTCAGATCACAGGTTTGGCTCATAGTTGCTGAGCTAGTTTAGGGTCGGGTTAATGCATAAAGCTCATAGATGTTCAACTAGAAAGCCAGTGTCCTAGCCATCGCGGAAAGCTTCTGGAGATTATTGACGAAATCATGACTATCATGCGACCACGTGGATGTTGAGGAAATTGGCTCAAGATAACACAAAGGAGATGGAGTTACTCAACAGGCTCGGCTTATCAGCCGGAGAATCAAAGATCTACTTGCGCCTTCTGTCGCAGTCTGAGGGAGAGATGGTCGACAGAATTGTCACTGCTTTCGGAATTCCAGCTGCGATAGCAGAGGAATCATTGAATGGCCTCGCAGACAAAGGTCTTGTCAGAATCTCAAGCAACCGAGTCGAGGTTGTTCAACCACGAACGTTTCTCAGGAGGATACTTGAGCAAAGGAAGACAATACTGGAGACCCAAATAGCGCAGGAAAGTTCAGCGGCCCTCGAACTGGAGAAGCTTCTAGAACCACTCTACTGGGAGGGCAGAATGGGCATCAGACCAGAAGAAATCATAGAACCCCTCCGCGATCTGTCTGATATGGAGTTGCATACGGCTCGAATGCTAGCTACTGCAACTAAAGAGGCATTGATCTTCGCACTGACCTTCGGCTGGTACGGCAAAGTGCGCGAATCCCTGTTTCAGGCACATGATCGACGAGTTGCAATAAAAATCCTGATGATGGTCAACGATGAATCCACCAGGGAGAAAGCGAAGGAGCTCGGAGCACTGGGCATTCAAGTACGGCATTGCGCTGAGGAATGGTATCCTGTACGAGGAACCTTGATCGATGATCAAGAACTTGTTTTCCTAATCTGGGCAACCAAGAAGCGAGATGTTCCCCGCCCAGTCTACTATCGACCTCACTACACCAAGAATCAGGGTTTGATTAGGATCTTCAGAGATGCTTTCCTGAAAAGGTGGGAAGAGGGCAAACCTATCTAGGTTCTCTCGCGATGATCAGACAAACTGGATTGCCGAACTTGGAATAGATCGTCCGAACTTGGTCCATCAAAGCTTTTTCACGCAGAGAGTTCACACGCATCAAATGGCCTCTGCACAGGCAGTCGCTAGCACCGATGTGCGGAAGAAGTGGCGACGCACTCAACCTCTTAGTTATCAGATTGCTGACATCACATTCTAGGCGCCTTTTGGATTCGATGTAGATAGCCGCCCTGACTGTGCAATATTGGTTGGAGGTCATATGGTCAACATGCCATCTTATCTTCTTGCGACTGCGTGAATGACGCATTATCCTACCTTCAAGTGATACGGCGCCTTGACCCAATGCGGATCCGGAGTAAACGTACAATCCTCTCAGTACCCTGACACATCCCAGTCTTCCGAACCTTACGTTGACGGATCGATTGCACGCGATGACTATCGTGTAAGTACCTTTCATGAAACCTATCTCCGAAGCACAAATAGCTCCACATCACTGCCTTAGTCTGAGTAGCATGTGAGGAGAGCTATGAAGGCGTTAGTCCTAGCCGGTGGATATGCAACTCGGCTTAGACCCATCACCTACGTGATTCCAAAATTACTATTCCCACTCGTGGGAAGACCGATTATCTACTGGACTCTCGAGAAGCTGAAGGATTTTCACGTTAAGGAGGTCATTCTCGCAGTCAACTATCTCGCGGACTCACTCCGCGCCGCTGTAGGTGACAAATACAAGGGCATGAGGATTCGATACTCGCTTGAGGACACCCCATTGGGGACCGGTGGACCAATCAATCTAGCCTCTCGCACAGTAAATCTGGACGAAACCTTCGTCGTAATGAACGGCGACATAATCGCTGAGATAGATCTCGGAAAAATGCTTACGCATCATGAGAAGACAGAGCCACTCGTTACAGACGCTCTCTACGAAGTCAAGGATCCAAGCAGGTTTGGCTCAGGGCTGCTTGATTCTGAAGGACGGATCATACGTTTCGTTGAGAAGCCAGCACTGAACCAAGCGGTTAGTCATCTTGTCAACGCTGGAATCTATTTAGTTGAACCTGAAGTCCTGAAGATGATCCCTCCAGGAAGGAGCGTGTCAATGGAGAGAGAAATCTTCCCTTTGCTGGCAAAAGGACGTAAGCTAGCCGGCTACCATTTTTCCGGCTATTGGTTCGACATTGGAAGCCTGTCCGATTATCGAAAGGCGAATTTCGAATTGCTTCGAAGAAACGCTCCCAAAGGCATTCTGCGCGAGAAACGTGCGAGAATTGCCGAGAACGTTACAGTCAAACCGCCACTGTACTTGGGAGATCGATCAATTATCGAAGGCAGGGCTATCGCAGGTCCTCGCTTGCTGATTGGAAGCAACGGAAGCATCAGGAAAGGAGCACGGGTCTCAGAATCCATACTGTTCGACGGTGTGACCGTAGGCGAAGGGTCGCGGGTTTCAGGATGTGTAATAGGATCCAACGTAGTCGTGGGTAGAGGAGTTAGAATTGAGCCTGGATCAGTGATATCTCCAAATGTCCAGATTGGTGACAACGTCAGGATCGGCAGAAACGCGATAATTCACCCCTACAAAGAGATCAACATGAACGTAAAGCCCGGAGCGAATGTCATGTGAGTGCAGACAAGACGGTTAATCTGAGGAAACTCTTCGGAACAAACGGCGTTCGTGGCAGAGTGAACAAGGAACTGACACCTGACTTTGTGCTGAGACTGGCAATGGCAACGGGCACTTACTTCAAAGGTGCAGATTTGGCGGTAGGGTGCGACGGCCGAGTTTCGGGTCCTCTTCTCACAAGTATCGTTAATTCAGGGCTAGCAAGCGTCGGAAACCAAGTCTGGAGCCTAGGCATGATAACTACTCCAGCCTTGCAATTTCTGACGAAAGACTGGAAGCTCAAAGGAAGTTTGATGGTTACAGCAAGTCACAATCCTCCAGAATACAATGGCATCAAAGTCATGGGCAACAGCGGAGTTGAGCTACCTCATGAAGAAGAGCTGAAGATCGAACGTATCTTCTTCGAATCCAAATGGAACCTTACAGATTGGAACAAAGTCAAACAGCCATTACCCGTAACTGAGAAGTTCGACAGATATGTCGCCTCCGTCTTAGAACATATTGGCGGCACGTCACCGCGCAGACTCAAGGTACTCGTGGACGCTGCAAACGGTGTCAGCGTGCTGGCAACACCCTTGATTCTTGAGAAGTTGGGCAGCGACGTGGTCGTTGTTAATGGAAACATAGATGGGACATTCCCCGGAAGATTACCGGAGCCAACGCCTGCAAATCTTGGCAAAACGTCTAAGATTCTTCCCTCTATTCACGCTGACTTTGGTGTCGCTCATGATGGTGACGGCGACAGAGCCGTCTTCCTAGATGAGCATGGAAGAGTGTGCTGGGGCGATCAGACATTCGCACTAATAGTCAAGGACTTCTTGGAGAACAATCCACGCGAGAAAATTGTAACACCAATAAGCTCCTCTCAAATGATAGAGGAGATAGCGGAGAAGTGTGGAAGCGAAGTCGTCTATACTCCGGTAGGAAGCGTCTATGTCTCGAACCTGATGCTCAAGATCAAAGCCAAGTTAGGCGGAGAAGAAAACGGCGGTATCTTCTATGCACCCCACGTAGCAGCACGGGACGGAGGAATCACAACTGCTTGGATCTACAAGATCATCGCGGACGCACGCAAATCGCTTTCAGAGCTAGTGGCAGAGCTACCCCGGTACTACATAATGAAGGACAAGGTCCCTTGTCCAGACTCGATCAAAGCGGAAGTTACCGAGAGAATCCGAAACCTCCCAGTCAAGGGAAGAGTCTTGGACATCGATGGAATCAAGGTTTGGCGCCCTCCGCGATCTTGGATTCTGGTACGGCCCAGTGGAACAGAACCGCTCTTTAGAATACTGGCTGAGGCGCCGACTAAAGGTTTAGGCGTGAAGATAGTAAACGAGTATAAGACGAAGTTGTCCCGGATCATTAAGAGTTGTCAAAAACATGCTTGATAGTGCGCAACTCACAGGCATTGCATTCTTCGCCAGCATCGCTTTTGTCACCACGCTCATCTCAACACCAATTATTGCGAAGATGATGCGACGCAGGGGCATAACAGGCAAAGATGTCCATAAAATATCAAAGATTGAAATACCTGAAATGTGCGGGCTGGCAATTCTGCTCGGATTAACACTCGGTTCCTTGGCTTACGTTGTGGCCGTCCCAAGCAGCGGTAATGCGATAACTGCGTTCCTGGCTACCGTGCTAATCGCAGGGGCAATTGGATTCTTCGATGATCTGCGGCCTTTGAGCGCGAGAGTCAAGCCCTTACTAACCGCCTTTGCTGCTCTTCCAATCATATTCCTACACGCCTATTCTCCATATCCAACGATCCCTCTCCTAGGAACCGTCAGACTCACCATAGTCTATCCATTTCTCATACTGATCGCAATAGCCGTCACATCGAATTCAGTGAATATGATGGACGTAATGAATGGTTCAATGCCGGGCACTGTGAGCATAACCTCAGCTACCATAACTGTCGTCTTGTTGATCTCCGGCGAAATGCAGATCGCGGCTATCTCGGCAGGCGTCCTGGCTGCATCACTGGCCTTTTTCTATTACAATCGCTTCCCAGCTAAGGTCTTCAGTGGCGACACAGGAAGTCTTGCGGTTGGAGCCGCGCTCGGTGCTATAGCAATTCTTGGAAAAGTTGAGACCGTTATGGTCGTAGCTCTCATACCGCAAATCATGAACGCATTCTACGGGCTTTCGTCCGTTGGACGACTTTACGAGAGACGCGAAATCCAACAAAGACCAACCCGCCTTCTCAGCGATGGAACCTTAGAGGCAAGCGATGAGAAGCATGCGCCAGTCACGCTTGCTCGTCTCATCCTAGCTGCGGGACCAGCCACGGAAGGAGGCGTCGTCCGAAGCATGATGATTTTGACGGCGGTTTCTTCAACGCTAGCATTTTTGACCTACTGGATTGGTGTAGGGATCAAGCCATGAGTCGTCTGTGGTCCTTAGCAGCGATCGAAGTCTTCGTATGGTTGGGACTACTTCTAAGCACGTTTTTGGTCTCGAAAGTAGCTTTCACCATCGAGTTTGGATTTACCACAATAGTTGAACGAATAGCAACACAAATCGTTAGAGCAGTTGTCGCGGGCGTGATTGTTTTCGTCTGGCTCTTCGCGTGGAAGAAGTTGACAAATCTGTACTTCTGGCGGGCAATAGGTCGCAGAAAAGCTAGCGCCTGAAAATTCGCTGAATAATGATCTTCAATGGATCATCCATACTGTCCATGAGTTTCACCGATTTCTTTCTATAGAATTCTGTATCTCGATTCTTGGCGACAGTGACAACTCTCTGAGCGATACGCGCAGGATCAAGAATTCTGTCCACTAATCCTTGATTTATTAGAAATCTCTCCACGAAGGTCGGCTCGCCTGGATAGTATGATATGACCGGCACACCCAGCAATGCAGCCTCAGCGGTCATCGTGCCGCCCCCTCCAACGAAGACCAACGAAATACGCATCAATGCTATGGCATCAATGATATGTTCGGGCACAACGATGCGACTACCGAAACGTTTCCTAAACTTCTCGCCCTGCACATCATACCGCGGAAGGACAACGATTTGGAGAGATCCATCGTCAAGATCCAGAACCCTAGCGATGATGTCGGCAGCTGTGCTGGGGGCCGATGGCACGCGGTCTGACAGATATGCTGCGAACTCCTCCGGAGTTCGAATGACCATCACAGGCTTGGCGGGGTCCAGTTTCAAACCGTCAAGTACTCTTGGGCTGCTCTTGTAACTTGTTAGCCAGACTTTCGGATCAAGAGCGTGATATCGAACAATGTCCCTGGGATTCATTCCATACCGCTTCCACGCCCAAAATGGAATAACCCAAGGCGTGAACAGTTTCTGAGAGATGGGGATGGTCAGTTTGCAAACGGCCTCGGCGTGAGGAGAGTCGCTTACGCAGTAATGGGGTATCTTCAGGCCAAAGGCTACCCTAGCTGCTTCTGGCGAAGAGAAGGAAATCGCCACGTCAGGCCTGTACTCTTCAACAGCTTTCGTTAAGCCCAATATGCGTATCGAACTCTCCACAAGTTTTTCTCCAAGAGCTGCTCCTCCATGGCGACCGATCTGAACCGACTTGAGTCCTCTCAACTCAAGAAGCTCGTTAACCTCTCTGTATTCCCGCGTTGTTACCAGGATCTTGAAACCTTTGGCATTCAGTCGGTGGTGAAGTTCTGCAAAGAAGTTTGCTTGTTTAGGGGTGAGAACATCTATCCAGACTTTCATCTAGTTCTCAACCCTGCAGGAACGCGCTTGGCACTACTCCATCGAAAATCGAATGATTCGCGAAATATCCTGATAAGGCCTGGGTTCTTTGTGTGGTGAGGAATGTATACAATTGGATTCCAATAGCGCTCAGCTTCTTCCGCAGCCCATATCACGAAGACCAAATCCTTGTTATCTATTAGAGTTCCGCGAACTGGATGCCATGGATCTCGGGTGTCCCTTATTTGGGCTCCTAGATTACTAAGCTCGCTGAGATTCCGCCGCATTTGAGTCTGCGTGAATTGCATCAGAATCCTCACCTTCACACCTTTAATCAAGGCGTTTCTCAATTGTGACCTTATCTTTGGGAGCCAAAAGAACAGGGCAGTTGAAATAAGCACTTCTTTAGTAGCCCCTTGCACATGCTCACTAGTCGTCCTCTCCATAGACCGCAAGTCATCTAGTGGTTCAAGAAGTTCCTCGGCCTTGACTTGTAAATGGCTTTCTACGTATAGAGGCTCGACTTCTTTTTGCAGGCTCCGCATGATCTCCTCGATGGAAAGAAGATTCGTCTCGAAACCACGCCGCAGATTAGCTAAGTACTCGCGCTTTGCCTGTTCGGGTGGAACGGCATAGTATCTTTTTGGTCTACTCTGGACTATTCGCGCGAAGCCCTTCTGCATCAGCTGTTCCAGCGTCCCATAAACACGTGTGATTGGAATTGACGTGGTCCGAGATATCTCCTCGGCAGTTAATTCACGAGCTGAGAGTAAAGCCACGTACGCTTCTGATTCGTAAGACGTCAAACCCGCACGTCGAAGCGATTCCATCAGATGATGCGCTGGCATGGTTAACTCATGTAGAGTTAAAAACGATTAAATATTTCGGCACGAATTGATCACAGGGTGTGCACTCTGTCCTCGCAGCCTCTGCTTTCACTGGAACCTGGCGAGATCGCTCTTCGGATTCGAGATGGAGCGTTAACTGTGTGCGTTGTCGGCCTTGGTTGGATGGGTCTACCCATTGCTTGCCTGTATGCTGACGCTGGCGCACGTGTAATCGGGGCTGACATGAACCCAGACGTAGTTGGGCGAGTTAGCAAAGGTGATTCACCAAACACTGAACCTGGTCTTTCTCCTCTGCTTAAGAAAACGGTCAAAGCGGGTAAGTTGAGTGTAACAACTGGTACTGAGGAAGCAGTGGCAAACTCGGATGTCATTTTCATCATAGTTCCTACAATGATCGATCGACAGAAACGCGCAGACTACTCGGCGGTCGAGGACGTTTGTGTGAGTATTGGAAAGGGTATCAAGAACGGGGCTCTCGTAGTATTTTCGAGCACGTGCGGGCCGGGTGTTACTGAGCGAGTCGTCAAAGGAACGATCGAGAAGTACTCTGGAATGATCGCAGGACAAGGGTTTGGACTTGCCTATAGTCCAATCCGAGCTATGGGCGGCAGAGCTCTTCAAGATATGCAGACTTACCCGAAAATAGTCGGAGCCGTGGACAAGAGGAGCTTGGAAGCAGCCTGCGCTGTACTCTCAGTGGTCGTCAAGGGTGAGCTTGTCCGAGTCAGGGACATCAAGACTGCGGAGCTATCGAAGCTCTACGAGACAATCTACCGCGATGTGAACATTGCACTGGCAAACGAGTTCGCGCTTCTCTGTGAGGAATTTGGAGTCGACTACGCAGAGACAGCGCGAGCAGCCAATAGTCAGCCCTACTCTCACCTACACTCCACAGGAGTTGGAGTGGGCGGCCACTGTCTCCCTGTGTATCCCTATTTGCTGGCGACCGAAGCCTATGCACTCGACTCGCGACTGCGACTCGTGCTCGACGCGCGTAAAATCAACGATCTAATGCCCGCTCATACAGCGCGGCTGACATCCGCTGGTCTGCGCGCCTGTGGAAAATCGATAAAGAGAGCTAAGGTGGTCGTCCTGGGAGTCAGCTATCGACCGAATGTTAAGGAGACCCGTTTCTCACCGTCACTAGACCTAATTTCTATTCTGAAGAAACGCGGAGCGCGTGTCACTGTGTTCGACCCATTGTTCAACGCCTCTGAGATGGAGTCGATGGGGCTATCGTCAGAGCCGAACCTGCGCAGGGTCATTGAGAAAGCCGACTGTGTGATTTTGACGGTTGCTCATGATGACTTCAAAGATATGGATACCATCGAGCTGGCAGCTCACATGTCAAAGCAAGGTTTGGTCGTAGATTGCACGGGCATTCTTGATCCGGCCAGCGTCGAAAAGAGTGGATTGATTTATCGAGGCATAGGAAGAGGCTTGTGGACCCGTTGAAGCAACTTCGCGTTGCAGTCATCGGGACAGGTTTCTGGGGCAAGAACCACGCCCGGGTTTTGACACAGCTACCTTGTACCACACTGGTTTGCGTGTGCGATGTAAATGCAAAGGCCGCCGAATCTGTTGGATCGGCGTTAGGTGTAGAGCATACGAGTGATCTTCAGAATGTACTATCCCGTAGAGATATCGATGCTGTAACGATCTGTACACCTACTGTTACGCATGAGCACATAGCCACTCGCGTGCTAATGGCAGGGAAACACGCGTTCATAGAGAAACCGATGGCTAGCAGCGTGGCAGAAGCGCAGGGGTTACTTACTCTTGCAGAGAGCAGAGGGCTCCGAATCATGCCTGGACATATCGAACGCTTCAATCCTGCGGTTAGCTATCTCAAAGAAATGATCGGCAGGGAGGAACTAGGTAAAATCATTCTATTGTCTGCGCGACGAGTAGGTCGAAAGCCAGATCGAATTAGCGATGTCGGTGTTGTCCGAGATACAGCCATACATGACGTCGACCTGTCGAGATACATATTCGATGATGAGGTCAGTTCTGTCTACGCCCGCATAGGCAGCACCAACACTCAGAATACAAATGAGGACTACGCTGAAATTATGCTGCAGTTCAGAAAGGGTGGCACGGCATTCATTGATGCGAACTGGTTGACACTTCGGAAGATGCGAACTCTAATAGTAACAGCGAGCGAAGCTACCACTCAACTTGACTACATCACGCAGGAGATGTGGGTTGAGTATTCCGATAGGACCCTTAAGCCCGAGATCGAGAAGAGAGAACCGTTGAAGCTTGAGCTCACGCACTTTGCTGAATCAATTCTCAATGATCGCCCGTTTGCGGTCAACGGAGTCGACGGGATGAAAGCAGTTGCTATGTGTGAGAGCGTCATCGAGTCGAGTACCACTGGTCGAGCGATTTCAGTCGCCGCGATGTAGACTGTATAGCGTATGGAAGCGCCTGTGGTCCTGTATATAATTCGACGCGAAAAGGTCGGCGCCCTTCTCGACTTGTCTATGGCTATTGATCTGCGACGCTCTCAAGTGATGATAGAACTCGTGTAGAACGACGAAAGGAGCGCTCAGGTACTCGCTTTTCGAGAAATAGATACGCCTCTCCTTCTCCACATAGCAGGCAAGGGCACGTCTGTGTGCTTTCACTGTTCCGACTCTGATCTCGGGAGGATTCACGCCGTAGTACTCAGACAAGAGCTTGAGCGCGTGCTCAGGGCTACCTGCTAGAATAGTGTCAACGACTTTCGATCGGAATTCTCTCTCTTCAGAGTCCTCAGCAAACGAATTCTCAGTCGGCATATTGTCATTCTCGAAAGTAGTATATTTCAGTTAGTTCCCCATCTATGCGGCGGACAGATGTACGTTGAAGAAGAGACTGATGGACATTTTGGCTTGCCCGATTGACAAGTTCTACCCGCTGGAATTGATGGTGTTCGAAGAGAAAGAAGAAATCATTTCAGGCATAATCACATGCCCAAAATGCAACCGCTGGTACCCCATAATAGATGAGATTCCCCACATGCTCCCGGATGACCTGCGGGAAGAAAATGAAGATCTCCCATTTCTGCAAAAATGGAAGGAGAAGATTCCTGCCAAAACGCTACAGGAAGGTAGGCCATTTAGCCTCAAAACGGGAAAGTGACATTATTGGGTGAATTTGCATATGGCTAAGCAGTTTATCCGGACTCCTAACGCTCCGCAACCTATCGGCCCATATTCCCAGGGAGTCAAAGCTGGAAGCTTTCTCTTCGTGTCAGCCCAGGCCCCAATCGATCCGAAAACAGGAAAAGTAGTGTCTAATGACATTGAATCTCAAACCCGCCAAGTCTTGGAGAACGTTAAATCCATCGTGGAGGCTGGCGATCTCACCTTAAATGACGTAGTCAGGGTGACAGTATTCCTAAGAAACGCCGCTGACTTCCAGAAGATGAATGAAGTATACAAGAAATACTTCTCAGAGAGTCTGCCCGCTAGGACTACGGTTGAGGGAAAACTGCCGGCGACCGACATGCTAATCACAGTAGACGCGATAGCCTACTATTGAGTTATATAGACCCGCCACGATTGTGGAAACAGACTCTTACCCCGACTCGGTTGCCAGCAAAGAATGTCAGTTTTGTCGACTACGCAAGACTGAGATTGAGACCCGTGGAAAAGCCTTATCGAGCTAAACCACGAAGAAGAAAGAATGGCGTCGTTGACATGACACTTTTTCTGAGCAGAAAGGATGTCGAAGCTGCCCTCACGATGGAAGACTCGATTGAGGCTGTTGAGAAAGCATTCAGCGAATACGGACTGGGAACAGTAAACATGCCGCTCAGGTCCACCATTAGGCTTGAAAAGAACAAGGGTTCAACTCTCTTCATGCCTGCCCACATAGAAGCAATGGGTGCAATCGGAATCAAAGTGGTCTCTGTTTATCCTGACAACCCCTCCAAATACAATCTGCCCACAATACTTGGCGTGGTTCTTCTGACCGACGCGAGAAATGGCGACATTCTGGCAATAATGGATGGAGCGTTCTTAACGGCGATGCGGACTGGCGCCGCCGGTGGAGTAGCAGCCAAATACCTAGCGCGGAAGAACGCAACGGAAGTTGGAATCCTCGGTACAGGTGTCCAAGGCAGAACTCAGGTCATAGCAGTTACCAAGGTACGGAAAATAGAGAAGGTCAGAGCGTACGATGTGGTACGTGATCGATGCGAACTTTTCTGCAAACAGCTTTCAAAGGAACTTGGAATCCAAGTCATCTCAGTTGATAGTGCTGAGAAGGCGGTGAGAGGATCGGGCATCGTGATTACTGCCAGTACCTCGAAGACACCAATTCTAAAGGGAAATTGGTTGGAAGAAGGGTCACACGTGAATGCCATTGGCTCTCATACCCCAGACGCACGCGAGCTTGACGCCACAGCCATAAAAAGAGCAAAAGTAATCGTCGACTCAAAAGAAGCCGCATTGAAAGAAGCGGGCGACCTCATAATCCCCATTTCTGAAGGTCTGATCACACCAGACCACATCTATGCAGAACTAGGTGAAGTTGTGACCGGCAAGAAAGCTGGCAGAACTAGTGAGAAGGATATAACCCTCTTCAAATCACAAGGATTAGCCATTCAAGACATCTCAACCGCCAGTAAGGTCTACGAGCTCGCAATCAAGAAAGGCATAGGAAAGCAGCTGACCCTCTGACTACTCGCAAGTTCTCTAGTCGGGTCAATTAAGATCTCCCTGCACAGATGCCAAGCTTGTCGTATGCATCACTTGTTGTCCCTGCTTTCCCTATCCTTTGCCCTCAGTGGGAACGGCTTAATTTCAACGGATGCTACAGAATCCGAGGGCTCTCGTGGTTTGACTAGAATCACGGTGATCGACTGTCAGACGGCTGGAATTTCGGGAAACATGCTGCTTGCCGCTTTGATTGATGCGGGTGCCGACCGGCGAGCGATTGAGCGAGTCTTGGAGCAGATTCCACGGAATTATCCCAAATGCAGATCGCTCAGCCTCGACATCAGCGAGGTCAAGACACACGGATTCAGAGCGTGCGGAGTCAATTTGAGGATTGATGAGGACGCTGAGGAGACTAGAGCAGAAGAGCTTCTCGGGGCCGTCCAGAAGGTTGCAGCTGTGTCTGGGCTCAGTGAAAAGGCAGCGTCCTTTGCGATCAACTCTATCAGAACGCTGCTGGAAGCCGAGAGTAAGTTGCATGGCGTCAGTCTCAGTAGTACTCACCTGCATGAAGCAGGGTCCGCTGATACCCTAGCAGATGTACTGGGTGTGGCAGTCGCATGTGATAGCCTAGGGATTTTCGACGGTGAAACTCATTCCACTCCGGTTGCTGTTGGCGGAGGCATAACGGTGTTTTCGCATGGAAAGTTGACCACTCCAGTTCCCGCAGTATTGGAAATTCTCCGACAGAAACAGATTCCGATAACTGGCGGATCAGAAGCCGTAGAATTGTCCACTCCTACGGGAGTCTGTATGCTCGCGAATCTCGTGGAGAGCGTGGTCGTGAATTACCCCACCATGATATCTGAGAAAGTTGGTTATGGTGCGGGGACCAAGGAGCTGCCTTCGTCTCCGAACATTCTTAGAGTAGTCATCGGTCGAAGTATTGATCATGGCTTGGACACTGATACCGTTCAGATACTCGAAACAAACATCGACGATCTCTCTGGAGAGGTGCTCGGCCATGCATTGCAGCATTTGCTTGACTCTGGAGCGAGGGATGCTTGGATTAGTGCTGCACAATTCAAGAAGAATCGTCCTGGCCACGTTTTGCATGTGCTCTGCGACTCTAAAGATGTCTCTAGACTAGTCGAGGTCATGATGCAGGATACTGGGACTCTGGGCGTCAGATATCACCAATTGGCTCGATACACTTCACCTAGAGATGTGAGGAATGTGAAGGTGAGGATCGGCGGACAGAGTTATGACGTAAGGGTGAAGTTTGCGAGAGATGCATCGGGCCGAGCCTTTAGGGTCAAGCCAGAATTTGACGACATTGTAGCAATAGCGAAAACGCTCTCACGACCAGTGCGAGAAATCTCGGATATTGTCATATCCGAAACTAGGAAGGCTATGGAAGAGACTGGCGAAATTTAGAACACTCGTTTGATGTATTGGAGTATTAGGCTCACGCCTAAGACTCCTGCGGACACGACTGTCACAAGAACAATCGCTGCACTCGCGAGCATCATCAGCCATGTCGCCACAATGGCCTCGGCAAGAATGAACGCCATGAGAGCTGGAATAAGAGCCACTCCGGTCCATTTCATGATGTTTTTGCTTCTGATGCGAATTTGTTTCTTGGTTAAGCACAGTAGGCACGACAAGGGGAGAGCAACATACGCTAGTCCGATGAGGAAACTGGCCATGATGCCTGTGGTGAGTATTGCCAGTTCTGGCTGTGATGCTAGTGCGGTATAGGACAGCGATGAAAGATGAAGGATGCCGATAAGCGGATAGAGCGTGGCCCTGATTATGCTCCTAACGACCGCATGAGAATACTCGAACTGAGCTACTGCTGGGCTGAACGAGTAGTACCAAGCATTGAAGGCGGTCATGAAGTTTGATCCTGCGAAGGTCCGCATTACCTGCTGATCACGAAATGTCCTTAGAAACTGAACTTCGGGCGATAGTTGAGAACCAAACGCGGCAGTGGCGATAAGGCAGGGAGAAACTCGCACAGTAATGGTGATCTGATGCGTACGCGATGGCGCGGTACTTGTCCCTGTTACCGTAAACTGATAGGTTTGTCCAAGCGTATTCTTGGTTGCTACTATTTCTACTACTACTTGAGTGATTCCCCCGTTCGGCTGAGGCGTCGCCCACGAAGGCGAGAACGTCGCAGTCAAACCTGGGGCGGAGGGTGAGAACTCTCCATTGAGTGTAACATTTCCGTCAAAGGGTCCAATGGAGGTAATGGTGAGCGTAAGGTCGGTTCTAGATGCTTGTACGAGTGTGATCTCATTTGCAGATGTTGTGAGATTGAAGTCTCGTGTAAGCTGCGTTATCTCCAAAACTGGTGAAGGAGAAAGCTCATGCGTCATGCCTCCACTCGACGACCCTGTAATTATGATGTGATATGAGTCCGGCGGAGCGTCTACATCTGTCTGAATGTTGAGTGTTGCTGTAAATGGCGGAAGTCCACTGGTGGTCGTGAAGGAATGTGTCGTCTTTGCGGGGAATCCTGTCGCAGTCAATATTACGCTCTCTGAACTACCACTCTTCAAGGTAATCTCAACTTCAAACGACGCTGATCCTCCTTGAGGAATAGTAGCGTTGTTACCGCCAATCAACTGCATTCCGAAGTCAAATGCTGGCGGCGGAGGAGATCCCACGGTAAGAGTAATCGTGGACGATGGGCTCTGACCACCACTTGTGGCCACAACGTCCATTGTATAGGTTCCAGTAGGAGTCGAATTTGTTGTTGTCACGGTGAGCGTGGATGTGAAGGGCGGTGTCCCTGATTGTGGTGTGAAACCAGCATTGAGACTCGATGAGGCGTTGGCCAACGAGAGTTGAACTGGCAGGGGTGTTCCGCTCAGCAAATTGACGGATATGCTGTAAGTGGCCGATTCTCCCTGACTTACTGTCTGTGTCGTTGGGGACACAGAAAGCGGAAACACGTACGGAATGCTGAGCCGTCCGATCCTATTGACCGTTGCATTGCTCTCTGTGAACCAGACGTTTCCGGCAGAATCTAATGTGACGGAATTGGGTCGAGCGGTGACTGTTGGCAGACGATATTCTGTTACCGCCTGGTTTGTCTGGTAAATGGAGACCGTCGAATAGGGCAGCTGGATCCCATTGTTCATTGTTGGGACAGCGTCCGTTGCCGTTAGACTCGCGGTTGTCGTAATTGATCCTGAAGGGGATGAACACATGTTCGAGCCGATAGCAGGGGGCAGAGTGCATTGTGTCTGAGTGAGAATAGCTTGGTTAGGCGTCAGTGACGTTGTATTCGCATTCCCAATGATCCCCGCATTGTACTCAGTGAACCATACCAGACGACGGTTTGAGTCAACCTTCAAGCTCGTAGGCATTGCCAGTGAAGGGTGAAGTGGGAGCGCATAATCGCGATAAACAGCACCGCCGCCGACAAGTACTGAGATTCTGTCACCAGTGCTGGCCGTGAAGATGACGTTTCCAGTCGAGTCAACCGTAATGTCTGTCGGTCCGTATTTGAGGCCAGGGATAATGTTGATTGTGTTTAGGTTCCAGAGAGTGAGCAGGTTGTTGGTGACCTGCAACATGCCAACGGCATTGTTCGCGGTTTCTGTGAACCAGATCAAGCGGTCTGTTACGTTGTGGAACTGA
>Ga0315280_10006061_pt1 | contig 16852 bp, 17 predicted proteins | sample YL17G06_40_MG_FD_203697 | JGI IMG/M metagenome (GOLD analysis project Ga0315280, IMG submission 203697) | Sediment microbial communities from Yellowstone Lake, YNP, Wyoming, USA - YL17G06_40 | ecosystem: Environmental > Aquatic > Freshwater > Lake > Sediment | place: USA: Wyoming | collected...
AAGCCGTTTGTATGGACAAAGGACGCGGACGAGATACTGCGCAAGGTACGCATAATACAACATCTGTTAGTTACAGGACACTAGGGTACACTACAAGGGCCGCAACCCATTTTACTTTTTGCAGCAGTAGAGCTTCCTCAGGTGTGTTCCGGAGTCTGAAGTCGGCAGTATCCGTGTCATGATTGGGGGGATGGTTCTCCTGGGATAGCTCTGATTCGTTCACCGGGGACCGCTAGAGGCTCCCGGCTTGCTGGGCCCGTTCCTGCATGAGCTGATGAACCTCCAGAGTTAGCGCGGCCGCCGTGTCTTTGCTACGTATCTTGGCGATCGGACCTATTGTCACAGGCGCTCCATGTGAAATACACAGCAGAATGCGCTAGCTTAAAGGAATCGGCTCACTCACTTTCCAAGTCCTGCTATATCACTGGCTTAACGAGCGTCGCCTTGAAAAATTGTTGTTTTGTGTGCCGGCAGACAAGCAAAATTCCAAGCCTATCCCTCCCCTCCTCTCTCTGAGCGTGGCTACACGCCTCTGCCTCGGGGATCTGAAGTGCTCTCACTATGGAATTCGTGGGTGTTCTTGTAGGCTGCACGATCGACTCTGGCGAGAATTCCAGCGCGATCTCTTCTTTGGGTTCCGTACGATTGACCGTATACGTACTATAATTCAGGGAATAGTTGTCCTAGGACGCACCTAGGTCATGGAGCGAGGGTGTTTGTGTTCTCCTCTCCACTTCCCTGGGGTCTTCTTAGCTTCTTGACGTCTTCCTTCATCATGCGATGAAGCTCCAGCATGCCCTCGAAGCGGGGCCTCATCAATTCGAGAGCTCGATTGGACAACCAAAGGTTTCTTCGCCCGTCCACTTGTCTCTCCAATCTCTCCCGCTCTGTCAGAGGCCTCCACATTCTAACCGACCGAATCCCTGCTGTTGACAAAGGCACGGCGACGATCCAGCTTGTCAGGTGGCCTCTTGTCTCTAGGGCGTGTAGGTTTGCATTGAGACGTTTCGAGGGAACGCCAAGCTTGTCTGTTAGGGCCTCGCAATAGGATGGGTCATGGTGCAACTCGTCAATTATCCGAATCTGAAGCTCGGTCAGTTTAGCTGACTTCTTCGCATCCTCCACATCTTTGACTTTCATGCCCAGACTCACACGTACTCTCCAAGGGGATAGCCTCCCTGAGTCCTCTCAATAACCTTACGCGACTCACTCACAGTTAGAGAAAGAATGTAAGGCAGAGGGTGCCGGGTTGGATCGAGAAAGCCAATGATCTGTTACGGACATGTTGTTTACCTTGCTGTGGGTTCCAAGACAATTCTTCTTGCTTCGAGTAGGTTCCCAGTGCGTAGGGTTTGGGCTACTTGGTGGAGGTCGTCTCTGTCCAAGACCTTTACTCTCTTGACATTTCTCTTAACCTCTCCGGCCGGTTCGCCCACGAACATTAGAGGCTCTACCGTCAGCCCCTTCTCCCTGAGATTGCCCGCGACGTTAGCTATCTTGTCTACTTTCTCAGCTCCCGGGGGCTTCAAGGAACAAGAGATGACATAGATTTGATGCGTCACGGTATCCTCAGCCAAGATGTCAGTTTCACCTACCTCGTACTTTTCTTCCCTCAAGACTCCAAGACCTAGATCTCCCAATTCGACAGTCCTTAATCCTAGGAAGGACAACAACCAAGTCACAGCTCTCTCGAATGCATCGCTAGTTTTTCCAGGTTTGGTTGTGCTGGCGGTTCTTATGAGATAGTTTTCCACCAAGGACGTATCCACAAAACGAGACGCGGTATTGAGAAAAGGGTCTCCTGAGGAGGTGTAGGCATGGATTTCACGTATTTGATTAGACTTCTCGATTACTATTCCAAGGATCTCATCAAATATCTTGACTCTCAGAAAATCTCCTTCAGAAGGAATCATCTTGAATTTATGAGATACATTCAGATACATGAACTCTCTTTGTTCATTACTTGGAAACGAACTCAAATTGTCGGCAAAGGTCTCCAGAGGTACGGATCTGTTTACTCGTCCATCTAACCTCTCGAGCGATAGAATGAGCCGAAACCTAGGAACGAGTGAACCATGAACCTTTACCTGCAATAGTACGTTTCCGTCGCCTGGGTATTTTACGCTGAGAAGCGAGACATACATGGGGAGGGCTAAGATGGCGTTGAATGTCAGCGTGAGTGAACTCAATTCAAGCCAGTTACATGCAAACTCCAATATGTGCTGTCCAACAGATAGAAAATCGTTTTCCAGCTTAAGGTTACCCATGAAATTTTCTGCACTCTCTTTGGCGTAGATGTAGTAGCCAGAAACTGGGTACTCCCGAATCCCCAGCGTGTGGCGCTCATAGTCAAAGATCTGTGAACGATCGTACCCTTCTCGCAGCCTTATTGACTGACTATCTATGGTGAAGGTTCCTTTCGACATCTGAGCTACTAAGTCTGGTAGAGCTTCAGACGTGATCAATTCGCGAAGGAACTTAGCGTGAGTGACCTTGGCGACGCCTATCTTCTGCATTGTTTCCTCCAGTCTCTTTTGGTCCTCAACGAGCATATCCCGCTCAACTAGTGTCGGATAGATGACGGTAATCGCATTCGTCCATTCAGAATCAGGCTTGACTGCCAACGTTCTGATATCAACCGATCTGTAGGAGCAGCCAACTACTTTGAAGAGGTCGTTGAAACTCAGTTCTCTTCTCAGTTTTGACATGTCTCTCTTCTAGCAATCAGGCCAATAATAAACGAGAGGTTTCGGAAGCTACAGCCACGCAATCAACTACGCGTTGAAGCATCTACGCGAAGAGCTGGAGAAGGAGAAACGGAAGAGTTGAGGGCATGCCTCACAGATGGGGTTAGGCTGTACTTCTGTGCAGCTTCTCGATTTTCCAGCCAATCGCACCTAAGTAGAACACGGCAATAAGAAGCCCGCCTCGTAGCAGCCAGCCTAGAATGTTATCAGGCAGACCAGACGCTGAGGCCGCGTACCCACATATTCCCGCAGCAATGAGTGCTGCTGCTCCGGGTCCAGGAACCGAGATTTGAGCGTCCATCGCATTCCAACCTGCTATGAGGATTGCTCCTCCACCAAGGGCTCTATTCGAGGCAAGACCCCTAATTCCTCCAATGTTCTCCGATACTCGTCGGAGCCAGGCGCAAGTTCTCCTGCCTTGGAATAACATTCTTGGGCGTAGATCCGTTTGAGTCTAGCCTTCTCCCACTTCACGAGTCTATCCCAGTCACGCACGATGTCTGAGGAATTGATCCCCAAATCTTTCGCTATGGATGCAACCGCCATGGAATGCGCCGTACTCGGCATGAGCTGAACCTTCTCCACTCGCAGCTTCACAGGCTGATCATCATCTCCCCACAAGGCCAGCTCCATTATTCTGATGAGTTCAGCGGGATCCGAGTAGTCATCAGTGTGGATGATCACCGTGCCAGTCCCGAAGGCCTGGAACTTGACCTCATTGAGGCCTCTTAGCGCAAAGGTGAGCCCGCCCTTCTCGATGTCGCTGATCTCCGCGAGAAAGTCATCATCGCCCTGTTGGCGCTTGGAGGATTAAGAGAGGAGACTCTGACCCGACTCCAATATCGCCACGTCCAAGTCGACCTAGAAGCGGAGAGAATCCCTCTCCACATTCATGTTGAAGTGGAGATCACGAAGGGCAAGTACGCTGACTACGACACATTCCTCGGCCAAGAAGCGGTTGAATATCTACGCCTCTACCTAGATGCTAGACATCGAGGGTCACCGGATGGAAAGATTCCGCCGGAGAAGATTCAGGGAGATTCGCCTTTGATCAGAGACTTGCAGTCAAGGATCCCTAAGCCGATCGGCCCCAAACAGATACGGAAGCTGATTCACCACCTCTACCTAAGAGCAGGCCTCATCAAGGCGAAGAATGGGCGAATGTACGATCTCCGCGTCCACTCACTCCGCAAGTTCTTCAAGACTCAGATGGAAGCGGCCAGTGTGAACCCAGACTACGTCGATTACATGATGGGCCATGTAGTCAACACCTACCACGATGTCCAAGCCTTGGGCATCGAGAAACTCAGGAACGCCTACGCCAGCGTCGGCCTTAGCATAAGGCCAAGAACCGGCATCAGCAAGATTGAGATGGTGAAGGAGTTCGCAAGAGGTCTCGGCTTGAACCCTGAAGAGATCCTGGTCAAGAAGGCGCTATCAGAGCCAGACACGAAGTACGTGGACCCAGAAGAGAAGGAGAGGGAAGAGATCCACGCCCTGATGCAAGCCCTCAAGGTTGAGTTTACGAGGCAGCCGAGCTCCCAACCGTGATTCCCGCATCCTCATCATGAACCGCTAGAGTGGCGGGCCCGCGGGGACTCGGACTCTTGCTCCTGTGTGCGAAGCGAATTTCCAGTATGCGGGAAAACTACGATCTAGTGCATGCTAGTGGGGCCAGAATGGTGGACCGGGCGGGGCTCACACCGCTAGAGGAGAAATTTGCAGGTTCTGGAAATTGCGGCGTAGTCTGTTCTAGCCAGCGTTGGAGCAGTGGCACGCTAACTGCAATCTGAAAAAGATTGTAAGGATTTCTGACCGTCGGCTCTAATCAGACTGTGTGGACAAATATCATTGAATTCACAGCTTCTGCATTTTGCCACGTTCCTAGTTGGTATGGGCTCTCTCTGTGACAGCCAGTAGGCCTCAGCCCATCTGAGGTCGGCAATCACATTCTCCTTGTTGTAGTCGATTATGTGGGTAGTCGACCCCAGTCTGCTCGCTGGGGTCTTCTCTCCCTCTTTCAGAAGACCTGTGATTGATGTGCGCAGGAGGTCTTGCTTGTACTGTGCGGAGAGTCCCTCCTGTCTCCGAGTCCTTATGACAACGAGCTTCAGCTTTGAGCAATCAAATCCCATTTCTTCGAGAATCAAGGCGTACGTACCGACCTGCACGAGCTGATCCTTCCACAGTCGGGAGGTGTCGCCTTTGGTCGTCTTCAGTTCAATCAGGTATGATGGAGTTCTCTTGAGAAACACTATGGCGTCAGGCATGCCCACAATGACAAGCTCTGAGAATTTGGCAATGATGGGAAATGTAGCAACCTGAATCTTTCTTTTCTTGATGTGCTTGATCAGGTTATCAACCGTTGTCTTTCTCATTCTAATCATTTGTTCATGAAGCTTTTCGCCTTCGGTCTTTGCCTCGGTCTTAATCTCTCCGTGCAGATAGTCCATTTCGACTTTCTGTTCGCAGTAGTACTGTCCCGCGATGCGGGATGTTGGGACCGTTGAAATACCGTGCCGGAATGATTGGCCCTGCTGCTGCATTTCTTTGAAGTTTCTCATCGATTCTTCCCATCGCACGTGATTTCATCTCTTGAAGAAAGCTGATGGACCTTCCTTGGAAATTGGACGATAGATGTCAAGCAGATTCCTGAAAGGGTCTTCACATATATGTCTCAATCTTGATCAAAAACCCAAATCTTCCATTCCAGACAAGTCCGCTGTTGCTTCACTGGTCAATATCACCCCTATGCCTCGGTTTATTAGGTGAGGTTCCGCGAAACATCGGCCAGTTTCCTGCACATCAGATCCGGTCCCACGAAGGCTATATGCATCATCTGACCACTCGTGATAATGCTTTTCGGATTCTATCGGCATTTATACATGACAACGAATGTTCAAGGCCACCAAACGAATAACACTGCTTTTTCTGGTTTGTCTCTGGTCCTTTATGGCAGAGATTTGTCTACAACTCTCAAGTATGATTTCCTCAGGGAGGACACTAGGCCGAACGATAAGACCAGTGTCGGCTAACCAAATCAACTGAAACTCATTAGACAGTGTGACGTTAGTTGTTGAGGCACTCATTCATTCATATGTCCGGCGTAGGTGAACACAGGGAGCTTGACCTTTGGGGAAGTGGTATTAAGACATGGCAGGATTCTCTTGAGAAGAGGCTTCCAAAGTATCCGTGGTTTGAGAGGCTTCTTCCTCAGGTAGAAGAATCGATTCAACGACTTGAGAATCGGGATGCACAATTCTTCTACTCGAATCTTCCTAGTACTCAAAGATGGCGCTTATATGACGAATTCAAGAACAGTTGCGCGTTCCTTGACATCGAAACCACAGGCCTTCTGGGAGATGGTGTAATCACTGTAGCAGGGCTATTCGATGGAAAAGAGTTGAAGACGTTCATCAAAGGCAAGAATCTCAAAGAACTAGCTCCTGAAATCAAGAAATACTCTCTGTTGGTGACCTATGGAGGTTCGACCTTTGATCTACCATTCATTAGGAGACAGTTTCATCTTGATACTCCTTGCGATGCGCATATAGATCTTCAATATATGCTTCGTCGATTGGGCTACAAAGGAGGGCTCAAACAGGTTGAGAGGAAATTCGGTATCTCAAGAAAGGGCCCCATCAGAAGAGTCAACGGTGAGCATGCACCTCTCTTATGGAAGGAGTACAAACGTGGAAGATACAAAGCGCTCGAAGCTCTAATCAGATACAATGCGGAGGACATAATCAATCTCAGACTACTTATGGAGAAGGCGTTCAAGCTTTCTCTAGAGAAGATACCTCTCCCAGTACAATTTATTGAGGTACCGAAGACTATTCTGAAACTCCCGGACTATGATTCAGTTTTTCTCAAACGCTTCCTTCGCAGACACCCTTTCTGAATATCAAGACCTTATTCCAAGAGTGGTGGACCGGGCAGGGTTCACACCGCTAGCGGTGAATGTTGCAGTTTTGACAAATCTCATATTTGAACTACAATAGCGGGCCCGTGGGGGACCAGACGCATTCTTGGTGCTAGAAATGGTTCCGAAATTCGTGTGGGTTCAGATCTCTAGCGCGCTACTTCTTTCTTCTTCTGGTTCTTCCCCTCTTCAGCTGCGATAGTTCGTAGCAGGCCTCATAGAAGTTCTCGACCCTGTAGCGTTCTTCCCATTCTCGCAGCTTGTCGATACCACTGAGCTCATTTTCTCTCAGAATCCGAGCGACATCCTTTTCTCTTGCTTTGCGACTTTGACGTGCTCTTACTATCCAATTTCTCGGAGGAATAAACCCGTAGACAAGCAAAGCGTCGACCGGGCTGCCCTTAGTTCTTCTGAACAGATTGGGTTCCCTTGGCACAATCTCACCTCGCAAATGGTAGGCACACTAACGAGATTGTAGCTTATCTCTCTTGTTAGAGATTCCACTGCAATTTGGTGCGGTAATGATCAAGGAGCATATTTCGAGGCTGGTCTAATCCTTCTGACTGCGGAGCTCCCTTTTCTTCGAAGAACGAATGCTTTTGGATTCTCTTTCATTACGCTTTGAGCTAGGGGATCGAGTATTTCCTCATGGATCGCGTCAAAAGACGACGGGCGTTTACCCTCTTCTCTGATCTTGGATTCAATGACTCTGCCTATTCTTTCGAGGTCTCCCTCAGTAGCGTTTTCCCAATAGGTCTGAACCTCCTTCTTGAGTTCCGGTATTTCATCGATGGTCCCTCGCACCAAGAATTCGTAGACATTCTTCATGCTGTACTCGTACCAGTTCATGCTTCCGAAATAGCACACGCCATCAACCAGAATCAGTTTGGCGTGGAGGGTATCGAGAAACTTTAGAGAGAATTCGCCAAAACTCTCCTTCAATAATCTCAGCCCATTCAATTTGCTCATTGACTTCTCAGGATCAGATTCATCAAGCGGCCGTGTCAGCACCTGTACGGGCGTGCTCTTCTTTCCGTAAGAGAATACTTCGCGACAGAAGTAGCCATCCATCCAGGGCCCAATAACAAAGATGAGTCTCCTGGCATATCTAAGATCTGCCCGTAGGTTGGGCAGAAAGCTACTTTGTCCAACTATCGCAAAGGAACTGGGCAAAGTCATACAGTTCCTCCGGCCTAACATGTGGTATCTGATTACACGTTTTGACTACGTAGCGCTCGAACAACTTAGATCTACCTTTGAACTCTGTCAGGGTGTCCATGAGATCACCAATTGCTTTTCTGAACCTATTCTTGACCAGCAGTGCCTCCGCCAATCCGTTTCCCCCGGGTGTCGTCTCCACTATCCGTAGGCTTCCACCTGAAATGTCGAGTCTGGACACTAAACCTGAACCCGTTTCAACTGCACTAAGGATAAATTGCTCAAGTATCTGCTCGAACAGTGAAGTAAATTCGTCCAAATTGCCTTTGTATTTGAATCCTTTTCCAAACTCCCATTCCCATCCAAGTGTCGAGTAAGCGAAGGGATAAAGGAAAGGAAAATCCTTTCCCCTCTCGATTGCGGACTTGAATCGCTGCGTTATCTCTGCAAGAGCCACTGACTTTTCCCCATTCTTATCTAGGTCAATCTCTCTGTAGCCATCGAATTGTTTTCTGTATTCCCATATACCATAGTTTATCTTCCCTCTAGCAGGCAACAGTGCATCAGGAGCTAGTTGCCTAACGACTTCTATGAAGTCAAACTTCTCTTTGTATTTGCCTCGTGTAGCTATTGGGCGTCTTTCTGGTTCAACGAGGACTCTGTCTAGAATCTTGAGGAACTTTCCCAGTACTACTTGGCTCTGTGGACTTTTCCATTCAGCAATATTCCAGTTACATTGATAGCTCTTGACCCTCCATCGTCTCCCAGATGAGTCAAGGTAAACAGCTTCAGGATGTGCATCTCTGAAAACGTTGATGTCCTCAATCCAAGCAATATCTTTGTTCCCATACGTCAAAGGGATCTTTGCTTCGCTGGCCGATGCTCGGAAACCCTTGTGGTACCAATACCGATCTTCTAGATCTAATATGGCTGAATAACGTGAGTGGAGGATTGATTTGACTTCCTCAAGATCCACCATCTCCCCGAAGACTCTCACGAATGCGCTAGTGAATTCATCCCACTTACGGTTTGCATATCTTCTGTACAATCCCTCGCGATATCCAGCATAGATGTGTTTGAGCTTGACCATTTCTAGGTGAAGCGGCAAACCTATCATTTCCGTACCTTTGAGAGAGTGAAGAACCTCAGCTTTTCTCAGTAGCTCTCTATCCAACGGCTTCAAGCTCAGAACGGTAATCACCAGCCCAGGCCTATCCTCACGTCTACCGACTCTACCGATTCTTTGCAGGTAGTCGGCTCTGCTGTCGGGGACCTGTTCTATGAGGCAGAGATCCAAGTTCTCGATGTCTACTCCAAGTTCAAGTGCGCTAGTAGCAATCAGCGTAACCCCACGCATCCTGCCGCTATTGAAATTGCTTTCGATCTCCCGACGTTTCACTGGAGGCAAGTCCGCATCATATACAACCACCTTTCTCTTGTGATATTTCTTGTTCAGGTAGTTTGCAAGCAGTCTGGACTCGAACTTGCTCTCTGAGAAACATATCACGTTGATATTTCTTCCTAGGATCGATTCGTTCGCAAGAAATTCCTTGGGTTCAAACTCAGTTGTGCTTTTGGTTGAGTCAAGCAGGAGGACTGTCTTCGAGATTCCGTCTTTGCGATAATGCTTCAAGAAGTCTCCGCTTCTTTGTCTATCAACCAATTCAACCTTCTGCTTAGCAGAATCATCTATGTGACAAATAGTTGCAGGGTCGTCTATTGACAAGAGTCTAGCAGCAAAATCTCTTGCGTCTGCCAATGTTGACGAAGATAGAAGAACTCCGGGTCTTTTTCCACTCGAACATTCTGTTGCGACAAATAGTCTCTTTAGGAAGTAGTGAACGTTTGCTCCCCACACCCCCTCAAAGAGATGCGCTTCGTCCATCACGATGCAGACCAAGCGCCTTACGAAGTTTTCGTGAGACTGAAGCAAGCTATAATGCGCCTTGTCAACAGTCGCAAGTCTTACGCGCGCCGTTCTGAAAGCTTCACTTTGTTCATGAAGACGCATCGCTGGGTCTTGTGTAGTGGAACCTTCGCGCCCCGTTCCTTTCCAGACTGTCCATCGCAGTGACTCTTGTCCGATTTTGATGCTACCGCTCCATGGCGTAGGCATACCTGCATATCTTGTGACAGACTTCTTTTCCGACATCTTAGATAGACGTTCGGCCTGACTCCACATTAGTGCCTGAGTGGGAAAACAGACCAAGGCAGTGCCATTCTTGTCATCCAGAAGGTTCTTAGCCACCCAGGTCCAGAAACACAGGCTCTTACCTGAACCAGTTGCTGTTGTTATCACGAAGTTCTTCTTTCCCTTGTTCAGAAAGGCCTCTAGGAATTCTTTCTGATGGGCGTATATTCCTCCTGATGCTTTCCTTTCATATTTCACAATGAAATCCTTGAGACCCCGGTCTTTGACGAGACCCTCGAGTTTGGCCTTCTCTGGAAAAGGTGTGAAGATCTGAACAGCCTTTGGATGGATAACACGTGAGTATTTCTTTAGAATCCTTTGGTGAACATCTGAAATGCTCAAGATGACCTCCTTCGAGGAAGTGGAGTAAGATAGAGTGGGTCCTTGTTTGCATATAAGCTCTCAGATTGGCTTGCTATGGTTCCGAATACGTGGGACGCCATGCAACCACAAACGGATCGCCAACATCAGCCAAATGAAAGATTGAGTAGCCTACTGGAAGATTTGGAGCGATCTTCGAGAATTCGCTTCCGAGCACCTTGCTTATTGCGTCTAGATCTCCGCCATACTTGGTTCTGAAGTGGATGCTGATGTTCATGGAAGACCTCATGGCTGGATCGAAGTCGCTGATCTTCTGCGACACCAGCATCACGCCAACCCCCTTCTTTCTGAGCAATCTAACTGCGCTATCTAAGAATCGTAACGCAGCTTTTGGCAATTCTTTTGACGTCCAAAGATGCGCTTCCTCAACAACTATCATAAGTCTAAGATTGTTGGAATCCTCTTGAAATTGGAAGTATTCAAGAATCTGATCAAGCATGTGCGCAACCTTGTCAACTCGCTCTACACTATCATACCTGTCGGAGAGATCGACTATCGTGGCATTTGCAGAAGTCACCAACTCATTCAACTCAGGTGCCGATTGTATTACCTGCGCCTTGAACTCTTTCGGGCTGCGTCTCATACCAAATTCTGCGTAACGATCAAGCATCGCCTGATCGGTATTCTTCTCCAGCAGACGTTGCCATTGTTTAGTGTAGTCAAAGACCAGAACAGGTATCTTATCCTCCAGAAGCTCCTCGACAATGACCTTTGCCGCAACGGTTTTGCCTGCCCCGCTTGCTCCTGACACAAGAATTCCTTTCTGACCGTGTTTTCTCAGCGCTAGGTAGAAGAATTGACCCAGCTTCCAATCATCAAGAGCTACTCGGCCAAGCATGTTCCCCTCTTTGGGCAGCTTAGCCTGCCACTTTGGTAGCTCAATGTGACCTGCATAATCAGATTCATCTAAGGAATTATGACGATTATTTGTATGAAAGTAGCTATGCACATCCTTGAGAGTGTAGAGGAAGGTCTTGCCTTGCTTTCGTGCGGTGACGATTCCTGTCTGAATCAGCGGATTGACGAACTTCGAGAGGTTCCTAACATCAATTTCTAGGAGCGAGGCCAGTTGGCCAGAGGTTAAGCCGCCAAGCACTTTGAGGTACTTCAGGAGTTGCTCTCTTTTGGTGGACGAAGATGGCATGTCAACGGTGTTTTGTTCAGTCTCTTCAGGTTGGTGTCTGCTTGCTATGGCGAAGTTGAAGGCAAATAGCATTAGCAAGAAGCCGACCAGCAATATGTCAGATAGTGTTGAATCAGTGACTGATCCTCTGCTCCAGGCTAGGTAGCCAAGATAGGCAATGGCGAGGCATGTAACTTCGAGACTGAAAGCTACCAGCGCCCACCTGAGGTTTCGCGCTACTCTCACTGGCTCACCTTAGGCGTTGACACGATCTTTTTTCCGCCTAGTATCTTACCGAATATCCAAACTGTCAGAATGACGAAGATAATCAGTATCACAGTCGAGAATGAGATGTTGAAAACTGCAGACAGTGCGTCAATCTCTCCTCGCTGAGACGATGCTCCTCTCTGCACAAGAGTGAAAAAGATCGCCAGCCACGTCAGAAAGACTGCAAAGCCTCTGAATCTCTTCCAGAATGGCGCTACTAATATGGCTGGTATTGCGGCCATCCAAAGTAGTACGGTCAGATTGTAGAATGGAGCAAAGTACGGTATTGCCTGATCTGAAGGGATCTCACCAAGTATGCTCTTGATGAGCTCCAGAGGTAACGACAGCAGATCAGACACAATGATATTTGGAGTTGATTCAGCTTAAAGCCGATGTATTCCTTGGATCTGCATAACGTCGTTATGCGGGTTTCCTGAAAATTATGAGGTACTCGTGGTTGTGATGATAGACGTTGTGGGCTATGCTGAACCACTTTGCGAAAGCCTCCTTATGTACGATTGACGTGTCACGTCCTGAAACAGAAGATGAGTAGCCTACATAGTCAGCTAGGAAAGCTAATGCGATTTCGTCCATGAACTCAAAACCAACCTTCAGCGCACATTCGTATGCGATGTGATGAAGCGGGAGATGTTTTGCTGCGTAAGGACCGATCTGCATACAACAGAATCGACCAGGCTTCATAACCCTCAACATCTCCTTGAGGCTATTTTCGAGAAAACACGTGAATTCTTCAATGCTGCTGTATGTTCCCTTCCCGTAGTCCATCATATCGAGATAAGGCGGATGAGCAAAGATCAAGTCAATAGAAGAATCTTGAATAAATGAGAGGTTTCTGGAATCACCTTGTACGAACTTCTGCTTGTCCAACGAATCAAGTAATGTTGGATCTTTCTCATGCACGATTCTGAATCGCTTCTCTTTTGCCTTTTCAGCTTCAGGGTTGATATCAACGCCGATGCCATATCGTCTGAGCATCGCACAGGCAACTAACGTGGTGCCGCTACCAACGAATGGATCTAGGACGAGATCGCTCTCCTTTGTATATCTTAGGATGCAGTTGATCGGCACAATAAGAGGACAGCACCCAGAATAGATTGTTCCGTTGACTCCGAAGAAGGTGTCGTGTCTTCGGGTGACTGGCCAGACTGAGTAGAACTGTAGATAGTACTGTTGGCTGTACTCTTTCCATTTAGTAGGCTCTAGATCGTTGATCTGGATGTTTGGATGTGCTTGAGGTTTCTGCGATGTTGCTGGTTTCTTCGTGGATAATTCAACCTTCAGCCTTCGGATGAGCATTTCAGTCTCGCGCGTTGTGAGCTTCTCTTCTTCGACCTTTTTTGCGACTTCAACTTGGCTTTCCTTGCTTAGGGAAAGCATGTGCCGCGTGTGTCCTTCTGTAAGAGTGTTGCCACGTGTCAACATGGAGCGAACTGGCTGCGGAAGATCCAACATCCTCAGATGACGGTTGACCCAAGCCAGATCTTTACCGATCCTCTTGGCTAGTTGTCTTTGGCTGTATCCAAGCTTGTCAATGGCATGCCTGAGCAGAGACGCGATCTCCAAGGGGTTGAAGTCTTCTCGCTGAAGATTCTCTGTCATCAGCAACTCAAAAGTTTCAGAATCACTCAGCTTCTGTACTAGGGCTGGAATCGTTTTCAAGCCGATTCTTTTGGCTGCGAGGAATCGTCTGGTGCCTGCCACCACTTCGTAGTTGTTGTCCGTGGGTTTGAGGATGACGGGTTCGACGAGGCCATGTTGGTCTATCGAAGAGGCTAGTTCACGTAGACTCTGGCCATCAATGGTCTTTCTGGCTGTGAATCTGCTGAGATGGATTCTCTCAACAGGAATGTACTTGAATTCCCTCTCGGATTCTTGACGTTTGTTGCCTTCAACCACATCTACACCTTTGTCGCCCCGAGCTTCCCGAACGCAACGTCACATATTCGCGTGAGCAATGGAAGTCTTTGAGATGAACTGGCATGCTGCCGTTTTTCACAAATACCCTAAACATAATTGATTCTCAGAACAGAAATAGTTGAGCCTTCTTCGACCGTGTGCTATTTATGCTCTGACAGACAATATCGAATAGTGAAGATCACGCAAGACGTATTGCAGCAGCAGTCAACGTTCGAACAGTTTTGCAGCCAGTTTGACTGGTATGACTTCAAGATACTCAGCTCTTTCCTGACTAAGCTAGACTATCCACTAGACACCACTACTCAGTCGCTTCATTCAATATGGCAACTCTTCAGGAGCCGAGGAGTACAAATCTCGAAGATGACGATCTCTAGGAGACTTGGGCGATTCACTCTTGTCGGTCTGCTGAGGAAGTCTCCGAAAACCAACCCGGCATTCTACGAAATCGCCAAAGGTCAGGAGGATTTGATCAGGAAGATCGTATACTTCAAACACACAGAGGAACTCATGGAATTCTAGAAATCGTTAACAGAGATGATATCCATCCGTATACTACTTCAGAAAGGCATACTACTACCTATACTTGCCGCAAAAAACACTATCACTACTATTCCATCGTAACAACATCGCATTTCATAGTACATGATTCTTCTTCTATGCCCAAAGGAGAAGACGATAGTAGGGTCCTTCACATCTCCGTTATCCATTTCAGTTGTTTTCGACGATCTGTGAAGCATTTCTGGAGTTTTCTTGGATCTGTTACAGGTTTCGATTGTTTTCGTCTATTTATGCTTGCAAGACCAAATAGTAGATATGAAGACCGGACCAAAGCCGATTGGTAGATTGCTTATCCCAAAGATCCTGCAGGTCTTGGAAGAAGCTGGATGTGACCTTAGAACATGGACCCTTACCGTTAGACTTCGAGAGTCAATGGCCAGACCCAAGCTGAGATGGGAGACTGTGCATAAGTATCTGAAGCAGATGGTGGCTGAGCAGATGATACTCAGATACGAAGACCCATCGGGTATTGTCACATACTCAAAGAACCCGATTGTGAGGGAAAAGGCACTATTCTAGTGTGCCTTCACGTCGAGTTCAATACCGGCCCTACCATCTTACACCATACCCACTACCAGCAAGAATCAAACGAACGACGACGTGATTGTGTCTCCCCAATGCTGCCGTAACGGTTCGACGCAGGGAACTGGCACGGGTCTGATGCGAGCTTAACACAGATAAGTCGGGCTGGCCAAAAGGAGCATAGGGCTGTGGGGCTTGGGCGTGGCCAGACTACTTACCGCTTGTCTTCTTATTGGTTGTATGGTTGCGGGTTTTCTCCAGCAGACTCAAATTGAAAACGCTAGAGCCCTGGCATTCACGACTATCACATCAACGTTCCCCAGCACTACATGTGCTGAGCGAGCGCCCACCTACACAGATGCTCCCCCGAATCGTCAAAGCGGAGCCGGCAGTAGCTATGACAGAGTGTACGCGCTGGAGGATATCGCCGAAATCATCTCCCTCAGACAGGTTCATGTTCTTAGAAAGCTGACTGTCAAAGCGCAAGCAGCAACGAATTATCAGGTTGAATGGGCATTTCCTTCGATGAGTTATGGCGAAGGTGCCGAAACGACTGTCCTCGGAGCCTATGACGCCAATGGAGACCTCAAGTGGGAGGTGATTCAAGATAAGGATACGAGGTATATTCGGATTATCTTCAGAAATCCTGTCAAGCCCGGCGAGACCTATAGCTTCTCTTGGGAATGGGATCTCAAGTGGAGTTTGGACAACTACTATTGGAGGTCCTATCTCGGAACCACCAGAATCTTCTACGATCTCAAGGCCACAGCGATCGTTCCCGCCGGCCTCGAGTTGGTAGTTCGAGAGCCTGAGAACGCTCTGACAAAGAAAATCGGAGACGGTGTCAGCTATGCCGAAATGCACCTGACCGACGTTACTTCGGGAACACTCTGGGTTGTGTTCTCTCCCCTTGAGGGCCGAGCGCCGGATTGGGTAAGAACAGGTAGCTACGTGAAGCTAGACTACGTCTATGCCAAAGGTGGCACCACCGTATCGAATGGATGGCTTAGATTCGAGGTATCGAGCATTACGAGCGAGTTTGCGTCGATTAGCAGGACGTGGAGCAACGTTCACAATCAGAAACCAACGTCAGGAGGATTCGAGTACAAGATACATCTTGCCACTAGGTTGGCCACTGCGCTTCCAGAAGACATATTGGATGTTAAGACTTTTCTATGGATTCCGCAATCGATTCAAACTGGACATAGCGTCTTCATTAGCACGCAGTACTACAGAGTTGTTGGCACAGAGCCTGTCACTACCTCTCTCGGTACGTTTGACTGCTGGAAGCTCGTCTACTCCGGGAAGGATAGGACGTCCACATTATGGTACATGAGAACGAATAGACTACTCGTCAAGTGGGAGGAGTATAATTCTGCTTCATCTGAGACCGATACCTTCTCTATCGGGGAAACGAACATTGTTGAGCGCACGCAAGCTACAACTACGATGACTTATACGCGGACAGTATGGACTACTTCCACAAGTCTACCAACGGAAACCTATACCGAGACGAAGACCAGCGCGCGCACTTCGACAAGTACAACAGTCACGGAGCAGCCAACACTAAAGTGGATTGATATGGAGAGGTTTGCGGCTATCATGATAAGGGAAGGAAAATCCTGGTGGTGTGGGCAGTTGACTGTCGCAAATATGATCAACTATCATGTCGGACGAGTTGTCGTAACCCCAGAAAATGTTGTAAGTAGCACTAGAGATTGGCCTGGCCTCCTTCCATGGGAAATAGAAAGCGCGGTCAATCATTTTGCCCAAGACTATGTTCCTGATCGACATGCTAAGCTCATTTGGAATTTCGACATCCACGCAGTTGTTAAAGAGATTGACAACAACCGACCTGTTGTGTTGTTGAGACAAAAAGGTTTGGTCGGACATGCCACTGTCATAGTGGGGTATGAAATCACATTATCAGAAGGGGTTTTTCAATCAGCTTTCCTTCCTCTTTCTCAGATGAGTTCTGCCATGCGTGTGAGGTTGCTGGTTGTTCCATGTTGAACCTTTCCGTAGGCGACTATGGCTTCTGTGAG
>Ga0315280_10006064_pt1 | contig 16848 bp, 18 predicted proteins | sample YL17G06_40_MG_FD_203697 | JGI IMG/M metagenome (GOLD analysis project Ga0315280, IMG submission 203697) | Sediment microbial communities from Yellowstone Lake, YNP, Wyoming, USA - YL17G06_40 | ecosystem: Environmental > Aquatic > Freshwater > Lake > Sediment | place: USA: Wyoming | collected...
GAGTGATTGAAGAAGAGTGGGAATTCCCACTCTTCTTCAATCACTCGCCGAAGCTCGGCACCTCATGGAGATGTTGCGCCGTCAGTTACCCAGCGAGGGAATGAGGCGGAAGCTGGCACGATTGACGAACCGGCTCGACAAGATCTCGGCAAAACTGTCCGAGTTCGATAAGGCTGAAAAATGAGCAGAGATTGGCCGGTTAATAGTACTCTTTGTTCCGATCCCTCCCCGCCCATAGAATCGATCGAACCAACTGTGGAAATCGACCACCAGCGTGTCGTATCTTTCCTTGATGTGGCTGTAAAGCCGGGCGTTGTTGATCAGGAGAGCGCACTGTTCACCTACCATTTTCATGAGATTGATCTCGTCCGGTGAAAACTCATACGGTTTATGAGTGTAAATGCACAGGACACCGATCGAGTGCCCGTGCACGAGGAGCGGAACGCTTAGCATGGATGCAATACCCTCTCGCCTGGCCTCTTCCGGGTACTGCAAGTACTGCGTGGCGTCGTAAACGGCAACACATTTTCCTTCGAGCGTTTCCGCCTTCGCCGTGCCGGCATCGACCGGCCCTTTATCCAAGTATTCCCGGCTCAATCCATAAGAGGCCCATAGTTTCAGTTTTCCTGTTTCCGGATCCAGCAGTCGGATCAAACATCCCTTGGACCGCAAGTCCTCTGTAATCACTCTAACGATCTGTTCCAACACTTCATGGATATCGAAAGATAAAGGAACAGTTTCTGAAACATGGTGGAGGATGTTTTGGAACATCGAGTGGAGGATGACGCTTGTACAAAGAGCAGCTACGACGCGAAGGATCTCCCAATCATCGCTGGAGCAAGTCCTTTCTTCGGCGGTCGTAATGTGCATCGATCCGATCACTTGACCTCGGCTCTTCAGTGGTATCAGGAGCAGTGATTTGATGCCCTCTTCCTTATAGGCAGAGAAACTGCACACTCGCGGATCGGACTGGCAATCAGCAATCAAGACCGTATCTCCGCGGAGCACCTCGCCCAGAATTCCCTCGACCGCCAGCGGTCCACGGATGGCGAACTTTTCGCTCAGATCGAAAGAAGCCATGATCTCCAACTGCCTCTGATCTCGGCTGAGCAGGAAAAACTGGCACCCTTTTGCGGATAGGTTTTCAACGATCGATCTGGATACGGACCGTAGCATTTCGGCCGTTTCAAGTGGGGAGTTGAAGGTGTCCCCAATGGTCTGAAAGACCCTAAGACAGTTGAGGCCTTGCATGGCGGAAGACCTCCTGTGCAGAGAGATTATGGATATTTCTATCCCTGAGAGAATTACAATCCCAAGAAGGAGAATCGTCCCGACATACAAACTGCAGAGAGACGACGGATACTTATATCCCCGAGAAGGTCCGAGGAGCAAGCAAAATTCGGGGAAATGTTCGAAAAAGAGGCTGCAGCTGCGGGCAGCGGACTGATTTCTTTGGATTTGGCTGATGCCCTTCGGTTCGGATTGGCGTTCATCGTTTCTTTTGTGCGCGTCTCGCAAATCACGCGTTCGCTTGCGCGGTGTCGATGGTATCGGCCCTCCTTGTCGCGATCTCCGCGACCCTCGGGGCCCGGACAATCAAGCAGCTGGGAAAGGCCTCCCTGCGGCGGTCCTCGATCACGCAGACAGCGTGCGGTTGGCTGCTCGAGATGTGGCCATCCCGCCATTCCTTCAGGTCTCCGAGCGGGCGATGATGTCCCTGGTCAGGTTCTTGACGCGGTCCAGGAGGACCCGTTTGTCCTATCTGCCACGTAGAAATGGAGTTGATGGAAGTTGTCTTTCGCTCCCATGCTGCGATCAGGAGGTGCTTCGAAAGGCTCCAGCATGTGATGGGTATTCAATCTCGCGGCTGCTGAATTCGGGATTCTATTCTTGATCTGTCGTTAATCCGCCAGCACAGCCCCTGAAGCTTCGATTTCAGAAAACCGAACGCTGTTCCTATGGCGCGGAGGGTGAATCGACAGGGCAAAACAATTAACCGGTTATGGTTAATTAACGCGATTTGGTAATGCGTAGTGTGGTATAAATACAACTGCGCCCGGTAATAAACCAGGATAGTTAATCCATAAGGAGCCTCGGTGGATGTTTCTTTGGTGGTACGGCGCCGACTCGAACAATTAGGTCTTGAGCAAAGAGAGCTGGCAAGTGCAGCACAGGTTACAGAATCGTACATATCCCAGTTGTTAACCCGGAAAAAAACACCGCCTGCCACTGACCGCACAGGCATTTACGACAAAATGGAACAATTCCTGAAGCTGCCGAGCGGTGAGCTTGCGAAGCTTGCCGACCAGCAGCGCCTGGAAGAATTGAAGAAAAAACTGGCCGACCCGCCCGCGCCCTTGTTCAGGGAAGTTCGGGAGTTGGTTCTGCGCAAGTGCAACGCGGACAAACAGAAGCAGATGCGTGCCATTTTCGAGAGGCAGGCCTTCGGCGAACTCGAGCGTCTGGTAACCCAGATCCTCTTGGACGTGATCAAGAATGTCGCCAAAAAAGAATTGGAAAGTGAAAGCTGGCTCCGCCTCGTCGCTGGGCTCGGCAACCGGAGCCATGAGGAGATGCGGGTCGCCGTCCTCGAGTTGTTGGATACCGATGTCTTCCACGTGTCGATCGAAAACTGCGTTTCTTTCCTCGATCCGCTGATTGAATCCTGGGACATCGACCTTGCGACTTTTGGCATTGAGATCCGCTTAAATGAAAGAGCGGGCCCGGGGCACCCTCAGAGATTCGAGTTTGTGGAAAGAGAACCGGAATTCGACGAGGAGCCTGGGCTCAAGGAATTCCTGGAGAACGCCTCCCTCAGCGGGGATGCGACTGAGGAGGAAATCGGTTTCTTGAGAAAGCTGAGGTTTAAGGGGAAACGGCCAGCTCCTCTCTATTACTACCGCGAACTACAGAACCTCAGAGACCCTTTGCATTTTCGCTTCGCGCGATCCGAACCTAATGCGGAGATATGACCATGATCTATCTAATCGATGGAAGAGGACAACATATAGGGCCTTTTAAGAATCGTGAAAATGTCGAACGCTTCATTGGGATGATGGCATTATGCGGTGAGGATTGGGCGGACAACAAAATCGTAGAAGGAGGCGGAGATGATTCGTCCGGGCAGAATCCGGCCCAAATGGGGTCCTGCGCCAACCGATTGAAGGGTACCAACAAACTGAAGTTGGTCGGGAGGAGGCCTTGAATGTCGCAAAGGTCCTTAGAGAGACGCTGACCATAATCCTGGCTGGAGGGCAGGGAGAGCGGCTCTATCCGTTGACCAGAGATCGAGCGAAGCCATCCGTTCCTTTCGCCGGGCATTATCGGATTATCGACTTCACCCTGTCGAACTGCATCAACTCAGGACTCAAGCGCATCTACGTTCTTACTCAGTACAAGAGCCAATCGCTGGACGATCATCTCAGGCTGGGCTGGAACATTTTCGCCAGCGCCTTCGATGAGTTTCTGTTTGCGGTCCCTCCCCAGCTCAGGACGGGAAGTTCGTGGTATCAGGGAACAGCCGATGCTGTGTTCCAGAATCTCTATATTGTGCGGGAGCGACTCCCAAGCCGCGTTCTCATCCTCTCGGGCGACCACATTTACAGGATGGATTACAGCGAGATGATCGCAGCCCACGTACGCACGGGGGCCGCGGTCACGGTTGCCGCGGTGGAGTGCGACCTGAACTCAGCGCGCCAGATGGGCGTCCTGGAGATCGACGAACAGAATCGCATCCTGGCCTTTGAGGAAAAACCAGACAATCCAAAACCCGTCCCCGGCCGGCCCGGCTTCACCTTGGTCAACATGGGCGTGTACTTGTTCGAAACCGACGCGTTAATTCAAGGGACTTCCGGAAGAAGCCCCAGCGACAGCATTCAGGATTTTGGCCGGGACATCCTGCCTGGCCTCGTCCACAGCAAACCGGTTTTCGCCTATCCCTTCCGCGATGAGAAGGAGAATTACTGGCGCGACATCGGCACGCTGGATTCTTATTACGAGGCCAGCTTCGACCGTGTGGAAGTGGGGCGGCGTGCAAAGATCCGCCGGGCCATCATCGATAAGGCCGTAAGGATCCCTCCAGGCTTTTCGGTCGGCTACAACGTTGAGGAGGATGCGAAGCGCTTCACCGTGAGCGAATCGGGGATAGTGGTGATCCCCAAAGGCGAGCAAATCGAAGAGGGGAGCTAACATGCGCCGAACGGCACTTAGAGGCATCAGGGGGGTACGATGACAACACCCAGGATTTACCTGGCTTGCCTTTGGGGAGCGATCGCGCTCTTCGCGCTCTACAACGGCATTGCCCGTGGATCTGCCGTGGCATGGTGGCTCTTGGCCGCGCTCGTTCCGCCGCTCATCGTCTTCGTTTGGTGGATGGTGGATCGCGCCGCGCTGGAGCGAAGAATCAAGCGTCTCGAAGCGCAATCTGAGATTGGAGATGAAAGGCGTGTCGATGCGCATACGGATCTTACGAAGGTCGAGCATAAGTTGCAGGAGATCGAAACGAGAGTTGCGCAGGTCGAGGACAATGAGGCCGGTGCGACAAGATCTGGAGTGAGTCGAGGAGAGCAGTTTTCTGGACACAGTCGCAGTTCAGTTGCCGGAGGCATCTCCATTAACCCGAAGTGAAACCGGGGCCCCTCGGCGGCCCAGGAGGATCTATGGCAGGCGAGATTTTTGAAAGGATGCGGAAAAGAGTTCTTCGTGAGCACAAGCGTTCGATAGTCAGATCGGCAAAGAATGGACACAAGACCAAGGGTCGAGGACTGGTCCTGGTCAAGTTCACCAAAACGGGGATGGTGCATCTCTCTTATTTGACACTCGACGCGCTGAAACATCAGCACGCCCATTCTGGCCCGGAAGGCCGGGATAACGGGGACCTTCTCATCGAAAAGCTCTCTGCTTACTCTCCCGATTCCGAGATACCTGTCATGGTTACAGACGGGGAGTCCGAGCGATTTTCGTTGGGTGTAAAGCAAGAGACGCAACCCTTTCAACCGGCCCCTTGAGCACGCGGTCGTAGCCCAGGGCGCAAACAGGCCATGCATGCCATGGCACGGCAATCCGTAGGGCCTGGATTTCCTATGCACAATCTGGTCTTGCCGACTGTGAGAGATCTGCTTTGAACGGACCGACGACCCGGACTATCCAACCATGCTTCTGGATCGTGTGTTCCAGTGGCTGTCGATGTCATAAGCCATTTCCGGCGAAATTTGGGTTTTCGCCAGTTAATGTGAAAAGTACCGGGTGATCGTGCATTGAGATTTCCGGACTATTCAAGTTGCAATTGCTGAGGAAGGAAACGTCGAAGCGGATTCCACTCCCCATGTCCGGGCGCCGTGGCCTATGGCTCCAGATGTGCCGTCCTTCATCGCCGTTCCAGTGCCAGCAGATACTCCGCATTAGGATCGAAGCCGAACGACACCAGCCGTTCATAGGTCAGCGGGACGTCAACCGGTAGGACATGCGCCTTCTCCGGGCGGCTGTGCCGCTTTGGACTGTGCGTCGCTCTGCGTCGATGGAGCCGGAGGTGTGGAGGGTTGGGGGGACGGTCCACAACTGCAAAACAGCATGACGAACCCAGCTGAGATCAACGGCAGTTTCTTATCCATCTTTCACCCCTTGCGTAATTCGGGAATTCGGGGCTACTCAAGTCCCGAACTTCCGAGTGCGTAGCCAGACGTTGCCCCGGTAATTCGGGAATTTGGTAGCCTGTCCCCAAAACCTTGAAATTCACAGGAGGCGCGCCATGGCCAGCGCACTGGACGGGACATCGAGCCCGAGGGTGCACTGCACGTCGCACGGTCGGCAGCGCGTGCAGGCGACATCCGCCGAGGTCCACCCGCCGAGCAAGTCACGGGCTCTATCCGGTCTCCGGTGGCCGAACGCATACATGGAAGCGCGCATGAGGGCGGGGATATCCATGCCGGCCGGACACTGCGCCAGGCAGCGTCCGCACTGCTGGCAGTAAGTCCCCGAAAGTCCGAGCCGTTCCCCCAGTTGCAGGTCCTGCCGCTCCTCGGGCGTCAGGGTCAGATCCTCCATAACCGACAGGTCCTCCAGCATCTCGTCGTAGTTGGAGAATGCCGGGATCGTCGTGTGAACGTTTTCGTCCTGAAGCACCCATTTGAGGGCGGCTTTCATGTTGATTTTCCTGCGGTTTCCATCCCAGTAGACTCCGGCCTGCGTCTTCATGGCCACCACCCCAAGCCCGGCTTTGGCCGCCTGGCTTATGGCAGCCCGCACCTGCTCGCGATGGGACTGCCGGAAATTGTAAGCGGTGAGGACCACGTCCCAGAATCCGCTCTCCGCGGCGGCCTGGATAACCTCAGGTTCGTTGCTGTGCGTCCCGACTCCCACGAACCGCGTTTTCCCTTCCTTTTTCAACTTTTCGAATGCCTTCACGTAGGGCTCGTGCAGCGTGGTTTCCCGTCTGCCGACTGAAACCAGATAGTAGATATCGATATATTCGAGCCCGAGGCGCTGCAGACTCCCCTCAAGAGATTCCGGGATGAGTTCGGGATTGGGGTTTTTCCCGAGGTCCAATGACCGGCCACTTCTTCTCTCGTACCGAAAAGGCAGGTCCGGGCTGGTCGCGATAACAAAAGACTCCCGAGGGAGACCCCGGAGGGCCGCGCCAAGAAGGCGCTCGTGATTCCTTTCAGAATACGAGCTCGAGGTGTGAAAATAGACGACTCCCTCATCATGCGCCGCACGAACAAGGTCTATAGCATAGATGGATCCCATGCTTACGACGGGGAGCCGGAGGCCTGTCCGCCCGAGGGTGCGATACATGAAATTCCGCTTGCCTGAGGATTTCTCCGGCGCCGGGCGGGAGCGGGAGCAGGCGGAAACAAACGCCGCTCCGGCCATTCCGGTCACGCCCGCTTTCAAAAAACTTCTACGCGAAGTGAATCCAGGTTTTTTCATGCAGTATCACGGTTGGCATGGCCGTTAGGCTCATCCAGAATTTTGGTCCAATCCCAATTGCGAGGGTGAGCGCGATGAGGAGGGCAAGTCCCGGCCACTGCCGGATCTGCCGGCATGCCCAGCGAAAATCCCGCCACGAGCTGTTAAGCATGGCGCCGGCATTGAAGCGCCAAGGCCTCCTTACCCATTTCCCGCGCGCCAGTTGGTCCTTCTGGTCCACTGCGGCATCTTTCATGATCCGCCTCGCGTAGCGCTGCACCAGTACTGCAAAGCGGTGCCGGTATCTTTAAAACAAAGTTCAATACTGCCTGCCCGGTGTCCTTTCGAGATCGATCCAGAACGGGAGCCAGAATCTCCCGTCCATGGCCACTGCTGACGCCGATCCGTTGAGCTTTTCCCCGCACAGCTTCATATTGAGCAGAACGACGTGGGGTGCCGAGGCTGTATCGACGGTCTTGAGGGTTCCAAGAAAGGGTCCGCGAAGAATTCCTTCTTTATAGTTCAGGTACCCCAGTGGATTCTTGACAGGGATCGGGGACGTCGCCTGTCCGTCGATCTCGAGACTGACCTTGCCTGCCTTGCCGATCGCCATGGTAACCGGCAGATCCCGGCCGTCCGCCTTGATCGCCCCTTTCCAGATACCGGTAAGCGCATCGGGAGGATTGAATGGTCCATCCACCGAAGTCTGGATGGCCGGCGCTTTGGGAAACCCCTGGATTAACGCGGAAAAAATGGCCCGTTCGATGTCCCAGAGATCGTATCCCTCGGCGGTGGAGGCGGCGTTCGTCAAGACGACACAGGCAATGTTTTCCCTGGGAATCAACGTCGTCCTCGTCCCGACGCCGAAAGTCCCCCCGCTATGGCTGATCAATCGGTACCCGGCCAGATCGATGATCGTCCAACCCAATCCATATCCACTGAGGCCGGCCCCGGCGTCGATGATCTTGACGCCCGATGCCTGTTGCATGGCATCGATTGTCCCGGCGCCGAGGATGGACTTCTGGTCCGAAAGATGGTTCTTCAGATGGAACATGCCGAAGCGGACCATGTCGTGCGCACTAGCGTAAACAGCGGAGGCGCCACGGTGGTCGAAGTCAAGGAATGGAAGCAGGTTTTGTTTCTGAGTGTACCTCTGCGCGACCATCTCCTCGGGTCCCGGGCCTGTGAAAACCGCGCTGCGTTTCATTCCCAGCGGCTCGAACACTTCGGACTTCATGAAATCCGGGAAGCTTTTCCGCGACACCCGGGAAATGATGTGGTCTATGATCCCATAACCGAGATTGGAATAGTTGAAGACCTCACCGGGAGGAGTCACCAGGATCCCGTAGCGGCGGATCGTATCTTCCATCTCCGGCCTGCGGTAGGACTCGTTCGCGAAAATGACATTCACGTACGTGGGCAACCCGGCGACGTGCTGGAGGATCCGCCTGACCGTTGCCTGCGATGCGTTGCCGGCATAGCCTGTCAGCTTTCCGGGTCCGAGGTAATCGTTCGCTGATTTGTCGAGGTCGACGAGTCGCCGTTCGGCCAGGACCATCAATCCCGTGGCGGTGATCGGCTTGGACGCGGATGCCATGGAATACATGGTCTGTGGGGTCGCCTTGATCTTCTTCTCAATGTTCGCCCATCCCCAGGCTTCCTCCCAGACAATCTTTCCGTTCCGGGCAACAGCCACGGCGACCGACGGAAGCCCATCCGTTTGCATTTTTTCGAGGATCAAGGCGCGGACACTTTCCCGTGGGTCCGCCGCGCTCGCTCGTGGAATGTTCGATTCTCCCGCGCAGCCGACCGCTGAGCCGAATCCAGCAATCAAGGCCGTCACGGCAGCGACAGACATTGCCGCGCAAAACATCGAAATCCTTCTTGAATCATGGCGTTTCATTTCACACCCCCCATTAATTTCGGGGACAGGCGCCATAACCTCGAAATTACTTGCGATTCGAGGAACCCGTTCTCCGTGAAATTTCGAGGTTATGGCGCCTGTCCCCGAAATTCACTCAGCGAAGATTCTTGACGTCGAGCTGTTCGAGCCGGGTATAGTCCGGCGGCACGCTGAAAATGCCCGGGGGCGCGATCTTCTCGGCGATTTCCACCACGCGCATCTCATACCTCTTTTTCCATGGAAACCGCCCCGTCTCCTGGTCGATTCCCATTTGGTACCCCTTCATGCTCTGCTGCATCTCCTGCAAAAGCGCTTCATCTTTGTTGGAAACCAGCAGGCGCATGTTGGCAAGCGCCTCGTCGAACAACGCGACCTTGAAGGGGACATCGTTGGTAGTCCAGACGATATTTTCCGCCCGGTCCGTCTGTTCGCCGCCATAGGCGCTCCAGTTGATCAGGCGGAAGCCGTTGCATGTTCGTCCCAGAATCTGCTGGCTTTCACCCAGCGATTCCACCCGCCCCGACGTTTTGCGCTCTTCGAAAAACCTCACAAGTTCAGGAGAAAATGCCGTCGCCCGATTCACCGGCAGCGGGACTTCCAAATAGGTTTTGCGGTTGCGGTTCAGAAAAAGGAAGCGGTTCTTTTCTTTATCCAGGATGAAGGTCCGACCTCCCTCGATCAGCGCCAATTTGTTGGGCGCATGCCAGCCTTCCTCCATGGAAAAAAACCGGGATTCGGCCTCGAACCAGAGGAAATAGTCGATCTCTCTGGTGATCATGCGGCAGTAGACGGCACTGACTCCCGCTCCGGAAGCTGGCGCTTCCGCAGGCTGCTGGTTTGCGGAAGGTGGGCTCCCGGAATACTGAGCGGCCGGATCCGCCGGCGGATTCATGGATGCAGGCCGCCCGGCCATGGGCATCACCAAAACCGCCATGCCCAGGATGACAAGAGCGGCTGTGGCCGCAATGGACTTGCGATGATGCCAGGTCTTTTTCTCCAGCCATCGAATCCGTGCCACCAGCCAGAAGGGTTCTTCGAACACACCCAGCAGGCCCATTCCGGGTTCTACTTTTTCCGTCAGGAGTTCCCGTGCTGTGTTGAGCAGCGTCTGCCGATAAGCATCGGTCCGATCCTGCAGCCGTGCGGCTAGGGTCTGGTCACAGCACATTTCCCGCACATGGCGCAACTGCCGGTGAGCCCACAGCAGGAACGGATTGAACCAGTATGCGACCTGCAGCAGCAAGACCAGACCGTGAATCCACAGATCGCCTCGCTTCACGTGGCACAACTCGTGCAGCAGGACGTGCTCGGCTTCCTCCCTGCTCAGGTCATTCAGATAGTGTTCCGGCAACAGCAGCACCGGCCGGAACACTCCATACACCGCAGGCGTTACCGCATCCCGGGAAAAAACGATTGCCGGCAGTTGCTCCAGATTCAGGTGCCGGCTGGTTTCGACCAGCAGCTCGTGGAACCATGGGGGAATCGTCTTGCGCTCCTCCTGCTGTCGGTGCCAGCGGCGGAGCTTGGCCATCTTGAAAATCAAAAGAAACAGAAAGAGGCTCATGCCCGCCAGCCAGAATGCAAGAAGGTATGCCTGCGGCAACAGCTGTGCAGGAGTTGATGCGGTCGTATCGGGCCGGGCGGGGCCGGTCACCGGCTGCGGGATGGCAGCAGACTCAGGGAGCGCCGATTCCGCCGCCTGCAATGCCGCCGGCTGAGGGAATTGCCGGTCCCAGACCCGGCCCAGCAGCTCCTGGGTTTCCCCGAACAACCGGGGCACTACCGCTGTGGGGAGATACCAGCCGGGGGGGATCAGCAGCTTCACGAAGATCAGCAGCCAGAGCACGTACCGCACCTGCGCCCAGACCCAGCGCCGGATCAGCAGGTCCAGGCCGCTCACGACCAGGATCAAAAGGCTGGCCTGCCAAAACATCGATCCCATCCAGTTCCACCATTGGTACGCCATCATGTTCCAGAGGTCGATCATTTCTCCTCCTTTTCCCTGAGCTCTTCCTCCTCGAGAAGCTGAGCCAGCTGGCGACGCTGTTTTTTCGTCAACTTCCGTTCTCTGACCAGGAAGTGGAGCATCGGCTCCATTGCGCCGTCAAATGCCTGATTCAGGAAACTGCTCCAGGCGCTGCCCCGGGCGGTCTGCGGCGAAACGAGAGCCTCGTAGACGCTGACGTTTTTGCTCTTGCGCTCGCTGACGGCCCGCTTGGTTTCCAACCGCGTCAACATCGTCTTGACCGTTGTGTAGGCCCAGTCCACGTCGGGAGGCAAATGCTCGATCAGATCCCGGACCGTGGCCGGCTGGCAGCGCCACAATGCCTTCATGATCTGCCATTCCGCTTCACTCAATTTCATGGGACCTCCATTTCTACATTTGTAGAAATGGTCTCACGGGTTTCTACAGTTGTCAAGAACATTTTCTACAAATGTAGAAAGACTGCCGTCGACCGAGGAACTCCACCTGCTGAGCGAGGCCAATCTCTCTTCAGGAGGGGGTCATGCGATTCTTGGTTGCGCCACTCTTAGAAAGAAGTCGGGCACCGCCATCCATTCCGATACCCAAATGATGGTCAGGACTACAGCCCGGCTGCGCTATTTGCTCTGAGATCGGAACCGCCCTGCGAACTTGCGGCATCGAAAGCGCTGAACAATAAATAACTTTCATCCGGCGCCACGTATCCCGCCATCTGGAGTTTCACGCTTTTGATCTCATTGGCGAGCGGTTCGGGTGCCTGGTAGATGCCGTCCTGCAAGCGGCTGCGGCAGATGGTTTCCTTCTGGCCTTCCCGCAAAGTGAGGTAGAGGGTGCCGTTTTCGACCGGAAGGACATTCATGATGTACTGCTTTTCGCCGATCGGAATATTCACCGGCTTCGGGGGCCCCACCCGTTGCCCACACGCTCCATTACCCATGGATTGGAGCGGCGGGAAGGCGTGGGGCCGCCGTCAAGGGAGCGCATGGAAGTAAAGTAGAAGTGTTTGCCGTCCGTCGCGATCGCGGGATTCGCATCCCCCCGGCCCTGACTGAAAGATGCCACTTCCGGAGCGGTCCAGGCTCCTTTTTCCTGTTTGAGCTCCACAATAACGGAAAGGTCCGGAGGGAGCTCGACGTTAAAATAGCAGGCGCGGCCGTCCGGGGTAAACGCGATGTAGGACTCGAAAAGACCGGTCGACACGATGTACGGGGCAAACAGCTCGGCACCGGGGCCGGACCACTTCTGCCCCACATAAGGGCCCTTCAAGACAGGAAATACATCCTGAGTGTTTTTTCCTACCGCTTGGGCGCCAAGCTCCTGCGCCGCAATCACGGCCTGGAAAAACAGGGCGCAAGCTAATACCAGCCATTGCCGGGAGACTGTCTTCGCCTGTCTCTTCATACGATGAGATCCTTTCGAATTTCGAATTAAGGGGACAGGCTACTCAATTCCCAAATTCCTGAACGCATAGCCGGTCGTTGCGCCGGTAATTCGGGAGTTGAGTAGCCTGTCGCCATGTCAAGCTTCTCTTTATGAATACCGCTGGCTGATCCGGTCCAGGATGATCAATATCGCTGCGATCAGAGCCGTGTTGATCGAGAGGATCCAGTGAAAGAAGAGCGGACCGGTTTTGCCTGTTTCCTTCCGGGTGATCTCTTTGTATTGCGATGCGTACTTCGGCGCCAGGAACTTCAAAAAGAGAAAACTCACCTTGACATTTCTCTTGCGCAACGCTTCATAGATCAAGATCGTTGCCGTAATATGCCAGATCACAGCCGCAGCGCAGATAGCTGACATAAGGATTGTGTAATCCATATGTCTTCCCCAACTTTCCCTGAAAAGGTGGATTCAGGGGGCCGCACGGCGATCGGGACCCTGCCTGGCGGACTCCTGTCCCGCGCGGCCCCTGACACTCGTCCTACCTTCTGAAACGGGAGACCGACTCCAAGACCAACGACTCCACTTCTCCCTTGCCATCCAACGCGAAACGGATGGACAGGTTGCCCGACTCATCCTGCCAGCGGCCTTCAACTCCCTGAGGCTTCAACCGAGTGATCCGCTTCGCCGACAGGTTATTCAGGATGAGGGCTCCGCCTTCATATTGAACCAGGAACTCAGCCTGCGCTCGTACGAGCAGGTACTTGCCGGGGTAGCTTCGTAGCTCCGCAGGCAGGTCCGCCGGCGGCGCATCAAGCGGTCCGGTGCGGCGCAGCGGCAGGAGCTCATGAATGCAAGTTTCGGTGGTCGCGCCCGAGTCTTTTCCGCCGAAGGTAACATAGATGCTGTCGGTGAGTTTGCTCTGCCAGATTCCCTTTTCGTCCGGATCCTTCAGTGCGAGGGCTATCTTCCCCGGAATGTCCAGAACCAGCGATCCCTCCTTGACGATAACCTGCACCTTGCCCCGGCTGCTGTGCGTGTATTCCCCCAGGTATTTCTCGAATTTCGCTTCGGTCGAGGTCTTTGGTTCCGTAGGGTCGCCTGAGCCGATCCGGTAATCGAGGATCTCCATCTTGCGCGCATTCAGTGCCGTGGCTGTGGACTGGTGAACCCCGATGCGGATGTGTCCCGAATCGACATAGTCGATTTCCCCGGCTGTCGTATCGACGGGGATCCAGCCGGCTTCGCCCATATAGATCTCGTTCCAGCCATGCTGGCCGAAAATTCCTCCGCGCTCAGGTAAATGCAGGCACCCCCAGGCGACGCGCGCGGGAATCCCGACGGCCCGGCAGAACGCCGCCATCAGGAACGAGTGGCCTCCGCATTCGCCGCTGCGTGAGTTGTACACGCCCCGGGCCGTGCCGCCGCCGGGAATCGCGCCTTGGATATTCGCGGAGACCCAGCGGCTCAGGCGGCGCGCCGCTTCCCAGGAATCACGGGATCCCTTGGTGATTTCCCGTGCCTTCTCCACCAGGACCGGATCATCCGATTGGATCAGTTCTGATGCTGTGAGGTAATCCTTCATCGCCGGGTCCCGGCTGAAATCGGGCGGGAACGGCGGCGCCTTCGAACCATCATAACGGCGATGCTCGACCTCAAACTCGCCTTCCACGAGATTGTCCTTGACGGTGCCGGTGAAGCGCTGTCCCTGCACGTTGAGCGCCTCCGGCGACACCCACAGGCCGGTAGGTTCGATGGTGGCACGCACTTTCATGTAGGAGATATCTTTGACATTCGGGATGGAGATGTTGGCTTTGGCAAAAAAATTGGTGTCCAGGTTCGCTGTCCGGAGAGTTCCCGCCACCGATGCGTCGGCCAGGTAGGAGAACCGGTTTTGATGTTGGGTTTGCACGACGATACCGGTCGCCGGGTCCATCCACATCTTCGATTTTATCCCGTTCCATTTGTTCAACATGTCAAGAACGATGGTTTCATAGGTCTTGCCGGCGCGCTGGACCGTCTCGGTTCCAACCTTCGTGTAGGTGATCTCCTGAACCTGGGCATCCCGGCCGTCGAAGATCTGGTAAGTCTTGGTCTCCAGCTTGCGGTCGACAAAGTCCGCCACGAGGTGCGGATAATACAAAGTGTTGGCCAGCACCACATCCGGCGGAAGCGGAACAACCTGCTCCTGGTTCACCTCGCTGCCGGAAACGAATGCCTGTCCCCCTTCGATGCGGATTTTGGAAAACAGCCGCATGTCTCCCTGCTCGATGATGCTGTCATGGTAAGTGAAACGGCCGGTGACGGGATCGATGTGATATGTCAGGTTGAGCCTGCTTTCGACCTGACTCCCCAGTGCAGCGACTCGCATCAGAATCTCGTGCTTCAGCAGGAGCATCTTTCTACCGTCCTGCAGAAGCGGCGCGGTCGTGAACCTTACGTAGCCGCATACCGTCCCGTTGATTTCGATCGCGTAATAGTACTCCTCGGCGAGCGGTTCGGCGCCTCGGACCGGCCATACCAGCATCAACAACAACGGCGCCATGAAAACCATTCTCTTTACATTCATTGGAGTCCTCTCTCCGGAATCGGGCCGGAAAATGCCCATTCAGCCTCCGGACAAAGCTGATTTATAAAGACGCCTCACTCTTTTGCTTCACGCGGACAGCTACCTGCATGAGCCCGTAATAGGCGACCAAAGCCGCCAGGAAAAGATAGAGCTGCAGATACCACGGCCCGTCGGCCAGCCAGCGGGCGACCGGGATTCCCGGGGCACCGACCCAGCTCCTGCGATCGACGTTGACAATGAAGGTCGTGACGACATCCAGCACCACGAAGGCGATGACACACACGGTCAGCGCGGACACGCCGAACCGCCAGGAAAAGATGTACCAGCAGGCTACCAGGGGCAATGAGAAGGCGCAGGTCAGATTGACCAGTGCCATGTACGCAGAATACTCCCATGTGGAACCCCAGGCCCACCAGACAAACAGCGACAGTATCAGCCAGTAGACGAAGGCAGCTGCGAGAGCAAGGCCGAATTTCGTGCGCACGACCTCGCGGTCGGTCACCGGCAGCATGCGCAGGAGCGCATACGACTCCTGTTTCTCGCTCCATAGGACCGAACTGCTGAGCCACGCGGGAACAAAGATCGCCATCATGGAGAGGATCCCTCCTTTGCCCTTTAGCAGCGCCGGCCATCCCGGCGCGCAGAACGTGCAAAGATGAGTGAGGAAGAAAAAGGATGTTTTTCGAGCAATGGCGAACATGTCACTCTCCTTTCAGCATCGCGATCAGGATGTCGTCGAGACGGGCGTTCTCCACCTTGACGTCGCCGGAGGCGATCCCCGCCGACAGTTGCTCGCGGATGGCGGAAAAGTCCCGGGTGAGTCCCGAGTTGCCGAAGGGCTGCTCGCGGACATCGGCGAATTGCCTGACCAGAGCGGGATTGAGAGCCCCTTCTTTGAAGTGGATCCGCTTCCATCGGGCCAGCAGCTCGTCCTTTTCGGCTTGAAGCACCAGTTCGCCGTTATCCAGGAAGTTGACGTACTCGGCAATCTCCTCGAGACCGTCCGTGATGTGGGACGAGACCACGACGGTCCTCTCCCCACCGGCGACGAACTGGCGCAGGCGGTCGAGTATCGTGCGGCGCAGAACGATGTCCAGGCCTGCGGTCGGTTCGTCCAAGATGAGCAGGTCTGCCTCGTGCGACAGGGCGAGGGCGATCGAAAGGAGCGTTTTCTGGCCCCTGGACAGGTGTCTTATTGTTTTCTCGCGGCTGATCTTGAATTCATCGAGCAGGCGATAAAAGGCGCCGCCATCCCAACGCTCGAAGAAGGGGGCGGCGAAGCGGGCATTGAATCCAACGGACCTGTCGCTGTAGAAACTCGGTTCCTGGGGGACGTAGCCGATCCGGTCTTTGATCTCCTTCTCCCGCTCGTCATAGCCGAGGCCGAAGACGCGGACCGTCCCGGAACTTGCCGGGACTTGATGCGCCAGCAGCTTCATCAGGGTAGTCTTGCCGGCGCCAATGGGCCCGAAGAATCCCACGATGCAGCCGCAGGGGACCTCGAGAGATATCTCTCTAAGGGTGAAATCATGGTATCGCTTGGTGAGGCTCCTCGCCTCCAGAATGGGGGGCATTTCAGTCCTCCTTGATCTGTCGGATCAGCCGCACAACGTCGTCGGCCGATATACCGAATTTCTTGCCGGTCCCGAGAATTCTCGCCAGCTCGGTTCGGAATTCGGCAAGCTTCTCCTTGCGCAGGTTCTCCAGATCTACCTCAGATACAAAGGAACCCATCCCGGCGCGGGTGAATATGTAGCCTTCATTCTCAAGGTCCAGATACGCGCGCTTGATGGTGATCGCGCTGATCTTCAGCGCTTCGGAGAGCTCGCGGACCGAGGGGAGTTTCTCGTTCGCCTTGATATCACCGGAGGCGATGGCGTGCTTGAGCTGATCCGTGAGTTGCTTGTACATCGGATCCGGATGGCTTGGCGACAAGGCAAGGAACAATGCGGTCTCCTTAACTGGTTGGTATAGTCAGCATACACAGTATTACTATTATTGGACTAAACCGCTTCGCGGTATGGCAGTAACTCGGCCTGCCGATTTATGGATGCCGGGAGCGGATCAACCCCGATCCATCTGCATGTTTTCTTCCCCAGGAAGCTCGAT
>Ga0315280_10006065_pt1 | contig 16847 bp, 8 predicted proteins | sample YL17G06_40_MG_FD_203697 | JGI IMG/M metagenome (GOLD analysis project Ga0315280, IMG submission 203697) | Sediment microbial communities from Yellowstone Lake, YNP, Wyoming, USA - YL17G06_40 | ecosystem: Environmental > Aquatic > Freshwater > Lake > Sediment | place: USA: Wyoming | collected...
TTACCTATTTCCCCAAGGGTTTCTGCTGCCCCCCTTCGGTTCTTTGCGGGAAATAGGTAACGGTCCCCAATGCTCCGGAGTGACATCACCCGTTGGGTGAGCGTGTCACGCTCGATATGCATAATCTCGGTTAGAGCGTGTGAAGGTTGTAGACGCGCCTTCGTAGGGGCACGGCATGCCGTGCGGGTATGACCTCGGAAAGTGGGGATCGCCCGCAGACTTGTAGGGGCGCAGCATGCTGCGCCCACTCCCAGCCGAGGCTTGCCCGCAAGCGGCGGGGCGGCTGGGCCACATTCCAGTGCGTCATCTAACCCTCCCCACTAAGAAAGGTCATACCCTGCCGTGCCCCTACAGCACGCCGGAATCTTGCGCGGCAGAGCCGGGGTCCCGCCCTATTGACGCTCGCGTAATAGGTTATACGTCAAACCGCTATTTGCGAGCGTCAAGTCCCATCGCTAGCCTCGAACGTAATATGCGAGCTTCAGTAGAGCAACTCTGCGCCTGTTCATGGCCCGCGGCGCATCCAACCCCTTGTCGCACATCAGGTTACGGATAGCCGGCGCCGCTGCGAGCCGCCCTACGACAGCACTCGCCGCGCGTGGAGGACATCGCTCAAACGTCCCAGGGCCTCGAGCACCTGCGTCAACTGCTCGGTTCCCACGACATCCACGGTCAGGTTGATCACCGCCTTGCGCGGCTTGGAGGTGCGGACGCGCGCAGAGCTGATGTTGATCTGGTGGCCGGTGATGATGCCGGTGATGTCGTTGAGCAGCCCGACGCGATCGAGCGACTCAACCTCAATCTCAGCCGGATAAACGGCGTCCTTGGAGAAGGTCCACTGCACCGCGACCAGGCGTTCTGCTTCGCGCTCGGCGAACTTGGCGACGTTGGGGCAGCTCTGGCGGTGGATGGCCAGGCCGCGCCCGCGCGTGATGTAGCCGACGATATGGTCGCCGGGGATGGGGGCGCAGCAGCGCGACAGCCGGAAGAGCACGTTCTCCATGCCGGTGGCGGTGATGCCCAGTTGCAGCGTGCCCTGGCGCGCTTTGCGCAGGGGAATCGGCGGCCGGCGCTGCTGGTCCACCTGCGCCTGGACGCGATTGATGACCGCCTCGGCCGTAATGTCGCCGTGCCCGACGGCGACCAGCAGGTCATCGGCACTGACGTAATTCATGCGCTTGGCGATATCGGCCAGAATGCGGGTGCGCTCCGCCTCGGGCGCACTTAGCGCCTGACGGCGCGCCTCCTCCAGCAGCATCTCGCGTCCGCGCTGCAAGTCCTCGTCGCGCCCCGCGCGGCGGTACCACGATTTGATGCGGCCCTTGGCCTGGCTGGTCTTGACGAATGACAGCCAGTCGAGGCTCGGGCCGGCGGCGGTCTTGGAGGTCAGGATCTCGGCGACGTCGCCGTTGCGAAAGACGTAATTCAAGGGCACGATGCGGCCGTTGACGCGCGCGCCGACGCAGGAATGCCCGATGTCGGTGTGAATGCGATAGGCGAAGTCCACCGGGGTCGAGCCGGCGGGCAGGTCAATGACATCGCCGCGCGGCGTGAAAACGAACACCTGGTCCTGGAAGAGGTCAATCTTGAGCGATTCGAGCCATTCGCCGGGGTCCTGCAAGTCATGCTGAAGATCGAGCAGTTGGCGCAGCCAGGCCAGCTTCTGCTCCAGGTCCTTGTCGTCCTGCTCGCCCTCCTTGTAGCGCCAGTGGGCGGCGACGCCATACTCGGCGGTGCGGTGCATGTCGTAGGTGCGGATTTGCACCTCCATCGGCTCGCCGTTGGGGCCGATGACCTTGGTATGCAGCGCCTGGTAGAGATTCGCCTTGGGCTTGGCGACATAGTCGGTGAACATATCGCGCAGCGGCAGCCACAGGGTGTGCACCTCGCCGAGCACCGAGTAGCACTCCGCCACCGTGCGCACCAGGACGCGGATGGCCTGCAAGTCGAGGATCTGGTCGAAGTCCACGCCCTGGGTCTGCATCTTCTGGTAGATGCTGTAGAAGTGCTTGGGGCGGCCATGAATATCGGCCTCGATGCCGACCTCGGCCAGGCGCTCGCGCAGTTGCGTGATGGCCTGGTTGACCGTGCGCTCGCGGTCCTCGCGGGTGTGGGCGACCTGGCGCACGATGCGATGATAGGCGCGAGAGTCGATATGGCGCAGAGCCAGATCCTCCAGCTCCCACTTGAGGCGCCATACGCCGAGGCGGTGGGCAATGGGGGCAAAGATCTGCAGCGTCTCCTGCGCGATGACGCGGCGGCGCTCCAGCGGCAGGGACCTCAGCGTGCGCATGTTGTGCAGGCGGTCGGCGAGCTTGATGAGGATGACGCGCAGGTCGCGGGCGACGGCGAGCAGCATTTTGCGCAGGTTCTGCGCCTGGCGCTCGCGCTGGGTGTGAAAATCTATGCGGCTCAGCTTGGTGACGCCGTTGACGAGGCCCGAGACCTCCTCGCCGAACTCCCGGCGCAGGTCGGCGACGCTGACCGCGGTGTCCTCGATGACGTCGTGCAGCAGGGCGGCGGCGAGCGCCCGGTCGTCAAGGCCCATCTCGGCAAGGAGCGCGGCGACCTCAACCGGATGGGAGATGTAAGGGTGGCCGGAGGCGCGCGAGGCGCCGGCATGGGCGTCGCGGGCGAATTCGAACGCGCGCCGCAGCAGAGCCTCGTCGCAATCGGCGCGGCGCTGCTTGGCGACGGCGACCAGATCGTCGAAGGTCCGGCTCTTGCTCGCTTCGGCGGTAGTGGGCATGGGCTATAGGCGGCCACCATTATTATACCAAGATCGGGTCGGGGGCAAAAGCGCCGGCGGGGACGGGGGGTATGTTCACGCAGAGTGGGCATCGGGCGGCGCACCCTTCGACAGGCTCAGGGCAGGCTCTGAGGGAGCCAGGTGCCGGATCGGTGGGGGCACACGGCGTGTGCCCTCTCCCAGCCGAGGCTTGCCCGCAAGCGGCGGGGCGGCCCTCCGCTAATGCCAAACACTCCATAGGTTATCACCCACTGAAATCAAATCCATCCCAGTAAGCGGCCGCATGCGTTTACAGATCCGCCTGCGCGGAGTACCATTGGCGCGTTGTAGCACCCATCGCAGCACGATCGTAGCCCTCGTCTCCGCACGACCTTTTGCCCGCAGCCCTGCCGCGCATTTTTCGTTGGAGGATTGGGAAATGGATCGCGTCTTACCCCTTCGCCCAAGTGCTGGCCGTGCCGTCGTCTTGCTGCTGATCTGCCTGCTTCTTTCTGTCGGCGCTGCTGACGCCGAGCAGGGCTACTATGCCCCGGTCGGCTCGTGCGATACCGCCGGCCATGCCAACGGCGTGGCGGTCGTCGGCAGCTACGCCTACATCGCCGACGATACCGCGCTGCGCGTCATCAATGTGTCGGATCCGACCAACCCGGTGGAGGTCGGCCACTACGACGGTCTCACCAACGCGCTCGATGTGGCGGTGTCGGGCAGCTATGCATATGTCGTGGACGGCACCAACGGCCTGTGGGTCTTCAACATCTCGACGCCAGCGAGCCCGGTGCAAGTGGGCCGCCTCACGACCACCAGCCAACAGCAGCCATTCCTGTCGAAGTCTATCGCGTTGAAGGGCGCGTACGCGATCATCGGCACCTACGCCCAGGGCACGCGTTTCGTCAGCGTCGCCAACCCGGCGCAGCCGGTCGAGGTGGCGCTTCAGTACGGCGCGTTGTGGGGCGCCGACGTTGGCTTGGACGGCGACTATGCCTATGTCGCCGACTTGTACGGTGACACCTGGATATACGATGTGCTCGACCCGGCCGATCCGCAGGGCATCATCGCCTGGGACTTCGGCGGCACCGGCACTTACAGCGTCGCGGCCGTGAGCGGTTGGGGCTACGTCTCCGATACCAACGGGCTCAACTCGATGTACGCGCCGGATCCAGCGCACCCCTCCGGCGGCGGCGGCCGCGTCGTCGGCGCCTGCGGTCGGGTGAAGCTCGCCAACGGATACGCCTATGTGGCCTGGGACGTGTTGAGCCACCCGAATGGCGGCCTGGAGGTTATTGACGAGTCGGACCCGGAGCACCCAGCCATCTTCGGCCACTGGGACACGGCCGGGCAGTCAAGGAATCTCGACATCGCCAACGGTTATGTTTACCTGGCCGACGGGGATGGCGGCCTGGTGATCTTCCCGCAGGCGGCGAAGGGAGGGTTCACCGGGCAGGTGCGGGTCCAGGGGACGACCACGGGCATTGCCGGCGCGACGGTGGAGGCCGCGCTTGGCGGTGTGGTTAAGGGCTCGGCGACGACCGACGCCAACGGCATCTACTCGATCTTGGGCCTGCAGCCGGATTCCTATGACGTGACTGCTCGTAAACAAGGCTATGTCTCCGAGACCGAGACCGGGGTCGTGGTGGGCGTCGGCAAGACGGTCAACCTGAGCTTCAGCCTCGGTGCCATGTCTGTGCAAGGACAGGTGCGCCAGGCGGGCACCACGGTGAACCTGGCCGGCGCAACGGTGGCCGCGTACCAGGGCGCCGAGCTCAAGGCGACCGGCACCACGGACAGCAACGGCGTTTACGCGTTCGGCGCGCTGGCGTCGGGCACGTACACCATGGTCGCCTCGAAGAGCGGCTACGTCAAGCAGACCAAAGCAAACATCTCCGTCACCGTGGGCGCGGTTACCTATGTCAACTTCGCGCTCGCGGTCTCGGGCAAGCTCAAGGGGCAGGTGGTTGACCGCGTCAGCGGCGCGCCCATCGTCGGCGCCACGGTTGCCGCGAGGACCGGCGGGGTGGTGGTAGCGACCGGCGTGACGACCGCGCCTTACGGCATCTACGAGATTGCGACCGACTTGCCCGCCGGTACGTATAGCCTGCTCGCGAGCAAGGCGGGATACGTGGATCAAGGCAAGATCGGCATCGTCGTCAATGCGGGCGGGACGACTTATGTCAACTTCAGCCTCGGCAAGATCTGTCTCAGCGGGCAGGTGCGGCAGATGGGCACGACCACCGTGCTGAAGGGGGCGACGGTTGGAGCATATCTGGGCAGCGCGACAACGCCGAGCGCCACCGCGACGACCGATGTCAACGGGATATATCAGATCGGCGGGTTGACGACGGGCGCCTACACCGTCATCGCCTCCAAGAGCGGCTACGTCAAGCAGACCAAGCCGGGGATCTCGGTGACCGCGGGAGGCATGACCTACGTCAACTTCGCGCTCGCGGTCTCGGGCAAGCTGATGGGGCAAGTGTGGGACAAGATGACGAGCGCGCCCATCATCGGCGCAACTGTCAGCGCGCGCAGCCGGGGCGTGGTACAGGCGACCGGAACGACCGTTGGGCCGTGGGGCATCTATACCATCAACTCCGACCTGCCCGCCGGGACCTACAGCGTGCTCTGTACCGCGACGCGCTTCCAGGACTTCGGCAGAATCGGCATCGCGGTGACCGCGGGCTATACGACCTATGTCAACTTCCCGCTGCCACCGCAGTAGGAGGGATCGAACTCGAGGGAGTCTCTCGCTAGCGTGCAAGCGTCGAGAAACCATTCGTTGCGGGGCGAAGAGCGCTGCGGATTCGGACCCTGGTGGCCAGGTTCTACCGCGGCAAGCTCCCGCGGACGGGGTGTGATGGCGCGCACAGGAATAGCCAGTACTATGCACCATTCACCCGCCACGTCGTCTGTCCGTCAGGCAATTGGCGGTTCGTTGGGCGAGGTAAGGTCACGCCCTGCAGGCTGGTGCGTTGCCCATCGGATAGCCCGGGCAGAATGCCAGGTCATGCCCTACGGACTGCGAGTCGCCCGGCACCACCCACCCAGGGTCCGGCAGGCGCCACGAACAAGCACGCCCGCTAAATGAAGATGTTATCGCCCCCGCCCAGAACCTATACCGCGACCGACCGAAGGAGGGGAGGAAGATGGTCACGCGCATTCTCCAGAAGGGCTGTTTGCCAGTCGCTCTGCTGAGCATCCTTGCGTGTGTGGCGACGGGCGCTAGGGCGACACCACCTGCCGGCGAGGGCACGTGGCCGCCCGTAGGGGAGTTGGCCGGTGGTGGGCCGAGCAAGGTGGCCGTCCAGGGCGACTATGCGTATGTGGCTGCGACCGGGCTTTTTACAGTGATGGACATCTCGTCTCCGTCGCAGCCCAGGCAAGTCGGCTACTGCGGAATACCGCCGGGCGGTCATGCCATGGGTGTGGCGGTATCAGGTCAGTACGCGTATGTCGCCAGTGGCGCGTCAGGCCTTCGGGTGATTGATGTGTCCGATCGGACGAATCCCCACGAAGTTGGACACTGGGAGACAGAGGGGGCGTACACGTGCTCTTTCTGGGACGTGGTGGTTGTAGGCGAGTACGCATATGTCGCGGACGCCTTGGGTTTCCTGCGGGTGATAGACATCTCCGATCCGACCAGTCCAGAGCAGGCGGCCGAGGTGCCCGTGTCAGGCTCGCCTCGCCACGTGGAAGTGGCGGCTGGGTACGCTTATCTACCCGACGCATGGGCCAACGGGATGGCTGGTGGCATATGGGTGGTAGATGTTTCAGACCCCGAGAATCCCGCGCTGTTGTGGCTTTGGACTGGGCTGGTTGCCTATGATATGAGAGTAATAGGCTCATACGCGTACGTGGTGGAGTTCGCTGGGAACTTCTGGGTGATAGATATCTCCGACCTGGCCAATCCAACCGCAGTAGGCTGGTGTACCCTTTTCGGAGGGGATGAAGTGGTGGCGCAAGGTGAGTACGCCTATGTGGCGTCCGGCGCTGACGGGCTGCGGGTTATAGATGTGTCCGATCCGACCGCTCCGGTGGAAGTGGGTGCCTGGGAGGAGACGTACACCGAGGGCGTGGCGGTGGCCGGCGCATACGCCTATCTGGCGAATTGGGACCGGGGGTTCCGCGCGATAGATGTGTCCAACCCAGCCGAGCCGGTTGAGGTCGGCTTCTGGGGCGCGCCGAACTATGCACGCGGGCTCGCAGTGGCGGGCGGACACGCATACGTCGCGGACTCGTTTTCGGGCCTGCTGGCGGTAGATGTGTCGGACCCGGGCAGCCCTCTGCCAGTGGGCTGGTGGGGGTCAGCGTGGCGCGTGGCAGTATCCGGCGGCTACGCCTACGTTGCGAATTCAATAACCTTCTATGTGGTAGATGTGTCCGATCCGTCCAATCCGCAACTGAGGGGCTACCTGGACATCGGTGCCTCTGCGGTGGCCGTGGCGGGGCAATACGCCTATGTCGCCGGCTCCTCTGTGGGTATCGGCGCTTGCCTACAAGTAGTAGACGTTTCGGATCCCGCGAATCCAGTGCGCCTGGGCTACTGCGAAACGCCGGGAGACGCCTTCGATGTCGCGGTCGCTGGCCAGTACGCGTACGTGGCAGACTGGGATGCTGGCCTATCAATCATAGATATATCGGATCCAGCGAACCCGCAGGTCGTCGGCCAATATGACACCCCGGGGTTGGCCGGGGGCGTGGCGGTCTGCGGCTCGTACGCGTACCTTGCGGACGGCCCGCTGCGGATCATAGATGTGTCAGATCCGACGAATCCGCTTGAGGTGGCGGTCATCTCCACCATTGGTCGCGCTGAGGACGTCGCCTGTGCCGATGGGTACGTGTATGTGGCTGCCTCGACCGGGGGCTTGCGAGTAATAGATGTCTCGGACCCCGCCAAGCCGGTTGAGGTTGGCTACTGGGACACCCCAGGCGACGCACTGGGCGTGGCGGTCGCGGGCGGATACGTGTGCCTGGCGGACTACGGTTGGGGCCTCTCCATCTTTCCCGAGGCATCCATCTTCGCCGACGTGCCGTCGCATCACTGGGCGCGGGGGCCGATTGAGGCCATCTACCGCGAGGGCGTCACGACCGGCTGCGATGTGAGTCCGCTGCGGTACTGCCCGGACGGCGCGGTGACGCGGGGGCAGATGGCAGTCTTCGTTTCCCGCGCCGCGGGGTTGACATGGCTCGATCCCGGCGTCGCCACGTTCGTTGACGTGCCGCGTGGGGATGGCACATACACGCCTCCCGGCAGCCCGACAGATGCTGACGGCACGCACATGTTCTACGGCTGGGTCGAGCGGCTGGCGGACGGCGCCTCTTGGGGCGGCACGCCCCCGACCTCGGGCTGCGAAGGGGGGTACTACTGCGTGGATCAGCGCACGACGCGAGCGCAGATGGCGACCTTCCTGTGCCGCGCGAACGGCAAGACCTGGCTCGACCCCGGAAGCGCCACCTTCAACGATGTGCCGCGCGGGGCTGACGGCGTCTTCACGCCGCCAATCGTCGCCAACGGGTGCGATGCCGACGGAACGCATCAGTTCTATGGCTGGACCGAGCGGCTGGCAGACACGGCCTCGTGGGGCGCCTATGGTGCGCCGACGCGCGGTTTCGAGGACGGCACCTTCCGTCCGGACAACAACTGCACCCGCGCGGAGATGGCGGTGTTCCTGTGCCGGGCGTTCGAGATAGAGTACTAACCGAGCCGGGGTTCATTCTGGGCGAGGGAGTGCAAGGGGAAGAACCGGTCACCCGGCGCGACAACTACGTCAATATCCCGCTGCAGCCGCAGCCATAGGCCGGCGGGTATCATAGCGAGCGATGGCATGCGACTTTGGAGGGAAGTCGCGCCGGATGCCATCGCCGCCTTGACGCTTCGCCGCGACACTTGACAGGACCGCCCATTGTGTGGAAGACTTTAGATGTCTGGGGCGGGGGCGCGGCGCCGTACGGCGCATCGCCTGCGTCGCCAGGCTCTCATCGGCCGGGACTAACATGGACGCAGCATTACAGGACATACACCTTCGCTCGACAGGCGCGGTGAGCCGGATCTCAAGCCGGCTGACCATATGCGCCCACGTCTCTCCCCGTCGGTCCATGTCCGCGGCCATGGCCATGCGCTAGCGGCTGCGTGCCCTCCGCGAGCAAGCGGTGGGAGCGCGCCGCGACCCCTGGCGCCACACGCAGTCGCGTAAATCCCCTAATCAAGTCGGTTTGTAGTTGCATCGGCGAACCGCACGAGTTGGCACGCCGAATGCAGCGCCGATAGCAAGATTCTTCGCTCTGCCGCTCGCTGCGGCTCGCGGCGCCGCTGAGAATGACATGTTCGATGCGGTTTGCGGCTCGTGAGGGCGGCATTGAGCGAGCCCACGCTTTACGGATGTGCGGCGAGAGCGCCGCGTGATAACGCGGAGCAGCCGCGCCAGATTCAGAGATAAGGAGCAAGCGATGGCTAAGACTTATGATGAGATCAACGAGAAGATACGCCGCGGTGAGGCGGCGGTGGTCACCGCGGAGGAGATGATCGACGTCGTCAAGGAGAAAGGCGCCAGGGAGGCGGCCAAGCGGGTGGATGTCGTCACCACGGGCACGTTTGGCGCAATGTGCTCCAGCGGGGCGTTCATCAACATCGGTCACGCCAAGCCGCGCATCAAGATCGGCGGCGGGCGCGCGACCCTAAACGGCGTCAGCGCCTACGCCGGCCTGGCGGCGGTGGACATCTTCATCGGCGCGACCGCGCTGCCGGAGGACGACCCGCGCAACCAGGTTTTCCCGGGCGAGTTCGCCTATGGCGGCGGGCACGTGATCGAGGACCTGGCGGCGGGCAAGGATGTCCGCCTCGAGGTTGCCACCTATGGCACCGACTGCTACCCGCGCAAGCGGCTGGCGACATGGATCAGCATCGGCGACATCAACGAAGCATTCCTGTTCAACCCGCGCAACGGTTACCAGAACTACAATGTCGCCGTCAACCCGAGCGACAAGACGATCTACACCTACATGGGCGTGCTCAAGCCGCGCCTGGGCAATGCCAACTATTGCAGCGCGGGGCAACTCTCGCCGCTGCTCAACGACCCGACCTATCGCACCATCGGGCCGGGGACGCGGATCTTTCTCGGCGGCGGCACCGGCTATGTGGTCGGCGCGGGGACGCAGCATAACCCGGTCGCGCCGCGCACCGAGAATCGGGTCCCGCGCGCGGGCGCAGGGACGATGGCGGTGACCGGCGACCTGAAAGGCATGAGCGCGGAGTGGCTGCGCGGGGCGTCGTTCAAAGGCTATGGCTGCACGCTGATCGTCGGGCTGGGGGTGCCGATACCGATCCTCGACGAGGAGCTGGCGGCGCAGACGGCGGTGAGCGACGCCGACATCAAGGCGCAGGTCATTGACTACAGCGAGGCTTACCCGCAGATCAAGCCGGGCAGCATCACCGAGGTGAGTTACGCCGAGCTGAAGTCGGGCGAGATCGCGGTGAATGGCAAGCGGATCGAGACCGTGCCGCTATCGAGCTATTCGCGGGCGCGGCAGATCGCGGGCTTGCTGAAGGAGTGGATTGCCGCCGGCAAGTTCCTGCTCAACGAGCCGGCGGAGACTCTGCCGGGGCCGGAATCCGGGTACAGCTTCAAGCTGCTCAAGGAGCGGCCGGTGGAGGCGTGAAGAGAACGCGCGGCGGGCGCGGTCGCGCATGTGGCAGCCGCGTCCCGCCTTCGCGGGGGTTCCGCCTTCGCGGACTATGATTCAGCCTTCGCAGCCGGAGCTGCTTCGGCGAAGTAGGCAGTTCCGCTTCCGCCTTCGCAGACGACGATTCAGCCTTCGTAGCCGAAGCTACTTCGGCGAAGTGGGCAGTTCCGCTCCGGCGGACGAAGTGGTCGTAGCCCAGCTTCGGCGGGCGAAGCCTGCCCGCCTGCGGCGGGTGAACCTCGCGGCGACGGTGCTAGCGCACAAATCGAAAGGCAACGATAATGGCAAGCAACAAGCTGGAATCACAGGGCAAGGTGGTGATCCACTTCCCGAAAGAGAATGTGGACAAGCCCATCATCTGCTATCTGCCGAGCAGGTACGGCGTGATGTTCAACATCCTCAAGGCGACGATCACGCCGGAGCAGGAGGGGCTGATGGTGCTGGAGCTGCTGGGCGAGGCGCAGGCCTGCCGCGCGGGGCTGGAGTACCTGCAAAGCCTGGGGCTGCGCATCCAGCCCATCACCCAGGACATCGCGCGGGTCGAGGCGCGCTGCACGCACTGCGGGGCGTGCATCGCGGTCTGCCAGGCGGGCGCGCTGAAGATCGAGCGGCCGACGATGGAGGTCAGCTTCGATCCGGCGGCCTGCGTGGTCTGCGAGCAGTGCCTGACCGCGTGCCCAACGCGGGCAATGCAGTTGCAGTATTGACAGGCGGATGTCACCCCGAGTGGCTAGGCCTGCGGCCGCCACGGCGGCCCGATTCATCGGGCTTAGCCGCAACGCGACTCGTGCTTCGTAGCGAAGAAGCTTCGCTACTTCGCAGAGTAGCAGGGGTCCCCTACCGCGGTTGCCGAAGGACGATAGGGGATTCCTCGCGGAGTTTACCCTGAGCCAAGCCGAAGGGCTCGGAATGACATTTTCCTCGCCTCAGCCATGACACGTACAACGCGGATCAACGTCCGACGTAGGGGCGGTTCACGAACCGCCCCTACCACGCATTCACGATGCCCGAATACGTCGAGCGAACCTACCGCCGGACCGTCGCGCCTGACCTCGTGACCTTCGAGGTCAGGGTGATGCAGACGGATCTGCTGATCGCCGCCGAGAGCGACCTGGGCGCGCGCGCGGCGGAGATCGTTCGCGCCTGCCGCCGAGACCTGGAGTCCTACATCGCGCGTGACCCGGGGTTCAAGGAGGCGCTGCGGCCGTACGCGGTGCGGGATGATGCGCCCAAGATCGCGCGCGCCATGGCTGCGGCGGCGGAACTGGCGGGCGTGGGGCCGATGGCGGCGGTGGCGGGGGCGATCGCGGAGGAGGTCGGGCGCGGGCTGGCTGGCGATTCGCGCGCGGTGATCGTCGAGAATGGCGGCGACATCTGGCTCCAGGGGGAAAGCGAGCGGCTGATCGGCGTGTTCGCGGGCGCGTCGCCGTTCACGGGGAAGCTGGCGGTGCGGCTGGCCGCCGACCTGATGCCGTGCTCGATCTGCACGTCGTCGGGCACGGTGGGGCCGTCGCTGAGCTTCGGCAAGGCGGACGCGGCGATCGCGGTGGCTGGCAGCGGCGCGCTGGCGGATGCGGCGGCGACGGCTATCGGCAATGCCGTCGGCGGGCCCGATGAGGTCGAGGCGGGCATCGAGGCGGCACGGCGAATCCCCGGTCTCTTCGGCGCTGTGGCGATCGCCGGCGACAAGCTCGCGGCGTGGGGGCGAGTGGAGCTGGTCAAGACCGGCGGTATTAGCCGCGGATGAGCGCGGATGGGGGAAGACCGCAGAGGCGCAGAGAACGCAGAGAACGGAAGAGACGACACTAGCCGCCGATCCGCCGCCGCTAAAGCGATGGGGGGCAACTGAACGCCGATGCACGCGGATGGGAGACTCAGCTGCGGATGAACACGGATGCAGACGGATGAGACAATCCAGCCGCCGATCCGCCTCGACTGGACCTACTGAAGCTCGCATATTACGTTTGAGGCTAGCGATGGGACTTGACGCTCGCAAATAGCGGTTTGACGTATAACCTATTACGCGAGCGTCAATAGTGCTCTCGTGACATAAGAACCATTGCGCGTTATTGAGCGTGGCAAGTGTCCGACCAAGCTCAGCATCGCATGCGCCTATCTCTGTCACGATGTACTAGCCCGCATTATTCATACCGGTAGCGCAGGCGTCTCGCCTGCGTCCCTCCGGCGCACGGTATGAATAGGCCGGGCTAGTGCTTTCTTGCAGGTCTGTTGTTACGTTTCACCCTCACCTTAATCCTCTCCCTGGCAGGGAGAGGAGGAGCTTCGCCCGACCCCTCTCCCTTCAAGGGAGAGGCGGGGTGAGGGTCACCGCTGGACGAGGCTTGGCCTCGTCTCCGGAGCGACGCAGAGCGTCACCAGGGAACAACAGTCTTGCAAAACAGCGCTCGGGCACCGGCAAACGCCGATCGACGCCGACGGAGGTACTGGCAGGAGACCCCTCGATTTCCCCTCGACTGCGCTCGGGTCAACGCTCAAGGGCAAACAAGCTCCTGCCGTAGGAGCCGGGGCGCGCAGGCGAGTCTCCTTTACCCCACCTCCTGCTAACCAGGGAATGTGAACCCAATATGCCCGGTTTGGCGCGGCAAGTGGTACAATAGTGGGCGGGCAGGGGACAGGAACCTGACGTCCCGTTCCTGTCCCCCCGCACCCCGATGTTGGAGGTGCCGAGATGAGTGCGGGAACTGCGAAGCATAGGATCATCCTGGCGGGCGCGGCGCTCGCGATGCTGGCGGCGCCCGCCCTGGCTTTGGGCGGGCCGCAGCCGAAGAGTTTGCAGAGCAACGACCCAGCGGCGGTGGCCCCGACGAACAAGGCTAACGATCCGGCGGACAAAGACTGGGCGCCGGTGACTAAGGTTGCCAAGGCGGCTGGACAGGCTTCGCCTGCCGCCGTGGCGGCCGTCGGCCTAGCCACGAATGGTCCACAAGTCAGCGGCGAGCGCATCCCCCTGTCGCAGCGCAAGCGGATTGCGGTGCTGCCATTCGACGACGGCGCGATCCGCGAGAGCAATTACTACGGCCGCGTGTTCGATGTCGGCAAGGGCGTTGGCGATATGCTGACCACGGCGCTGTTCAAGACCAACAAGTTCCGGGTCATCGAGCGCGAGAAGGTGGACGCAGTGATGGCCGAGCAGGACCTGGGCAAGACGGGCCGGATCGACGCCGAGACCGCGGCGCGCGTCGGCAAGGTCCTGGGCGTGGAATATGTTCTTATAGGGCGGGTGACGGAGTTCAGCGTTGACACCAAGGGCGGAAGCGTCGGCGCGGTGGGACGGGGCGACCTGCGCGACCTGAGCCTCAGCCGCAGCACGGCGCGGGTGGCGCTGGATGGGCGCCTGGTTGACACCACCAGCGGCGAGATCGTTTTCGCCTTCACCGGCGGGGGGCAGGACAGCCGCACGAATGTTGGGCTGGCGGTGCTGGATGTCGGGCGCGTGAGCGTTGGCAGCACGGAGTTCCAGCGGACGATCCTGGGCGGCGCGACGCGGCAGGCCGTCGACAATGCGTCGAAGCAAGTCGCCACCGAGGGCGAGCAGGTGATCTACGCCCCGCCCGATCTGTCGCAGATCAAGGGCTATGTCGTCTATATCGAGGGCGCGAGCATCATGACCAACCTGGGGGCGCGCTATGGGGTCAAGGTAGGCGACCGGTTCCAGGTCGTGCGCGCGGGCAAAGAGATCCGCGATCCGGCAACGGGCGAGGTGCTGACGGTCATCACGACGCCGGTGGGCGTGCTGCGCATTGATGCGACGGAGGAGAAGGTTTCCACCGGAACCATGGTTGAGCGCCCGGGCGGTGCGCCGCCTGCGGGCGAAATGACGCCGCAGATCGGGGATATGGTGAAGCCCGTTGTTCCGTAGGGCCGGTGCGGGCGCGGCCTTGTCCGCCTGGGATTGGCGTCGAGGGATTGCACCTCACCCGGCCTCTCGCCGAGGCTACGGCGGGCAAGCCTCTCCATGGAAGGGAGAGGAGTCGCAACGCTGCGCCCTACGGCGTGCCTTCGATGTCGTTGCCGAGTCGGATGATGAGACGAAACCTGACGGCGCTGGGTGTCATCGTCACGCTTGCGCTGGCCGTGACTTCGGCGCAGGCGGGGCTTGACCGCAGCATCGAGAAGATGCTGGGCAAGCAGGCGCGCGACGAGATCGAATCGGAGTACGCGGTCATCGGCGGGCCGGCGGCTGACTACATGCAGCGCATGGGGCGCGCGCTGGTGGCGGTGCAGCCGCGCCACGACATCGAATTCAGCTTCAAGATCATCGACACCGACCAGGTCAACGCGTTCGCCTTGCCCTGGGGCTATGTTTACGTCACCACCGGCATGCTGCGCTTTGTCAACTCGTCGGACGAGCTGGCGGGGGTGGTGGGGCACGAGATCTCGCACGTGTCCGAGAAGCACGCGGTGGAGCAGTTCAAGCAGCAGTTTTGGACCTCGCTGCTGCTGGGCGTGGTCAATGCGCCGGCGGCGGCGCTGACGGCGGGCAGGATCGGATCGACGTTGTACCTGCTGCGCCACAGCCGCCAGGACGAGCAGGCCGCCGACCGCTTGGGCGCAACCTACGCTTACCTCGCGGGTTATGACGCATCGCAGCTCGCGAACTTCCTGGGCCGGCTCGACAAAGAGAACAAGCGCGAGTCGGGCAAGCTCGAGGTCTACCTATCCACGCACCCGACCGGCGAGCGGCGGCTGGAGCGGCTGGCGGAGCTGCCACAGGTCAACGGCAAGAACCCCCAGATGCTCATCCGCGACGCGCGCGGACTGCTCGACCGCCACGCGACGAACCAAGCGGTGGTGCAATACCGACGCGCGCTGGCGCTGGCGCCCAACGATGTCGCCGGCCACGCCGGGCTGGCCGAGGCATACGCCGAGCTGGGCGCGGCGGACCTGGCGCGGCGAGAGGTCGCGCTCACACCGGAGATCGGCGCGCGCGACCGCGAGCGGGTCGAGCAGGCGCTCGCCGCCGCCAGCGCCCCCGAGGTGGCGGCACGGGATCGGATCGAGGCCGCGGTAGGAACGGCGGCGGTGGCGGCGACGGTGCGCGCAGCGACGGCGGCGCCGGCGACGATAAGCGGTGCTTTCCCTCCGTCGCCGAATGACAAGCAGCGACTGAAGGACGCGATGGCCGCGGCCGCGGCGTGGGGCGCGAACATGCAAGACCCAGCGCGCAAGGTCGCGGAGCAGGCGAAATCGCTGGGCGAGCGCGTGCGGGCGCTGGTGCGGCGGATGAACGTGGCGGGCACGTTTGCGCTGCCGAGCTTCGGGGGGGAGCGCATTCTGGAGAAAGCCGAGGAGGCGCTCTACCTGGTCGCGCAGACCACCGACGAGGTGAACGCGGTTGCGAAGGCGCTCAAGTCGACGTCGTCGGGGGCGGCGCAGGTGCTGGGGGCAGTCGAGCGGGGGTATGACCAGCCGGCGAGCGCCGAGGATCAAGCTCAGCGACAGGCGCTGGTGCAAGAGATCAGCGGCGGCGTAGCGCGCGCCGAGGAGCTAAGCCCGACCGTGACGCAGCAGGCGTTGGACAGCGCCAAGCGCGCGGACGCGGCGGCGGGGCAGTTGAACTCGGCGCTGAACGCTATGACCGTCGTGCCGGGGGATGTGGATGTGTTCGGCCGGGTGCGGATGTCGCCGTTCCTGAGCTTTGCCGAGAGCGACGTGGATCGCGCGGTGAGCATGGCGCGCGAGGCGCTGGAAACGTCGCGCAAGGCATCGGCGGCGTTGGCGGGATGGAGCGCGGATCAGTGGAGCTGGCAGCTCAGCGCGGCCTACCTGGAGGCGCCGTTGGCACAGCGCGGCGCGTTGCGGATGGTGGCGGCGGGGATGCTCGATGTGTCGCCGGATGCGTTGGCGCTTGAGCCGGGGACGGGATTCGGCGCGGTCGTGAGGCGAGCGATCGTCGAGAAGATGACGACCGGGCAGGCGCCAGCCGGCCTGGCGGCTGGAAAGGCAGCGGCTGCAACGCCGGCGGCCAAGGACGGCGGCCAGGCGCCGCCTGCTGCCTCCGGCAAAGATACGTCGGCGAAAGCGACGCCGCCCGCGGGCAAGGAGGCCGAAGCCGCGAGCGATGCAAAGCGCGTGCGGCCGCCCGTCGGCGAAGAGCTGATGTTGAAGCTAATCCTGGCGGACGTCGAGCGCGAGGCGGAGGCGCGCAGCAAGTGGCTGGCTGCGCCCGAGGCGGCGAAAGGCACGGAGGCGCAATCGGCCCCGGCGCCCGGTGGCGCGGGGTCGTGAGGGCTGAGGCGTATGTTCGTTTTCAGTGGGTGTCACCTATTATTACTCCGTTTATTACTCCGTTAGGTCGCCGCGATGCGTTCGGGGCACGCCCACTCACTCCTCTCCCTTGTAGGGAGAGGACAAAGGTGAGGGTGCATTCCTTGGGCGTCCACCCTCACCCCGCCTCTCCCTCCGA
>Ga0315280_10006067_pt1 | contig 16844 bp, 16 predicted proteins | sample YL17G06_40_MG_FD_203697 | JGI IMG/M metagenome (GOLD analysis project Ga0315280, IMG submission 203697) | Sediment microbial communities from Yellowstone Lake, YNP, Wyoming, USA - YL17G06_40 | ecosystem: Environmental > Aquatic > Freshwater > Lake > Sediment | place: USA: Wyoming | collected...
GGGGCAGTTGGGGCTAATTGATTTTGAAGACGAAGATATATGGCTATGTGCCACTTGCAATAATTGTGTTAAGCGATGCCCCCGAGGCGTGGAAATAATAGACGTTATGCGGGCTCTGCGCCGGGCAGTTACTAAATTAGGCATAGCCAAGGTCCCCGACCCGCTCCGAATCACAGTTAAAAACATCTCGGCTATTGGTAATCCATTAGGAAAGCCAGCAGAGAACCGCGCCGACTGGGCAAGGGGCCTTAATGTGAAACTGCACACCCAAGAAAGTGAAATATTGTATTTCCCCTGCTGCATTCCAGAATATGACCCGGGTATCCAAAGGGTGGCTCAGGCTACAGTCAACATCCTTAAAAAAGCTAAAGTGGATTTTGGCATCCTGGGGAGTAAAGCTAAATGCTGTGGTGAGAGTGTTCGTAAAGCCGGCGATGAGAACCTGTTTCAACAACTGGCTCAAAATAACATCAGCACTTTTGAAGAAACGAGGGTCAAGAAGGTGGTCGTCTCTTCCCCCCACTGCTACCACACCTTCAAAAATGAATACCCTAAGCTGGGTGGAAGCTTCGAGGTAGTCCACCTTTCCCAATATCTACTCGACCTTATTAAACAGGGCAGGCTAAGCTTTACCAAAGAAGTAAACAAAAGGGTCGCTTATCATGACCCCTGTTATCTGGGGCGCCATAATGATATCTATGATGAGCCCAGGGAAGTATTAAAGGGTATCCCCGGTCTAGAGCTGGTCGAACTGCCATATTACCGGGAAAACAGCCTGTGCTGTGGGGGTGGAGGTGGTCGGATTTGGATGGAAACTAAACGTGACGAAAGATTCTCCGATATGAGGCTTGAGCAGGCTCTGGGTGTAGGTGCCAATGTATTAGCCGCGGCCTGTCCTTACTGCCTCTCCAATTTTACCAATAGCGTGTTAACCCTAGATAAAAGCGACATCATTGATGTTAAGGATATTTCGGAATTAGTTCAAGAAGCCCTATAGCCAAGGGCGTTTAATCAACCTGAAAGCGAGGGGACAAAATGGGGAGCGAGCCCAGAATTGGGGTGTATGTCTGTCATTGCGGCAGCAATATTGCCGGCACCGTTGATGTAGAGGAAGTTACCGAGTTTGCCCGGGGTCTAGATGCGGTGGTAATAGCCCGTAACTATGTTTTCATGTGTTCTGACCCGGGGCAGGAAGTTATCAGGAATGATATCAGGGATTTCGGTCTTAATCGGGTAGTTGTCGCTGCCTGTTCGCCAACAATGCATGAGCTTACCTTCTGCCGCGTCCTTGAGGAAGCCGGGGTAAATCCATACCTATTTGAGATGGCGAATATTCGTGAGCAATGCTCCTGGGTGACTGAGGACAAGCAGATGGCTACAGAGAAAGCCAGGGCGTTGGTCGGCGCTGCCATCAAGCGGGTTTATTATCACCAACCTCTAGAAACAAGGAGGGTCCCATTTAATCCCAATACCCTGATAATAGGTGGTGGGATTGCTGGTATTCAAGCGGCTCTAGAGATCGCCAATTCGGAACATAAGGTCTATCTGGTAGAGAGGAGCCCCAGCATTGGGGGGCATATGATTCAGTTGGATAAGACTTTCCCCACTCTGGACTGCTCAGCCTGTATCCTCACCCCAAAGATGGCAGATGTAGGCTCCCACCCCTACATTGAGCTGATGAGTTATAGCGAGGTAGAGGAAGTAGCCGGCTATATTGGCAATTTCAAGGTCAAAATCAGAGAAAAGGCAAGGTATGTTGATGTCGATAAGTGTAATAGCTGTGGCGTTTGCCAGGAAAAGTGTCCGTGGAAGGTTGACAGTGAATTTGATGCTGGAATGGGCAAGAGGAAGGCTATCTATACCCCCTTTCCTCAAGCAGTGCCTAACATACCAGTCATTGACCGTGAACATTGCGTCTATTTCCTGAAAGGCACCTGCCGCGCCTGTGAGGAGTTCTGCGAGGCAAAGGCGATTGATTTTGAACAAGAAGATAAACTTGTTGAAGTGGAGGTAGGCTCAATAATCTTAGCTACTGGTTTTGATGTGTTTGACCCTACTCCTATCTACGAGTATGGCTATAAGCAACTGGATAATGTTGTTACCAGCCTTGAGTTTGAGCGGCTGGTCAACGCAGCGGGACCGACCGGGGGCAACATAGTGCTTAAAGATGGCTCCACCCCCCAGAGCATTGCTATCATCCACTGTGTCGGTAGCCGGGACAAAAACTATCATGAGTATTGCTCTCGGGTATGCTGTATGTATGCCCTTAAGTTTGCGCACCTGATAAAAGAAAAAGCCAATGCCGATGTCTATCAATACTATATAGATATGCGTTGCTTCGGTAAGGGCTATGAGGAATTCTACGAGCGCCTTGCCGATGAAGGGGTAAATTTTATCCGAGGTAAGGTAGGTGAAGTCACCAACCAAGCCCTAAGTGAGGAGGAGAAAGGGAAGCTGGTAGTGGTGGCTGAGGATACCTTGCTGGGTTCAATAATAAGGGTGCCGGTAGACATAGTTATTCTGTGTGTGGCTATGGAGCCACAACCGGATGTAGGGGCTGTTGCCCGGCTATTCAATATCAGCCGAAGCGCCGATGGCTTTTTCCTGGAGAAGCACCCCAAGCTGGACCCGGTAGCTACGACCACAGACGGTATCTTTGTTGCCGGATGCTGTCAGGGGCCAAAGGATATTCCGGATACAGTAGCCCAGGCTTCAGCAGCGGCGGCCCGGGTTTTAGCTCTGATTAGTACGGGTGAGGTAGAGGTTGAGGCAGCTACCGCAGTTATTGATGAAAGAATCTGCTCCGGATGCCAGCTTTGCTCTGTTATTTGCCCTTACACTGCTATTACCTTTGATGAGAAGGAGAGGGTGTGTCGGGTTAATGAGGCGCTATGTAAAGGGTGCGGGGCTTGCGTCGCCGCCTGTCCCAGCATGGCTATTATCGGTAAGCATTTTACTACCGAGCAAATCATGGCTGAAATCGAGGGGATATTGATATGAGCTTTGAACCCAAAATTGTTGCCTTTTTATGCGAGTGGTGTTCTTACCGTGGCGCTGACCTAGCCGGGACGGCAAGAATGAAGTACCCTGCCAATGTTAGACCGATAAAGGTTAAGTGCAGTAGCCGAGTGGAGCCTACCTTCATTCTGAAAGCGCTTCAAACCGGGGCTAGTGGAGTACTGGTTCTAGGTTGCCACCCCGGTGATTGTCACTATACTAATGGAAACTATAAAGCAATTCGGCGTATGGCGATACTTAATAAGTTGCTTGAGCAGCTTGGTATTGAAAAGGAGCGGGTACGCCTGGACTGGGTCTCGGCTTCTGAGGGTAACAAGTTCGTGTCAATTGTTAATGATATAACTGCCAAGATAAAGGAGCTGGGTCCTTTAACCAAGGTATTTTAATAAATAAAAGGGAATGGATGCCGTGAATATGATAGTCTGTGTCAAGCAGGTTATTGACCCCGAGGCACCACCAGCTAGCTTCAAGGTTGACCCGACTAAGAATAAAGTAATGCTACCACCAGGTGTGTTACCGGTAATCGACCCCTATGCTGAGTATGCGGTGGAAGCAGCGCTGAGGATTAAGGATGCCCAGGGGGGCAAAATCACGGCTCTAAGCCTGGGCACGGGGCTTGTGCCAGAGGTAATAAGAAAACCATTAGCTATGGGGGTTAATGAGCTTATCTTGCTGGAGGATGAAGCCTTTGCCGAGGGTGATAGCTGGTCGACAGCCTATGCCCTGGCCATGGCTGTTAGGAAAGTGGGGGATTATGACCTCATCTTTTGCGGACGGGAGGCTGCTGACTGGGATGCAGGGCAGGTAGGCTCCGGCATTGCTGAGATATTGGGGCTACCAAGCGTAACCCTAGCCCGGAAAATAGAAGTCACCGATGGCAAAGCCAGAGTGGAGAGGGTAACCGATGATGGCTACGAGACGGTTGAAGTATCCCTGCCGGCCTTGATTACCGTTAGTAATGAACTTGGTGAGCCTCGTTACCCCACCATAAAAGGAATCTTGGTGGCTAAGAAGAAAGAGCTTATTATCTGGAAACCAGCCGATATCGGGGTTGAGCCATCTCAGGTCGGGGACGCTGGTCGCCGCACCAGGCTATTGAAGCTGTTCCAACCAGTCCATGAAGTTAAGTGTGAAATTGTGGACGGGGAGAGTCCTGAAGAGGCAGCAATTAATCTAGCCCTGAAACTAAGGGAGGCTAAAATATTGTAGACTGGCAATGGGGTATTTCATCGTAGTTAAGGAGACAGGTATTAATGGCGGAATATAAAGGGGTTATGGTTTTTGGCGAAGCTAAAGCTGGAAAGCTAGCGGTAATTGCCACCGAGCTACTGGGCTGTGGTCGAAGGCTGGCTAACGACCTGGGGCAAGAGGTATGTTGCCTATTGGCAGGCAGCGACATAAGCGGTCTAGCCCGAGAGGCAATTGCCTTCGGTGCCGATAAGGTATATGTAGTTGATGATCCGTTACTTAAGGACTACCAGACGGATTCCTATATGTCAGTGGTAGAACAGGTAGCCAAGCAGGTAATGCCTCAGATTATGCTTCTCGGGCAGACTGATATTGGTCGTGACCTAGCCCCCAGGCTCGCCTTCAGACTGGGCACGGCAGTTACTACCGACTGCATAGAACTAGCTATCGACCCGGAGTCAAAGTTGCTGCTGCAAACCAAGCCGGTCTACGGTGGTAACGCCCAGGCTATCTTTACCTGTGAGTCCTATCCGCAGATAGCCACGGTTAGAGCCAAAGCAATGTCGCCCCTGGAGCGGGACGAATCAAGGCGCGGAGGGGTTATAACTATCAAGGCTAGCTTAGACCGACAAACCATAAGGACCAAAGTCTTGGAGAAGGTAGTAGAGGAGGTGAAGGGGATTAAGCTGGAGGAGGCTGAGGTAGTGGTCGGTGGCGGTAGAGGCATTGGCAGTGCCGACGGTTTTAAGCAACTGGAAGAACTGGCTAAGATATTGAACGGGGCAGTAGGGGCTAGCCGTCCACCCTGTGATAATGGCTGGGTGCCCACCTCTTACCAGATAGGCCTTACGGGTAGGATTATCGCCCCCGACCTTTACATTGCGGTAGCCCTCTCTGGTTCCAGCCAGCACATGGCTGGTTGTTTTGGGGCTAAAAACATCGTGGCGATAAATAAAGACCCAGAGGCAAACATCTTCAGACAAGCCCACTTTGGTGTGGTTGGTGACTGGAAACAGGTGCTGCCTGCCTTCATCGGTAAGGTGGAGGAGCTCCTAGCTAAATAATAGCACTGGGATTATTTAAGCATCATAGATAAACCAAATTAAGTAGATGAGGAAAGGCTAATTGTGAGAGAACAGAGTCTGGATACCCTGGCTGATGGAGTAGCTGAGCTAATTTTGAATGCCAAAAGGGTGGTTATTTTCACCGGGGCTGGGGTTAGTACTGAATCAGGCATGCCCGATTTTCGCAGTCCCGGTGGAATCTGGGGGAGGTTTGACCCGGCTGAATTTGTCTATCAAAGGCTTATGAGGAAGCCTAAAGCCAGGGAAAAATGGTGGCAAGTACTTCGGGAGCGAGATTTAATCACCGAGGTCAAGCCCAACCCAGCCCACTATGCTATTGCTGAGCTGGATAAGCTGGGTAAGCTTGATTGTGTCATTACTCAAAATGTGGATAATCTCCACCAGGCGGCAGGATTGCCGGATGACAAGGTATTTGAACTCCATGGCAATATGCGGTGGGTCGTTTGCCTGAGCTGTGGCAAGCGTTACCCTATGGAACAAATTAAAGCCAGGCTGGATGAGGGCAAGGAAATACCAGACTGTGAGGCTTGCCATGGCATCCTGAAGCCAGATATTGTTCTCTTTGGTGAGATGCTACCGGAGAAGGTATTAAAGGAAGCAACCTCCCGGTCACAGAAGTCTGACCTATTTATTGTGATTGGCTCGACACTGGTTGTTTACCCTGCCGCCTATATGCCTATCTATGCCCTTAATTGGGGAGCCAAATTAGTTATCATCAATCTCAGCCCCACCCCCCTGGACAACCAAGCCACCATCCTGATTAGGGCTAAGGCTGGTGAAGCAATGTCAAAGGTAATACAACGGGTGAGAGAAAAGGTCAGCCGCCTTTAGCGCACCCGGGTGATAGCGACATAAACGCCCAGAGCCACAGCTAAAGGGTCAAGAAAGCTAAACCTCCCAAACCAAACCCCCCACGGCGGGAACATATAAACTACATAGCTTAATGCCACGGCAGTGCCGGCAATAATGGCTAAACTTCGGCCACGCTTACGATTAACCGAAAGGCTAATCAACTCGCCAATGGCAAAACCAAAAGCCGCTGCCAACAGGAAATTAAAGTAAATGAAGGGCATTACCGCCCTAATTGCCCCCCAAGCCGCCCCGCAGGCAAAAATCATACCTACTGCCGTGCTTATAGCCCTGAGATAATACCTAGGGGTAACCCGAAAGGTAGGCAGCTTCTGCAATTGAGCACAATCGAAGCATCGGGCGCCCACCGGCGTCTGCACCAGGCACTTAGGGCAGATGGGCTTACCACACTTACCACATCTCAGGTTGGTTTCAACATCAGGGTGAGTAGCACATCTCATTTTATTAAGCAGTAACTATTCTAACTAATATTGAGATGGTGGGGGTTGACTAACTTTAGTGCCCGCTGCTCGGCTAGAGCGATAAGGCGCTGCGCCGCCTCTATTGGCACATCATTGCCACCAATTATAGTCTCAGTGCCTGGGTCTAGACCATGGTAATCGCTACCCCCGGTAACAATAAGATTGTGCCTACGGGCTAAGCCAACCAGCCAGCTTACTTGGTCAGCAGTGTAACCATTGTAATAGGCTTCGATGCCTACCAGACCAATTGCCTTTAGCTTGATAACCAGTGCCTCCGAGTGGTTCACGGTTAGCGGGTGTGCCAGCACTGGTAATCCGTTAACCCGCAGTATTAGTTCCACTGCCTTAGCCGGCGTCATCCTTTCCCACTCAATATAGGCAGGTCCATCACAACCTAAATATTTAGTGAATGCCTCACTAACCGAAGCGACATAACCCTTGTCTAACATGGCTTGAGCAACATGAGGGCGACCAATAGAACCACTACCAGCTATTTCCTGGACTTGCTGCCATTCAATATTGATACCTAAACTCCTCAGTTTAGCAATTATTCTTTGAGCCCTCTCCTGCCGGGAATTACGCATCCTCTCCAGTCTAGCCCCTAACTCCTGACTGGTATAATCAATAAAGTAGCCTAGAATGTGAACATCGACCCCAGGGACATCGGTACTCATTTCAATGGCGGGTATCACTTTTAGCCCGGGGAAAGCCCTTGCCACTTCTAAGGCGGGGGCAACACCATCCACTGTGTCATGGTCGGCAAGAGCAATAATGGTTAACCCGTTCGCGGCTGATTTACGGATAATCTCTTCTGGGCTAAGTCGACCGTCGGAGGCGGTGGAGTGTATATGGAGGTCTACCTCAGACACTATTACTCCACCTCCTGATAGATGCGGTCAATGCTTACTGCCTTGCCACTATTCTCATCCACCCCAACCAGAACGGCACTAAATATTGCTTTGCCTTTGCCTACAGACAAGTGATGTGGCATCATGGTCAGAAAACGATGAAGTACTGCCTCAGTGTCATCACCAATAATTGAATCAATAGGTCCGGTCATGCCGATATCAGTAACATAGGCGGTGCCTTGAGGGAGTATCTGAGTGTCAATGGTGCCGACATGGGTATGGGTGCCGAGCACAGCACTGACTCGACCATCCAGGTATCGCCCCATGGCTATTTTCTCCGATGTTGCCTCAGCATGAAAATCAACAATTATAACCGGTGGCTTATGTTTAAGCTCAGTTAACAGCTTGTCCATGGCTCTAAATGGGCAATCAAAATTGCCGATAAAGGTTCTGCCGATTAGATTAACCACCATAACCCGACCAGTTGATAGATAGCCCTTGCCGGGCACGCCTGGGGGGTAATTTAATGGACGTAGAATAGGCATGTCACTATCAAGGTAAGGGATAATCTCTTTCTGAGCCCATATATGGTTACCCGAGGTCAAGGCATCAACACCGGCATCAAGTAGTGCCTTAGCTGTAACCAGAGTTAAACCTAAACCGCCGGCGGCATTCTCAGCGTTAACAATAACCAAGTCCAGCCTATATTGCTGACGAAGGCGGGGTAAAATTGCATCTACCGCCTGCCTACCAGGTCTACCAATTACATCACCAACCACTAGTATTAACACTAGCCTTTCCTACTTGGCATAATCTATAGCCCTTGTCTCCCTGAGCACGGTAACCTTTATCTGCCCGGGATACTCCAGGGTTTCCTCTATCTTCTTAACAATGTCTCGTGCCAGCCTCATAGACCCCAGGTCATCAATCTCTTCTGGCTTGACCAAGATACGGACTTCACGACCGGCTTGAATAGCATAGGACTTTTCCACTCCGGTAAAGCTATTGGCTATATCCTCAAGGGCTTTTAGCCGTTTCAGGTAGCTTTCTAACATCTCACGCCTGGCTCCAGGTCTGGCACTACTGATAGCATCAGCCGCCGAGACAATATAGCCCCAAATGCTTGCTGTCTCGGTTTCACCATGGTGCTCAGCAATGCCCTGAACCACCTCGGATGATTTATCCCATTGCTTAACTAGGTCAGCCCCAATGGCGGCGTGGCTACCTTCTACCTCCCGGTCCACTGCCTTACCAACGTCATGCAGTAACCCGGCTTTTTTAGCTATACCAACATTGGCGCCCAACTCGGAAGCAATCATACCAGCCAGATAGGCAACCTCAATACTATGGGCTAAGACATTCTGGCCATAGCTAGTGCGAAACTTAAGGCGACCAAGTAGCCTAATTAACTCTGGGGGCAACCCATGTACCCCCACCTGGTAGGCTGCCTGCTCTCCAGCGCTATAGATAGTAGCCTCTACCTCCTCCTTAGCCTTGGCCACCATCTCCTCAATGCGAGCCGGATGGATGCGACCATCAAGGATAAGCCTACTTAGAGCGAGGCGAGCCACTTCTCGCCGCACCGGGTCAAAGCTAGACAGGGTCACTGCCTCGGGGGTATCGTCAATAATCAGGTCAACACCAGTTGCCTGCTCCAAGGCCCTGATATTGCGACCCTCCCGCCCGATAAGCCGACCCTTCATCTCATCGCTGGGGAGGGGAACAATAGCCACTGTAGTCTCAGATACAACCTCAGAGGCAGAACGCTGGATAGCCTCGGATAAAATTTCCTGGGCTTTCTTATCAGCCTCCTCTTTCAATCCAGCCTCCCACCCCCGAAGCCGCCGCGAGGCTTCCTCCCGCAGCTCGACCTCCACAGCCTCAAGCAGTGCTTGCTTTGCCTCAGCACTAGACATGCCTGAAATCAGCTCTAGCTGGCTTAACTGCTTATTCCTAGCCTCTTCAAGCTGGGCACGAATGGACTCTATTTGCTTCTCTTTGCTAGCCAGATTACGCTCGCGCTGGTCTACACCTTCTATCTTGTGATCTAAGGTGGCTTCCTTTTGAGCCACACGGTTCTCATGTCTCTGTAGTTCAGCGCGCCGCCCCTGGTACTCCGCCTCGGCTACCGACTTAAGTTTTGTCACCTCCTCCTTAGCCTCACGAACCATTTCCTTGGCTTTAAGCTCAGCTTCAGCCACCAGTTTAGCCGCCTTCTTCTCAGCAGCACGCATTTCCTGCGTAAGCCTAAATCGTCTAAAAAAGAAGATAAATGCTGCCCCAGACACGGCACCAATAATGAAGCTAAATATAATGGTCAGTACATTTAGTGTAGTTATATTCATGGCATTTTGCCTCTCTTTCCGTGGCTTTAATTTAACCTATAATTAAGTGTGCCAGCCACGCGCTAATTTAAAGTCAGGTAAAAACTATCTAGACCCTTCTTGCCATATCCTTTCCACGGTATGACTTATCACCTCATAACTAAAGCCACGCCGTTTAAGATATTCACCCAACCGATAACGAAAGCTCTGATAGTCAGACTTAGGTAAACTACGGGCTTTATTAACAGCAGCTCGATAAGCACTATCATCGTCATCGATTACATCAGCCACCCGGTCTATAACCTCTTGGGCTACCCCCTTTTGCCTTAGTTCTAACTTTGTTAGCCACCGACTGCGCGGGCTAAACGATTCCCGGTTATCCTTCCAGAATTGAGCAAAGGCGGTATCATCTACCAGTCCCTGCTCCTTTAGCTTAGCCAGCACCGCCTCGACACTATCGCCGTCAAAACCACGCCGGTAAAGTCGCTGTCTTAGCTCAAACTCGCTTCGAGGGCGATAGCTAAGGTAGCGAGCAGCCATATTGAAGCAGCGATAGAAGTTATCCGACCTGGCTAGTGCTTCAATGTGACTGGTAGATAGCTCTTGCCCCACCTGTAAGCCCTGTTTTATTGCCACTTCAGCTGCCAGACTAAAAGCGAGGCTGCCATCCAGGAATACGTTCACCCGCTTTCCCCTGTCCTGCCTGAAACGGATGGCGGTAATTTTGCTCATTAACTCGCCTACCCCCTTTAAAAACGTAAGGCTGAAGCCTATGCCTCAGCCTTACTTACTCCTATTACCTATACTTACCAGGTTATCTATCTAAGATGTCTTAATCATCGGACGACGGAATATGAGTGGTGGCGGCTGAGGCTCTAATCTGTTGCTCAAGCTCCTGAGCCAGTTCCGGGTGCTGGTTCAGGTACTGCTTAGCACTCTCCCTTCCTTGTCCCAAGCGAACATCACCGTAGGAGAAAAAAGCGCCAGCCTTCTTCACTAGCCCCCACTCAACACCAAGGTCGATAAGATTACCCACCTTGCTTATGCCGTGGTCAAACATGATATCAAACTCAGCACTCCTGAAGGGAGGGGCAACCTTATTTTTGACTACCTTGGCCTTGATATGACTACCTATTGCCTCATTTTCCCCTTTGATTGTTTCCATCCGCCTTAGGTCTATTCTTACTGAGCTGTAGAACTTTAATGCCCTACCGCCTGGCGTCACCTCAGGGTTGCCAAAGACAATACCAACTTTTTCTCTTAGCTGGTTAATGAATACTACCGCTGTACCTGACTTACCGATAGCAGCCGCCAGCTTTCTTAGGGCTTGTGACATCAGGCGAGCCTGTAAGCCAACATGGGCATCCCCCATCTCCCCCGCAATTTCAGCTCTGGGCACTAAGGCAGCTACACTATCAATCACTATCACATCGACAGCCCCACTCCTGACCAGCGCCTCAGTAATGTCCAAAGCCTCCTCGCCAGCATCAGGTTGGGAGATGAGCAGGTCATCAACATTAACCCCACAATTGCCGGCATAGGTAGGGTCTAGGGCGTGCTCCACATCGATATAGGCAGCCATACCTCCCCGCTTTTGGGCTTCAGCAATTATATGCTGGCCTAAGGTAGTTTTCCCTGATGCCTCAGGGCCAAATATTTCGGTAATCCGGCCTCTGGGAATACCTCCTACACCCAAGGCTAGGTCTAACGACAATGACCCAGTGGGGATAGCTTCAATCGGTGGTGTAGCCACCGCCTCCCCTAGCTTCATTACTGAGCCTTTACCATATCGCCTTTCAATTTGGCTTATAGCTAGCTCTAGCGCTTTCTCCTTCTCAGTGACCATCTTCGCCTTAACTCAATGATAACACAGGCACCATATCAAAACAAGTGGACATAACTAAGTTGTTTATTAACCTCACCCCCTTAATCCCCCTCTCCTTGAGAAGGAGAGGGGGAAGAGATTTTAGAGAGGGGCTTCGCCCCTCTCTTACCTACACTCCCCCTTCCCTTAATAAGGGAAGGGGGTTAGGGGGATAGGTTGCTAAACAATCTCTATAACTAAGTTCTTGCTAATTGACCCTCCTATTAGTATTAGATTGGTTGCCAATCCTGTTCACTATAGAAACCTAGACCAAAGAACCCGGGACCAATGTGTGTCGCTAATACCGGCCCGAGCTCAATAAGCTCTAGCTCAGCGCAGTTGAAGTTGGCGGCAACCTCCTTTTTCAATGCCAAAGCCGGCTCAATAGCGTGGGTGTGAACCACCCCAACATGAATGGGGGTGCTCCCTTTTATCCTCCCCTTCATAAGCTCTAGGATATAGTCTAGGGCTTTACCGACGGTCCTCGTCTTGGCTAGGACCTTGGTCTCTCCACGCTCAAAGGCTAGGACCGGGGTGATTCTGAGCATGGTACCAAGTAAGGCCTTTGCCACCCCAATACGCCCGCCTTTCCACAGATACTCTAGTGTGCTAAACGCCCCCACAGCATTCGTGCATGCGTTGAGCTTGTCAATGGAAGCTTTGAGCCGGGATAAGGGCTGCCCCCTTCTAGCCGCCTTAGCCGCAGGAGCAATCAACATCCTCAGGGCTACCGAGAGTGAATCCACTATCTCAATCTGAGCTTGTGGCAGCTCGTCTCTGGCAGCTATAGCTGAATTGATTGTCCCGCTTAGCTTGCTGGAAATATGAATAGAAAGAATTGGATGACCACGTCGGGCTAGTTCGCGGTATACATTGACAAAATCGCTTTTTGACGGCAGCGAGGTAGTAGGTAAGGTTCTGGCTTTGGTTAGCCGGCGATAGAATTCCTCAGTGGTAATGTTGACCCCTTCACTATAGACATCTGTCCCGAAGATAACCTTGAGCGGTACAACGTGAACGTCGTATCTGGCAATCTCTTCTGGCGTTAGGTAAGCAGTGCTGTCGGTAACAATTTTAACCTTAGTAGTCACCATTTTTAGTCCTCCTAAAAGCTAGCCACCGGAGGGGGCAAGCGCTTATGGGCACTAGCAGCTATCATGGACTCAATCTTCTGCCTCAGCCCAATTGATGCCTCACCAGTAATTAGATAGTGGTCGAGCTCGTCATAGCTAAACCCTAGCTCACCTTCATCGGTTTGCCCTTGCCATAGACCTGCCGAGGGGGGCTTATCAATAATTGGCTGCGGGATACCCAAGAAAGTAGCCAATTCCCTAACCTGCCCTTTGACTAGGTTACCCAAGGGCAAAATATCCACTCCTCCGTCTCCATACTTGGTAAAGTAGCCTACAGCCAGCTCGCTCCGGTTACCTGCCCCAGCCACTATGTATTTTAACTGATTGGCAAAGTAATAAAGGGTGAGCATCCTCAATCTAGCTTTGAGGTTGGCTTTAGTTAGCTGGCTGACACTAGGCTCTGCTGTATCACTGGGTAAAGCCTGGAGCAAGGTATCAAAGACAGGGTCAAGAACCACCACTTTAGTCGGGATGGAAAACTGGCTAGCCACCGCCAGGGCATGCTCCTCGTCCTCCCTACTACTCCAGCAAGGCATAATCACCCCCAACATGTTTTGGGGAAAAGCCCGGTAACACAATACCGCCAACACTGAGGAATCAAGCCCGCCACTCATCCCTACCACCACCCCTTTACCCCCGGCAGCTAATACCTGTTCCCGTATCCACAAGACTATTTTATCAGCTAGCTCTGCTACCTCCATATAAATAGTATACTACGCTAGCTGGTTAATTACTAGATTGACAAATTTTATTGAGGCAGCATCGCTGGCACAGGGGACGGCTACGACAGACATCCTTAGCCAGGCAGACCAGCAGGGCGTGGTAGTCTTTGAATAGCTCAGCATTAGCTGGCAGATTGTCCATAAAAAGTGACTGATAGGCAGTATAGCTATCGGTCTCGGGAGCCAGACCGATACGGCTAAGGATGCGACGGGTATAAGCATCGATAACAAAGGTTGGCTTGTTGGCACCATAAAGTATTATAGAATCGGCGGTCTCCTCACCGATACCATGGACGGAAAGCAGTTGCTGGCGGAGGTCATTAATAGCAAACAGCTTATCAAGGTCATCTTTGCAGCAGTCTCCAAGCCAGAAAGCCAGGGACTTAAGCTTTAGCGCTTTGGCATTAAAGTAACCGCATGGGCGGATAAGGGCAGCGACCTCACTTAGGGGGAGTTGGCGTAGCGCCTTTGGTGATAGTGCCCTGGCTGCCTTCAGATTAGCTATAGCCTTCTCCACATTACTCCAGGCGGTGGACTGGGTAAGGATAGCACCGACTATCATCTCAAACGGCTCGTCTGCTGGCCACCAATGCTGCGGTCCATAGCGGTCAATGAGCCGGTGGTAGATATTTTGCAGTGCTTGGCTTATTGATTGGTTACCCATTGGGGCACTTTGGCATCAGCTACGGCATCACATCCCGGGATATAGGGTTTTATATCTATCACCGGTGTGCCATCAAAAGCATCAAGCCCCTTAACCGTTAATATGTTACCCCGGCGCTTGAGCAATCTAACGGTAGCTTTGCCTATCGGATTTGGTCTCTTCGGCGACCGGGTGGCAAAAAGCCCCACCAGAGGCAGCTCCCCGCTGCCCATGGGATGAACCTTGAGTGGCACTTTACTACGGGCAGCCTGGTGCATCCAGTAAAGGACTATGATATGGGAAAATTCCTCCAGTCCATCCAGCGCTTTGGTTAGGCTACTATCAATCACTATTTCAGAAGTGATTTTCCCCCAGTCGGGCTTTGCCGCTGGCTTAGCCTTATTTCTGACCACGCCAATAGCTTTTAAGGTCAACTCTTTAGCCAATTTAATCCCCGCTTCAAGTTGTCGCCAACAAAACATTAACATATACTTACCCACGTAGACAAATGTTTAGCTTGGTTTGTTAGCCCATAGGGGCTATAATAGACTAGCAGAATTAACTATGGGTGACTGAAAGGAGGTCAATCCTAATGACTAAAGCCAAGGCAGGTATTATCAATGTTACCGGCTATGCCGGTGTTGAGCTAGCCAGACTACTACATCAGCACCCAGGGGTAGAGCTTACTTCAGTTACCGGGCGGAGTGCTGCTGGAAAGAAAGTAGGCGAGGTCTTCCCTCACCTGGCTTGTATTGACCTGACTGTTGAAGCTGAACTGGGGGAGGTTGATTTAGCTTTCTCAGCTATGCCCCATAAGGAGAGCGCGGGGCAGGTCATACCGCTGTTAGACCGTGGCATTAAGGTAGTGGACATCAGTGCCGATTTCAGGCTGAAGGATGCTACCGAATACCTGCAGTGGTATGGTTTTACCCACCCCGCCCCGGAACTACTGAAGCAAGCAGTCTATGGGTTAACCGAGCTATACCGGTCTCAGGTTGCCTTCGCCCGGCTGGTAGCCAACCCCGGTTGCTATCCTACCGGGGCAATTCTAGCTCTTGCTCCGGTGGTCAAGGCAGGTCTGATTGAGCCGGAGATTATTATTGATAGCAAATCAGGTATATCTGGAGCCGGCAGAACCCTCAGCCTGCAAACCCACTTTGCTGAAGCCAATGAAGATGCTACCGCCTATGCATTAGACGGGCACCGACACCTGCCCGAGATTGTTCAGGAACTAAAGCTGCTCAGCCCCAAACAGCCGCTTTCAATAACCTTTGTCCCCCATCTAATACCGATGACCAGGGGGATATTGACCACCGGCTACGCCCCCCTAGCTTCGGGTAAAGTCTCGGTTGACAAAAAGGGCAGGAAGGAGCTATTTCACCTCTATCAGGACTTCTATAAGGATGAACCCTTTGTCAAGGTAGTTGAATTTCCACCCCACACCAAGCACACCTGGGGAAACAACCTTTGTCTTATTCACCCGACCATTGACACCAGGACAGGGAGGCTGGTGGTTATTAGCGCTATTGATAACCTGGTTAAAGGAGCCGCAGGACAAGCCATCCAGAATATGAACCTGATGCTGGGCTTGCCTGAAGTAACTGGTCTTGAGGCGCTGGCAATTTACCCGTGAAGAACCTAGGGCTTTTCGGGTTTGGCGCCCTTAATCTGGATATAATCGAACATGGTGCCCGTGGCACCCCTGAGCTTGAGGCAGTCAACGATACCTTTATACTTGCCGCCCAGTAGTCCCTCGCCAATGATGTACGCCCCTTCGGCAGCTTCCTTGGCTACTTTAGCCTGTCGCCTCACCTTTCGCACTTTGCCGAATTTAGCCAGCTTTGCTGATAGCGCTTCGGCAAGCTCAGGGATTCCAGAGAGCCGGCCGGAAAGCAAAATCTCTCTGGGTCTCGCCACCGAGACGGTCATCGCTGCCACCCCTTTAGTTATACTCTCCAATAGCATATTCCAGGAGTCTGAATATTTATGGTGCTTTTTAGCCAGCTCCTCAGGGGTCAAATCCTGCTTGCCGCTGACGTCTTTAGCCCCGCCGCTAAAGAGGGCTATACCGGGGAACCTTCCCAGACGCACCGCCAGCTCAGAATCCATACTCCCCAAGGTGATGAAGCCGGGGCCACCTGATGTCCCACCAAGACCATCAACTATCTTGCCACCGTCAACACCGATTACAGCATTGAAGGCGTAACCTATCTCAGCGAGAATAAAAGAGGTCTGACTGTAGTCTATGCGGTGAAGCTCTGCCTGGTCTTTAATCGCCAGGGCGACACAGCAGACTTTATCGGCGGTGCCCATATCCATCTTGTTGGCTTTCCGATAAAGGGGCACGGTGGGGAGGTGAATGACGCCGGGGGTGAAATAGACCGGGAAGCCTTCGCTCTTCATCAGCCTAAGAACCATCCTGATGCCATCATATAACGGGATGCTCTTGTCATCAGGCACCATCAGGGTCAGGTCCCTTTCGGTTATATCCTTGATAGGGGTTACCGGCAGACCATAACCAGAGGGACCGACTATCATATCCAGGGGAAAGGCACCTCTAACCGTATCCAAGAGCACGTTGGGGTTTTGGGCAACCTCAGGCACCGGCACGGAGGTATCCAGAATAACCCTTTCCCCATCCATACCGAAGAAATCAAAACTCCCGGTTCCAGGGTCAATGCCGATAAC
>Ga0315280_10006068_pt1 | contig 16841 bp, 18 predicted proteins | sample YL17G06_40_MG_FD_203697 | JGI IMG/M metagenome (GOLD analysis project Ga0315280, IMG submission 203697) | Sediment microbial communities from Yellowstone Lake, YNP, Wyoming, USA - YL17G06_40 | ecosystem: Environmental > Aquatic > Freshwater > Lake > Sediment | place: USA: Wyoming | collected...
AATTTAATCCCTCCTCCATAAAACACGAACCAACTTCTGATTCTCACTAAATTTATACTCTATACTTCCCTTGAATGTTTTAAAGAGGGCTCTACCTAATCTTAATGCCAGTGCCTCATTTGTTGTCTCTATATAAATCTTATCCATTTTATCTTCAATGCCTATAATCCTTCCTAAAGGATTTTTTCCCATCTCTTTTTCCTCTTCATTTTTTATAAGATTCATCGCTTCATCCTTATGTAAGGGGATAAACTTTCCAGACAACTCTACTATCCCCATAGTATAATGGTCTTCTATCTTACGACATGCAGGACACTTTGCCTCTGCTATATAATCATTATCATTACTCAATTTTATATCTTTTTCATCTATAAATTGCCATCTCTTTTTATTATATACGGCTCCACAAACTGGACATCTTGTAGGATCATGATACTCTACCCCCTCTATATAAGGATCATCTAAATGCTCGCTTGTCTCTCTTATCTGCCTACGCATAATACTCATATCCTCACAACCTCCTTGTTTTTAATAATACCTATAAGTATTTCTGTAATAGGATCAAAGAAATACATCCTTCTTATAGAGAATGGAATTACTTCTCCAACTTCCCATATATGCTCTAAATCTCTTCTCATCTTTATGTGGGCATTTTCTTTGACCCTCACAGTAACTATTTGAGACTTCTCTGAGGGATTTGGTTCACTTACCTCTACAATTCCTTTAAAATCACTTCCTAAAGATATATCTTCTGCCTTTATCCCTGCTATAACCTCTCCCAAAAGATTTTTAGTAGGGAAAGATATACCTCCACCATAAAACACATTATCAATCACTTTCCCCTTTACTAGACTCAATGGAGGATTTCCTAAGAATCCTGCTACAAAGGCATTATAAGGGCTGTTATAAATTTCGTCAAATGTACCATACTGGACTATTCTTCCCTGCCTTATAATAGCCAATCTATTTCCCAAAGAAATAGCCTCTGTCTGGTCATGAGTAACATATACTGTAGTTATTCCAAAATGTCTCAATAGTCTTTTTAATTCTACTCTAGTAGTTTGCCTTAACTTAGCATCTAGATCAGAAAGCGGTTCATCTAGTAAAAAAACTGAGGGATTTCGTATAATACACCTACCTAAAGCCACTCTCTGCTTCTGTCCACTAGAAAGTGTACTAGGTCTTCTAGAAAGGAGGTCTTCAAAACCAACTCCCAAGACATTAGATGTGTACCTTACTCTTTCCTCAATCTCTCTATCTGGTAGTCTTTTTAAGAGAAGATTAAATATAACATTTCCTTTAGATGTCATATGTGGATATAAGGCATAGTTTTGAAAAACAAACCCCACTCTTCTATTCTTAGTGGAGACATTATCTACACACTCTTCATCAAAGTACACATAACCCATATCAGGTTCAAGGAGTCCAGCAATGATTCTAAGAAGGGTACTCTTACCACATCCAGAAGGACCTAAGATAGAGAGGACTTCCCCTTGAGAGATGCTTAAATTAACATCATCAAGCGCAACTACTGGACCATCAGTAGCCAATAAGCCTCCTGTTTCTACTTTGACAAGGCGCTTCTCTTTGAAGAATCCTATATCTGAACGAAAAACTTTTGTTATGTGCTCTAATTTTATACTTGCCATAAAAGCTCCTAGTTATATTATAACACTACCTAGCTCATTTAATTTTTTATCTCTCTCCTGTAAAAGTCTTTCTATAGCTTCTATGTCTTCTCCAGTTAATTCCCAATCTCCGGCAGGGATTATTTCTTCAATCTGAGAAGGACGACGAATCCCAACAATTGCAGCAGTAACTTCAGGACGTCTCAATATCCATGCAATAGCAAGCTGGGCAGGGGTCCTTCCATATTTTTTAGCAATTGTCTCTAACCTTTCTACTAATTCTAGATTTATACTCAATTCTGGCTCTTGGAAGTGAGGGTCATTACGACGGTGGTCATCAGGAGGGAAATTATTTACCCTCTCTCTAGTAATCTTACCAGTAAGTAATCCCTTCTGCATAGGGCTATATACTATGACCCCAATATTTTTCTCCTTACAGTAAGGTAAAATCTCTTTCTCTATACCATGAGTTATCATACTGTAAGGGGGCTGTAAAGAAGTAACGGGATAAATCTTTTCTATCCTTTTCAACTGTTCTACATTAAAGTTTGAGACCCCAGCATAACGAATCTTCCCTTCTTTTACAAGTTCAGCCATAGTAGCCCAGCCTTCTTCTATATCTTCATCAGGATCAGGCCAGTGGATCTGATATAAATCTATTACATCTAGTTGAAGCCTCCTTAAACTATCCTCTACCTCTTTTCTAATGCTTTCTCTTTTTAACCTCCCAGAGATATCCCCATTTTCATCCCATACTCTTTCACACTTTGTAGCGATTATAGGCTTATTAGTTAGACCCTTAATAGCCTTGCCAACTATCTCTTCTGAATGTCCTAAACCATAAACTGCCGCAGTATCTATCCAGTTTACTCCTAAATCTATTGCTCTTCTAATAGCATCGATTGAATCTTTATCATCCTGAGGTCCCCAACTATATCTCCATCCACTACCACCAAGGGCCCAAGAACCAAAACCTATAACAGAAAGGTTGAGATCTGTCCAACCAAGTCTTCTTGTCCTCATATTCATTCCTCCTATTGAAAATTACTTTTTGATAAATAAAATTATACCACTAAATAAAAAATCAGGTAGAGGTAAAGGGGACTTTATAAGCTTTTGCGTGGAACTTAAAATAAAGGGAAAAAGTCATTGCGAGCGATAGCGAAGCAATCTCGTCTTTTCTGTCACTACGAATAGAGATTGCTTCGGAGCTACCGCTCCTCGCAATGACAAAGAGGGGCGTCCTCGCAATGACTCTTTCTGTCACCGCGAGCGAACAAAGTGAGTGTGGTGGTCTCGCTTCTGTAACATTGAAAAGGTAGGACAAGTACTTTACAATAATATTTGGTAGGACAGGCAGGATGCCTGTCCTTATTTGTTAATTGAGAAGGTTTACCTACCACGCAAAAAGTTGAAGAGTCTTACCGTCCCCATTTAATTATGTTATAATACTTCAAAAGAAATTACTGGGAAGGAGGAATTCTAATATGTCTGAATTTGGAACTCCATACTCTATCCTTTCTTCTGGAAGGAAGGTCACAAAGGAAGAATTAATAAGAGCTATAAGGTTTTTTGTAGCAGCAGAATATGAGGCTATTCAACTCTATACAGAGATTGCAGAATCTACAGATGAACTCTTGGCAAAAAAGGTTCTATACGATATAGCTAATGAAGAGAAAGTGCATGCAGGAGAATTCTTGAGACTTCTTAAAGAACTTGATAAGGAGGAAGAAAAGTTTTATAAAGAGGGAGAGAAAGAGGTAGAGGAGATGATAAAAGAACTTTAAATTAAAATAAGAAGGAGGCAAAGATGATTATTGGACTTCAGCTCTATACAATGAGAGAATTTTGTAAGACTCCAGAAGAGATTCTAGAAACTCTAAAGAAAGCCAGAGATGTAGGATATCGAGTAGTCCAAGTATCTGGAATTGGGAAAATTGATACAAAAGAACTAAAGAAAATGCTAGATGACCTGGGGATAAAAGCACCCACTACTCATCAAAGCTATAGTAGGCTCATTAACGAGACAGAAAAAGTAATAGAAGAGCATAAGATTCTTGAAGCACCTTATGTGGTATGTCCTGGCTTACCTATGGAACTCCACAATCCAGATGGTTATAAGAAGGTGGCAGAAGAACTAAGTAGGATTGGAGAGATAATAAAAAAAGAAGGCCTAACTCTTCTTTACCACAATCACGGGATAGAATTCGAAAGGTACGATGGAAAGACTGGGCTAGAGATTCTATTTGAAAATGCCAAACAAGATATACTTCAGGTAGAGATAGATACTTATTGGGTACAGTATGGGGGGGGAGACCCTGCTTATTGGATAAGCCGATTCCCAAATAAGATGTCTATCTGCCATTTTAAAGATATGGGAATTAAGGGAAATAGACAGGTAATGATGCCTATAGGGACAGGGAATTTAAACTGGATTAGAATAATAGAAGCCTGCAATAGGGTAGGTACAGAGTACGCAATGGTAGAACTAGACCAATCCCCCCTTTACCCTATATGGGAAGCTGTTAAAATAAGCTTTGAAAATATGAAAAATCTAGGACTTTCTGTTTCCTAATTTCCTAAGACCCTGTCCATAACTTCTACGAACTCAAATAGGTCAAATACATGCTGAAGGGCATCTTCACTTTTCTGTAGGGTGTCCTTCAAGTTATTCCAAAGTTCTAATGCAGTCTCATCTTCTCCTTTAAATTTGCTCTTTAGGATAGAAGCTAAGGCTAATATTATATCTGAATGATACTTAAGGCAATCCCAAGACTTAGATAAAGTTCTATCTTCTTTCTGTATTCCATTCTCTATTAAAGGCATAAATTCTCTTACTTCTTTAGATACTCCTTCTAACTTTTCTAAAATGTCTCCAGAAGGGAGTTTTTCTCTTCGTAAAGTAGGTGGGTCAAAAAGATTAGAAATCTTAGAAAGGTAATCTTTTACCTTTTCTCCTTCTTTCCCAAAAGCACTATTAAAGTAATCTTCAACTATATTACCAAAGTCAAGACTATCATTCCATAAGGTATGAGCCATTACATATACTGGGAGCCCAGTAGGAAAGAATACTCTCTGTATCTGACAACTTATAAGACCGTTGAGTCCAATATTCTTTAAATTTCTTATGTCCTCATATATGACTCTAGAGATATCAAAATACCCAGGGTCACTATAGTGCGCCCACATCAAATGATAATCGAAGTCAAAACTATCTCCTGTAAAGATCTTCTGCCAAGCCTTGAGGAAGGATACATTCTCATCTATATTTCTAGGAAAACTTAATTGATTTCTTCTATACTCAGGAATCTGAGCCTCCCCATAACCTGCCCTGTAAGTATCACTATAAGACCTAGTTATAGGAGCAAACATTAAGATGAACCTATCTGGATTTTCAATCCTTTCAGTCTTAGGTGGCCATAAAAGGTCCACATAGGTTAAAAATACAATCTTAGTATCTATTCCTTCAGAAGTAAGCAATCTATCAAGTTCATTTAACATCATTACATAGAAGTCTGATGGAAGGATATCTCTACAATTTTCGCACTCACATTGATTATTACTCCCATCAGCAAGCCAGAGATGAAGGATGTCAACCTCTGGATGAGCCTTTAGATAATCTACAATACTATTAACAACTATTCTTCTTACCTCCGGATTAGAATAACACAGGTTTGTATTTAATGGTATTCCATACCATAGACCGCGTTTTCCATTTACCTCTGCGAAGTACTGTTTGATATCTGGAGAAATCTCTTCCTCATAAAGGTCCCAACCTAGCCCTGGAATTCCAAAAGGCTCACAGGTCCATCCATGTCCTACTGCATGGTATAAAAGGCCTCTTTTCTTTATCTCTCTTGCAAGTTTGCTTATATACTCTCTAGCTTTTTCTAGAGGAAAATCCTCCTTCTCTTTAAGAGGATTGTTTCTATGAGAATACCATCTTTCAAAGAACGTATAAGCCTCTCTAAATTGTATGAAGTAGCTATTAAATCCCAGTTTAGGGATAAAGTCTATCATATCCGCAACATTTTCATAGCTCACTGCACCCTCTATACATATACCTCTATGTCGATAGCTCGCTTTTTCTTTCACTCTTACATTGACTTTTGAAATATCTCTATTTGGAATAACTTCTCCATCCAATCCAGGTCTAATCCACCTAAATCCTATCTCTCTTAAAAATCTATAAACTCCAATGAGAATGCTCCTCTCATTTGTTCCAGCAATAATACCAGTGCCAGAGTTTATATCTATAAAGATAGCATCATCAAACTTAGGGTCCTCTCTTTTAGGGTCTTCAAGACTGAACTGATTCCATAGACCGAGCCATATAGCATTCTCTTCTTGATTATATTCTTCTCTTTTTTCTATTGAGAAGTCATAATTATTTCTAGCTAAAGTCAGATACCTTTTAAGCTCTCTAGCTGCAAAATCAGCCGTCTCAGAATCTATAAGTTTCAAAATTTTAATCATTTCTTCCTCCTAAAATATTTTATAACTCATTACTCATCACCCATTATGTCTTTTTTCTATATATACCATATTCCAATACAGTTGTATATAACCTATATTCCGTAGGTTGGAAGTTACTTATAAAGATAGAACTAGGCAGTAAGAAACTCGACCATCTGGGAATTGTTGTTGGGATATTTGATGAATTAGAAATCTCAGAAGACTTTTCTTACCTTATCCATTAAGGGTACCTGAAGTAATCCCTTTGCAATTATATATGAATATATCACTTTGCAGCGACACTCTCATTTACTAAGTTTCGTTTCTAGATTATAATAAGTGACAGGGGAAGACTGTTAAAAATAAGTTGGAGGTATGAATGGATATTGTTAAGTCGAGGAACAATGTTCCTATAAGGCTGATGGAAGAACGCTGGTTACATATCGTAGAAAACCACGATGATTTAGCAGGATAGTATGATGAGGTATTAAATGTAGTTGAGGACCCTGATTTTGTCATAAAGGGTTATAGAGGAGCGCTAATTGCCCTAAAAAAGATGGAAAATAGATTTTTAGCGGTGATTTATAAAGAATTAAGCAAAGAAGATGGTTTCGTTATAACAGCTTACTTTACAAGTAAGATAAAATTAGAAAAGGAGGAGGTAGTATGGCAAAAGAAGTCTTAGAGAAAAACGCTATGGATGAAATATTTAAGGCTACCCACTCTCTTTTAAGGCTACCCCACAAAAAGATGTGGATAGACTACGATGAGGAGGCGGATGTGTTGTATATAAGCTTTAGGAGACCTCAGAAGGCAACCGATACAGAGATGATGGAAGACGGGATACTTCTCAGATATAAAGACGGTGAACTTGTGGGGCTCACTATCTTAGATGCCTCTAAAAGATAGTTGGTAGGAGAGTATAAAAGCAAAAGATTACCCTAGAGAGCAGCTAGTAATTAATTGTTTTGATCACGTTAAGAGACACTATAGTGTGAACTCCCTATATGTTCCATACTCTAACGCAGTCTTGTATAAGGTCAAAATGTTTTCCACTGATGTATCGGGCTGGATAGAATGGCAAGGAGAAACAATAAAGCCTCCACCAGGAGCCATATAGGAAATACGTTCTAGTACTTCAGCCTTTACATCCTCAGGTTTTCCATAAGGAAGAGTCTCCTGTTCATCTATTGTCCCATAAAATGTAAGCTTATCTCCGAAATCTTTTTTCAGTCCTCTTGGTTCCATACCAGCTGCCTTAGGCTGGACAGGATTTAATATTTCTACCCCTATTTCTATAAGGTCTGGGATTATTGCCCTTACTGAACCACAGGAATGATACATAATTCTTGCTCCATAACTGTGAGCCACATCAATCATCTCTTTCATACGAGGTTTTATATATTCTCTCCACATATCTGGACTTATCAATAGCCCATTCTGTCCTCCCACATCGTCATTTAGTTCTACAAAGTCTACTTTCCCCCTTGCTGCCTCTAGAATCTTTATTAACTTAGCTATTAAATAATCTTTTACTTTATCCATAAGCATACATGCCAATCTGGGACTTAAAGAAAGATCCACCATAAAATTATCCATCCCTCTCATAAACCAGCTGATCTCAAAAAATCCCCTACTATGGGTAAATATAGGATAACCTTCTAGCCTTTCTATCTGATTAGGGATATCACTGTAATCCCAAATATCGGCTTGAGGCCAAGGGTATGATTCTAGATCTTCAACACTCTTTATAGACTGGAGTGGATGATAAGTCAACTGAATATAAGTCCCTATTTGTGTCTTTTTTTCTATAAATCCAACACCCCATATGTCTTTAAGAATTTCTTCAGGAGTAACCTCTACTGTAGGATCAGCATAACAAATATCTGAAGCCTTATATCTAATTTTAGGGGATACGTAACGTAAATCTACTCCAAGATATTCAAGCAAATCTTCATCATCTTTTATACCAAGAAACTCCTTAAGAGCCCTATGCACCTCAGGGGCGGCTGAATAACCTATCCCAATCCTATCAGGCTCTTCCTGGTTAACTAATGCTAATATTCTATCCCTATGCGTCCACATATTTTTCTCCTGCCAACTTTTCGAAAATTCCTCCCATTAATTCTATCCTCTCCATAGGAATATAACCATGGTCTATCCCTTCATCACAGCATGCTATAAATCCCCCATCAAATCTACCCAACGTGTCAATTAAATGCTTAGCTTCATTTAACATCTCCTCATAAGTCTCTTCTATAAGAGTACGCTGCATATCTAAAGGGCATATAAAGCAGACTTTACCTCCAAACTCTCTGCTTAATCTATCTATACCTGATTCTTCATCTTTGCCAAAAATGAGAGGCTGATTGAAATTAAAAGCGTCCACCCCTATTTCTATAAAGTCAGAAATAATATCCCATACATAACCACAAGAATGGAATATTACATCTTTACCGTGGGAATGAATCAAATCAAACTGTCTCTTATATTCAGGCTTAAAAATCTCTCTCCAGAGCGAAGGTGCTATCATTAAACTTCTCTGCGTCCCCCAATCATCACCAAACCATATACCATCAATATCAAATCTTAAATACTGCTTTATTATCTCTATCTGCCAGTCTACTAACTTTTTAAGAAATTCGATCACAATATCCTTATTAAAAATCAGATCTTCAAAGAGGTCTTCCATCCCTCTAAGAAACATCAATCTATTAAAATCATGGAATCCTATCCCACCAGCAATATATTTATCTCTATACCTTTTTATTTCTTCTTGGAGGTGGTCGAATCTTCCCGGGGCATAAGGGTCTGGGAATTCATACGTCTTGTAATCTTTTAATGTTTTTATAGGATGCTCCTTCACCTGACCAAAGGATGAAACTACTCTTCCTTCTAGCTTATCCCAAACACAGCCCCACTCATCCTCTCCTTCTTTTTTAGGTTGCCAATAATTTGCCGGTGCATATCCTACACCTACAATATCAGATTTCTCTCGATTGAATGCATATCTTAAAGGTATTTTATCGGGACCTAGAAACTTTATAGCCCTCTTTACTCTCTCCTTACTCGTCATAATTTTGACCTCCTGAGTTAATAAATCTTTATTATTAATTAAAAAACAAATTCTCTAAGATGTCAATAAGGTATTGACATTAAAATTATACTAGTATATAATCTTGACAGATTTAGATTATTTGGTATATAATTTTTATATAAAAATAAATCAAGGAAGATTAAAATGAAGAGACTTTTAGAGAAAGTAAATAAGAATTTGAAGGTATATTTTCAGAGACCAAACTCTCTAGAGAAGAAAAGCTTGTATTTGCTTTTTAAAATTTCACTTTTTATAGCAATCAAGTCCAGCCATTTAAGGTTTAATATACTGAACCTATCGAAAGAGGTGATGCTTGGAAATAAAATTGTAATAGCTTTAGAATTTTGAGAAATAATTCAGTCTAGTTAACCTGAAAGGGTAGGGGTTCAAAGACAGAGGTTGTTTTTCAATATCAGAATTTTAGAAAAAATTTAGAAGGAGGAGTGAAATTTATGAAGAAGTATGCAATTTTAATCTGTTTAGTAAGTATTATTTTTTCAAGTATAACTTTGTCTGCTAGTGCTAAAACAACAGTAGAAGTATGGTCTGCTGGATGGCTGAACCCTGCATCTCCTACAGTAAATGGTTGGGGATTTAAATATGCTTTACAGAGGTTTGCTGAATTATATCCAGATATTGAACTTAAGTGGAATGTTCAAGTAGCAGGGGCTGGCCAAACCCCTGAGGCTATGCAAAAGTTAATGACTGCTGTGGCTGCTGGTACTGTTCCAGATGTAACAATATTAGATAGATTCTTATTAGCAGAATGGGCAGCAAGAGGAGCTATCCAGCCTATAGATGAATATGCAAAAGGAAGTAAGATTGTTATTCCTGCGAACTGTCCTCCTGCTGCTTGGGATGAACTGCATGGATTAGATGGGAAATTATATGGTACTACTAATATTGGAGATAACACAGGATTTTGGAGTTTATATTACAATAAAACACTTTTTAAAGAGGCAGGATTAGACCCTAATAAACCTCCTAAAACGTGGAGTCAATGGCTTGAGTATGCTAAAAAGCTTACAAAGACAGATGCCGAAGGTCGTATTATTCAATTAGGATATCGTCCATATCCTGATTGGGCTGGAGAGTTTAACTGTGTAGCAAGAACTAATCAAACTCCATTTGTGACTCCAGATGGTAAAACTGCTACAATTAACTCTACAAAAGGTGTAGAGGCTGTAGAACAGATAGTAAAACTTATCGATGCTCAGGGAGGAATAGAGAAGGTAAGTAGATTCTTCTCAGGGATACAACCAGGTGCTCTGGACCCATTCTTAAATAATAAAGTAGCAATGTATGATATGGGTGAGTGGTTCCTTTGGGATATTGCTCAGTATGCTCCAAAATTAGATTTTGGCGTAACCTTTCTCCCGACTCCTTCTGGAAAACAGTTTACAGCTTGGATAGGAGGATGGGCCTGGGCTATGCCTAAGGGTTGTAAACATCCTGAAGAGGCATTTAAGGTAATGGAATTTCTTATGAGCCGTGATTTTGCTGAGGCATTTATAAAAGGAACTCAGGCTTATGCCAAGGAAATGAAGAGACTTGTAGTTCTACCAGGTGCATTATATTTTGTATATACAGATTTAGCGGGTAAATATAATTTACCTGCCGTTATGAAAGAGTCGCCTAGTACATACAAGGCTCTTCGTCATTTTATAATGGCTAAGGATACAGCTTATAAAGTTTATTATAGAGAGAAAAATATGGGAGCAGCTGAGCTTTGGGCAGCCGAAGGAAGAGCTGTCGAGGCAGCTATCTATCATCGGAAGACTGTTAAAGAAGCCTTGGATGAGCAGAATGAAAAGGTACAGGCAGAACTTGATAAGTTTTATAAGAAGTGAATAAGTTCTTTTTTAGGGAGGACTTTGTCCTCCCTAAAAAACTCTTACTAAGTGAGCGAAGGGAGAGAAAATGAGACATAGTAGTCTATCGAAAGCAGAATATAAGACTGGATATATGTTTGCTTTGCCATGGCTTTTAGGATTTTTAATATTCACTTTAGGGCCTCTCTTAGCTTCTATATATTTAAGTCTTACTTCTTATGATGTATTGAATCCTCCTAATTTTATAGGACTAAATAATTTTAGAACACTCTTTCATGATTCACTCTTTTGGAAGTCTTTATATAATACCTTCTATATGGTTATAATTGGAGTCCCGATAAATATAATTGTGGCATTTTCAATTGCACTTCTTCTAAATGTAGAGATAAAGGGGGTTTCTATTTATAGAGCGATATATTATCTTCCTTCTATAACCCCTGCTGTGGCAGCTTCTATATTGTGGTTGTGGATATTAAATGCAGATTTTGGAATACTTAATAGTACTCTTGCAGCTCTAGGGTTCAGAGGACCAAATTGGCTTACTGATCCTGCTTGGGCTAAGCTTGCAATTATTATGATGGGTGCATGGGGGGCAGGGGGAAGCATGCTTATATACTTGGCCGGATTAAAAGGAATACCAATGGGGCTTTATGAAGCTGCTGAAATAGATGGAGCTAATTGGTGGTATAAATTTTGGCGTATCACTATTCCTATGATAAGCCCAACTTTGTTTTTCAATTTGATAATGGGAGTTATAGGAACGTTTCAGATATTTACTCAAGCGTATATAATGACTGGAGGTGGACCTGTAGATTCTACTTTATTTTATGTATATTACCTCTTTAATAACGCCTTTAGTTATTTCAAAATGGGATATGCCTGTTCAATGGCATGGATTTTATTTTTAATTATATTGGCTCTTACTGCTATTCAACTTAAGCTTGCTTCATATTGGGTCTATTACGAAGCTGGACAGCCACCGGTATAGGTATTGGAGGAAGTTATGACTATAAAGAGAAAAATATTTAACAGAATAATAGTACAAATAGTTATTACTTTGGGAGCAGTGATATTTATATTTCCCTTCTTATGGTTAGTATCTACTTCATTGAAGCCAGAAGCACAGATATTTGTGTTGCCACCTCAATTGATTCCTAAGCCTATCCAATGGGAAAATTACACGCATATGTTTAAGTATTTTCCATTTTTTAGATTTTTCAGTAATTCTGTTTATATAACTTTAATGGTATTAGTAGGTACTTTGTTCTCTTGTCCTCTGGTAGCTTTTTCGTTCGCTAGGCTAAGGTGGCCAGGAAGAGACTTTTTATTTATAGTTTTACTAAGTACTATGATGCTCCCTCCCCAGGTAACAATGGTTCCAGTATATCTTATCTTTAGAGAACTACGCTGGATTGACTCTTTTAGACCATTATGGGTTCCCTCATGGTTTGGTTCTGCTTTCTATGTATTTTTGTTACGTCAATTTTTCCTTACCATTCCTAGAGAACTAGAGGATGCAGCTAAAATAGATGGTTGTTCTTTCCCTAGAATTTACACTCAAATTATGCTTCCTCTTATAAAACCTGCTCTCGCTACTACAGCAATTTTTACCTTTATGGGGGCTTGGAATGATTTTATGGGTCCGCTAATTTATATAAATTCTACCGAAAAATTGCCACTTTCTCTAGGGTTACGCTTATTTCAAACCCAATTCGGTGGCGAATGGGCTATGATGATGGCTGCTTCTACTATAATGGTAATACCTTTGGTCGCTGTGTTTATTGCCTTTCAAAGATATTTTATCCAAGGGATTGTGTTAACAGGACTTAAGATGTAGAAAAAAAGACGATAATGCTATCCAGTAGAGAAGTGGTTATACGTACAATTAAATTTCAAAGACCTGATCGTTTGGCTTATGATTTCCCCGAAAATATGGCTCTGACTTTGTATGGTGTGGTATGAGCCCTTCTCCAGATGCTCGCCCTTCTGATGGGGTTGATGAATGGGGGGCAGTTTGGAAGAGTAAAGGGTGGATTTATTCCTAGATGGTATACAGATCCAGAGGGTGTTGGGCATAGGCCAGAGGCGATAGATGCTATGTGTGAAGAATTCTTAAAGATTAGTAGGGAGATATACGGTTAGAAAATGAAGTATAAAGAGAACTGGGAAGAGACAAAAGAACGTTTTAAAGTATGGTGGAATCGCTCAAAAATAGGTAGACCTATGTTAAGGATTATTGCAAAGCGGAAAACTCCATTAGAGGAACTGGAACCTATAGAGCCACCTAAAACCCCAGAAGAATTACATCTAGATGTAGAGAGACGAGTAAAGGAAATGCGTAACTTCTGTCGTACCCATATATTTATGGCTGAAGCATTTCCAGCTGTAGACGTAAATATTGGACCAGGTTCTATGGCTACTTATCTAGGTTCTGAACCTATTTTTGCATGGGATACAGTGTGGTATAAGGAATGTATAAAAGATTGGAGAGAATTTAGACCACTGAGATATGATTCTGATAACTACTGGTGGAAGAAGCATTTAGAACTAATTAAGCATGCTAAGGAGTTAGCTAATGACGACTTCCTAGTCAATATTCCAGATATCATAGAGGGTATAGATATACTTGCTGCTATGCGAGGACCACAAAACTTTTGTTATGATCTTACAGATGAGCCAGAATTGATAAAAGACCATATAGACCAAATAGATGAGCTCTATTTTAAATATTATGACTCTATGTATGAAATTGTAAAAGGAGAAGATGAAAGTAGCAGCTTTACAGCCTTTGCCATATGGGGTCCTGGGAAAACAGCTAAAATTCAGTGTGATTTTTCTGCAATAATGTCTCCAAAGCAATTTCGAGAGTTTGTTCAACCTTCTCTTAAAAAGCAATGCCAAAGGCTAGATCATTCTTTATATCACCTTGATGGACCAGATGCTACAAAGCATCTAGATGCATTAATGGAAATAGAGGAACTAGATGCTCTACAATGGACTCCTGGAGCTGGTCAACCTGATGGAGGAGATGAACGATGGTATCCAATATATGATAGGGTGAAAAAAGCTAATAAATCCTTATGGATTAGCTTAGAGGATGGAGGTTTGGAGGACTGGATTAAAAAGTCAGATGGACTTGTAAGGCGTTATGGTTCTGATGGACTGTACCTATTATTTCCAGTAATGGAGGAAGAAGAGGCTCTAAGATTGATAGATAAAGCGGAAAGAGATTGGTAGAGGATGATAAAAGCTCATTTAGAGATTCGGAAGGATACCTATAGAAGGGAGTGATCCCTGGGGAAAAAGTATAGGGGTTTTTAATCCTTGATAGATGTTTTAGGTAGTTGACCTGAAAAGGGAGGGTTCTCATGTTAGATGGCAGTTTTAGGAGAAGTTTATGTGCCTCGAAAAGCTAATAAGAGGTGTTTGGGTTGTTATAGGGGTAAAGTTTAGAGTTGCTATCTAAAGATTTGAGTCCAGAAGGAAACTTAGAGTTTCCGAAAATCTTAAAAATACTTTTGGAGGTGTAATAGATGGTAAACTTACAGGAAATTTCTGAGGCTTTGATTGTGGGAAATGCTAAAAAGGTAAGAAAGCTTGTTGAACAGGCATTAAAAGAGAATATATCACCTAAAGAGATCTTAGACAATGCTCTTGTGCCTGGAATGAATGTGGTAGGAGAAAAGTTTAAGAATAATGAGTACTATGTGCCAGAAGTCCTAATAGCTGCTAGGGCTATGCATGCTGGAATGGACCTTATAAAGCCATTACTTACTCAAACGGGATCTGCATATTTAGGTAAAGTAGCGATAGGAACAGTAAGAGGAGACCTCCACGATATAGGTAAGAATCTAGTAGCTATGATGTTAGAGGGTTCAGGTTTTCAGATAATAGACTTAGGGGTAGATGTACCTCCAGAGAAATTTGTAGAAGTAGCAAAGAATGAATATATTGATATCGTAGCTATGTCTGCACTCCTAACTACTACTATGCTTGCTATGAAAGATACAATAAATGCACTAAAAGAGGCAGGAATAAGAGAAAAAGTTAAGGTTATGATTGGTGGAGCACCAGTCACCCAAAGATATGCGGATGAGATTGGTGCAGATGGTTATGCTCCAGATGCTGCAAGCGCAGTAGATAAGGCAAAGGAGTTATTAAGTTTAAATTAGTGATAGTATGAAATTTAATTTACCTAAAGACAGGACTTTAGTCATTCCTCTTTTAGGAGCTCCAGGGGTACAGCTTTCAAATACTACATTAAGAGAGAATTTGACAGATGAAGCTATTCAGCTTAAGACTATAAAGCTTCTAATAGAGAATTTCCAGCCTGATGGGATATTCCCATTTATGGACCTTACTGTAGAGGCGGAAGCTTTAGGGTTAGAGATAAACTTTCCTGAAGATGAAAATCCCTCTGTAAGAAGTCATAGTATAAAAATAGAAGAAGACCTAGAGAATCTTAAAGCTTTTTATAAAGGTATTTCTGGGAGAATGCCTATCTTTATAGATGTCGTAGAAAATTTGGCTAGAAATTTTTCTATAATCAAAGGAGCTTATACTATAGGTCCATTTACACTAGCTGGAGAACTTATGGGGGTAGATGAGCTTATGATAAATGTTATGTTAAATCCAGGTTTAGCACATAAGTTTCTGGAGTTTGCCACTTTCATTATAAAGGACTATGCTTATGCCCTCTTAAATGCTGGAGCGGATACTATTGCAATACTAGAGCCTACCGCAGTAATGCTCTCACCGAGGCAATTTGGAGAATTCTCTGGAAGATATTTCTCTTATCTTGTTGATGAGTTAAATGCTCCATTGATATTACATATATGTGGTAATACTACTCATTTATTGAAAAAAATGTCTAATATAGGGGCAGTAGGCTTAAGTTTAGATAGTCTAGTAAACTTAAAAGAAGCCTCAAAAGTTGTACCTAGTAATGTAGTTTTAATAGGGAATCTTGACCCGGTAAGAGTATTTTTACAGGCTAAACCTCAAGAGGTAGCTGAGGCTACAAGAAATTTAGTAGAGGAAATGAATGGGATTAAAAACTTTATCTTAAGTTCAGGCTGTGACTTACCAATAGGGACACCTTTGGAGAATATAGAAGCATTTATGAGTGAGGGGAGGAAAGCGGGGGTATAAATAAGGCCCCCGCTTTTATTATCTAGAGAGTGAATTTTATCATCTGGTGCATAAGTTCTTTTAGTTGAAAGTAGGTTTTCTTGTATTTATTAAAATAGAAATCATAAATATTTTTGTTTTGAGAATTTGGTTCTATTATATTCTTTACCTTTACCATTTGACTTGCACCTTCTTGTAAGTCTTTAAAAAAGCCAGCGCCGACTGCTCCTGCTATGGCAGAACCTAGACACCCAGCTTCTTCTACTTCAGGTATATAAATTGGAACGCCGCATACATCAGCATTTATTTGAAGCCATAATTTACTCCTTGCACCACCACCGCAGGCATATATTTCGTTCAAATTCACTCCTTTTGAAGTTATAGCTTCAATTATATTCCTTGTTCCATAAGTAGTACCCTCGTAAATGGCTCTAAAGATATGATATGGGGTATGTTTCAAACTCAGCCCCCAAATAGTTCCTCTAGCAAGAGGGTCTCTTATTGGAGACCTATAACCCTGCCAGTATTCAAGTAATATAAGTCCTTCAGACCCCGGGGGAATCTTACTAGCTTCGTTATCTAATTCTTCATAAGATGATTGAGTAAACTGGTCAGTAAACCACTTTACTACGGAGCCTGTAGATGTTTGTCCTCCTTCTAATACCCATTTCCCCTTTATTAAAGCATCTGGATAAGGTC
>Ga0315280_10006069_pt1 | contig 16838 bp, 19 predicted proteins | sample YL17G06_40_MG_FD_203697 | JGI IMG/M metagenome (GOLD analysis project Ga0315280, IMG submission 203697) | Sediment microbial communities from Yellowstone Lake, YNP, Wyoming, USA - YL17G06_40 | ecosystem: Environmental > Aquatic > Freshwater > Lake > Sediment | place: USA: Wyoming | collected...
TTTTCAGAAATGCTTTCTGTTCAATAAGAATGCTTTCATTTTTGCTTTCGTATCTTACTATTAAATATACGTTGTTGGAGTCTTGGCTGTTGGTTGCTGTAACGCCTCAAGAGATTCGTGAAAGAGTAAATCTTACGGAAGCTGACGTTTCGGACGCAACTGTTAATAGGTTTGCCAAAGCTGCTGCGGTGACTCTTGGGCTGGAGCTTGAGAAAACCATCAACTATATGAGTTGCTCTGATGAAGAAGCTGAAGCCATAAGAAACATCGCTGCCGTTTATTGTGCATGCAAAGTTACTGGCGGCTCGGCTTCTGGCCTGAGCTTTCGTGTTGGAGATTTAGCTGTTAACGAGTCAAGCGGGACTACTCCAAGCGGTCTCAGCAGAGAAAATTTGCAGTTTCTGATGAATGAGGCGCAACGCATTATCGATAAACTGAAGGTGCCCTATGTAGGGAGGGCCTGAGATGGGCACGGTTCCAGACGCTTATTACGAGTTTGTGATGCATTATGCGCCTTACTTTTACGTTGTTCCGACTGCTTTGGCTTCTGATGCGGCTGCTGGGCAAAAAAACGTCACCGTTGCGGACGGTTCCAAATTTCAAGCTGGATTTCCCGTTGAAATAAAGGATAATGCCCATAGCGAATGGAACACGGTGGCTTCTATTGCTGGTAACGTTCTAACCATGCAAAACAATCTGGCCTATACTTATTATGTGGCTAAAGGCGGAACCGTGGATCATCCAGATAAGGATTTTGGAAAGGGCGCTTTTCCTGCTGCTTTTGCTATCGAGTTTTTGTATGAGGCTTATCCTACTTTTCAATTCTCAGGTGTTCAAGTGGCTATTTTGGCGAAGATTGTAGAGCTTGCAGATTGGCTTCTCACGCAACAATGCAATGACAATTTGAAGAAGGCGTATGGCGGGTTCAAATCCGCTGAGACAAGTACACAATATTGGAGCATTGATGCGGGTCGTATCATTCCTGCCCTCTTGAAAGCGTATGCCTTGACATTGACTGCTGGCTATTTGGATGCTGCTAAGCTCGCTGGTTACACTTTTCTCTACGCGATGCAGCAACAGCCGAGCATTCTGGGTATTCATGACAAATACTATGGAGGCTTCGCAAACTACGTTACCATAAGCGATACTTGGGACACCATCATGAGCATTGAGAATCTTTACTGCTTGATTGGACTCAAAACATTGGCGGACACATATGATGTGGCTAATGCCTCTCGGTATAATGTCATGATGGCAGATGCTGCAGGCTTCCTCAAGGTTGGGTTTGAGCAGCTCTACTTGTACTATCAGCCTCCGCCTTCGGGTTCTGGCGTCTGGTACCGGGTGGGAATCAATGATACCGAAGTTTACGATGATCCTGTGAGCTTCGCTCTGCTGGGGCTGTATATATATGAGAGCTGGAGTTTCACCTGTCAGCGCGTCTACAACTTTGTTCAGTCGATTAGGGCTTCGGGGCAATATCCTGCTTATTGGCCAGAGATCTGTTGGCCAGGCTATCTTGACGTGGTGACAAGGTTTCCAGCATGCGCTTACTATGACGCCATTACTTCTGGGATTCTGTGGAAGATCCGTAAGGAAAGAGATCCGCCAAGCTTCAAATTGGCTTATCAGGTTGTTGAGAAGTACTCGGACAAGTTTCTGTATTGGGGTCCTATCTTCACCGATTATAGCCCTGTCACGCCTCAAAAGGCAATGGCAAACGTAACTTGGCTCGCCCGCATGTTTCTTAACTATGAGGAGCCCTTAACCAGGTTCACGCAGATTTTGAATAGCAAAGGCGAAGCTGTTCTGCTTTACCCAATCCGCCAAGCTGTTGAAACTGTTTCCTATAGCGAACCCTTGGACGTTTTAGCGATTGTTTCGCTTCTGCGAGCTGAGGAAGTCGTGTTGGAGCCAGGATATCTTCTTAACGACTATGTAGTCTTCTATACGTTCATCCCGGTACGAGTGCATGATAAGATACGTCGCAAGGGCGAGGATTACGAGTTGCAGAGTGTGCAGGCATTCACTTACGAGAATCAAACGTTATATTTCAAGTCAGTTGCCAGGAGGCTTTTGGCGACTTGAGCGAATTGGAGGATCCTGTAGTTACGCTTCTGCGGTTGATTACTACGAGGATCCGTGTGGTCAAAGATAATGGTTCTTTGGCTAATCTTTTGGCGACTAAGGAAGCCTACGATAGAGAACTTCTGAAGGAGTATGACGCTCAAATCACGATGGGGTTCGACAGCAGCCAAGATCAGAAGCTTGAGCTTACTGGGCGTCTTAGACGTCGCTTCATGGTTTTCAGATGCAACATCTACACGGTTGATAAGGCGGTTTCTGGAGCTGATGCGGGCAAGGTTATGAGAGACAAGGTGACTGCACAGATTAACGCCATTATCCGTGAAAACCGCAACTTGCCCTATCAGACGGTTTACAATTTCTATGCGCTTGGATATCCGAGTGGGGATCCACACAAGGCTTATGCTGCTGGTGCAGGGTCTGACTTGGCGCCTTCGAACGCTTCTTGGAGTGAGCTTTCGACTGAAGAGTATCAAGATATCTGGTCTAGCGATGACGTTTACTTTTCAAAGAGCCACAGCATCAACAATGAATATGCCCTCATGCTTTTTAGGTTCAAGATAGGAGCTCGAGAGCAATGCGTCAAGAAGATAGTTCTCAGTTTCGAGGGTTATGGCACGGCTCCCGGTGGGAATGGAGTTACAATCAAGATTTGGAATCATGTCGCTTCTGCATGGCAAGAAGCCCAGTCTGGCACTGGCGGCGGAGACGAAACTCTTACTATCACGATTTCAGTCAACTGGCCTAACTTCATTGACTCGAGCGGCTATGTTTGGCTTCTGGCAAAGACCACGAATCCGAGCAACGGTTCTACGCCTGCGGTCCTCTATTGCGATTTTGTTGAGTGTACGATTCAGGTTTATGGTCTCACTTTCTGTGACGTTATCAATTACAGGAACATCGATGTCACAGATGTTAAGCCGTATCTCTTCAGAGCGGAGTTTCTGCTGAAGGGGTGGCTGTTTGAAACGTTATCAGGGTCATTTTAGGAGGAATGAATAAAAAATGGTTGACACATATGGAGTGGACGAAGAGCGGCTCTACTATGTTGCCGAAACAGTCTTTGGCACTACGCCCACAAACCCGAGCATGCTGGGCCCGTCCTGTGACGTCATCGACCCGGGATTTGATCCCAGTAACCTCAAATTGCGTGGCGCCGGCAGCTACGACTTACAAGTAATCAAGAAGGGTCTTCGCAAGCCAAGCTTGAAAATCGGCTACATGTTGCCCTCTCAAGCGCCGATAGATCTTCTTCAGTATGCCAAAATGGATTTGGACAAGAGCCTTAGCTGTCAAGTGATTTGTTATAAAGGCATTTTTGCCTCTGCAACGGACATCATTTCGCTGTTATTCAAAGGCATGAGGGTCAGCAAAGTCTCTGTTGAATGCAGCATAGAGGACGTCGTCAAAGCAGTTATGGAGCTTGAGGGTCAGGATCTCGAAACGGGAACAGCGAAGATTACGGGTGCGACATATGGGGATCATGCTGGCGCAGTTGCCTTCCATGAAAGCTATGTCAAAAAGGATGCTGCTACACTAGATCGAGTTACCGATTGGAAATTTGACATCATCAATAATCCGAGAAGAGTACCTGTCATTCGCACGTCAAGCGGGTATCTTGCGAAGTACATTCCATTCGGTCACAGAGAGCTGAGCGGAGAAGTGACGTTTGAGTTTGAGAGTAAGGCTGAAATGGATGAGGCTTTGGCTGACACGGAGTTTGCTTTGGAGTTTGGTCTCAGCGGAATGAATAAGGCTGCATTCACCGGATGCAAATGGGACAGCATAACACATACGAAGTGGCTGGAAGATTTGATTTGTGCTAAGGCTCGGTTTGTGGCTAAGGGTCCTCTTGCGATAAGCGCCGGTTAGGGAGGAATAGAAGTGGCTGTTGAAGTGAGTGTTCTTGAAAATTTCGGTCGAGAGGCAGAGTTGAAAAAGAAGTGGATGCGGATGTGGGAAAGACTTGGGCAACGTGTTCTGAAGCTGCCTAAGTGGATGCAAGACATCGTGCTTGAAGACATTAACACGGCCATCAGAAACCGATTGGCTGTTATGGAGATGATTCAAAATGCGAACAGAAAGCATTGAGCTTGATGAAAGATTCGGCAAAGAATACGCTGGACGCTACGTGCTCCAAGAGATTACTTGGGCGAAGCGGAACCGCATCATTCAAAAATATACGAAGTACAGTAAGGTCAGTGGTGAAGTTGAAAGCAGCGACTTCATTGCGATCCAAGCAGAGACCATCTGGGCCAGCCTCAAGGAGCAGCCAGAGGGCAAGCCTATTTCACTTGAAAAGCTTCTCGGTGAAGACGTTGGGATTCCCATAGAGCTTGGTGAATTATTCTCAAAGGTTACCAACAAACTGAACGGCATGAGTCATGAGGATTTGCGTTTTTTACTCTCGCAGTTAGACGAGGAAAGCCGCATCCGGCTCTTTCAGAGTTTCGGCTTTGTCAAGCCTTCGGGTGGCTTCCAACACAGCTTGCAAGACAGCCAGCGAAAACCATCCAGCAATTCACCGTCATCCTCAACGTCTTAGACAAAATGGTGGAGGAAGAGAAGGAAAAAGCGGAAAGAGAGGCGAAAAGACGTGGCCGTTGAAATAACCTGTGATGTGGAAGGTGTTGAAGAGTTTAAGTCTGCAATGCAAAGTTTCGATAGTGCTATGCAGCGTCAGGTTTACCGTTATCTACGCAGTTGGGCAAGTGATGTGGAAGCTGCAGCCATGCAGAATGCTCCAGTGAGAACAGGACATTTGAGAAGTTCAATTTATGCCAAGATTGAGGATTGGGTTGCTGAGATAGGCGCTGAAGCTACTTATGCATTGTTTGTAGAGCTGGGCACAAGATGGATGCGAGCTCAGCCTTACCTTTACCCAGCAATTCAAGAGCATTTGCCAAGGCTTGAAGAGATTATTTGCGAGGCTTTAGATGCGGCTAAAGCGGAGGCTGGATTATGAGTTTTAGGGAAATAGCCGTAACTATTCGAGCAGTGAATAGGGCTAGTGCAGAGTTTTCTAGGATACAGACTGATGCTGAGGCCCTTTCTGTTAGGGTGAAAAGTCTTGGCGCCACTCTTGCGGGCTTAGGTGCAACTGGAACAGTCATTGGACACGTCGCTCATCAATTCGGTTTGTTGAATGATGAGCAGGCTAGGGTTTTCAACAGTGCCATGATGGTTGTCACGGTTATGGGCATGTTTATGCGAACTAGCATGGGTGTTGCCGTTGCCCAGAAGGTATATGCTGGTGCATGCTGGATTGCGACTTTTGCCCAAAATTCGCTCAATATTTCTTACGCGACTTTTTTGGCCCTAACTGGGGTAGGCCTCGCTGTGATCGCTGCGACGGCGGTTGCCATGTGGAGTTTTGCAAGTAGCATGAACGCGGCCACATCCAGTGTTCAAGGTTTCAATGAGGCTGCTTCTGAAACGCCTTCTCGTGGTCGTAGTATCCAACGTGCTGGAGAGGCTGATCTTTACCGTCGAGGAGTTGAAAGTGCTCCATGAGTGTTGACATTCCAAAGCTTGCGGTGGTTCTGGGTTCTGTTGCGCCTCCTCAAGGCGACGTTATTGAAGCGAGAGTGCACCTCGGGGCTACGAAAGAAGTCAGCAGCTGGGAATTGCTTCTGCAGAATTGGGATAAAAAGTATAGCCCAAGCGGGACGTATCCAATTATTGTCGGGCAAGATGGCTATATTTGCATTGGACGTGGAGCTAATTGTCCTCAAATTATTACTACGAGGACTGAGAGCGTCAAGTATGAGTCAGGTCCTACTGAGAATTATGTTCGTGTTGCTGGGCGGTGTTGGGGCGAGAAGCTTTTCCGCAGAGTCGTAACTAAAACATATTCTAGTCAAAAAGGTGAAGCTATAGTTAAAGACTTGTTAGATTACTTTTCTGGTTTAAGTCATGTTAGAAATGCCATTGAACTTGTCGAAGATACGGATACCACTTTCTCGAAACTTGAGTATGAGAATACGCCTGTTTGGGATATTTTAAGGGCTATTGCTGCAGCAAGTGACCTGGCAGGAGTAGTTGGTTATGATTTTCGCATTGCACCCGATGCTAAGGTCGAATTTTTTTCACGTCTAAGTAAAACGTCATCTGTAAATCTTACTGATAAAATTGAGGTTAGCGAATATCGTAAGGACATTTTTGGCGTTAGAAATAAAGTTAAAGTTTATGGTTCTCAAGGGAAAATTTTTCCAGCAAACCTGGATTCTTGGAGTGAATCAGTGGATGGTTGGACAACGGTTTCAGGAACTCTTTCATTAGAATCTACGAGACAACGGAAGGGAAGTAGCAACCTTCGTGTTGATGTGGCTGCAAGCGTAGAAGGAAATATTTACCGAACATTCGACGCACTGGTTAAGCCTCAAACTTTTGTTGTGTGGGCTTGGATGCCTGGGAATTTGGGAGGAGGCTATGGCTATGTTAGATTGTGGGCTCCTGACAGCTCAAACTATTTCCAAGCAAACATAAAATCGATTCTTGAAAGTAACTGCATTCTGCAATGGGGGCTTATATCACTTGCTTTAGGTCCTAATCAAATGTATGACGCTGACAGTAATCCTAATGGAATCTGGACGAAAACGGGTAATCCGCAATGGAGCCAAATAAGTAGTCTACAACTTATAATATGTACTATTGGCGCTGCATCATACTATATGTATGATGGTAACTTCGGGTTTCTAAACTGTTCTTATTCTGGAACATTTGAAGATTCTGGAAGCCAGTCCGCTTACGGCTTGCGTGAACTTACAGAGACGGATGAGGAACTTTCCAGTGATAATGAGTGTCTGTTGAGAGCTAAGGCTATTCTCGCTCAGCTGAAGGACCCGGCGGAGTATCTGACAGTACGTAGCACCGTGATTGATTATGGCACTACTCCTCTTTTAGCTGGCGACAAGATTCATGTAACATTACCCAACGAGAATGTCGATGCCGATTTCCGCATTTTAAGCGTTGAATATTACGTTGACGCTAAGACTCAGACTCTTGAGATCACCATGGAATTGGGTCGTGAGGTTCCGCTTCTGGCTGATTATTTGTATGCTCTTCGGAGCAAGTCAGATCACATGAGTAGACATAAAATTGCGAGGTTGATGTAATGAATAAGCAGGTTTTGAAGCAGATTAAAAGCCTTAAGCCAGGCAGCCTTATTCGTGTGGATTGGCATGATGCCAGTATAGGCAAAAGTTTGAGTGGAGGGCGTAGTGGAATAGATGTTCCTGTGTTTAGCATTGGCATTTTTATAGGATTGTTGGGTGAGAATGATAAGCACATTATTTTAGGCCAAAATCACTTCAGATATGCGGATGGCATTTTCGATATTGACTATACTGCTATACCGTTGGTTTGGGGCGTCAACGTCAAAGTCATTCAAGTGGAATACATAAGCAGAGAAGAGGCTCAGCAATTGTTAAACAGTTTTTTGCTGGGCGGTAGGCGGACTTTGCCGAAGCGTCTGAAGCGTCAAGAACGTTTGAGGAATCATCATGACAGACTGGATTAAAAAGGCTCTAACTAAAACCGTTCAGCGTAAAGGCTCCAGGGGAAAGACAGAAGTTATTGTTGTGCAGCCAAATGAGAAGCTTGTTTTAGGCGTCAAATTCGCCATCGGAATGACTGTTTGTCTATCAGCTCTCGAAATAGCCCACATGGCTTTCTTAGGTTCTTGGAGCTCTGAAGTCTTTGCAGCGATCACAGGCCTCAGCGGGACGGTTATGGGCATTTTTGTTGGACAGAAGGCGTAGCGCATGACAAAAAAAAATATTTTTTTTCAACATCTGATCTACCGTTCTTTTTGTCGGATCGCCAAGAAACTTAAGAGTAAGGATTTTGTTGATGCGGAGTCTTTCAAGGCACGGGATAAGATTATGCGAATTTTTGCTGCTGAATGTTACGAGATTGCTGAAACATACGCTAAAGCAAAGCAACCTAAACCGAAGCTTAGTCTTCAATACATGAAGTTAGCTGCTAAGCTTCTGGGCTTGTCTCTACGTCCGAAAAAACTCTCCGATCTCGATGAGATTAAGAAGGCTTTAGCTAAGTTGAAAGCTGAGGCGCCGCCCGAATGACTGTTTCTTGGAAAGGATTGCCTGATAGCCCACAATCTCTTTGGCGTGAAATTGAAAAGTTAAAGGGGCAACGTGAGAAGCCAAAACCTCTACCTATTCCAGAGGATTTTTCTGAGTTTTGTCTGAAGTGGCTAGGGCTTAAGCTTACTGACTATCAGTGTGAAGGCGCAGAGTTAATAGACGAGAATGATTCAACGGCATTTCGTTGGAGCCGTCAAGTTGGCAAGACTCACATGGTTTCTGCATGGCTGCTACAGTACGCCCTCCTGCATCCTGGAGCTCAGATTGCCATTGTGGGACCTAGTTGGCGTCAAACGAAAATTTCGATTCGCAAGATTAATAGTTTCTTGGCTAAACTGCCTAAGAGTTTTTACCGCAAACCTCAAGCTACTATGGTTTCTCTGAGGAATGGTAGCCTTATTCAGGCTTTTCCCTGCAACCCGGACACTATTAGGGGATTTACGCTTGACGTTGTCTATGCTGACGAGTACAATTACATTCCAATGGACCAAGAACTCTACGATGCTATCGTGTTTACTCTCGCTACTAAAGCCCACGGAAAATTCATTTGCAGCAGCACGCCCGGCTCGACGGATAGCATGTTTTGGAAATTTTTCAATCGCCCACAATACAAGCATTTTGCCAAGAGTCATGTGACATGGCTGCAGGCTCTTGAACCTAATGGTCCGTTAACGCATAGAAAAGCTGAACAATTAAAAGAGGAGTATTCGGATGATCCTTGGCGTTGGAAACGTGAAATGGAAGCTGAGTGGGCTGAGGACGAAGCCGTTTGGCTGCCCTTAAGCTTGATCACAAATTGTCAGAAAGCGGATCTGGAGCTCTGGGATTCTGAGAGCATTCATAATGGTAGATTCTTTGGCGGCTTAGACTTTGGCAAGGAAAAAGACTATTCGGCTTTCGCGGTCGCGGAAGAGGTTGATGGCAAGTTTGTACTTCGCCATGTGAAAGTGTGGCCCTTGGAAACGAAATATGCTAGTGTCATCGGCTACGTTAAGACGGTAGCAGACCGTTGGCAGCAGTTTGAGAAGATCCGTTGCGACATAACTGGCGTTGGTAACTACATTGTTGAAGACATGATTAACGGCGGGATTGAGAATGTGGAGGGCGTAACCTTCTCGCATCCCCGGAAGCAGGAAATGGCTAGCCTTTTAAAACAGCGCATGCTTAATGGCTCCTACGCCTATCCATATGTGGATATCCAAATTTCGCCTTCAAAAAAACTGAATTATTCTGTGGAGTTGAACGTGGAAAAATTTGAGTTGAAAAAAGATGGCACTTACCGCTTTTATCATCCTGAAAATCAGCATGACGATGTATGGTGGGCTACTGCCCTAGCGCTTTATGCTACTGTTGAAATGGCGCCTGAACCGTTTTTAAGTGTCATACCTCGTAGGGCTAACAAGTTGCAGCGGCTGAGGAATAAGCTTTTGAAACGTAAATTTGAAGGTGTCGGAAGGTGAGAAGGCGAGAGTTTTTCCGCATCCGTAGATACGCTCGCAGATATGACCGTGAAACAGCCAAATTCATAATTGACCTAGCTTACGAAACTGCAGCTCCAGAGCCAACGGAGCGAGTGGTTTCAGTTGCTGAAGGCTTCGGTCTTGGCTTAGATCAATGGGAGAAGTTCGTGGTTTATGATAATGTTGAGTTGAAAATAGGGCCAACGGACATCACACTCATAACTGGCGATTCAGGCTCAGGCAAAAGTGTTCTACTCAAAGCCTTAGAAAAGGACATCAAACAAGACATGGGCTTAAGCTACATTAACATTAATGATATTTTACCAATCATTGGTAAACCGCTAATAGAGACAGTTGGCGAAACCCTTGAGGAAGGCTTGGAGCTTCTCAGTAAAGTAGGCTTAAACGATGCTTTCCTTTTCTTACGCAGTTATGAGCAGCTTAGTGACGGACAAAAATACCGTTATAAAATCGCAAAAATGATGGAAAGCAAAGCTCAGTTCTGGGTTATGGACGAGTTCGCTGCAACCCTTGACAGAGACACGGCTAAAATCGTAGCTTATAATCTTCAGAAGCTTGCACGTCAACAAGGCAAAGCGGTTTTGGCAGCGACAACTCACACAGACTTGTTTGAGGATCTAAACCCGAGCGTCCACATCCACAAACGCTTCGGAAAAGAAATAACCGTTAACTATTATCCGAATAAGCCTGCAAAGGAATGCAACCTCGTTAAGGAAATGCACGTAAAGAAAGGCTCAACGGAGGATTGGCGTAAGCTTGCGGGCTTCCATTACAGAAGCCACAAAATAGCTGGTCCACGAAAAATCTTCTGCCTCAAACGTGGAGACGAGCTCTGCGGAGTAATCGTCTACTGCTATCCGCCACCCACATGTTTCGGGCGAAGGCTTGTCATGCCAAAAATGACCATGAAAGAATTGAATGAAAAATTAAGCATCATCAGCCGAGTTGTTGTTCATCCAAAATACCGCACCATAGGCTTGGGCGTTAAGCTTGTGCGGGAAACATTGGCTAAGGCTGGAACGCCTTACGTGGAAATGCCCGCTGTCATGGCGAAATATAACCCGTTCGCAGAAAAAGCTGGAATGAAGAAGATAACTGAGCAGCCACCGCCAAAAGAAGCCTTAAAGATTGCGGAAACCCTCCAGCATCTCGGCTTTAACATTCAGCTTCTCGGGAGCGAGAAATACGTTTTGAATAAGCTCCAAACCCTAAACGATGAAGGTTTGGAAAAGTTGAGGGAAGCATTCATTAAACATTGTCACGCACGTTTTATGAAGTACTTTTTCTGTCATATTCCCTTCGGAAGGAAGGAAGTTTACGCCAAAGAAGTAATGAAAGCCAGCCTTGAAAGGCTTGCACGTCTAATTAAAGTCTGCGGCTTTCTTCTGCAAACGAAAGTTTATCTTTTCTGGAAAAACTTGAATGTATAAGCGGTTACAGCTTCTGAAGATTGTCAGGTTTGCTGCGGCTTCTAACTGTGGCTTTGAGCCTTGTGGGGTGGGAGAGGGACAAACTGGGAAGCTTACTCTCGGCGGAGCGAAACGGAAATGACCCCGCCCAGTTTCCGTCCGCCTTTTCGGCGCCACCTTTCCACGTTCTAGTGGTCTTTCTCTTTGCTGGTTTGTTCTTGTTTTTGTTTTTCTTCAGCTCTTTAACGATGTTTCTTATTTCCATGATGATTATTACGCTGGCTGGTAATAGAATGAGCAGTATGAAGCCTATTGGCGTTCTCACGAAATAGCCTATGTATCCGATGAATGGTATAGTGAATATGGCTTTGCCTATGACGTTTTCTTTTTTAACTATCCACTGGTCTGGGGCGTTGTTTGCGTCGCCTTGTGTTATAAAGCCTTGGTCTGTTATGTTAAATATTCTATGGGTTACGCTCGTAATTGCTGATTCTGAAAGCTTGAAGCAGATTATGTCGCCTATCTTTAGGGTTTCCGGATCAGCAGGTTTAATCACAACTATGCTTCCGACGGGAATGGCGGGTTCCATGCTGCCTGTGTAAACGGGCTCGTAAAGGGTGTCTCCTCCGAGTGAAACTGGCCTGTAGAAAACCATGAAGACTGTGATGATTATGGCTATGCTAATGATGACGGTGATTTTGATGATTTTTCTAATTTTCAATTGTTTCCCCATCATGTGCGGTGGAGCAAACGGTTACGGCTATATCCGCCCTCATGCTTAGCCCTTGATACTCGTTTCCAGCTGTTTCAGGCATCCAAACCGTGATTTGCAGCGTGACGTTTTTTCCTTGTGGAATTGCACTTTTTCCCTCTACTTGCACTCCTCGGCTTAAACTACTGAGGGTTCTGTTAACTCTTCGGCGCTTGGGTGAGGTCTGTTAACTGTCGGCGCTTTTAACACATATAGTAATCGTTGATAGGTGATTTTTTATAACAGGTCAGTCGATATGACAATAGCTGGGGAAAGAGAACCGTTGCCTGACAAAGCTTTTGAAACCAAACTCAACATATATCTCAGCAGAATCTTCAATGAAGAACTTGGGATTCAAAGCATTTCTGAAACGAGAAGAGGAAAAGGAAGACCAGACATTCTCATCTATATCGGCGGAATCAAAATAGTTATAGAGGGTTCTTATTCCAAAAAAGACGCTGAAGACGACATAAAGGCAAAAGTTGAAAAAGGCTTTGCAGATGTCGGCATTGCTCTTTATTATAAAGAAGCGATTCCCGATTCAGTTGAGAGTGAAGTTTTAGAAAAACTCAGAAAAGCAAAGTTCGATGTCAGACTTTTCACGCCTAAAGACTTGTCAGATACACTCTTGTATTATATTAAAGGGCAGAAATTAAAAAGCGTAGCTGAATCTGACTGGTTTGAAGCCAACATCATAGACCTTACGACTGTGGTAAAGGACAACATCTATGAGGTTTTAGTAAAAGAGGAGTTCATAGCGAAAACACTCCAAGAAATCGAATTAGCATCAAATGATTTTGTGAGCAGGCTACGAAGTGTTGACAAAGCAAAGAAAATAGCTGAAAATCTGTACGATGTATTCTATCACCTTTACGGGTTGCACGTTGGCGATTACAAGCAGATCTCAGAATTGATTTACGCCAACTCTTATCTTGCCTTGTTGCTTTCTGTAGCGTTCTATCAGTCAGTGCAGCCCAGCCTTGGAATTGACAGTTTGAACACTTTGACAACACGATTAGGCAAGAAAGAGGGGTTAAGAGAGGCTTTCAAAATCATACATGGAATTGATTACAAACCAATCTATGACGTAGCTCTCCAAGTTGTAGAATATCTCCCAGACAACTTGTTTGAAGATGTCATAAGTCGCGGCGCAAAATTAGGGTCAAACCAAGCCTTGTTAAAAAGAGATTTTTCAGGAAGGATATATCATAAAGTTGTCGGCGACTGGAGCGTAAGGAAGGGATTCGCAACCTTCTTCACGACTATACCTGCCTCCTATCTAATCTCTTATTTAGCAATCTTTTCCAAGTATAAACCTCTTAGCAACGCTGAAACGATGAGGGTATGTGACTTCGCTTGCGGAAGCGGAACTTTGCTCACAGCAGCATATTCTGCCTTGGAAGACCTGTACAAACTCGAAAAATTCGAGGAAGGCGAGATCGACTTAGACGATTTTCATAAGAAACTGCTTGAACAGAATTTTTGGGGCTTTGATGCATTAAGATATGCCTTGCAAATCGCGTCTTTGAATTTGGTATTTCATAATCCAACTGTTGCCTTGAAGAACATGAATTTCTATTCAATACCTTTAGGAGTCGATGATAAGAAAAATGTTGCATTAGGTTCCTTAAGGTTCTTGAAGTCAGGGACACTTGTTGATTACTTCTCTATTGATGAAAAAGCAAAGAAGACGGCATCAATAGACACAGAAGGAGAAGGTTCCACCCTTCCATTATTCCACTTGATAATAATGAATCCGCCATTTACAAGGGCAACAGGTAGAAGTGGTAAAGCACATGGAGGCCTATTTGGTTTTATTGTCGATGAAGATATAAGACAAACTGTATTATCGGAATATGAAAAAGCGCGGAACCTCGTCAAAACTGACCTGTCAAAAATCGGTAGCGAATGCTTAGAATCGTTCAAGGATGGAACTTTCGGGGGAATTGGCGCTGCTGGAGAAGGATTACTATTTCTCTATCTTGCATTTCAGCATTTGACTGCTGACGGAAAAATATCGTTTGTTTTGCCAAAATCCGTGTTAAGCGGTGCAAGCTGGTTTCTAATAAGAGCGTTGCTGCTGGAAAAACTTCATCTTGAATATGTGATTATCAGTTATGACAAGGAAAGTGGATACAATTTTTCAGAATCGACTAGCCTAAGTGAAGCATTGATAATAGCAGGAAAGACAGAAGCTACCAATCAATCAACGAAATTTGTAATGCTATCGAAGAAACCTCAGACTTCATTTGCATCAAAGGCTTTAGCCAAAGCCATAATAAACGATGGTACTTATGCAGAAGCAGGTGGCGCAAGCGCTTACATTCACGAAGTTTCAGGGAATGAATTGAGAGCAAACATTGATAATTGGGGCAGATTTGTAGCATATCCAAACTTGAAGCTTCTGAGATTTGTAAGAGAATTAAGCGATGGCAAGCTGTTTGAGAGAAATATACCAATGGTAAAATTGGGTAGGATGGCAAGCGTAGGAATAGACAGGCACCAATTTAACGAGAATTTCAAAATAACCGCTAGAAAAGCTGTCGGAAGCTACCCGGTCGTTCACGGTGGCGACGAGGAACAAAGAATCCACTTGCAAGGCAGATGCAATTCCTTCGCAATGCCTGTTAATGAAAAAGCAGACAAAATGTTTGAAGAAAAATCAAGTTACTTGTTAGTGCCTGATAGAATAAGGCTCAATACTACACACGCAATTTCAATGTTTGTACCATTGAAAACATTATCCAATATTTTCTACGCTGTCAAACTCACCAAACGTGAGAGCATTAAAAAATACAAGGCGCTGTGTGTGTGGCTTAACTCGACCTTCGGTTTGCTCCTAATATTAGCCAACAGAGAAGAAACGGAAGGTGCTTGGATTAGTCTTAAGATGTCTCACTGGAGACTCCAAAGCATATTAAACATAAACAAACTAGGCAAAGATGCCATAGATAAACTATCCGTGATTTTTGACAAGTACAGCAGCAAAGAAATGCCACGATTGCCACAGCAATACAACCCCGAAATGGTAGACCCAGGAAGATTAGCCTTTGACAAAGAAATCTTAGAAGTGTTGAACATTAAAGTAAAGGAAGAAAATCTAAAGGAAATTTACAAGATGATGTACGAAAGTTTCAGTGAATGGTTCGATGTGGGCAAAACTCAAACAAATCTGGGAAAATACGACAAGCTGTTAAAGGAATAAGCTCAAGCGCGCACACCACACAAAAGGCTTATGTGGGTACTATTTCAACAGAAAAGAGAAGGCGTAACTTGGTATGGCGAAGTGTCCAAAATACAAATCTGAAGTGAACAAGGCTGGAAAACAATGGACGTGTAGTTATTTTGATGTTATGTCATACAATTGTCAAAAATGCGGAACAAAGTTCAGAAAATATACAAGCCACGGAGAACTCCGTTTCGTATTAATGTTTAAGGATGGCAGATACCGAAAACCTTAGACCAACCATCCATAAATCGAGATTTGCCGATCATATAGCGCATGCGCGCGCTTTACTTTAAGTCATCTCTCTCCACTAGGCGAGAGTGTCGTTCCAGCAGCTGACTTTTATAAAGTTAAAGACAAAGCACAGTTTTTGCACGGAGGCTGTCCAGAATTGGTTAGAATTCAGCGTAGAGTTTCTAGGAAGCGGTACCTACACAGCAAGCGCACTTACGAGTATGAACGTGTCTCTCTGAACATTCCCAGAAAATATCACGAGTTGATTAAGCCGTTCCTCAATCAAGATTTTGACGTGAACGTAGCTACAGAGAAAGACATTATCATCATCACTCTCACACCGCAGAAAGCAGTTCCCGCCTTAGAAGCTCGTCCCGAAACCTGACTCTTTCTAACTTCTTAGTGCACGCCAAGCTTCTGGACAGTGACTTTCAATCCTAGACCCTTTTCTCTTGTTTTCATGTACCTTGTTTCAAGCTTGACTATCTTCACATCCTTTCTTCTTTCCACATATCTCATTACGTCATACCTGACGTCTCCGAGGGCCGTGAGCGTCACTCTTTCGTCTGTTTGCAGGCGTTTCTCAAGCTGCTCCCTCCATTTTCCATCACGACCGCAAAATATTATGCCCTTGGGTCTTCCAGAGTCGCTCATAAGCGTCTCACACGCCACCTTGCTTGGTTAGTATTGACTTGACAGAAACCTGTACTTGGCTTTTTCCATTAAACAATGCGAATTGCACTTAGCGCGCGCTAGTTTTCTGTTTTAGATAGGCGTTGACATTAACGCTCTGTTTATGAGCGTCACCCATCTCTCAACATTTTTGCTCATTTCTAGTTCTGGATTGAAAAGCATCCCACCGAAAGAACCACCCTCAAGTTTTGGAGTGATTTCTACTTCTGAACCGTCTTTGAATCTTATGGCTAGTTTGCTACCAACAGCAAAAACTCCATGTGTTTTGTTATATGCTTCTAAGATGTCCGCCAATTTTCTGCTTTCATCTCCTATGATTAATCGTTTCGTAGTAAGAACTAATGGTTTTGAAGGGGAAAACGGACTCGTTTTATAAGTAGAACGCAACAACTCTTTTTCCTGATTCGTGTTCCAATGTGACTCTATAATCGGCTTCGGCTTCTTATCAGAAATCTGTTTTGCCTCTCCGCATTTTGTGCAAACTCTGGCTGATGCTCTATTGATTCTCATACATCTTGGACATTGCCAATTTTCCTCTGCCATTTTCAGTCACCTCTAGCGCGCGCGAAGATCACGAGATCTTTCTAAGTATCCGCCTTACGTAGTCTTCCTTAAGGCTGGGATCCAAGCGTATGATATCTTTTACTATGCTGTTCTCCTCTTGCCTTAGCCATTCAAAAATCATTCTTCTGGCATGTTCAAACTCTCCTTCTTCATCTAGTTTGCCAGAAACCACCTTTTCTCTCGAAAGTAGCAGTAGCTTGTCAAGCTTTTCTTTAAAGTCTTTTATTGACAGTTTGAAAAGTGTCTTTTGCTCAATTCCTTTAATCTTCCAGAAAGCATTATAGATTC
>Ga0315280_10006070_pt1 | contig 16836 bp, 17 predicted proteins | sample YL17G06_40_MG_FD_203697 | JGI IMG/M metagenome (GOLD analysis project Ga0315280, IMG submission 203697) | Sediment microbial communities from Yellowstone Lake, YNP, Wyoming, USA - YL17G06_40 | ecosystem: Environmental > Aquatic > Freshwater > Lake > Sediment | place: USA: Wyoming | collected...
GCAAAGACATCATACAAGCCAACCGCATCTATCCAACATTCGAGAGCATGAAGAAGGAGATCTCGAAGACGCTCAGGACAAAGAGATTCAGGCTTAACATAGTCGAATACTTATGTTAGTCACTATACATCTGAATCAGTTTCGAAGGATCGCTGGAATCCAGTAGATCATTCAGCTCATCGCGAAGCCCTTGGCAAATTCGAAAATGATTAATGACGCTCAACTTGTCGCTGGAAATCGTCGCGTTGCGTTGACTACACATCCTTATACCGCCCGAGATCGAGCAGCTACTCGTGTAGAGCGAACACTCGAAGAGGATGAATGCTGGACATGGAGACAAATACGGACAAGCCTGAGCAAACCGGTCTGCGGCTGGCCTATCGCTACGGCTGTGTGCAATCCCAAGGTATTGAACGCCGCGAAGTCAAGAAAGAGCCTCTTCCTCGGACTCGAAAGATGAGAGATCTCTACTTTGAAACAAAATCCTCGGTGAGCGTTGAATTCCCCTACTGGTACACGAGAAGATGGAACCAGCTGGAAGGAGAGATCCCGATAATTCGGAGGGCTGAAGCCCTAAAGTACGCTTATTCTCATTTGACTCCCACGATTTTCCCAGGCGAATTGCTCGTCATGGGACGAACACTGTATCTCAGAGGATCCTATCCCATGCTTTGGGTCTCACAGACTTTCATTGTGGAGACCGAGAAGCGTTACCAAGAAGCCAAGCGGCGTGGACTCGCTGGCGAAGATGTTGTGAAGGTTCCAAAGGGCGGAGGCAACATTACTGTAAACGTAGGCAACGTCGTCTCGATCGCAGGTAAGTTCGGCCTCAGGAAGGAAGAGTACCCGATTCTGAAGAACATCACCACAATGTGGGATCGAAGATCTGTCGAAGACCTCTCGCTGAAGTACGAGAAGATGGTCGCCGGATATGACACAAAGGAGGCCATCATGCGCAGCCTCGTATGCATGTACGACTCCGGCTACACTCTGCCTCAAGGAAGAGAAGTCATCAGCTACTATTACCCGCTGCAGTACGGAATTGATGGAATGATTGATCTGTGCCGAAAGAAGATCGAAGATGTCGCAGGTGATCCTGGCAACGATGGCGTCAACGGAATGGACAGGCTGTACTTCTACAAAGCTACGATCACAGTTCTGGAAGGGATCAACAGATGGGTCCTCAACTACGCAGCTGAGGCGAGGAGGCTCGCGAGTACCGAGACCGACATGAAACAGAAGGCTGAGTACGAGGATATTGCGAACACGCTCCAATGGATCTCCTCCAAGCAGCCTAGAACGTTCCGGGAAGCCCTCCAAGTATGCTGGACGTTCCATATGGCTGTTCTAGCTGAGGACAACTTCTCCGGCCTCGCACCGGGAAGACTTGGACAGATCCTGTACCCTTGGTGGAAACAGGATATCGAGGATGGTGTACTCGATCGCGAGAAGACGCTTGAACTGCTCGAATGTATGAGAATGAAATTCACCGAGTTCGATCTGTTCGGACCCAAGACCGTGATAGAAGGAATCCAGTCAGGTAGCACCTTCAACAACGTCAGTCTTGGCGGACTGACCAAAAACGGCGAGAGCGCTACAAACGAATTGGAGACGCTCATGATCGAAGCGGGCATGACATGCGAGTCACCGCAGCCCACCATGACTCTCCTATACGATGAGAAGCTTCCCGAAGAATTCTTGCTCAAGGCCGTAGAGTGCAATAAAACAGGCACCGGATATCCGGCTTGGGTCAACAACAAAGTCGCAATGGAGTTCCTCCTCAAGAACTTTGGTCCAGAAGGCATGAACGTCGATGATGCCAGAGCTGTCGCCATAGGCGGATGTCTCCAAACCGCCGCTTGCACGTGGGCAGAGCTGACCCTGAATGGCAAGAAGCACGTGATCCCTCGAGGCGGAGCCGCTGCTGCCACAGATGTTGGCGTGCACTTCCTCAACCTCCCGAAGATTCTCGAACTTGTGCTCTTCGACGGAGTCGATCAGAGAACAGGCGACAGAGTACTCCCGTCTCATGGATCGAAGTTAGAAACCTTTGACGACTTGTGGGCGGCGTACAAGGAGTACTTCAAACAAATCGTTGACATTCTGATCCGCTGCAACAACATCCAGCATGACGTGTGGAGAAAGCTGACTCCTTCTGTCGTGAATTCCATGCTCAAACCCGATTGTCTTGAGAAAGGGATGCACATTGGCATGATGGGTTCAAGGTACAACAGAAACTTCAGCGTTAACATCTGCGGCGGCATCAACATGGTCAACTCGCTTGCTTCCCTGAAATTCAATGTCTACGACAACAAGAAGATCAGCCTAGAGGAGTTGAGAGAAGCACTTCGACACAACTTCGGTTACAGGAGAGCCGAGGAAGTCGGGTCATACTCGCTTCTGGATCAAGCTAAGATTTCGCACAACTGGGACAAGATCCATCACCTGTGCGTGAATGCGCCGAAGTACGGCAACGACGAACCCTACGCCGATGACATTCTGAAGGAGTGGGAGCAATTCTACACTTCTGTTGTTCAAGAGTACAAATCATTGTTCGCTAGGCCGCTGTACGCGCTTCAGCTCTCAGTTTCAACTCACGGTCCAATGGGAGCCGTCAACATAGCAACTCCGGATGGACGCCTTCACGGAACAACTCTGGCCGATGCGTCTCTATCCGCCTATCCCGGCACAGACCTCAACGGCCCCTACGCGTTGTTCAATTCCGCCACGTGCTGGGATCACTCAAGTTCTCAATGCACGCAGATGAATCTGAAGATCCATCCTTCAGCCATCAAAGGAAGAGAAGGTAGCAAGAAGCTTCTCGAATTGATACGGGCATACATGCGCAAGGGAGGATTCCACATACAGTTCAACATAGTTGATTCTGAGATGCTACGGGATGCTCAAGCTCATCCCGAGAAGTACCGAGATCTCCTCGTGAGGGTCGCAGGGTTCACTCACTATTGGGTGGAACTTCCTAAGCCGATACAGGACGAGATAATCGCAAGAACGGAATACGAGGAGTTGGCTTAGGTGTTGTCGCAAGCGGTTGTGCAGCGATGCGCTGACTGTGACCATTTCGTGCCGGTCGACGTATTCAAAGGCCTTTGCCATGTCAACAAGCACACAGTAAAGATCGACGACCCGGCGTGCAAGGAATGCGCACCTGTGAAGAAATGTAAGTTCTGCAAGCATTACTCACCGAAAGAAGAGTATCTAGGTCTCTGCAAGGGGAATGAGCTGACCTATCCGGATCTTGTGACTAGGACCTGCGAGATGTTCGAGTGGCGCTCAGATCTCCCGGGCGACGAGAAGTAGGTTGCCGCTCGTGGATTCTCAGATGGATGAGAGGCTCGAGTTCGCGAACACGCTCGACCCACTCGTCGGAAGGAAGGGATAGCCCTGCAAGCGTATGGCAGCGCGGCACTCTCTTCGCAGGAAACGCACAATCCAAGGGGATTGATATTTGATGTGCAGGGTTTCTCTGTTCATGACGGTCCAGGCTGCAGAACTCTAATCTTCATGAAGGGATGCCCGCTCACCTGCAAGTGGTGTTGCAACCCGGAGGGCCAAAAACCGAAACCACAAATGATGTACAGCCAGAGACAATGCAGAAAAGAGACGTACAGTTGCATAGGTGCCTGTCCAGTAGGTGCGATTTCGGTCAACAAAACTGGCGACTACCCTGCGTTCGATCGCTCGAAATGCGGGACCTGTGATCACTTCAGCTGCACGAAAGGTTGCTACAACGGAGCACTGAGGGTGGTAGGGCGCTACGTTACGGTTCAGGAACTGATGGATACCGTCCATAGGGATCGAGCCTACTGGGGAAGCGGAGGCGGAGTCACTCTCGGCGGAGGCGAGCCGCTAGCTCAACCCGAATTCACGTTGGCGTTGCTCAAAGAACTCCATGACGCTTACGTTCACACCGCAATGGAGACCTGTGCGAACGTGCCTTGGGCGCGACTGGAGAAAGCACTGCAGTACTTGGATTGGATCTTCGTGGACATCAAGCACATGGATCCCGAGAAGCACAAGCAGGAGACCGGCGTCACCAACGAGTTGATCTTGAAGAACATCGAACGAATAGCGGCACTGGGGGAGTCCCCACGCATAATCCCGAGGATGCCTGTTGTTCCAGGTTACAATGATTCCGATAACAACGTCTTGGCTGTGGCTAAGTTCCTGGGAAAGATCGGAAAGAGCGAGGTGAATCTGCTTCCATTTCATAGGTTGGGAGTCTCCAAGTACGAGCAACTCGGTCTGGACTATGTCTACAAGGACACGCAACCTCTCTCCGTCGAAAGAATGAATCAGATCAGGAAGCTCTTTGAGCAGGAAAGGATCAGCTGCTACGTTGGTAGCGACACTCCTTTCTGAATTCTGGTTACAGTCGTTTCTCGATGGCCAGTCATCGAACTCCAGAAGACGCGGCCCATAGTCTCTCAAACTCGCAATGCAAACCTTGAATCAAGTCTGAACTGTTCGACCACAGTGCTAGGGACTGATCTAGAACTTGAGGCGGGGCCGCCATCTTCAAAATGAGATGTTTCTTGTCAGCGATGAAATACCTGAGCATTGTCAAAGTGTTGGCGCGGTGACGGATTTCCAATTCCTTCGGAATTTCACTGCGCACGCTAGCCGAGTATCCGGCAGTTTCGGTGAGGATCCTTACCTTGACGCCGTCCTTCTTCGCCTTGGTAGCCATTGAATCTATGAGACCGATATTCCTCGCGAGGAGAAACCCCTTCATAGACGTTACTTGGATGATCTCCTCCTTCGATTCCTGTACAAGCCTCTCCTGCTGAACGTACACATGTCTCCCGATGAGGAGCCTCGCGAAGATCTGTTCCGAACGAACGAAGGGCATACCGTAGTCCATCAGTTGTTCGCTGGGTTTCAGACGTGTGCGCGACTTCACGCTCCTTATCCTATCCAGCTGCTCTTCCTGCCTTGCGATAAGGATGTCAAGAGCTTCGCCCACCCCAAGGGCCCTGGCCTTAGTGACGCCCCCGAGCAACAATTCGATGAGGCCAATGTTCTTGAGATGGCTCACAATCCGGTAAGCGTTCGCCCGATGTATCCCGGATCTCTTGGCGAGCTCACCGATCGTGGCTGGGCCTTCTCGGAGTAGAATAGCGTACAACCGAGCTTGATTCTTCGTGAGTCCAAGCCTTCCAAGAAGGTCGGTGCTAGTCGACCCGTCGTAGTCTACGCTCGAGTTCTTGACCCCAGGACACAATTCTGAACTGAAGCAACTTCATTCCTAGACTAAAAAGCATGTCAGCATCGGCCGCTCCATAGTTGAATCTCACATCACATCTCAGTTTTGTGATGGATTGAGATGCTCAGTAGCCATCGTCCATATATGATCTGGAAGTATCTATATACGTGGTCGCATTCACTTGCGAACCCTAGCATGAGACGTGATGCCCTCCAAAGAGACGGTTATCATGAGTTCTAAGATCAGGAGCAAGCCCGCTGTCGTCGTTGTCAACATGTTGAAGGACATAGGTGCCTGACGCCTTCAGCCATCTCGGATCCGAAGCCTTCTCTACGCGCGATCGTCTCAATGATCTCCGGAACCTTCGCATACTCGCCGAAATCTCACCTTGAAGTCTTGGAGTCTGTCTTTGAGTAGACTTCTCTCATGACACTCCATCAGGAAAGCGATCACATTTCCTGTAGTCATTGTGTCCATTCCCATCTTGTCGCACACGTAGTCTGAAACAGCTATCGAGTGTATGTTGCTGATGCCGCAGTTGGATCCCAATGCATATATCGTCTCATACTCAGGGCCCTCGGTCACCACGGCCTCGCGTCCATACCGGATGGAACTGACCTTTCCACATGCGACGCCGCATGTGAAGCACGCAGAGTCTCTGGAGACGAGCTTCTCTCTCATGTGCTCTCCTCCGATCTTCTCTGCGCCGTCGAATATTCCCGTTTGGAAATTACGTGTCGGAAGCATTCCTAACTCGTTGAGAGTGTGTACCAGCGATGGTGTGCCATAGAGCCTGTAGTCGATCATCTCTTGGTCTTTCTTCGCGGCTTCAAGAATGGGCCTGATGTTCTCGTCAAAACGTTCGATATCATACAACTCAAGGGGCTCGCTTCCTCTGACAGCTATTGCTTTTGGCTGAGTAGGTCGTCGAATACTGCACGGTCTTCTGCTCTGAGGAATTGTTTGAACCTCGCTATTTTCACGAGTTCTTCGTCGACGACGATTCGCCATGACGGTATCGTCCTACCCATTGACCTACCAGCAAGGCGGAACGCCCAACCTTGAGCGATAAGACGTGAGAGATGCGAAAGTAGTGAGGGGATCGCGAAACTGATGTGAGGGTGGACTGCTTGAGCCTCAAATCTCAGAGACACACATTGTCAGCAAACGGAAGACGCAGGAACACAGGATGACAAGTTACGCGAAGAAGGTAAGCGGGAGTTGAGATGCCGCTAGCCGATGAAGAGGTTCTGGATGGTATTTGCCTTGACGAATGAGCGTTGGCTCAAGTGGGCGGTGGCACGATACTACCGTTCACTAGCCTACAAGGTCTCGATGAAGCCCGCCAGGGCTGGTAACGCTATGGTCGACGGGGTGCTGTCTCACAGGTTCCCAGGCTGGAAAAAGCTCAAAATGGAGCGATTGGAAAGTAGCCCCACCGTCAATTACAATCAAGTCCCACCGGCCCCACCAAACCTTTGGCGCGCTCCTGGGCAGTCTTCCCAACAGACTCCCCGAGATATCGCACAAGCCGGGTCATCGATCTCACTTCCTAGTCCGTCAAATGAACAACGCGAGTGCTGATTTGTCGTCTCCAGATCGAGAACAAAACTAGATTTGTGAAACTGTTCTATTTCTAAAGGCTCTCGAGGCAAGTCTTGCCGGAAAGAATCGCTCTATCACGTTCTTCCAGTGGAACCACTCCAAACGGGTACGAGTACTCGATGATGAGATAACCATCAAAGCCGATATCCTTCAGAGCCTTGACACATTCACGCCACGGGACTGTTCTTTGGCCTATTGGAGGGCATCGCCATGTTCCGTCTGGCATTTTTCCGTAGGGCCCTCCACGGTAGACCGAATCCTTTGCATGTACTGAAACAGTATGTCCTTTCAGCTTCCGAATAGCGCCCGGGAGATGCCCCTAACAGGCCGCGTCTAGATGCATGTGCGCTTCGATAAGGAGAACAAGACTACTGAACCGTTGACGGGATCCGATCAGCCCATTTCAGCAACCCGGGAACGGTCTTGTACTTCTTTGGCAACGTGAGCTCTTCGTCTATACTCCTGAGCCACCTTATCCTCTCTAGGTCGAGTTCGGCGACGATAACTCCCTCTGTCGAGCTTTCAACTACTACGCCCTCAGGGGATGCTATTAGAGCCATGCCCTCCTCGCTTCCGTATAGGCTGACGTTCCCGGCTACGTAGCAGACGTTCTCGACCGCCCTTGCCAACCAGACGTTCCTCCACGAGGGTTTTAGGTCGTAGAGCATCCCACCCGTTGGGAAGAGCAAGAGCTCCGCTCCCCTCTTGGCCACCGCTCTGGGTATCTCCGGAAAGAGAGCTTCCCAACAGATTGAGACGCCGACTTTCCCACCTCTTATGTCCCAGACTTTCACTTCGTTCGCCTGCGATACAGGAGAAGGCGCGAACAGTTCGAAGGCTGCCGGAAGCATCTTCCTATAGACCCCTACGAGGCCTTCCGATCTCGTCAATCCGTAAGAATTATGCAGACGGTCGCCGACCTTTTCAGCGACACCGAAGCCGACAACTGTTTCCTTGCCTTTCAGACCCTGTCTTAATGATATGTAGGCCTCGGACTCCTCGATCCTCTTTGAAACAAGATCCTTTGCTCTTTGATCTGGTGCAAGCCACCATGGGCCGGGAAATCCCTCAGGAAAGAGAAGTAGATCCAAATCCTTGGCAGCACTTTCGATATACTTCAGAGCTGTCTCGATGTTGAGTTTGTAGTTCTCTGCATCTCTTCTAGGCTGGACAACGCCAATCTTCATCCACACGGCCTCAGCTGATCTTTTCTTGCTTCTGCACTTAAGACAATTTTCCCATTCTTCTTGAAAACACAGATATAGCATCTCAGGACCTTGTAAGAACTGCCAAGATAGGTGCAGTGATTTATTGAAACCCGTTCTAGACCTTAACGAGTACTTAGACAGATTGTCCAGCGCAGGCATGGTTACACGCATATCGCGTCAAGTTGACCCAAAATACGAGTTGGCCAGTCTCGCCGTGCAATCTGAGAAGAAGAGGCGAGGAGCTGTCCTTTTCGAATCCTTGAAAGGGCATACTATTCCGGTTGCAACGAACCTATACAGCGAGGATGAAAGGATCTGGCTAGCTTTTGGACTTGAAAGAGCGGATTTGCACGAGCTTTTCGCGTCAGCGATGAGCAGACTCATAAAACCCACCGTAGTTGCAGAAGGCAAAGCCCAGGTTGAGGTAAGCAGCCTAGAATACCTCCCGATACCGGAACACTCGCTGCTGGACGCAGGAAGATACATAACTGGCATAGTTACGACCCAAGAGTCCGGCGTCAGAATCTTTCAATTTGCGAGGGCGCAAGTGAAAGCTCCCGACAAGCTCTGCATAAGGATTGATCCAGGGCGCAGGCTTTTGGACGTGACAAAGGACAAGGATCAATTCGATATCGCTGTAATAGTTGGAGCGCCTCCGGCGGTGGAATTTGCGGCGACTGTTAAGGGCTCCGCAATTGACAAGCTCGAGATAGCTGGAGCCTTGCAGGGTGCACCTGTGGAAGTGGTGAAGTGCGAGAAGGTGGGATGCGAGGTTCCTTCAAGAGCTCAGATCGTAATCGAAGGTGTAGTGGATAAGAAAAGGATGGAACCGGAGGGCCCGTTTGCCGAATTCTCGGGCTACTATAGCCCGTCAGAGCCCATGCCTATGATGCAGGTGAAGAGAATAGTCAGGAGGTCCGACGCTGTCTATAGGACAGTAATTGGCGGTTCAATGGAACATATCGCCCTGAACAACGTGGGGCGTGAGGCTACAATATACGATGCCCTCAAGAAAGCCGTACCTGGAGTTGTCGATGTATACTTGCCGCCTTTCGGTTGCGGCTTCATAGCATTCCTTTCAGTGAGAAGGGAATACGTCATGATGGCGAAGAACGCTCTTCTCACAGCAATGTCCGCACACCCCGTCGTCAAGTATGCCGTTGTGGTTGACGAAGACGTGAACATTCGAGACGAAAGAGAAGTCTTGTGGGCGATCGCGACCCGAAGCGGAGGCGACCAAGATATCATCGTGGTGCCGGCAGCTTTCAACCACAGCCTGGATCCTGCCAGCTTAGGAGGTTTCGTCAACAAAGTAGGAATAGATGCGACGTTTCCTCCGGACAAGGGGAAGCTCTTCAAGAAAGTGGAGTACATGGCGATACGAGACGTCTAGATACCGTAATCCAACAATGTGGTGCGATTGAGACATCTCTAAGACACTCTGAGCATTCCTCGTCAATGCGTGTGTTCCAACCTCAACGTCTGTGAGACGTAGCGCGGGGTACCAATCCCTCCGGAGATCATCAAATTGCGAGTTTGCCCTAAATGCGGGCAAGAAAAGCCAGAATTCAGATCCCGAAGAGTCGGTTACTCGCGGTCTTGAAACCCGAATCCTCGATCCCGCACGGTCAGCGTGTTTCAGAGCCTGAGGTTGGCACAGTTTAGGGACCGCGGATGCTGTCACAGAAGAGTCTTCACTTTCTTGTCAGCGGCTTTTCAACATCTTCCAAACGTTTGACTATTGCGTTGAATAGCCCTCTCATACCAAACCTAAGGACGTCGGTTGCCGGCAGGTTCATCTCGTCTTCGATACGCTTGATCATCGCCATAACCTCGTCATCTGGCTTAAGATAGCCGTTTATTGCGATCCCAACAACTTTCGTCTTTGGACAGACGGTTTCGATCATGCGAATTTCCTGGCTCGGGTTCGGAACTTCAAACTGCGGAAACCCATCTCTCTTCTTTCTGAACGGGTCGTGAACAAGCACTACAGCGTCAGGCCACGCGCCGTATAGAATTGCAAGCGATTCTTGTCCGTAGGCTGGATGTGAAAGCGCCGCCTGGCCTTCAACCAAGATTATGTCCTTGCTCATGGAGGCGACGTCTAGGACCATCCTTTCGGTGGTCCCTGACATGAAATCCCCAGGAATTGCGTCTATGACTGCGCCGGCATCGCATCCCATCATGATCGTTGTCTGGCCAGTTGCCACGAAACCCGGCTTGTAACCGCGTCTTACGGCCTCCCTGGCCAGCTCAGTCATCGCGACGTTCTTACCTGAGGCTGCATCAGTAGCAAGTACGGCTACAATGGGCATCTTCAGGTCTCTGGATCTACCGGTCAGTATTCTGAGATCCTTCGGGGGTTTTCTCACATCAAACAACTCTGTCCGATACTTTCTTGCCAGTTTCAAGAACTCCGGTTGGTCGCCTAGGAAATAGTGCAACCCATTCACAATATTCAGCCCATTCCTTATGGCTTGACGAATGATCTTCTTCCACTCTTCTGGAAGCTGTCCGCCGGGTGGGGCGATACCTATGACCAGCACCTTTGGCTTGTGTCTCAAAGCCTCCCTCAGGTCGCTGACGATCGGTATGTTCTTCTTTCCTATGCCGAGAACCTCTCCAGCATCCTTACCGGCCTTGCTCTCGTCAATGACCGCGACGACCTCGTATCGTCTGCCAAACATAACAAGACAGTTGGCGGTCTTGCCCTCCATGCTACCAAAGGCCTCGTTCGCAAGAATGACGGCAGTCTCTCGATGAGCTCTCGACATGTTGTTCCCTTTCATTTATCGACGCAGTAACCTCTTCACGCTAATAGCTCTTACATGTGAGTAGTAGACAGAGAGGTACTGAGCAAAACAGTCAAGAGCTAGGTTGACTAGCTTGGTCATGATAGCCAGCTTATCGTCTGGCGACGCGGGACCATTCATGAGGTTCGACCTATACATTCCCAAGAACCTTGATGAGTTGCTCAGGTATCTTGGCAAGGAACACCAGGCTACTATGATTGCTGCGGGCACCGATCTTATTCCGCGAATAGAGAGAAGGATTACGAGGCCGAAATTACTAGTCGATTTGTCTGGTCTCCATGAACTCCGCTATATCGAGCTCCAAGGAGACGATGTCAAGATAGGCGCAATGACGACCATCAGCGATCTAGCAGAAAGTTCCATGCTCGCAGCGCGCTACGAAGTCTTCAAGCAGGTGTCATCCAAATTCGGCGCTCCACCTATTAGGAACGTAGCGACAGTGGGCGGAAATGTCGCGGCAGCCTCATCTTCAGAGGACTTGATTCCGGTTTTCCTGGCTCTGGACGCGAACGTTCAGCTGGTGAGCATTCATGGGAAGCGCAACTTGCCGCTGCAGAAGTTCCTACTCGGTAAGAGGGACACGGACCTCAGGCCAGGTGAGTTGATAACAGAAATCTCGTTTCATAAGATTACCGAGAGTTCTTGGTGCTCCTTCGAGAAGGTTGGTCGCAGGAACTCCTTGATCATAGCTCTCGTCTCCGCTGCCGTTCATCTTGACCTTGACCCCCAAGAAATGACGATCAAACAGGTTCAAGCAGCGTTCAACAGAGTGAGAGGGAAGATTCCAGAACGTGCCCACATAACTGAGGAGACTCTGCGCGGGAAACAGCTGAATGATGAGGCTGTTAACGAAGCCCTCAGGGTTCTCGAGAGCGAGTTGACGCTAACGACGGATTACCGGGCGTCGGCAAACTATCGAAGAAAGGCGGCCATGATCTGCTTCGACAGAGCACTCAGTCACTGCGTGGCCGAGATCAAGAGATGAACTGAAGGGCAAAATCATGTCAAGGCATTTTGTTGTCCTTAGCGTTAACGGGAAGCAACACCGCTACAAGCTGGAGTCTCATGAGCGGCTTCTCGATTTGTTGAGAGACCGTCTCGGTCTCACAAGCATGAAGGAGGGTTGCGGAACAGGGGACTGCGGTGCATGCGCTGTAATCGTGAATGGAGAAATCATAAACTCTTGTTTGATGCTTGCCGTTCAAGCTCGTAATGCAGAGGTTGAGACATTGGAGGGACTTGGCACTGCCAATAGGTTGCATCCCCTTCAGAAAGCATTCATCCGGAAAAATGCATTTCAATGCGGTTTCTGTGCCTCCGGCATCATCCTAACAGCAAAGACACTCTTGCGGAAGAACATGAACCCATCAAGACAGGAGATACGAAAAGCGATTTCAGGTGTGATCTGCCGCTGCACCGGTTATCTGAAGGTAGTTGACGCCATCGAGGAAGCGGCAGCTGAAATGAGAGGTGAAACAGTTGGCTCAACTTCGAAAAGCTGAAAGTTACGTGGTAGTTGGCAAGAGCGTAGAACGACTAGACTCGTTAGATATGGTTCTCGGGAAATCGATGTATGCCGCCGACAAAATCCCTGATGACGCCCTACACCTGAAAGTGCTGAGGTCATCCATGCCTCACGCGCTCATAAGACAAGTGCGGGTGCCAAGGCGTACGCCCAAGGTCAAGGCGTTCATCACAGCAAAGGATATTCCCGGAATTAACGTCTCTTCCTGCATAATCCCTGATAGACCACTGCTGGCCAAGGACAAGGTCAGGTGTATAGCGGACGTTCTGGGCGTTGCCGCAGCTGAAGATATCGATGCGGCATCGAATTTCGTTGAATCCATCCAGGTCCAGTATGAACCTCTCCCCATATTGACGAACCCGTTCGAGTCGATGGGAAACAACACTGTCAAGATACACGAGGATGGTAACATCGCGAGGTACCTCAAGCTTCGAAAAGGCGATGTCGAACGGGGTTTTCAGCAAGCAGGGTCCTTCAGAGGCTTCGGAAACCCACAGGCACACTTCGCAGCAGAATCTCAGATGGACATGCTGGCTGAGAAGCTAGACCTCGATCCAATAGAATTCCGACTGAAGAACATACTGCGCCCCGGGTCAGTGACGGCTACGGGTCAGATCCTAGACTCCTCAGTTGGTCTGGAGCAATGCATCGCTAAGGTTAGAGATGCCTCACAATGGAACCGGAAAAGATCCGGTTGGAAGCATGAATCGGATAGAATAAGGAGAGGAATCGGGATCGCCCTCCTGTATGATGGAAACAGTGTAGGGCCTGAGGGCGTAGACAGGTCTAGCGCGAGTATAGCGATCGATCGAAGAGGCAAGGTTACGTTGCGTATTGGGTTGGCTGAGTACGGGACCGGGGCACGATCGGGTCTCGCTCAGATAGCGGCCGAAAACCTCGGCGTGGCTCTCAGCCAGATAACACTCGAAATCCCAGATACACTGACTTCCCCGGACAGTGGAGGAACATTTGCATCTCGAACAGTCGTCATGGGAGGAAACGCGGTGAAGAAGGCGGCGACAATTCTCAGGAAGAGGCTTGACGAGGTAGCCGCCGAGCTTCTGCAGTGCGATCCTGATATCGTTGACACCCAACTCGCATGCTGCCTCATAATCTACCGACTAACCGTTTTAGGATAGGCTCTTAGCTATTTCAAGCAGAGGCTGAAGCGGCGGCATTTTCTCTTTTGGCTTAACCGAGAAGAGATGGAGAGATCGGAGTGGCGCGGCATTACGATTGTCCTACGTGACGGTGCCAAGTTCTTCTTCGCCATAGAGCAAGGCAGGATGTGGTTCTGGAAGGATCCAGTGCGAAAGCTAAGCAAAGCGATTACGGTGATGGCCCGTGCAGAACAATGAAGCATTTCAGTGGGCAAGGATATTCTGCCCTACGTGTGGCAGCGAGGTCCCTCACGGCCAGTTTTGTCACAAGTGCGGAGCCCGTCTCCCATCTTTCACTGTGAAGCTGACGGCGAGCGCTGAGCAGAAGATCATCTCAGACCCAGAATGGGGGAACTGGCAGGCTTTTCAAGAGTACGTGAATCGCAATGAAAGAAGGATGCACCCTGTCCAGAGCAAGGAAAGTGGCGCCTCCCAGTTCAAACTCCGCGCAGGCAACGCAGTAATGCGACTCAGCCATGAGGAGGCCTCTTACGTCGCAATAGATGTCTATCGGCAGGCCCAGCCAGAACCTGACTACGTGGACAGATGGAAAGAAAACCCGTTTAGATTGCTTTCCAACGGCGAATCTCTCATTGTGGACGGATCCAATCTTGTCCAAGCCCAAGAGCGATGGCGCTTCAACCATACGGCTCCACAGGCTCGATCACGTAGAGTAATCTTCACCGCTCGCGCGCGCAAGCATCCGTGAGTGCTTTGTAAATGACGGGCGTCGTCGAAAGAATTGCCGCTTCGGTGGTCCGATGTTCCCAAGAATCGTGCGGCATTCTTTAGGCCTCTTCCACGAACCTGTGCCGGATTCGCTACAGTCCGTATGATCAATGCACTTCTGGATGCTTTCGCGGTCGGGGTCCGGTGGGGCGCTTTTCAAATCTGTACTTCGCGATCGCTCTGTCCGCGAGTTCCAGGTCTCTCCTGATCATTGGCAAGTACCTCTCCATTCTGAAAAAAAGCTGGTGAATGCTTCTCTGTTTCACACCTCTTGAAACAAATGTCTCTAGCTTTTTCCTCTCATTCACGCTGAATATGGCTCGGTTCATGCGGATATTCCTTACAGTGGAATATTTATATCCATCTTCCACCCAGAGGAATATTCCATGTGGCGGAATATGGGCACGCGTAAAACCGAAGGCCTCCATCCGTGTGGCGATGGCGAAGAAGTTCAGGGGTCGTTCTTGAGGCTCCTGACAGACTGTCTGGGAGTCGCAGCAATGGGAAAGAAGCGAGCGGAGCTGCATGAAGTCCAGAAGGCTTTGCTGCGAAGGGGGTGGCATGCTTGACGCTCAGTCTTCCTCCTTCCTTGCTTTCAAAGAAGATCATCTGCCCAGCATATGTCGCAGCACCTTTTGATAGCAAAGACCGATTTCGCTTCCAAGCGCTTCATGCATTCGTCATCCTCAAAGTAGTTCGTCGTCACCTCAAACTGGGCTACAAGTTGCTAGCCCTAGAGCAACGCCAGAACGGTGCCAGAATCGATATCTCGTTCGAAACACCTCAAGGAAAAAGACGGATGAATGAGGTCAAATCAGCAAGGAACCTCAACGAAGCCCACTTCAATCAAGCTGCTTTGTACTGGTCCCCGCGTTGGGATGAAGTAGCGGTTTCCAACGGCGAGAAAGATGTTATCCTAACCGAGGATCAAATCAGAACAATTCAGCATCAAGCAGAGATCACTCGTGAGCTTCTGATCAATTGCCCCGACTTGGCCGCATCAACCTTCACACCGAACAAAGCCACATGCAACATTTGTGTGAATGACCGGTGCCCGCACTTGCCGAAGAAGATTCCTGAAATTAGGTGAGAGAGATGGCGGGTCAGAGAATGAGGCGTCTTCGCGGTTTGGAAATCTTGGCACGTGGAGGTCAAATCAGCATAGTAGGTGAGTCATGCTACTTGGTTCGCTCGCAAAAGGGGAACGGCACGTACAAGGTGGAGTGGAAGAATCAGGAATGGACCTGTGAATGCCCGGACTTCAGCAAGAGAGGCATAGCGTGTAAACACATATTCGCAGTAACCTTTCTGAAGACTCTTCCACATCTTCTATCCATCAACCCCGTGCCTCCATGTCTGATGCCTCCAACCGTCACAGTCGCACTGCAACGGAGGGTGTCCCACATTGCATCACAATGAAGTACCTGATGGCATAGGTGCAAAAGAACCCAATAGTGATCGGACCTGTCCGCGATGCCACAGTGGAAAATATGTGATCAAGCGAGGAGTCCGCCGGAACAAATCCGGGGCCGTTCAGCGCTTGCTATGCAAACGGTGCGGAGTCAAGTTCATCCCTAGGACTGGCTTTGAAAGAATGAAGCACACTTCATTGGCAGTCTTGGTATCACTAGACTTGTTCTTCAAGGGTCTAAGTCTGACTAAGATAGCGGATCACTTGCATCAGTTTCATGATACGGATGTGTCGGACACAACAGTGTACAGGTGGATTAGAAAATACGTCATACTGATGAGTCGTCGCATGGAAGACTTCAAGCCGCAACTCTCCAGACGATGGCATACAGATGAAACGCTCTTGAAAGTAAACGGCAACAAAGAGTACATGTGGAACACTCTAGATTCAAAAACTCGGTTTCTCATAGCAACGCAGGTCACAGAGCGACGGAACGGCGAAGAAGCTCGCCGCATAGTCAGAGAGAGTATGGAGAGAACGGAAAGATCGCCAGGGCAGTGGATTACAGACGGTTTGCCGTCATACAAGCAGGCAAGAAATGAATTTGACAGAAAGGGGAAGACCGCTCACATAAGCGGCAAGGGGTTCGAAGGGAAGATGAACAACAACAAGATTGAGCGGTTTCATGCAACCGTGAAGGAGCGGACAAAGGTAATGCGTGGATTCCGAAGCAACCAAAATGCCGCTCTCTTCGCCAAAGGATACGCCTTGTACTATAACCATGTGAGGCCTCACAGATCTCTAAAAGGCAAGACTCCAGCAGAGGCCGCCGGTATGAAGAAGCCCGATTCTAGAAACCGGTGGCTTGGCTTACTATAGTCGCTAATGACCATCAGAATCATCCATCATTTCCTAAGCCTCAACCAAAGCCCCGAGTCGAAAGTCAGCCACGTTCAGTCGAGCAACCCTACCCCACGCCCCGATCGGAAGGGGTAGGCCCCAAGTGTGTTCAAACCCCGAGAACGCCGAGAAATCCTTTGCGGAATCCATCAGAAGGGGATCAGTGATCGAACCGCTATGCAGCGCAGAGGAAGCACTTGTCACGGCAAAAGCGATCGACGACGCAAGGAAAGTAGCTACGCATAGGTACGTAAAAAAAGC
>Ga0315280_10006071_pt1 | contig 16836 bp, 17 predicted proteins | sample YL17G06_40_MG_FD_203697 | JGI IMG/M metagenome (GOLD analysis project Ga0315280, IMG submission 203697) | Sediment microbial communities from Yellowstone Lake, YNP, Wyoming, USA - YL17G06_40 | ecosystem: Environmental > Aquatic > Freshwater > Lake > Sediment | place: USA: Wyoming | collected...
TTAATTTTAGCCATTTCCACATATTTTCATCCATTTTACTCAACCAAAGAACCTTGTCAAGACATTTTTATATCTTCTTTGCCATATAAGTTTCTTTCAATTTATAGCCCAATTTCCGCCAGTAATTTTTGACTCCAACTCCTGAGATCACGGAAATATTTTTTAATCCAAATTCTCTTTTGGTAATTATTTCCGCTTCTTTTATTAATTTCTTTCCTAAACCTCTATGTTGAGGGGCAATTTTTTTCTCACCGATTGGTACAACTTCGCCAAAGGTTTGAATTTCTCGAATTATGGCTGCATTTTTCAGAACTGAGAAGGAAATTCTTAGTCTTAAAAAACTAAAAAGTTTTCTCCGTGTTTTATTTTCAAAACTCAAGAAGATTTCCTTCCCTCCGGAAGCCTCGTAATCCTCTCTGAATAAACAAATTTTCTCTTTTGGCTCATATTTTTCTCTAATCTCTCTACATCTAATACACTTACATTTTAAATCCTCTTTTTTCATTTCTTCTTGAACTATTTGTCTCAAATTTGAAATTCGAGCCCCACCTTCAACAATGTATTTTGAGGGAATATCCCTTGTTATTCTTTGGATTCTGACATAATAGGGAATTTTCAATTTAATTTTTTTGATTAAATCTATCAATTCCTCTTTTGAATATGGCTTGTATTTTCCTTTCAAATACAATTTATAAAGTGGTGCTTCTTTTAATAGGGCACAGGGATAAATTTTCAAATAATCTGGTTGAAAATCTGGATTTGAAAAAATCTCTTCAAATATTTTTTCATCTTTTTTTAAATTAGATCCTGGTAAATTTGGCATCATTTGATAGCAAATTTTAATTCCGGCATCCTTCAAAATTTTTGTTGCTAAGATTGTTTCCCTTACGCCGTGCCCTCTTAAATTCAATTTCAAGACATTATCGAAAATGCTCTGAACCCCCAATTCAACTCTAGTTATTCCCAATTCCCTCATAAATTTAACCTCCTTTTCATTTATAAAATCTGGTCTTGTCTCAACTGAAATTCCAATAATTCTATTTTTTGCTATCTCATTTAATTTTTGAGCCTCATTTAAATTTTTGCCAGGGGCCCGCCTTCGGCGGGACTCCGACCCTCCCTCCACCCTCCCAAACTTTCGTTTGGGCCCCTCGGGTGGTGGGTGGGTTGTAGTCTTTTCATTACAAGCATCAAAACATCTTTTAATGAACCAGCTTCGATATTTTTTGGGATAAAAACTCCAAGTTCCGCCAATTATTCTCAAATCAATTTTATCAGTTGGGTGGCCTTCATTTTTTAGCATTTCAATTCTTTTTTTGACTTGCAAATAAGGATTGAATTTTAATCTTTTCGCCCTTTCAGCCGCAGGTTCGCCAGATAAATAACTCTTTGGCATTCCCTTTTCCAAAGGACAATAAAGACATTTTCCTGGGCAGGGATAGGGTTTTGTTAAAACTGAAACATTAACTATTCCTGAAAGCGAGCGAATTGGTCTTGTTTTCAATAATGCTTCAATTTCTTCCAATCTTTTTATCCTTTTCTTTTTTAATAATTCATGATAAGCTTTTAATAGTTCAATATTGCTCGGACATTGAATTTTATATTTTTTTGCTATCTTTCTTTTGAAAGAAGATAGCGCAGCCCGATTTTTAATTCGGCTTTTAAGGAGTTCTTTAATTGCCAATTCTAAAATATTCATGGAGAGAAAATACGCTGAATATTTATTAAAAAAGACTCAAGAAGATTATAACTTGGTTGCTGAAGATTATACAAGGACAAGGGCTTTTATTCCAGAAGATATAAAAGATTTGGCAAGGTATACACTTTCTGGGGAAAGGGTTTTGGACTCTGGATGTGCAAGTGGAAGGCTCTACGGAGTTTTGAAAGACTACAACCCGCCCGCCCCCCTCCCGTCCGCTTTCGGCGGACGGGCCCCTAAAAAAGTTGACCCCGTTAGAGGTCAACGAGATTTAGTAGAAGCACAAAGAAAACAGACCTCTAACGGGGTTGATTATTTTGGAATTGACTTTTCTGAAAAATTGATTGGGATTGCAAGGAAAAAATACCCCGAGGCTAAATTTCAAGTCGCTGACTGTTTAAATTTACCTTTTCCCGCTAATTTCTTTGATAAGATATATTCAATTTCAGTTTTACATAACATTCCGTCCCGAGAGTTTCGACTCAGGTATTTTAAAGAAGCAAAAAGAGTTTTAAAACCAGGGGGGCTTTTAATTTTAAGAGTCTGGGATTTCTGGAGAAGAAAGGCTTTTCCAAAACTGTTTTTTAAATATACATTTTTAAAATTAATTGGAAAATCAAAAGTGGATTTTTTTGATGTTTTTGTCCCTTGGAAAGATTCAAAAGGAAAAATCTTAATTGAGAGATATTTCCATTGCTTTAGAAAAAAAGAGTTGGAAAATTTAGTGAAGGAAGTAGGATTTAAAATAAAAAAAATTTGGCGGGCAGGAAAAGATCCAAGAACAAATATCTATCTAATAGCTAAAAAGCCTCTGTAGCTTAATGGATAAAGCATAGCCCTCCGGAGGCTGGGATGAGGGTTCGAATCCTTCCAGAGGCATAAAATTTTGGTTCGGGGCGGAGGTTGAAATCTCCGTTCGAATCGGAGTGGAAGCACTTGACAAACGTTTTTGGAAAATTAATATTAGAAATTGAGGGGGTGTGAGATATTTCTCGAAGGACAAACGATTCTTAATGAAGGAGGTTGATTGAGCTTGCTAGCAAATGTCCAGCTAGGTTTAAACCTAAACCGATTTCAGAAAGAGTTGTTCCCCCTCACTAAAGAAGGTCGGTTAATCACGGCCTTTTTTAATTTGGGAAAATTTGCTAAAATAGAACTATGAGATACAAAATTGCCGTTTCGGGAGCAGCCCGAGTTAGCCACTGCTGTAAAGGAATTGAAGAAATTTCAAAAGAAGTCGGCCGGGAAATTGCTCGCCAAAAATGTATCTTAATTACTGGCGCCACCACTGGAGTTCCCTATTTTGCTGCTCAAGCCTGCAAAGAGGTTGGTGGCTTTTCTGTCGGCTTTTCTCCAGCCTCTTCTGAGGCAGCCCATATAAAAACTTATAAATTACCAATCGATGCCTTTGATATCATTATTTATACTGGCTTTGATTATTCGGGTAGAAATTTATTAATGACCAATGCGGCAGATGGAGTAATTATTATTTGTGGAAGAATGGGAACACTTAATGAATTTACAACTGCCTTCGAAGACCAAAAGCCAATTGGGGTTTTAGAAGGTTCGGGGGGAACCGCAGATAAAATAAAACTCATCGCTACCGGGCCTTATCGAGGAGTAAAAAAAGTTATTTATGAAAGAAATCCTAAAACATTGGTTAAAAAATTAATTGAACTTATAAAAAAAGAAAAGTCAAAGGTCGAAAAATAAATAATACCTCGATTTTTAAAATATGGAGAATTTAGTGCCTATTGCCGAAGAAGGGAAATTAATCGGTAAAGTCACCCACTATTTTTCAAAAATTGGAGTGGCGGTTATTGAATTATCTGATACTTTAAAAGTTTCAGATACTATTAGAATAGTGGGTGGAGCGACCGATTTTACTCAGACGATTGAATCAATGGAAATTGAACATGAAAAAGTAAAAGAAGCTGCTGCCGGGGATTCGGTCGGTCTGAAAGTTAATCAGAAAGTGAGGGAAGGTTACAAGGTGTATAAATTGTAGATTGTAAATTGCAAATATTAAATTTTTTATGGAAATTGAAATAATTTTCCAGCTAATTTTAGCTACTTTTTTGGGTGCTTTAGTTGGTTTGGAAAGAGAATACAAGAAAAAAGGAGCCGGGCTCCAGACTTATAGTTTGGTCTCTCTCGCCACTTGTCTTTTTACTATAATTTTGTTTCAAGTATTAAATCTTTTTCCTGGGAAAATAGATACAATCTTTAATTTTGCTGGACTGATTCAGGCAGTTGCCATTGGCCTCGGTTTTATTGGAGCAGGAGTAATTTTCCGACAACCATCAGGAATTGTTGGTTTAACTACGGCAGCTGGTTTGTGGATAGCGGGGGCTATTGGAATAGCCACCGGAGCCAAACTCTATTTTCTGGCAGTCTTTTCTACCTTCTTAACCCTTTTAATTTTGGCCGGTTTTGGCTTACTCGAAGAGAAATTTTTTAAAAAGGAATGAAATTTATCGCTGACTTCCATTTGCACTCAAAATATTCTCGAGCCACATCGAGCCATATGGACTTGGAGAATCTTGATAAGTGGGCAAAGATTAAAGGAATTAAAGTTTTAGGAACCGGGGACTTCACCCACCCCGAGTGGTTTAAAAATTTGAAAGAAAAATTCGAACCTGCCGAAGCAGGTTTATTTAAGTTGAAAGACGCTGATAGCCAAACTCGTTTTATTTTAACCTCCGAGATTAGCTGTATTTACTCTAAAAAAAATCGTGTCAGGAAAATCCACATTATAATTTTTGCTCCCTCTTTTGAAACAGTTGAGAAAATTAATACTCATTTAGGCTGGATTGGAAATTTAAAAGCCGATGGCAGACCAATTTTAGGATTGGATGCTAAAGAGTTAGCCAAAATTGTTTTAAATATTTCTGGAGATTGTTTAATAGTACCAAGTCATGCGATGACTCCATGGTTCGGTATCTTTGGTTCAAAATCTGGCTTTGATTCAATTGAAGAATGTTTTGACGAATATTCAAAATATATTTTCGCCGCCGAGACGGGTTTATCGGCCTCGCCCGAAATGATTTGGAGAATTCCAGATGGAAGAAAAATAACTTTAATCTCGAATAGCGACAGTCACAGTGCCGCTCATCTTGGCCGAGAAGCAAATGTTTTTGATACTGAAATTAGCTATCCTGCCATTCTCGAAGCAATCAAAACAAAAAATCCTCAAAAATTTTTATATACTATTGAATTTTTTCCTGAGGAAGGCAAATATCATTACGATGGCCATAGAATGTGTGGAATTTCATTGTCGCCGGCTGAATCAAAAAAATACAATAATATTTGTCCAAATTGTGGAAGGCCATTAACTATTGGAGTCTTAAATCGAATCGATTCTCTGGCTGATAGACCAGAGGGTTTTAAACCAGAAAATGCCATTCCCTTTAAAAGTTTAGTCCCTTTAGAAGAAATAATTGCCGATGCCGTAGGGCAAGGCGTTGGGACAATAGAAGTTGAGAAAGAATATAAAAATTTAATTGAAAAATTTGGTAATGAATTTTCAGTCTTAATTGATGTTCCTCGCCAGGAATTAGAAGCCGTTACTTTGCCAGAAATTGCCGAAGGAATAATTCGGGTCAGAGAAGGAAAAGTTTTCATCGAGCCAGGCTATGATGGAGTCTATGGAAAAATCAGAATTTTCTCCAAGGGCGAACAAAAAACCTTAACTAAACAAGGAACACTGTTTTAGTATGACTATTGGAATTCCAAAAGCATTAATTTATTGGAAAAGACCATATTTTTGGGAGAGTTTTTTTGAAAATTTGGGTTTTGAGGTTTTGTTATCTCCGAAGACCAATAAAGAAATTGTTGAAATGGGGGTGAAAGTGGCTGACCCGGAAACCTGTTTTTCAAATAAAGTTTATTTTGGTCATTTAATTTGGTTAGATGGAAAATGCGATTTGATTTTTGTTCCTCGACTAAAAGCGGTCGATGAACATTCGTTCATCTCCCACCCTCGCTCCGCTCGGGTAACTGAAGGAAAATTAGAATACTGCCCTAAATTTTTTGGCTTACCTGACTTATCTAAGATTTTAGTAAAGACTCCGATTTTGACTGAAACTTTTGATGAAAGAAAAGAGAAGTTTGAGAAAACTTTGGCAAGGTTAGGGAAAAAATTGAAGAAAAGGATTAAAGAAGTCGAGGAGGCAACAAAAAAGGCTTTTTCCAAAGAAAAAGAAATAAAAGAGAAAGAAGAACAAGATTTTTTAGAAAAAATTAAATCTCAAAAACCAAAAATTGTTTTGATTTCCCACCCCTACAATTTATATGATGAATATGTTAATTTGAGGATAAAAGAAAAACTGGAGAAATTGGGGGCGGAGTCAATATTTATTGACGAAATCCCTATCAGCATAAATCAGCCTCCTCAGTATAAATCAGCGTCTAATATAAAGTTCCATTGGGAGTTTGGAAAGGAAATAATGGAGAAAATTGAAACAATATTAAACCATGATATTGCTGGAGCGATTCAAATTTCCTCTTTTGCTTGCGGTTGTGATGCAGTTTTAAAGGAATTCGTTGAGAGGGAATTTAAACAAAACAAAATTCCCTTTTTATATCTAATGATCGATGAACAAACTGGCGAAGCCGGCCTTCAAACAAGGTTAGAGGCCTTTATTGATACTTTAAAATAATATGGAAAAACCTATAATCACATTTGCTCGCTGGGGGAACTATACTGTTGCTTTCAAAACCCTTTTTGAAGAGTTGGGCTTGAAAGTCATTCCTCCGGAAAAAACAACTTCTCAGACTATTGCTGAGGGCGCTAAAATTGCCCCTGAAATGTTTTGTTTCCCTTTAAAAGTGACCCTGGGAAATTATTTGCCGGCTTTGCGAAAAGGGGCTAATACAATTTTTATGGTTCAAAATGTTGGAGGATCCTGTCGCCAAAGGTATTATGGAGTAATTCAAGAAAAAATGCTAAAAGAAAATGGTTGGAAGATTAATTTCGTTGATTTTAGAGCCACTCCAAAAGATATTTATTCGAAAATAAAAGAAATTTCCGGAGCCTCCTTTTGGCAAATAATTAGGGCAGCCAGATTCTTCTTTAAAAAATTGAGATTGGTTGAAAAAATTGAAAAAATGGCTCAATATTTAAGACCGAGGGAGGTTGAAAAAGGAGAGACTGATAGGGTATTACAATGGTGTTTTTCGGAAGTGGAAAGGATGAACAGAGAAAAAGATTTTCCGAAATTAAAAAAGGAAGTTTTTAAAAGGCTTGCTGAAATTAAGGTTGACAAAGATAAAGATTTGCCAAGAGTGGCTTTGATCGGAGAAATCTACACTGTTTGCGACCCAACTATTAACTTTGAAGTTGAAAAAAAATTAGGAAATGAAGAGATCGAAATCCATCGGGAAATGGATATTACTTATCAAATAAAAAAATTAATTTTTCCCTGGAAGGATTGGATTATTCAGCGAAAAATCAATCCTTATTTAAAATCAACCGTTGGAGGTCACGGCCGAGACGCAATTTATGAAATGCTTCATTATATTAAAAAAGATTTTGACGGGATAATTCATCTTTTACCATTTGGCTGTATGCCGGAGATAACCGTTCGGCCAATTTTAGAAAAAATTCATCAAGAATCTGGTATTCCCTTTTTATCATTATCATTAGATGAACAAGTAGCCGAGGTTGGAATTGACACTCGGCTTGAAGCCTTCATTGATGTAGTTGAAAATTATCATAACAAAAAACATGAAGACATACTTAGGCATTGATATTGGATCGCTTACCTGTAAATTTGTTTTAATTGGTGAAAAAAATGAGATAATCTTTTCTAGCTATTTCCGAACTGAAGGAAATCCTATCGCAGCCATTCAGGAAGGATTAAGTGAATTAAAAAAACAAATTGAGAATCATAACCCCAATGTTGAAATTGCTGGAGTAGGAACAACGGGATCGGCTAGATATTTAGCCGGAGTCATTACCGGAGCTGATTTAATCAAAAACGAAATTACCGCTCATGCGAAAGGTATCACTCATTTTGTTCCCGATACTAAAACAGTAATAGAAATTGGTGGTCAAGATTCTAAAATCATTATTTTGGAAAATGGAGTAGCGGTTGATTTTGCTATGCAAACAGTGTGCGCGGCAGGCACAGGCTCTTTTCTCGATGCTCAATCTTTTAGGTTAGGAATTCCAATCGAGAAATTTGGGGAAATTGCATTAAAATCTGAGAACCCGACCACAATCGCTTCGAGATGTACGATCTTCGCGGAGTCAGACATGATCCATAAGCAGCAAATTGGACACCCAACAGAAGATATTATTGCCGGACTTTGTCAAGGTTTAGTTAGAAATTTTTTAAATAATGTAGCCAGAGGAAAAAATATTCAACCACCAATTGTTTTTCTTGGAGGAGTTTCTGAAAATATAGGAATGAGAAAGGCATTCGAAGAAACCTTGGGCCAAAAGATTATCGTTCCAAAATATAATACGGTAATGGGGGCATTTGGAGTTGCTCTCTTAATTGAGGAAATGGCTTCTGAAAAAACAAAATTTAGGGGTTTTGAAATCTCTGATAAAGAAATAAAATGCACTTCCTTTCAATGTCAGGGTTGTCCGAATCGCTGTGAGGTAATTGAAGCGAGAATTGACGAAAAAGTCGTTGCCCGTTGGGGAGACCGCTGTGGAAAATGGTCAAATTTAAACCCTCAATAATTTATGGCAATTTTAAAAATAATTAAAGAAAGAAGAAGTATTAGAAAATTTCAGGCAAAGCCTCTTTCACAAGAGGGTATTGATAAATTAATAGAGGCTTTAATCTGGGCTCCTTCAGCTGGTAACCTGCAAGCGAGAAAATTTTATTTCGTTTTTAATCAAGAAATTAAAGAAAAATTAGTCGAAGCTGCCCTTGATCAGGATTTTATTTCTGATGCTCCCTTAGTTATTGTTGGTTGTACTGATGAAAAAATTTCTTTAAGATATGGCGAAAGAGGAAAAAATCTTTATTCAATTTGTGATATCGCCTTAAGTATCCAGAATCTAATGCTTCTAGCTCATTCGGAAGGTTTAGGTAGTGTTTGGGTCGGCATTTTTGATGAAAATGAAGTGGCTAAAATTTTGGATTTACCAGAAAATTTACGACCGATTGTAATCATTCCCGTTGGTTACCCCGCTGAAAAACCCTCTCCTCCTCCAAGGGTCTCAAAAGCTGAAGCTGTAAAGTTTCTAATCTAAAATGAACTCCGACATGTTTCCCTATGATCGTGGGAAAAGTAGTCGAAACTTATATTCGTAATTCGTATGGTTATGATTGAAGAATATCATTTTGGTTCTATCACAATTTCGGGCAAAACTTATAACCACGATGTGGAAGTCCGTTGGACAGGTGAAGTTTTAAAATGGTGGAGAAAAGAAAGCCACCTTATCGATGTTGAAGACATAAAAAGAGCGATCGAGCAAAAACCTGAGATAATTATTGTCGGGACTGGAGAGTCAGGATTAGCTGAGGTTACCCAAAAAGCTAAAGATGAAATTAGGTCACGAGGTATTGAACTAATCATTGACGTTACTGGAGAAGCGATAAAAACCTTTAACGTCCAAAAAGAGGAATCTAAAGAAGAAGAGGGGAGACAGAAAAAAGTGATTGGCCTTTTTCACTTAACCTGTTAGTCTATGAATTTGGACGAAGAAAGAGAATTAGTCGAGCGGGCTAAAAAAGACTCGGAGGCTTTCGGGAAACTCTACGACGAATACTATTCAAAAATTTTTGGCTACATCTTAAAAAGGGTAGCCAATTTAGATATTGCCCAAGATATTTGCTCGGAAACTTTTTTGAAAGCCCTGAAAAATCTTTGGAAATTCCGCTGGAAAAATATTTCCCTCTCTGCTTGGTTATACAGAATTGCTAACAATGAAATTACGAATTTCTTTCGAAAAAAGAAACACAAATTAGTGTCTCTCGAAAAAATATCGGAACCGATTGATGGAAGCAATCCTGAAATTGAATTAATTGAAGCTGAAGATAGATTAAAAATGCATCAAGATTTCTTGAAAATTCAAGAGAAGATTTTAAAGCTCCCCCCAAAATACCAAGAAGTTATTACTCTAAGATTTTTCGAAAAAAAGCAAATTAAAGAAATAGGTGAAATTTTGGGCAAAAAAGAAGGGACAATAAAATCTCTGCTTCACCGGGGTTTGGGAAAATTAAAAGAAGATTTCTTTGAAACCAAATAAGTATTAATTCGTTTTATTTAAGTATGGAAGAGAAAGATTTAATTAAAAAATTAGAAGAGATATCTTTACCTGCGATTGAACTCCCTACCCATAAGGCAAGACTCAAATCGGTTTTAATAGAGAGGTATTTTCAAGAAAAAAGAAGGGGAGAGTTTTTTGGCTTTTTTAGGAAATTACTCCCAGTAGGAATGGTAGCCATTATTCTAATTATCTTAATTTCTACAAATCTAATTTTTCCGAAATATAGTTTAGCTAAGGCAAAAGAAATTGCGTTACAAGATCCTCAAATTAAAGAATGGGTTGAAAAGGGAGCTGTCATAAAAGATGTAGAAATAATTCAGAATCGAGCATATGTTTTAATCCAACCACCTGAAAAGACTAGAGAGGTTCCGATCGAAGGAAAAACAGCTATAGGAGTGCCATCCGTGTCTAACGTTGAAAAAGAAGAATTTAAGGGAGCTTTAGCTGAAGTGAATATGAGAGAGAAAAAAATAACAAAGATTGAAAAAATAACTCCGCCAATAATTACTTTAACTGAAACTGAAAAAGAAAAAGTTAGAGAAATTGCCGAAAAAGATTTAAAAGTTTCGGGAATCATTCCCAAAGAGGCTGAAATTCAAGAAATATCCAGCCTTCCTCCTCAGCTTGAGCTAATTAAGAAAGGGAATTCGGTCCAAATTATGCCTGAACCAAAAACTGAAAATAGGGCTTCAATAATTTATCAATCGGGTGAAAAACGCTGGGAAGGGAAAATTGATTTAAGCAAAGAGAGGGTAGAAGAAGTAAAATTTTTAGGTGAAATTGAAGAATAATGCAACCTTCGAAAAATAAAAGCGTTTTAATTCGAGAAAGGGATAAGTTACTCTCTTTAAAGGTCGACTAATTTAAAAATAAAATAGAAAAATAACATGAAAAAGATAATCTCTGTTTTATTGCTATTAGGTTTTGTTTTGACCCTCACTGGTCTGGGTTACGTAGTTAATGCTCAAGTCGCTATAGGGTCACGAAGCGAAGAAGTAAAGGTAATCCAGGAAATTTTGAAGACCGACCCCAATATTTATCCCGAAGGTTATGTGACTGGTTATTACGGACCTTTAACTAGCAATGCTGTCAAAAGACTTCAGAAAAGATGCGGACTCCCAGAAACCGGTGTAATTGATTCTGATACAGAAAAATGTATTTACCCCGTAGGCCGTACATTTGTAGTTGTTTATCCAAATGGAGGAGAAACCTTGGACAGAACCCAGATTCAAACTATCAAGTGGGAAATGATAGCAGCAGCGCAAACGACACCGGAAACGGAACCATTGTGGTCGGAAGCATCTATTGATTTATTTAGAAGGGTCCCCTCTCCTTGTGCTTCTGCTCCTTGTCCGTCAGGAACAGTTTGCCCACCTTGTGAGGCAGTAGCATCAGTTTTTATTAGGCACATAGCCACTGTTAATTTATTTGATCTGAATTATTCTTGGAAGATTACTCCAGATATTCCCAATGGTTCAGATTATGTGATAAGGATTAGCACAGGAAGGAATATCGCTCCTATGTGGATTCAGGAAAAAGAAGCGGCACCCGGTGCATCTATATCTGTTAGACCTACAGAAATCTGGCCAGTTCCACCTTCTCCAACAAATTTTTGGGATGAAAGCAATGGAACATTCACTATTAGTGGCGAAGTTCGGCCCTGTGTTTGCCCAATATGCCCAATTTCTCCAAATTTATCAGAAGTAATTAAAATTCTTGAGAATATTTCTGCCGAACTTGAGAGGACGATCGCTCTACTAAAGGTAAGTCAGTAACTAAAAAACCAGCCCGCTAAAAAGCGGGCTGGTGATTTTTACTTGACTTGTAAAAAAAGAGGAGTATAATAGGAGTAGACCGATAAGTCGAGGTATCTTAAAGTAAGTCTTCGAAAATTAACGAGGCCAAATAAGTAGAGCGACTTAGAAGTCATCCCCCACCTATGTATAGGCGGGGGATCAAAAGGTCGCTTTTTAATTGCATGCGAAAAGCGCAACCTCGCTCCACCCTAACGGGTTCCGCTCGGGTATGCGTTAGCATCCATGCGAATTATTCGTTAAGTATATGGCCTTCAAAAAATTTGAATCGGGAGGAGGTTTCACTCCTCGCCAAACATTCAAAGGAAATTGGAAATGCGCTGATTGCGGAAAAGAAATAACCGAACTTCCATTTGAACCTTCGCCTGATAGACCTATTTATTGTCGAGATTGTTGGGCAAAAAAAAGAGCAGAAAGACCCCAACGCTACTAAATTCCTGACAAAAGCCGCCTTTCGGCGGCTTTTGTTTTGGTAAAGTTTGCTAAAATGAATCTGAAATTATGAAGAATCGAAAACATAAAAATTTGCCTTCCCTTCTTTTATTACTTTGTTTATCTTTTTCATTGTTTTTATTTTCTATTTATATTTCAAAAATTAACAATGAAATCGATTCTCTTTATCTTGAGGCGACTGCCGGTCAAAATTTTCCCAAGAAAGAAAAGCCAATCACTCTAATTTTTGTTGGAGATATAATGCTCGATCGGGGAGTGGAATGGGCAATCCAAAAATATGGTAAAGGTGATTGGAAATTTCCATTTTTAAAAATCTCAAGTGATTTAAGAGGGGCTGATATTTTATTTGGAAATTTAGAGGGGCCAATTTCTGATAAAGGAGTAAGGGTTGGCAGCATTTATTCTTTTCGAAATGATCCCAAAGCCATTGAGGGATTAGAATTTGCTGGATTCGATATTTTATCAGTTGCTAACAATCATATTTTTGATTATGGCAGAGCAGCGATGGAAGATACTTTTCTGAAATTAAGGGAGGCAAAAATTGATTATGTCGGTGGTGGATTTAATGAAAAAGAAGCTTATTCTCCGACACTAAAGGAAGTTAAAGACGTGAAAATTGCCTTTTTGGCTTACACAAATTTGGGTACCCTGTACTGGTCAGCAAAAAATGAAAGATCGGGAATCGCCTGGCTAAATAAAGAGAATTTAGAAAAAGGAATAAAGAAAGCAAAAGAAGAAGCTGATTTAGTGATTGTCTCAATCCATTTTGGCGATGAATATCAAAAAAAAGCGAATTCAGAGCAAAAATATTTTGTTCATTTAGCTATCGATTCCGGAGCTGATTTAGTCATTAGCCATCATCCCCATGTAGTTCAGGAAATTGAAAAATATAAAGAGAAATATATCGCCTATTCTCTTGGAAATTTTATTTTCGACCAAAATTTTTCTGAAGAAACAATGAAAGGATTAATGTTAAAAGTTTCAATCAAAAATGCTAAAATAGATAAAGTTATTCCAATTGAAATTAAAATTAATGGGTATTTCCAACCCGAAATTATAAAATAGTATATGTGGATAGTAATATTAAAATTATGAATTTTCCAGAATTTACACAAAAAGAAGAAGAGGAGATTTTTGAGATTTTCAAGAGTAGAGAAACCGGACTGACGGACAAAGAAGCCGAAAATCTTCAAAAAGTTTATGGATTAAACGAAATTAAGGTAAAAGAAGTTGGTGCCTGGGACATTTTAATCAGGCAGTTTAAATCTGCCTTTTTTTATTTGCTTTTTATTGCCGGAATATTAGCCCTTATTTTCGGAGAAAAAATAAATGGAATTTTGATTTTCGTTTTTGCTTTTATCAATGTTTTTTTAGGATTTTTTCAAGAATTCAGGGCCCAAAGGGCAATTTCCATTTTGAAAGAATACTTGCCAAAAGAGGTTGAGGTTTTGAGAGAGGGAAAAGAAAAATTTATTGACAAAAAGTTTTTGGTTCCTGGAGATATAGTTGTATTAGATTCCGGGGATATTGTTCTAGCTGATCTAAGAATTTTTGAATCAAAAAATTTTTTAGTCGGTGAATCAACTTTAACCGGTGAATCTCAGCCCATAGCGAAAATTTCTGAACCATTAGAAAAAGAATCAAAGGAAATTTTTGAAGCGAAGAATATTGCTTTTTCTGGAACTTCGGTAATTTCTGGCAAGGCAAAAGGAATTGTCATTGGCACAGGTAAAAATACTGAATTTGGTAAAATTGCCAAATTAACTGCCGAAACAGCCAAGCCAAGTATCTATGAAAAAGAGTTGGCTGATTTTTCAAAGGTTATTCTAAAAACAGTTCTTTTCACAATTTTGGCTGTCTTTTTAGCTAGTTTTTTAATTAAAAAAGAAATTCCCAAATCCGATTTTGCCATTTTTTGCCTTGCCCTCATTGTAGGAATAGTTCCCGAAGCCCTGCCGGTTATTGTTGGTTCGGCTCTTTCAAGAGGAGCTTTGAGATTAGCAAGAAAAAAAGTAGTGCTGGAAAGATTGTCAGCAATTGAAGATTTGGGGAATATGGAAATTTTGTGTACTGATAAAACGGGCACTTTAACTGAGAATAAATTAAAAATTGAGGAAGTAATCTCGGTGGATAAAGAAAGGTGTCTAAATTTTGCTTTTTTAGCCTCAGAATTTTTAGAAAAAAGAAAATTGAGAAACCCTTTTGATATTGCTATTTTCCAAAAAATTAAAGATAAAAATTTATTTAAAAATTTTAAAATCCTTTCAGAAATTCCATTTGATCCGAAAAGATTAAGAAACAGCGCCCTCGCGATGAATGAGGAAAAAGAAAAAATTTTAATTTTAAGAGGGGCGCCAGAGAAAATTTTGGAAATTTCCTCAGAAATCGAAGGGAATATAAAAAGAGAAGAAATTGAAAGAGAAATAAAAGGAAAGGGTAAAGATGGGAAAAGGATTCTTGCGATTGCCTATAAAAATTTTAAAAAAGATGAATATTCTGAAGAGGATGAAAGTGATTTAAAATTTTTAGGTTATATTACATTTTTGGATCCTCTAAAGAAAACAGCAAAAGCTACTCTTGAACTGGCAAAAAAACTTGGAGTTCAAATCAAAATTTTAACTGGTGATGCCCCTGAAGTGGCTGGGAAAGTGGCAAATGATGTTGGATTGATTGATGACCCCAAAAAAGTAATTTTGGGGAAAGATTTAGACTCGCTTCCTGAAAATGAATTTGAGAAAAAATGTGAAGAATTCCGGGTCTTTGCCAGAATTGCTCCTGAAACAAAATTGAAAATTATAAAATCTCTCCAAAAAAAATATGAAGTTGGGTTTATGGGAGAGGGAATTAATGATGCCCCCGCCTTAAAAATTGCTCACGTTGCAATAGCCGTAAAGGGAGCAGCTGATGTCTCAAAAGAAGCTTCAGATATTTTGTTATTGGAAACTGATTTAAGAATAGTCATTGAGGGAATTAGAGAAGGAAGAAATATCTTTGCCAATATTAATAAATACATAAAATGCACCCTTTCCAGCAATTTTGGAAATTTTTATTCAGTTGCCACCATGTCATTGATTTTGCCTTTCTTACCGATGTTGCCGGCACAAATTTTATTAGTTAACCTTTTGTCAGATTTTCCTTTAATTTCTCTGGCTGGAGATAGCGTCGATGTTGAGGAATTAAGAAAGCCAAAAATGTACAGATTAAATCAAATATTTCCCCTAATTATCTTTTTAGCCATAATCAGTTCTATTTTCGATTTCACATTTTTAGGAATTTTTTATGGCCAAAAAGAAAGTCTAATTCAGACTCTTTGGTTCACGATGAGTGTCTTGACTGAAATTTCCCTTATTTTCTCAATTAGAACAAGACGATTTTTCTTAACGGCGAAAAAACCAGCTGGATTTTTAATTTTTTTGTCAATTTTAACCTCAACCCTAACATTAATCTTACCATTCACCAATTTTGGAAAAAATTTCTTCCATTTCACCTCTCCTCTCCCTTCCTCTTTACTAACAATCTTCTCTCTGATTTTAGCCTATCTTTTTGCCAGTGAGATTGTAAAACAAATTTATTATGGCCATTTAAAAAAGAGACTTACTCCTTAAATTTTTTCTAATGCCATTTTCTTGACCATTTCAATAAGATGGTATAATCTAAATTAGTTGCGGGAGGCAACTATGATTGCAACTTAAAAATAAAATAGAAGGAGGATGAGAAAAATGTCGAGAGAATATGCTCAAGCTGGAGTAGATTATACTAAAGCTGAAATTTTCAGAAAGGCTATGCAAGCCGTAGGAAAGAGAACGCTTCATTTCCCGAATAAAAGAGGAGTTTTTGTTGACGAGGAAACGGTCGGAGCTCATGGGGCTGTCTTTGAATATCGTGGCCCACATTCTCATAGCTGGGTTCAGACTAATGAGGGACTTGGTAATAAAAATTGGATTTCCGAATGGATGCATCAATATGCGGGTACCGGTAGAAGTTACTATGAAGGGATAGGCATTGATACTATGTTGGCTGCCGGTAACGATATAATTGCTCAGGGAGCGATGCCAGTTATTTATACTGACGAAGTAGCGGCTAATAGTTATGATTGGGGAACAGATGAGTTACGAAGCAATGATTTGGCAGAAAGTTTCTATCGTGCATGTGAAATCTGCGGAGTGGCTTTGCCGGCCGGTGAATCATCAGCACTTCGTTATTTAGTGAGAGCTGAATCACCTGTAGTGAGTGCGCCTGTATTAAGCGGGTGTATGGTGGGCATTATTGCTCCGAAAGAAAGAAAGATTACTGGCCGCAAACTCCAAGTCGGTGATCGTATTATCGGAGTCAAATCATCAGGTCTCCATATCAACGGGATTTCGCTGGTCATCAAACGCGCCCTGTCTCTTCCAGAAAAATTCCTAACGAAATTACCCAACGGTAACACTCTTGGCGAAGAAGCTCTTATTCCTACTAGACCATATGTAGCCTTAACTGAGTCACTCCTAGAAGAGAACGTAGATATTCGTGCTTTCTTGCCAGGCACTGGTAGCGGTGTAGGTAAAATAGCCTTTGACAAACGACCATTCAGCTATCGTATCCACAGTTGGTTTGACGAAATACCGCCTCTATTCCTATTTATGCGAGAACTAGGA
>Ga0315280_10006072_pt1 | contig 16834 bp, 15 predicted proteins | sample YL17G06_40_MG_FD_203697 | JGI IMG/M metagenome (GOLD analysis project Ga0315280, IMG submission 203697) | Sediment microbial communities from Yellowstone Lake, YNP, Wyoming, USA - YL17G06_40 | ecosystem: Environmental > Aquatic > Freshwater > Lake > Sediment | place: USA: Wyoming | collected...
TAGGGGACGCCTTCGTCCGCCGAAGCGGAACTTCGTCGCCCGCAAAGGCGGATTCCTCGCGGAGTCTACCCTGAGCGAAGCCGAAGGGCTCGGAATGACATTTTCCTTGCCTTACGCATAATCCGGGACTAATGCTTTCTTGCACATCTGTTGTTACATTTCGCCCTCACCTCAATGGCTAGGCCTGAAGGCCGCCACGGCCGCTCCGACTGCGTCGGAGCTTAGCCGTCCTCTCCCGCCTTCGCGGGCATCGTACGGCAGGCGAGACGCCTGCCCTACCGCACGATCGGTAGCGCAGCCGTCTCGGCTGCGCGTCGGCGGGCGAAGTTGCCCTGGCAGGGAGAGGAGGAACCTGGCCCGACCCCTCTCCCTTCAAGGGAGAGGCGGGGTGAGGGTCACCGCCGCGCGAGGCTTGCCCTCGTCTCCGGAGCGACGCGAAGCATCGCCAGGCAACAACAGTCCTGCAAAACAGCACTAACCGAGATTATGCATATCGAGCGTGACACGCTCACCCAACGGGTGATGTCACCCCGAGCTGTGCGGCGCTGTGCGCCGCTCCGGAGCGCGGCCATGCCGCGCCGGCGAGGGGTCCCCTACCGGAGTTGCTGAAGGGGCGATAGGGGATTCCTCGCGGAGTCTACCCTGAGCGAAGCCGAAGGGCTCGGAATGACATTTTCCTTGCCTTACGCATAACCCGAGACTAAACAATATCAGAAGCCTCAGTTCATAGTCAAGTTTCGCCGGTGGCACGGGTGTGACCTCGGAGAGTGGGGATCGGGCGGCGCACCTGTGGGAGCCCGGTCCTCCGGGCGATCCGGATGGCCGCGAGACGCGGCTCCCACATAGACGCCACCCACCGAGAAAGGTCATACCCGGTGGCACAGCCGCCCTCGGCTGTGGATGTGGCGCACGCGCGATCCGCATCGCGTTCGGATTGAGCATGAGCTCCTTTACCTGGGGTGCCAGCGTATCACCGCCGCGCATCCTTAACCGCTTGCTCGACCACCCGCCGGAACTGCGCGATCGCCGCCCCGTCCTCCAGCACGCCGATCTCCAGGTCGTACTCGCGAATCTCCCCCGGCTCCAGGAATTGCAGCGTGCCGCGCTCGCGCTCCTTCCCTCGCCCCTCGACGAGGCAGTTCGCCGGCTCCATGCCCACCACGTAATCCACCTGGCCCATCATTTTCCATTCCGTGAACCGCGGCAGTTGCGCGGGGATGTAGGCGATGTAGAACCCGAACCCATGCCCGCCGGCGAAGCCCTCGTTCGCCAGCGCCGCCCGCACCAGTCCGTCTCCGTCCGGCGCCATCTGGTGGTAGTACACCTTCTCCCGATAGCCGGGCACGGGCGCCGAGAACTCGGCGTACTGCTCCTTGCCCACCTCGGCCTCGGCGTCGCGCGGCGTGGTGTCCAGCGTCGGCGAGATCAGCCGCCCGCCCGCCGCCACCGCCGGATAGCCGCCGTTGATGTGATAGAGAATCATGTGCTCGGTCGTGCGGTAGCCGGCATTCTGCACCGTGTCGTGGACGAACAGCCGGCTCTCGCCCAGGCGCGCAGTGATCTCGCGCGTCAGCACCACGTTCTCGCCGAAGATCACGGCCTCTTGCACCTGGCCGCGAATGCTCATGACGTAGTCGTCGCCATCCCAGCGCTCGTTGACCGAGATGGCGCTCGCGGGCAGGTTCGAGATGCGGCCGTGCAGGCCCAGGCTCTTGCCCTGGTCAACCGACGGCGCGCCGGCCGAGGTGAGACCGCAAGTTACGACGAGGCCGCCGAAAAACGTCCGCAGCCAGCCCAGGCCCTCGGGCTCGAAATACCACGGCGCGGCGATGGCGCTCGGCGAGCGCCACGCCAGCGGGACCCCGCGCCAATCCGCCTCCGCAATGTCGAGGCCGCGGCTGATGACCACGCGGAATCGAAAGCCGCTGCCGGTGGTGATGTTGGCGACGCGGACGCCGGTCTCGACGCCGTCATCGAGCGCCGCCAGCTCGATGCCGCAAACCTGCCGCATGCCGCCCACGCGCTGGAGCAGATCATCGCGCTTGATCGGTTCATCGAACAGAAGAGCCATTGCCTGACCTCCATCTCGAAAGCTGCCGGATTGTATGACAAAGCGAGGCAAAATGCAAACCACGCCCGGCGCGCAAAGTGCATGCTGAGAGACCGGCTGCTAGAGAAGGGGAACTGCCGCCGACCATGCCGAAAAATGAGAAAAGCAGGGGCATTGGACCCCCGCCCGGGGTGTACGCCCTGCCTTCCTCAAACTGACATTGCGGATTACATAGCTTATTCCATACTGCCACGGCTTCTGGCGGTGCGCCGCCTGCGAGGCAGACCGACCGCCGACAGACGCGTCGCTTGACGTGAAAGACCACACCCGACGATACCTGCGCATCTTCACCTCTTACTACTTCGTCGCTTTCATCCCCTGGGGCATATACTCGCCTTACCTGCCCCTCTTCTTTCAGCGCTCCGGGCGCACCGACGCCGAGATCGGCGCCCTGCTCGCCCTGCCCCCGCTGCTGATGATCCTCGCGCCGCCGGCTTGGGGCGCCGTGGCCGACCGCCTGCGCGATCGCAAGCGCGTGCTCCTGATCCTGCTCGCCGTGTCGGCGCTCATCTTTCCCGCCTTCTGGTTTGGCCGCAGCAGCTTCCCTGTGGCCATGATCGTCATGGCCGTCTTCACATTCTTCTTCACGCCCTCGGAGCCGCTCTCCGACGCCATCACCATGGAGCACCTGCCCAACGCCGGCGGCGATTACGGCAGGATTCGCCTGTGGGGCTCGCTCGGCTTCATCTTTCCGTTGCTGCTCATGGGCGCGATCCTCAAGCCCGCCTCGGGCGCAAGCCTCGGCGTCGACAGCCTCGCGCCGGTGTTTGTGCTATTCGTCGCCTTTCGCCTGCTTGCCCTCGCCTGGGCGACGCGTTTGCCGTCGGGCGAAAAGATCCCCTCCGGTCGCTTCGATTGGCGCGCTCTGCGCGTGCTCGCCAGCCGACCGTTCATCATCCTGGCGACGTGCGCCTTCATCAGCCGACTGGGCACGCAGGGTCTCTACGTCTTCTTCAGCATCTACCTCGACAAGCTGCACATGGCCGACAACCTCAAGGGCTACTTCTGGGCCATCGGCGTGCTGTCCGAAGTCGTGGTCATGTTCTTTGCCGGGCGCATCATGACCCGGGTCAGCATCAAGTGGCTCTTCGCGGCCAGCCTTGCCGCCTCGGCGGCGCGCCTGTTCGCTCTCTCGTTTCCGCTCAGCTTCGCCGCGGTCGCTCTCGTCGCGCCCTTGCAAGGAGTATCCTTCGCCGCTTTCCACGTCCCCGCCGTGACTTTCATCGGCCGCGTCGCTCCCCCGCATCTGCGCGCCAGCGGTCAGACCCTTTTCGCCGCCATCGCCGGCGGCCTCGGCGGAGTCGTGGGCGCCCAGGTCTCAGGCGCCGTTGCCGGCCAGATCGGCATTTTGGGTCTGTTCCGGGTCATGTCGGTGGTGGTGCTGGTGTCGCTGGCGGCGTTTGTGACGCTGTTTCGCCTCGAAAGCGAAGCGGCGCCAGAGGATGACTCTGGCGCCGCCGCATCCGAACCGTGATCAGGCGGTGCGCCGCCCGCGAGGCGCTGTGTGGCCCGAGGGGACAGTCCCCTATTGGCGCCGGCCCTGGCGCCTCGGCTGCCCACACAGGGGACTGTCCCCGCCGTTTGTTACCACGTGGAGTACGCCGTGCCGTTGAGGGCCGTCAACGTCGATCTGCTGTGCACCTGGCCGGTCGCGCTGTCATAATTCCAGTCCGCCGCCGCCGTGAAGGGATCGACCGGCAGGCCGCTGTCGCCGGTGCGCAGATACGGGCCTTCGTATCCCGACCGATCCACGCTCAGACCGCGCCCATCGGCATCCGCGCTGATCGCCGCCCCGTTCGCCGCCATGAGATCGCCCAACGTCGGCGGCCAGGCCGCCGTATTGGCCTCGAACCGCTCGACGGCATCTCGAATCTGCTTGAGATCCGCCCTGAGCGACGCCTCTTTGCCCCTGCGGCCCACCGCGGCCAATCTGGGGATGACGATCATTGCCAGAATTGCTATGATGACAATGACGATCAGAACCTCGATCAGTGTGAAGCCGCGCTCCTTTCTCCTGACTCCCAGCATCCGTTCGCTCACCGCCTCTCGTATGCCCAGCCCCGTCTATTCCACGCTACGTCTATCCTGCGCCTGAAGTGCGCGCATGGATGGCGAGGCTTCGCCTCGCTCCGGAATCCCGATCTCATCGGGATGAATAGTCCCCGCTAATTGCCCCAACCGCCGATCCTGTCAACCCTTTCTGTAAGCATTATTCCACAAAAGTAACGCCGCCTGGCGGCGCCGCCGGCGACAGGAAATAGCCCCCGTCGCGGGGAATGCACAGGTGGTTATTCGGGTGCGCGGCTGTCGCCGCTGGCACCATGCGCATGACCAGCCTCCCATGCGGCCCGTGATACGCGAAATCCCTTTTCCGCCTGACATCTGGACCACTTTCAAGGCGTTGGCGCGCCGCCCGGCCGCTTTCTTCCTCGACAGCGTCCTTGTCGATGCCCGTCTTGGCCGCTGGTCGTTCATGGGCGCCGCGCCCTTCGCCGTCTTGACCTCAAAGGGCGCAAAACTACGTTTGCAGGGGCTGGACCTCGGCCATCCATGGCACAGCCCTTTCGCCGCGATCAAGGACATAGCCGCGAGGTTTCCGCTCGAGCGCGCCAGCGAGGATCCGCCATTTCTTGGCGGCGCCGTGGGCTACTGGGGCTATGAGCTTCGCCACTTCGTCGAGCGCGTTCCGTGCGATGTCGTTGACGATGCGCCGACGCCCGATTGCTGGATCGGCTTCTACGACACTATCATCGCCTTTGACCATTTCCGGCGCCGGGCATGGGCCATCGCCACGCCATCCCCCGAGGCGCGGCCGCATCCGAGCGAGCGCCTCGACCGCCTTCTCGCCCTGATGGCAGAGACCGAAGATGAAACGCCGCTGCCGCTTCCGCGCGGTCCCCGGCCCGCGCTTGCCGCGCACCCCTTGGCCGGCGCCCCGCACATCTGCTCCAACTTCGCCTACGATGATTATCTGACCGCGGTCCGCCGCGCCAAGGAATACATCGCCGCGGGCGATACGTTTCAGATCAACCTCTCGCACCGCTTGACGGCGCCGGTTGACGAGCCGCCGCTCGATCTCTATCGCCGCTTGCGCAGCATCAACCCGGCGCCGTTCGCCGCCTATCTCGATTGCGGCGACTTCGCGCTCCTGAGCGCATCGCCCGAGCGCTTCATCCGGGTCCGCGGGCGCGACGTCGAGACGCGGCCCATAAAAGGCACCCGCCCCCGCGGCGCGACTCCCGCCGAAGACGCGGCCCTCGCGCGCGCGCTGCTTGCCAGCGAGAAGGACCGCGCCGAGAACGTCATGATCGTGGACCTGGAGCGTAATGACCTCGGCCGCACCTGCGCATACGGTACGGTGCGCGTGCCGGAGCTGTGCGCGCTCGAGCGCTACGAGACCGTTTTCCATCTCGTCTCGACCGTCGTCGGACGGCTGCACGAGGGCTATAGCGCGCTGGACTGCCTCAAGGCGTGCTTCCCCGGCGGCTCCATCACCGGCGCGCCCAAGGTGCGCAGCATGGAGATCATCGACGAGCTCGAGCCCACCTGCCGCGGCGTCTATACCGGCGCCATCGGCTATCTCTGCTTCTCCGGCGACATGGACACCAACATCGTCATTCGCACCATCGTCGTCAAAGACGGCTGGGCGCATTTCCAGGTCGGCGGCGGCATCGTCGCCGATTCCGATCCCGAGGCCGAATACCAGGAGACGCTGGACAAGGCGCGCGCGCTGATCAACGCCGTTGCTCATCCCGCCGGGGCAAGGCGAATCGAGTGAGCGGTCTCATCTACATCAACGGCGATCTCGTGGCGGCGGATCGCGCCGCGCTGCCGCTGCTTGACCGCGGCTATCTCTATGGCGAGGGCCTGTTCGAGACCTTGCACGCCTACGGCGGCCGAATCTTCGCGCTCGATCGCCACCTGCGGCGGCTGATGTCATCGGCCGCCGAGCTGGGTCTGGAGCTCGGGGTGGGGGAGGAGCAATTGGCGGCCGCCCTCGCGCTGACACTCGAGGCCAATGGTCTGCGCAATGCCTACCTGCGGCTCACCGTCTCGCAGCGATGCGACGCGCCGGGCATCGAATCGCGGGCGCCGGGCAGATTCACGACAAGCGTCATCGCGCGCCCGCTCGACGTATCCCCCAGACATGGGGGAGCCAGTCTCGTGACGCTCGCCCCCGGTTCGGCGCCGCCAGCGAGCCTGGCTCGGCACAAGACGCTGAGCTTTCTCGCTTATGTCCGAGCGCGGGCCGAAGCCCGCGCGCGCCGCGCGGACGATGCGCTGCTGCTCAACGGCGCCGGCGACATAACCGAGGCGAGCGCGGCGAACGTTTTCTTTGTCTGCGATGGGCGTCTGGTCACGCCGCCGGTGGAGTGCGGCTTGCTGCCGGGGATCACGCGCGCGATCGTGCTCGAGCTGGCGCCCGATACGGGCATCGAGGTCGCCGAGCGTCCGATCCGTCCCGCGGACCTCGGCGCCTGCACCGAATCTTTCCTGACCAACTCCATCATCGAGTTGCAGCCGGTCATCAGCATCAACGGCGCGCCGGTGGGATCGGGTCGAGTGGGCGGCATCGCCTCGGTCCTTGCCGCATCCTATGGCCGCGCCGTGACCAAGGCTACCGCGATCTGAACGCCTCCGGATGCAGCCTGGCCGCTATCTGCTCGACGCCCTCGACGATGCGCGGCCCGGCGCGGTCAACCAGGTCGGCGTTGACCAGAAAAACGCGCCCGCGCTTCACCGCCGACAGGTTGCGCAGGCTCGGCCGCCTGGCGAATGCCGCCAGGCGCGCCGCGTCGTTGCCGCCCTCCATCGACGTCAGAACAATCACCGCCGGATCGCGCGCCAGAAGCATCTCCACATCGTACTGCTTGTATCCCTTGATGTCCCCCGCCGCGTTGCGCCCGCCCGCCAGCCGAATCGCTTCATCGGGGAAGGTGTCCGCGCCAGCGACCCACAGCGGCGCATCGGAATAAACCATCATCACCGTCGGCCGCGGCAATCCCCGCACCTTCGATTCGACCGCGCGCAGGCGTGACCCAAGCCCTTTCACTAGCTTGGCCGCGGCGGCGCGGCGGTCGGTCAGGGCGCCGACCGTGGCGATGGCTCGCATGACATCCGCGACGCTGCGCGGCTCCGCGGCATAGGTCGCCACCCCGGCTTTGACCAATGCGCTCAGCACCGGCTTGGGATTGAGCCGCATGCCCAGCACGAGCTGCGGCCGCTGCGCCAGAATGCGCTCCACACTGGGGTTGACGATGCCGCCGATCTTCACCTTGGACCTGGCCGCCGCGGGATAGTTGCAGTACTCGGTTACGCCCACGATCTGCTTATCCAGGCCGAGCGCGAACAGAATCTCGGTCATCGCCGGCGCCAGCGACACGATTCGCTCCGGCGCGGCGCGCACCGTCACGCGACGCCCCAGCGCGTCGCGCACCGTTACCGGAAACGCGGCGCGCCGCGGCGCGGCAAGCGCGCCCGTCGCGCCGCAGACGACCAGGCCCAGCGCCGCCAGGAGGGCGGCGCGCGCATGGATGCTCATCAAGCACCCCCTGTGGCGCGTGACGCGCGACCTGCGTCGGGGTCGGGTTCCACCCCGACCCGCGTATTGCGCACCCGTGGGTCGGCCAGGAGGCCGACCCCTACGTCGTCGAAGCTATTCGCGATCATAGAGCGAATTGTCCGTGCCCACGAAGCCAAGGTTCTTCCGGCGAAACTCGTCATCGCCGTAGGTCCATCCGCTGCCGCGGCTGGCGCGCATCTTCATCGCTTTGACGTGGCCGTCGCAGAACGCGACGTCGCAGCTCCCCTGGTGGCGGAAGTGCATGCTGGGGTCTGCCGCCATGTCGCCGTATGCCGCGTAGAACGGCGCCTCGACAAACGAGTACTCGATCAGCGTGCCGGTGCCGCTGTTCGACATCATGTCCCAGTCCATGGTCGCCACGTCGGCGAGCATGATCGTCGCCGCGGGATCTTCGATGTCCGCCTCCGAAGCGGGTGCGAGCGAGTCGGGCCAGGGCAGCGGCGAGCCGCCAACGTACTGCGCGTTGTAGCCGTAGCCGCCGGTGCCCTGCTCGAAGGCCATCGCGCCGCGACCGAATTTCGTGAAGCTCGGGCACGCTTTGATCTCACGGTTTTTCAGGTACGCGTATAGCGGCCCCCGGGTCGGATCGAACGGCTCCGAGGTGCTGCTTCGCATGCCATGCCAGCGCATGAGGTTGTCGGCATCCTGCGCCGGCACAAAGACGCCGTCATAGTCGTCGGCATACATCAAGATCGCGAGCGCCAACTGCTTGATGTTCGACAGGCATGTCGCCTGACGCGCTTTCTCCCGCGCCGCCGCGAACACCGGGAACAGCAGCGCCGCCAGGATCGCGATGATCGCGATCACCACCAACAATTCGATGAGGGTGAATCCTCTGTCTCTCAACTTTGCCTCCGCAAATGCTTGGCTCGAGTGTCGTGCAGCATAATCCGCGTAACCTGCGGATGATCCCTCCGGCTCGCAAGGCCCCCTGAAAACACAAACCCCAGCGCCGGAAGCGCTGGGGCATGCAAGACTTGCGTGCTCACCTCCTTCCCGCGAAGTCGGTAACGAGCCGTCGGCGAACAGATCGGTCTCCTGGCTTCCGCTTCATCCTCGGCCCGCGCCTTCCCATCCCGTCAAGCGGGACAGTGGCATGTGGCGAGCCTCGTCAGCGGTTACAGTTGCGGGGCAGTCCCGGTCGTCGTCAGCAAACCGGGGTGGCGCTTGCATCAGCCGCGCCACGACGGATTCTCACCGCCTTCCCAAACATCTGTCCGCGGCTATTCAGTTTTCGTCAAATGCTCGAAGAGACTATCACACGCCGTCCACCCTTGTCAAGGCTACCCGCGACAAGGGTATGTTCGCGGAGAGTGGGGATCCGGCAAGGCAACCCCTCCCCCTGCTAGGGGGAGGATCAAGGTGGGGGTGAATCGTGGGCCATCCACCCTCACCCGGCTCGCCGAGGGCTCGCCGACCTCTCCCTGCGAGGGAGAGGGGTTGGCACGCGCGTGGCCTATACCAACCAAAATGGAACATACCCGGCGCACAGGGTGTGACCTCGAGAAGTTGGGATCTGGCGAACTGACTCCTCCCCTTTCCAGGGGGAGGACGAAGGTGGGGGTGAAATGTGGCTAAGCCTTCGGCCGCCACGGCGGCAGGCGAAGCCTGCTTAGCCGCTGTGTCCGTACCCCACCTGAGGTTTACCCGCCTTTGGAGGGCGGGCAAGCCTCACCCCGCCTCTCCCGCCGTCGCGGGCATCGAAGCCCAGCTTCGTCGGGCGAAGTTGCCCTCGGAGAAAGAGGGGTTGAGCAGCAGTCCTGCCACCCCAACGAAAAACGGTCACACTCGGCGCACAGCGGTCGAGGCGGAGCCCGACCCTATGCGGCGCACGTGTCCGCCAAGGAGGTTTGGCGCAAGATGAGATTCACAAGACGCAGCCTTGCGCGGCTGGCCGTAGCGGTGGTGTGGGTTTTCGCCGCACAACTGGTGACCACGGCCGGCGGCGAGCTGGTGCGCATAACCGCGCCCAAGGACGGCCAGGCGGTCAAAGGCCGCATCCGCGTGCAGGCGGAGACGAAGGCCGAGAATGCGGCTTATCTCATATTCTGCATCGACGGCGCGCGGCCGCACTCGACCAATTGCCAACCCTATCAGCTTGACGTCGACACCGCGGCCCTGAGCGATGGCCCGCACTCCCTGGCGGTCGAGGTTTACGGCCGGCAGGGGCTGCTCGAGCGATCGGCGCCGGTGACGGTCCAGGTGACGAACGGCAACCCGCCTGAGCCGCCCGCCGTCGCCAAGGTCGCTGCGCCTTCATCCCCGGCGAGCAAGCGTGTGACGGCCATCCCGCCGCGGGTGACCGCGCCGCAGGTTGCGGTTGCGCCGCCCGATGCGATTGCGAAACCTGCTTCAGCGCAGGACGGGATCGCCTCGATGGCGCGCGAACCCGCGGCGAGCCTGCCCGAGGGCAGAACCAGCAGCGCGCAACCGGCGTCGGCGCAAGCATTCTCGCCGGTGCTAATCCTGCGACGTGAGGCGATCTCCGCGCCGGTTAGCGAGCGCGATCCGATGCGGCGAGCGGATGCTTCGTCGAGTCACAAGGAGCGGGCGGAGGTGGCCGCTTGTGGGCACGCCCTGGTGGTCGTGCTTGACGGTCGGCAGTTGTCGTTCGATGTCGCGCCGGCGGTGCTTGGGGGGCGCGCATTCGGCGGCCTGCGGACGCTGATAGAGCGATCGGGAGGAAAGGTGGACTGGGTCGGCGCAGCCAAGCAGGCAATCGCCAGGCATGAGAGCGCAAGGCTAGAGGTGACCGTGGGCGTGACGATCGCGCGGCTTGACGGTAGGGCGATTCAACTCGGCGCCGCGCCCATGCTGGCCAAGGGGCGTACTATCGTGCCCTTGCGCACCACCTGCGAGCCGCTGGGCTATAGGGTCGCGTGGACGGCGGATTCGCGCACGGTGCGGCTGGTGAGTGCCGGCGCACCGATGCATGTGGGAATGCGCGCTGCGCATTGAGGCGTCTCCGCCGCTGCCGACGCTATAGTTCACCGAGCACCAATTCCCGCGCGAGCGATGCTCAGTCCGCAGTCACGACCCTCGCGTACCCTTTCTCGGTCCAATAGCGCATCACGGTGGCCTTTCCGTAGAAGCTCACTTCAAGAGCATCGTTCTTCAAGTGCAACCGACCGCTCTTTGCGGCGTCTCCCTCGGGCCAGAACGCGACCACTCCTGGAGAGCGCGGCGTGACGAACACACAGAACCCGCGGTAGCCGCGCTGAAAGCCGGACGAAAACGGGAAGGTGGAGAACTCGTCGGCTGTCCAGCGACGCGGCTTAAGCTGGCGCAGCACCAGGATCTTCACCTGGTCGGCGCGTCGCAGTATCAAAGCCATGTCGCGCAAGCCGTTGCCGTCGAAGTCACCCGAGCAGCGCCCCGGAATAGCCGTTTCGCCGAAGCGCTCGCGAACGCACCTTACGACGTGATCATCGAAATCAGCCGTCGGCATGAGACGCCACCCGGGGAAGCGGCTGCGCAGGAATGCTGCGGCGTGCTTGGGGACCTCTTGGGCGCCGGTGACTTCGCCGACACGAGCTTGGGGGGTATCGCCGTACGCGAGCCCGAGGCCGGCGCTCGCCGGCATCACGACTAGCACCAATAGCACAAGCACAGGTGTCGTCGGTTGCTCCTGTCGTTGTCGGCACCTCCGGGGAATGCGCCGGAAGGGGTCGCACCGCAGTTACACAACGCGCCGCGGGCCTCGAAGGATTACCGGCGCGCTCGCCCTCAGCATCGTCATTTGTTCTGGCGCGTCGCCCTGGTCTGGGAGCGCCGAGGAGGCGCGACCGGTGTTTAGGAGGAGCACGGCCACGCTGCGCGGGCGAGTGTGGTTCCGGGGCAGCGGCACGTGTTGCTCCACTTGCAGTCTTCGCTTGAGTGCCTGACCCACGCTAGCCTGACTTGCTTCCGCGCTATCGTTGGGTGCGCGTGCTGCGGGAGCGCCTCGGCGAATGGCTCGCCCAGAAGGCCGCTCGCGCGTCGCTCACCGCGGCGATTAGTTGGCCGCAGCGCTTCGTCACCAGTCGCAGCAGGCGTCACCGCCGCCGACGCCAGTAGATGAGCGCGCCCAGGCCGGCCGTCAGCAGAATGACCGAACCCGGCTCGGGCACTTGCGAGCCGCAGTGGCTGCCGTCGCCCCACCAGTCGCGGTAGCCCCAAGCGTGAACGCCCCACCAGTCGTGCCTCCAGTCGCCCCAGCGCCAATCGGTCGCAGACACATTGCCGGCACTGCACAACAGGAGGTCGCTCGCACTGCCGCTATCGGTCGTCTGCGCTAACGGCGCCGTGACGGTGGCGAGCTCAGGGGCTATCGTCGGATCGACCGTCATCTGCCCCTGGAAGCTCGCCGAGGCTGCGCCCGCGGAAGGCCCCGCCCAGACCCAGCTCGCCGACAGCGCAATCACTGCCGCGAAAATGACCTGAATGCTCACTCTCCTTGCCATATCCACTCCATAGGTGCGTGATATTGCTGCTTGGACTGTTTCCGACTGCGCCTGGGCAGTGGGCGTCGCAATGCCGGCTGCCTGCGCATAAGTCACGCACCGCGTTATGCTATGCGCACGAACCGTGCCTCGGCAATAGTCGGGCGCGGTTCCCTGTGAGTCAGCGCGTCCAACAGCAAAGAAAAAGATGCTGCGTTGTCACCTGTGCGGCACATCCACCGCCACAGCGCCACCGAGCGGACTTGAGAACGCTACGAACGGTCATAAGCGATCACGGCCGCGCTCGACGCTGCAACCTCGGGCGCGGCCGACGCGGCAGCGAGGTCAGCCCTTGCTCTGCCCGGCGAGATCGCCCAGCGGTGACTTCATCTCATCTATCTGCTGAAGGGCCGTCCGGTCATTGGACCCGACCGACCGCTGCGCATCACTCACCGAGGATCTGACCTCTCGCACCTTGCCCATGAGATCTCCGGGCGCAATCCGCTCGAGCAGGGTCACCTTGTCGCTCAGCCGGCCGAGGTCTTTCTGCGCCAGGCCCCAGTTGCCGCCGCCGATATTCGCTGCCGCCGCGTCGGCATCTTTGAGCGCCTCCGAGGCGATGTAGCTGGTAGCGATGATCAGCTTCTGCTGCTGCTCGGCGCGGATGGTGCCGACGCCCGATCGTACGCGCACCGCGTACAGAATCGCGAGCGCGGCGATGATGATGAGCGCCAGCATGACCCACACAACGGCCCAGGACCTGCGACCCGGCGCGGCCTCTGCCATTTCGATCCTCCGCTGCAACCGTGTTGCCCTGCGTTTCGCCGACCAGCCACGCGGCTCCTGTCGCGGGCCGCGCGCAAGGGCCGGAGCTTGCCGGCCGGTTGCGGTAATAGACCAACCCCGCTAAGATATGGATGTGTTGAGACCCAGCTTGCGTCGTTGCACGGTATTGATTGTCGGCGCGCTTGCCGCCGCGGCGGTCTTGCACGCGCCCTTGCTCGCGGCCACGCCGGTCAAGGCCGGTTATCTGCCGCGCGTGCGCCAGGCGTGTGACCTCTTGCGCCGCGACTTGCCCCACCAGGCCGACGACGAGTTCATTGGCGCCAACTTCCAGGACTATGCCGAGCCGCTGGGGTGGATCGGCATCGGCGCGGCCAAGCTCGCGCAGGGGCAGGTCGATGTTGCGATCGAGCGGTTCGCGCAGGCGGCGGCCCTGGCAGCGAAAGGATCCGCGCAGGCGCGGGCGGCCGAGCTGTTGGCGCGGCTGGGGCGCGCGGTATGCCTGTTGCAGCGGGGCGAAGTGACCAAGGGCCGAGTAGAGCTGGCGGCTCTGTCACCGGCGGGGTTCAGCGCGGCGCTTGCGCCGCTGGCCTGGGCCGACCTGGAGTCCGGCGATCGCAGCGCTGCCCAAGCTCATGCCATGCAGGCGCTCGGGGAGCGACCGAATGATGCACTGGCGCTTTCCATTGCGGCTCGCCTGACGCCTGGGGCGGAGGGCGTGCGACTGATGCGTCGGGCGATCGAGCTGTGTCCCGGTTCGCCGTATGCGGCGCCGTCGAGCGGGCTGGCGCTGCCCAACACCGAACGGGCGACCGGCGCGCCCGATGTTTCGCTGGTGCGGGTGGACATCAAGTATGACCCGGATCGCCGCGCGACCGTCACCTGGCTGGGCCAGGAGCAGCCAAAGTACATCACCCTGACCTTCGACGGGCGGGAGGCGGGCCTGAGCAATACGCCCCCGCACGAGTTCGGCCTGCCGCGCGACCCCGGCCCGGGCACGCACGGCATAGCGGTCGAGGTCTGGGGCGATGGCGTTGTGCTGGGCAGAGGCGGCGCGTTTCTGCAAGTGCAGGGGCCGGGCGAACCGCCGAATCGCTATGACGGCGCGGAGTACGCGGCGGCGCTGGAAGATCTGCGATCGGCAATGACGGCGGCGCCTAACCGCGTGCATCTGCACTATTGGCTAGCGGGGGCGTGCGCCGCGATCGGCCAGCGCCAGAATGCGCTGCAAAGCTACGAGCGGGTGGTGGCGATGGACCCGGCGTTCGCCGATGCGCGGCAGCGGATGGTGGCGCTGTGCTCCGCGCTTGGGCGCAAGGGCTCGACGCGTCCGGTGTCTGCGACGCCGGCAAGCAAGCGCGTCTGCCTGACCTTCGATGACGGCCCGAGCCCGATACTGACCGAGCGCGTCCTGGACCTGCTGCGGGCGGCCAAAGTGCGCGCGACTTTCTTCGTCGTCGGGACGCAGGCGCGGGCGCACCCCGATCTGCTGCGCGCCATCGCCGCGGCGGGGCACGAGCTCGCCAATCACACGTATTCGCACGACGATATGATTCTCAAGACGCCGGCCGAAGTGCAGCAAGAGCTGCTGGAGACGCAAGTCGTGGTGGAGGACGCAACCGGGCGGCGACCGCGGTGGTTCAGGCCGCCGGGCGGGCGGCATACCGCGGCGGTGCGGGCGGCGGCGGCGGCCATCGGCTACACGACGGTGCTGTGGTCGGCGAATGTGAGCGTGTGCGCGGGGCTGCCGACGCAGCGGGGCTTGCGGCGGCTGCTGGACGAGATCAAGCCGGGGGCAATTGTGCTGCTCCACAACGGCCCGGATGAGACGCTCGATGTCCTGCCGGGTCTGCTGGCGGCGCTGAAGAACCGCGGCTACACCTTCTGCACGCTGTCGGAGGCGGCGGGGCGGTGAGGGGTCGGAGGGGGCGTCAGGGCTAAACACGACAACCGGGCTAGCGCGGTTCAACTGGTCGGCGAGATACCGTGAGCCGCCCTCCTTCCCACTCTTGGCTCAGTCGCCGGACACCTGGACTCGCGCAAGAGCGGTCCCCAGCCCGGCTGGGGCCTATGATGACAGGATGATCAGTTCGCTGAACTTCCCTCTGGAATCACGCTTGCCTGCGATCGGACTGAACCGAGCGACCTCAATCAGCTTGAAATGCCCCTGGTATAAGCTCCGTATGCTCTCGTGCGAAGCGTTGGTGCTGACTATGCTTGTCCCCCTCTTCTTGGCATTCCGAAGGCAATCTGCAAGTCGCTCTTGATCACTCCAGGAGAACAGAGCTTCGTTGTACTTCACGAAACCGTTATTGCTGTGGCGGACCGTATATGGCGGATCCACAAACAACACATCGTCCTGCCCTGCTTGGTCTATCAGCTGCTTGAAGTCACAACAGCAGAGAGTCGCGGTGCTGAGAGCACTTGATAGCAGTCTGAAAGACTCCGGGTCGAACAACTGAACGTGTCGAGATCCTATCGGAACATTGAACTGTCCCCGCGCGTTTACCCTATGCAAGCCATTCCAGCATGCGCGGTTCAGATAGATGAACCGTGCGGCGCGTTTGGCCCTGTCTCGAGGTACTCTTGACCGTACCCGGTAGTAGTACGGTTTCGAGTGCGACTTTACATGCCGGTTGAGGAGTGCGACGACCGAAGGCCAGTCTTCCTTCACAGCGACATAGGTTTCTATGAGCTCTTCATTGCAGTCGCCGAGCAGCGCCACCTTTGGACCTACGTGGAAGTACACAGCGCCGCTGCCCAGGAACGGCTCAATGTACCGCCCGGGGCACTGAGGTACAAGGTGGGCGTAGTTAGCCACAAACCATCTCTTCCCGCCTGCCCATCTCAGGAACGGCACAGGTCTGTTGGCGTGATGCATTGGGTGCAGCTTTCATCTAGCGTTGGCGCTAAGCAAGACCTTGAGCTAGGAAAGCTCTAGAAGTCAGGGATCTCGGACCACTCCGCAGAGTCCGCACTAGCAACCGTATGCTACCCATGCCAGAATCTACTGTTGGAGCCTGATCAGCCGTTCCCTGAGGTCATATGCAGCGACTGCTCTTTCTGTAGCTTTGGGAACCATATCTCGCCAACCATCGTCGCCGTCAAGTATCTTAGCTCGTACCTCAGAGCCTCTATACTGCTTGAAATCACGCTCCCACAGAACAAAGACCTGGTAACCTACTTCCAGGAGCACCCTAACCTTATGCCTATTCCATTCATCATAGATGGTCGTGAACACCGGAATGTCGGCGGGCAGGAAGTCATGTAGCAGGTCTGGCGCCTCAATCGGAAATGGCACGATCCCGAAGTCGCTTGTCCCAATGCCTTCATCGGAGAGCGCTTCGGAGACCATCCGCACCCTCTCGAAATACGTGAGCGGGTTGTCCTGCGGAAGCGCACGGTGCGGGGCTGCTGGGCTTTGCAGGAGCGATCGAATGTTGAACTGAGTGATCCCGACCCAAAGGAAATCACATTGCTCTTTGGCGGCGACCAGATACTCCATATGGCCCTTGTGCAGAGGTTGAAATCTCCCATGCGCAGAGCCGACGCCGATCCTAGCCATGCAGGAACTCCGCGAAGTCCCACTCTTCAGCCTGATTCCAAAGCAACTCGTAGAACAGCTCCATGGCCCAGTAGAACGACTTTGTCGGAGTCTCATCTCCCCCTAAGTTAGGTCAAGTCCTCAATCTGCTGTAAAAGTGGTTGGGCATGGTTAGATCCTCAGGCGACGATTTTCTGGTGATGATGAGTAGTCTCCGCTGGTCTTGGGTCGAGCCCCAACTCGCGGCGCAGCGCCGCAAGTTGGGGCTGTTCGGACTCGCTGATGTGTATGCGCTGCCAGCCCCGCGCCGCGCGATCCAATGCGGCAAAGGCCAGCTTGAGACAACTGCGTTCGTGAAAGAAACGCGGGATCACCTTCGTGCGCCGGCGCTG
>Ga0315280_10006073_pt1 | contig 16834 bp, 14 predicted proteins | sample YL17G06_40_MG_FD_203697 | JGI IMG/M metagenome (GOLD analysis project Ga0315280, IMG submission 203697) | Sediment microbial communities from Yellowstone Lake, YNP, Wyoming, USA - YL17G06_40 | ecosystem: Environmental > Aquatic > Freshwater > Lake > Sediment | place: USA: Wyoming | collected...
TTTCTAATATGGCCGGTAGCCCGCCCTTGCGCGCCTTCATTATCTGCCAAGTAAAGGATAAGATTTCACGAATTCTGACCTTCTCCTCTTTCATCCCTTGTCCAATTTTGCGCTTCTAGTGAATGCAAATCCACATAGTAATTTAACTAGCTGCCCGCGAGACTCGCTATAACGTCGATAGCTTTTGCAAGGGCTTCGTCCAACCTATCAGCGTTCGGCCCGCCCGCCTGCGCGAGGTCTGGCTTCCCACCGCCACCGCCGCCGACTATCGGCGCTACCTCGCGCACAACGCTCCCAGCAGGAATTTTTTTAGTTAATCTATCATCGACCAAGACAGCCACCATCGCCTTGCCATCTGCCTCCGCGCCAAGACACACTATATCGAGCTTCAACTGATCCTTTATCTGATTCACAAGGCTCCTGAGCGATTTCGGATCAGACACATCTATCCTAGTCGACAACACTTTCAAGCCTGCGATTTCGCGCACGTCCTTCGAAAAATCGTGTGCACCGCGCGATACCGCCTGCGCCTGTATTTTTTCAATCTCCTTATCCTTCTCTTTGAGCTGGACTAAGAGCTTTTCTGCTTTGTCAGCAACATCTGTAACGGAGCACTTTAGCAATCCCGCCGCCTTTTCCAGCACATCCTCCGTCTGCCACTCGTGACGCAAAGCCGCGAGCCCGCATACCGCCTCAATCCTTCGCATCCCTGCGGCGACGGCGGATTCCTGAATAATCTTGAACGAGCCGATTTCACCAGTCCTACTAACGTGAGTCCCGCCGCAGAGCTCGCGCGAGGTACCAGATACCTCAACCATGCGGACCACGTCTGAATATTTTTCTCCGAAAAGCGCAATCGCGCCTCTCTCCAGCGCTTCATCAATCGGCATTATCTCCCAATAGACGGGCAAGTCCTCCATTATCTTCTCGTTTACTATCTCTTCAACTTTCTTCAGCTCGCGGCCTGCAACAGCTCCATAGTGGTTGAAGTCAAACCTGAATTTATCGGGCGCGACGACAGAGCCGGACTGCGTCGCCTCCTCGCCCAGAATCTTTTTAAGCGCATGATGCAACAGATGCGTTGCCGTGTGGTGGCGCATAATATCGCGCCTCCTTGCCTCATCAACGTCGAGCTCAATAGGGTCACCTACCTTCAGGCTTCCCTCCTTCACCTCAACAACGTGCACGATCAACCCAGCAATCGGATGGCGCGTGTCTACAACGACGGCTTTACCATTCGGCCCCTTTATCCAGCCCGTATCCCCGACCTGTCCTCCCATCTCCCCATAAAATGGCGTGCGATCGCAGACGATCTCCGCGCGATCGCCAAGAGAAGCTGAATTTTTTTCGGTCCCGTCAACGCCTATTGCGACGATCTTCCCAGCGCTTTTGAACTCCTCATATCCTGTGAACTCAACAATTCTCCCGCGTCGAGCGAGCGTGCGGTGCCAGTCGGTCGCCTCCTTCTGCGCAGCGCCTTTCCACGCCTTCTTGCTGGTCTCGCGCTGCTGATCGAGCGCACGATCGAATCCCTCTTGATCAAACGATAATCCCTGCTCTTTTAAAATATCGGCGGTCATATCGAGCGGAAATCCATAGGTATCGTAAAGCTTGAACGCAACGTCGCCAGCAAGCACGTTTTTACCTTGCTCCTTGAGATTTCTTATTTCATCTTCGAGCAGCTTTAATCCTGTCTCAAGAGTTTTTAAGAACCGTTCCTCTTCGCCCTTCGTCACTCGCGCTATTACTTCGCGCCTGGCAACAAGTTCAGGATATACCTGCCCCATTATTTCCACTACTTTTCCCGCGACGCGATATAAAAACGGCTGGTTGAATCCGAGCCTGATCCCGTGTCTCGCCGCGCGGCGCATTATCCTTCTTAGCACATACCCGCGCCCCTCGTTTGACGGGAGGACTCCGTCAGCAATCAAAAACGCCGTCGCTCTCGCGTGGTCGGCGATAACCCTCAGCGACACATCGAGAAGGTCGCTGTCGCCATAGCCGACTCTGGATAGATCGCACGTCAATTCGATGAGCGGGAAAATTAGGTCACACTCAAAGTTCGATTTTTTGTTTTGCATGACCGCAGCAATGCGCTCGAGCCCCATGCCCGTGTCGATGCTGGGCGCGGGCAGCGGCGTCATCTTTCCAGACGAATCGCGATTGAACTGCATAAACACAAGGTTCCACAGCTCGAGATGCCTATCGCAATCGCACTCAGGTCCGCATGTCGGTTTCCTGCATCCGACATCAGGTCCCTGATCGTATATTATCTCGGAGCACGGCCCGCATGGACCCACATCGCCCATCGCCCAGAAATTGTCCTTCTTGCCCAACCTCACAATCCTTTTGCCGGAAACGCCTGCCTCCTTTTGCCACATCTTTTCTGCTTCATCGTCTTTTTCGTAGACTGAAACCCAAAGATTCTCAGTGGAGAGCTTAAATACTTCTGTCAACAATTCCCATGCGAATCGTATCGCCTCGCGCTTGAAATAGTCTCCAAACGAAAAGCTGCCGAGCATCTCAAAAAACGTGTGGTGACGAGCCGTGTGCCCGACGTTTTCAAGGTCGTTATGCTTGCCAGAGACCCTCAAGCACTTCTGAGAGCTCGCGGCCCTTTTATATGGTTTCTTCTCCTCGCCCAAAAACACGCCCTTGAACTGCACCATCCCCGCGTTGGTAAAGAGCAGCGTGGGGTCGCCCGCGGGGATCAAGGACGAACTCTGGACGACCTCGTGGCCGTTTTTCTTGAAATATGCTAAAAACTCGCGCCTGATCTCATGCCCTTTCACGGAAACTCCTCCGAAAACTCATTTTGAAAAGCGCTCGATCTCGACCTTGTCATCGAGCCTATCAACCGGCTGCTGCTGTGCAATCGAAGTCGAAAGCTCCTGAGCTGTCGAAATGCCCTTGACCTTGAGGACAAAGTCCGTCGGGTTGGAGCAGTGAGAAAGCGCTTCGTCATAAGTTATAACCTTTTGCTTCAAAAGCGCGATCAGCGCCTGATCGAAGCTTTGCATCTCGTAGTTCGCGCCGTCCTCAATTGCCTGCCTGATGCCAAGCGTTTTGGTCCTGTCGCGTATGCAGTCTCTTATTCTGGAAGTCGAGATGAGGATTTCTACCGCTGGCAAGCGCCCCTGGCCGTCTGCACGCAAAACCAGCCTCTGCGATATGACGGCCTTGAGCAGGTTTGCGAGCTGGTAACGAACCTGCTCATGCTGATGTGCGGGAAACATCGAAATAATTCGGTCCACAGTTTCAATCGCATCGAGCGTGTGCAGAGTTGAAAGCACTAGATGCCCCGTCTCGGCAGCTTGCAGGGCTGTCTCAATTGTCTCGATGTCGCGCATCTCGCCGACCATGATCACATCGGGGTCCTGTCTGAGCGCAGCCCTTAGCCCCTCAAGAAAGTTGGGGGCATCAAACCCTACTTCCCGCTGACTGATTATGCTCATCTTGTCGCGCATGAGATATTCGATCGGGTCTTCAATCGTAACCACGTGGCACGTGCGCTTGGCGTTTATGTAATCGACCATGGCAGCGAGCGTCGTCGATTTTCCAGAGCCCGTCGTGCCCGTGACGAGAACAAGCCCAAACTGTTCCATGCTGATCTTTTCAAGGATCGGCGGCAGATTGAGCTCTTTGAATTGGCGCATGACAGAAAGTATCGGCCTAAAAGCTATCGCGATGGTCCCCCTTTGCTGATAGACGTTGACCCTGAACCGCCCGAGTCCATGTATGCTATACGCTAGGTCGACCTGCCGTTTCTCCTCAAAAATTCGGCGCTGACGGTCGTCCATAAGAGAATATGCCATGCTGTTAGTCTGCTCTGGAGAGAGAATCGGCGCGTCCTTGAAAGTCAGAAGCTTACCGATAATTCGATATACAGCTGGCAGGCCCGCTTTGATGTGTATATCAGAAGCGTTTTGCGACATCGCGAGGCTTAAAATGTCTTCAAGCTTCGTCAGTTCCATGAAATTATCCTTCCCAATCGCCCGCATCCTCGGCCGATTTCTTGGACAGAGCGTCTACGCCCTTGGCCCAGAGCGCTGAAACCACTTTTTCTTCCAGTTCCGTCACCAATTCTGGCTCGCGAGCCAAAAGCTCCTCTGCTGCCCGTCTCCCCTGCCCTAAGCTCTTAGTTCCGTATGAATACCATGCACCCGTGCGTTCGATAACCCCGAGCTGCTCCCCATAGTTGAGGACCTCAGCGATGCGCGAGATCCCCTTCCCATAGATCAAATCTACCTCGCACTCCTTGAACGGAGGTGCCACCTTGTTCTTAACGACCTTAACCCTGATCCTGCTGCCGTAGAATTCCTGGCCGTGCTTTAATTTCATTGCAGTCCTAAGGTCGACTCGCATCGACGCGTAAAACTTGAGCGCATATCCGCCGGTCGTCGTCTCTGAAACGCCATATTGTCCATAGCTCATCAGCTTCATCCTAAGCTGGTTCAAAAATATTACGAGCGTTTTGCTGCGGCTGACGCTGCCCGTCAATTTTCTCAAGGCCTGAGACATGAGCCTCGCCTGAAGACCTATCTGCGTCTCGCCCATCTGCCCTGCAAGCTCTGCCTGCGGCACCAACGCGGCAACCGAGTCGATGACTATAACGTCGAAAAGACCAGAATAGTCCTTCCCTTTTACGAGCGTATCCACAAGCTCCAGCGCCTGATCCCCGCTGTCGGGCTGCGACAGGAACAGGTTCCCGGTGTTCACTCCGAGCGCTCTAGCGTAGTGCTCATCCATTGCGTGCTCGGCATCCACGTAGGCAGCAATCCCCCCTTTTTTCTGCGCCTCGGCTACGACCTGCAGCGCCAAAGTCGTCTTCCCCGAACCTTCTGGCCCGAATATTTCTATGATTCTGCCGCGCGGCAACCCGCCCACGCCCGTTATGTAGTCGATCCCGATTGAGCCTGTTGATATAACGTCCATTTTCCCGCGCGCATCTGGAAGGACCGTATCACCTAGTCGCATGAGCGCTTCATCTCCGAACTTTTTTCGGACATGACTTAAAAGCTCCTTTATGAGCTCTTCCTTCTGCTTAGATTCTAACTTCCCCTTTGGAATGCTCTTGCCTTTCTTTTCGTCCCTTTTTTCGTCCACAATATTGGCCATCGATCTCTCCCTAAATATTTTGAATATATCACAAAAAACCGCTTTTAGCCCACCTGCGCTATCAATCCCGCGCGACCTCCCAGAATATCTCGGCAAACGTCGGGTGCGCAAACACCGTTCTAGCAAGTTGTTCGACCGTTATCTGCCACTGCACGCAAACGCTCGCGATTCCAGAAAGCTCCGACGCGTGCTCCCCAACTATCTCAACGCCCAAGATCGCACCTGACTTGCTATCAGCCACTAGCCTCAGAAATCCGGCTCGCTCGCCTACCGCATTCGCCTTGCCAAGCCCGGCAAATGGAAATTTCTTTGTATAGAAGCTCAATTTTGCAGAGCGCGCTTCAGATTCCGACAAACCTACCACCGCCACCTCGGGTTTAGAAAATATCACCCTTGGTATCGCTTTAGGAATCTCCAGCCTCTTCTTGTGGGCAATAAGCGCGCTTGCGCGCAGCGCATCCGCGTATGCTCTGTGCGCAAGCATATAGCCGTTCGTGCAGTCGCCGATTGCGAAGACGCCGTCAATTTTTGTAGCGCCCTGAGAATCGACCTCGATGAACCCTTTCGAATCCAGCTTAACAGCGAGGTCTTTAATCCACGGTTGTGCCGCATTCGGCTTACGGCCTATCGCAACCACGAGCTGCTCTGCATCAACAGCGAGCTCCTTTCCACCCTTAAAAAATGTAACGCTAACGCCTTTTCCATCCCGCTCGATTTTTTGCACATTTGACTCAAGATAAATTTTGATTCCGTTTCTTGTGAGCTCATCTTTGACCAGCTTTGCGATGTCTTCTGATATTCCTATGAGAACCTGCGGCATGAGCTCAATTACTGAGACGCTTGCGCCCCACGCACATGCGGCATAAGCAAGCTCAACTCCGATATTTCCCGCACCTATTATGACGACGCTCTTCGGCAGCTTGTCCTGCATCAAAAATCTCTCGGGCTCTGTCACGAATCTGCCGTCGAACTCTACGTCGGGCAAGCCCGCCGATTTTGAACCGACCGCGATCACCAAATTCTTAAAGGAGACTTCCATAGAACCAGATTCTGTCTTTACCTCAATGCCTCCCTTGCTTGCCGCGCGTGCTTCGCCCGTTATTATCTCTACGCCAAGTGACAAGAGCGTGCTCTTTAGCCCCCGCACCGTGAGATCAACCGCGTTGTCACGAAGTGCCAATATCGGGGCAGGCTCAAAAGAGTCTATTTGCGGGAACTTAAATCGCTTAAGCGCCTTCAATCGACCAATAATCTCGGCTGCGCCCAAAAGAGCCTTCGATGGTATGCACCCTCGATTAAGACACGTCCCACCGACTCTGGTCTTTTCTATCAGCGCGACCTTCAGCTTTGCCTTTGCCAGCTCCTCAGCGCAAAAATATCCAGCAGGTCCCGCACCTATTATTGCGACGTCAAAACTCTTCATAACCGCCCTCCTCGTCGCTATTATCCCTCTGGAAACAAAAACGTAAAAGGAATAAAGTAGTAAATCTGTAATCATCTAGCGCGGAGGAGGCAATGAGAGTCCTTGAGGAAAAAGAGGCGCGAAAAATACTTGAAAACGTCGGTATACCTATATGTCCCGAGACAATTGTCAGCAATATGGATGAATTAAAGAGCGCGGTCAAATCGATAGGATTTCCATGCGTGCTCAAGGGAGTCGGCGAAGGGCTGGCGCACAAGACCGAGCTCGGAGTCGTTTTCACAAACCTCAAAGACGAGGCGGAACTTGTTGAAGCCGCGAAGAAGATAAGGGAACGCGTGCCGCACGCGAAATTTTTGGTACAGAAGCACGTGCAGGGCGTTCGCGAATTTATCTGCGGACTCGTTAAGGACGATTTATTCGGGCCGACCGTTATGTTCGGATTAGGAGGGGTGATGGCCGAAGCTCTGAAGGACGCTTCCCTAAGACTCGCACCCATCACAAAAGACGAGGCGAAGCTCATGATCAGCGAGATACGCGCCGCGCGGCTCTTAGGAGAATTCAGAGGTGAAGGTGCGGTCGATGCCGACGAGCTCGCTAAAATCCTTGTTGCGCTCGGCAAACTCGCAATCGACGTCCCAGACATCGTCGAGATAGATTTGAACCCCGTCATAATCGACAAAACTGGCAAGCCTATTGTCGTCGACTATCTCGTGAGAGCCGCAAATGATTAGCACACACTCGCTCAACGCAGGCTACCACAAAGACAATTTGATGATAGTCAACCTCAACTTGGAGATTGAGCCAAGAAGCAAATGTTGGGTCAAGTGTCCCCCAGATGTCGGGCGACTGCTCATGTCAATAATAATCGGCCGCACCAAACCGATTTCGGGCGCGCTGAAGATAATGGACAAGCGCCCGTATATTTTGACAAGCTCGAGCATCCCGTATTTTATGAGGAATCTGGGTCTGTTCTGGCCATCAATGCCACTGATTTCCAACGAGACAGTCAAAGAGAATCTTTTCTGGCGGCTCGCCGCGATAGGCGAAACCAGACACGAGCTGTTCATAGAATCGGCTCTCTTCATCCTCGGTTTGAAAACGGCTGCCGATGTAAAGATTCGCAATCTGCCTCAATCCGAGCGAGCCAAAGTTGCACTCGCACGGGCTATCATCTCAAGGCCGTCTTTGATAATCGTTCTGGAACCCACGCGCGACTTGAGCGAAGCCGACGCGCACAAAATATTGCGCATATTAGCACGCCTTAAGCTATTAGGCAGCACCGTAATCATCATATCTTCGCAGGACCCGCCAGAGTACCCGAGCTTTAAGCTCATCAAGATAGGAGAGTGAGCAAGCGATGAGTGCGCTCTGGATAAAGGCGGCTTGTAAGCAGGGATTAAAAATAGCGCTAAGACATATATTGACCATTGTTTTTGTCTCTTTCGTGGCCGCGTTTGTCGCTTCAGGATATTCCTTTAGAGTGCTGTCTAAAGAGTCGTTTCTGGCTAGGAGCGGTCAACTCCTGAAGACCCCGATCCTCATAGCATTTGGCTCGGACATTCGAAGGGACGAGCTGCAAGCGACAATCGACAAATACAAGCTCACCCCAGAAACCGTCGAAATGGAAAGCCCCGTATGGATGGAGATAAAGATTGAATCTTTGAAGCTTTTGCCAAACCCCGCGTTCGGCTTTCCTCGCAAAGACATTTGCAAATCGCTCGAAAAGCTCGGCAGCATGTATTATGTAGACTGCGCGACGGATTTCATCGAACATAAGTTGAAGGGATACGAAAGCATCATCCTCTCAATAGACGTCGTCAGCTACATAGCGCTGGCCATAGGATTTCTACTGGTCATAACAATTCTGAAGCTCGCGTTTGAAAAGGAAGAGGTTTTCAATTCACTCGAACTCTGCGGCGCTTCAAGACTTCAGCGCTGGATTTTTTTGGTCCCCTCTTTAGTTGTTATGATTGTGATTTCGTTTGCGGTGTGGCTCGGCCTGATCTATTCGCTCTCGGAGCTCGTTCGCTCGCTGTTTGAAATCGATCAGGCGCACGTCAAGAGCGTAACCACTATAACTTCTGAGCACACCTTAGTGGGGCTTACTCACGCATTCCTAATCATTGTGCTTGCCTCCATATTCTTGAGAACCAAAAAACTGTTGCCGCTGCTCGTTATTCTGATAATCGCTTTTCCCTTGAGCGCACGCCCTGACGTATCGGATTTTCTGGAGGCCCAGATTGAGGTTATAGAGTTCCAGCTTCGCGCGTTCAACGAAGATTTGATAGCGTTTGAAGCCAGCTTCGGAGACAAGCGAACGCTGATAGACCAGCTATCGAATCGTTCTGAAGAGATACAAAAGGAGATCAGCGACACCCGACCGAAACTAAATTTGGTCAGCGCGTTGGTAAATGCGACACCCAATGAACCTGAGCCAGAAGCCGCCAGGCTCAAGCGATTCGCGCTGCTCTCACAAAAAGCCGCATTAGAGAAAAGAGTCAAGCTGCTCGATGCTGAGCGCGATTTCGTCGAGCAAAGGATATTAGAAACCGAAAGCGGGCTTTTGCAGCCCATGAGAATTGAACAGACCTTATTTGAGCGATTGTCAAATCTTCAAAAAAGTTACAACCTCTTTGAATCAGCTATGGGAAAAGTTGCGCTTGAACCCGATAGAGCGTGGAACCCAAACGAGCTTGGAATAACGCTAGAAGCGTGTGAAGGTTTTCTCCCGTGGCCAGTAAAGGGGGATGTCGCCATGGGATTCGAACCAGAAAAAAGCCCGCCGCATCTTGGGATAGACATTGTCTCAACGCCATGCGCAGAAGCAAAATCCGTCTATTGGGGAACGGTGAAGTTTGTGGGGACTCTTGGGACGAATCAGTCTATCATTTTAGAGCACGAATCGGGGTATTTCACCATATACTCTGGTTTGGAAGATATTTATGTTGAAACTGGCGAAGAGATACAGCCGTACGTCCCAATCGGGAAGCTCAGTTGCGATCGACCGCAAATGACGTTCGAAATTCACAAGGGGAAACAGGCGCTCAACCCGTTTGAGTGGCTTTCAATCAGAGTTTTCTGATGCCGCGAAATTTTCGTAAACAAGTCAGCGAATCGCCTTCCGTTTGACTTATTGTTTTTTTTCGTGTTAATTGATACAAAAACAGGACGATGTTTAATAACCCCGAGACGCTTCGCAATTTGATAGCAATTATCCCTGCCGCAGCCATAGCTGTGAGCCTGCACGAGGCGATGCACGGTTACGTTGCAGACAAACTTGGAGACCACACCGCAAGGCTAAACAAGCGCCTGACGCTGAACCCGATAGCGCACATCGACTTAGTCGGAACGCTCATTATGCCGATTCTGCTCTACTTACTAACCAGTGGAAGATTCCTCTTCGGCTACGCGCGCCCTGTCCCGGTAAATCCTTACAACTTGACAAATCCCAAGCGCGACATGGCAATCGTCGCAGCTTCTGGCCCAGTTACCAACCTCGCGCTTGCGCTCATAAGCGCAGTAATCTTGAGGCTCATCAACACCTTACACCCCGCTGGTTCACAGCTCGCCAATTGGATATTCATGCCGTTCATAGTCTTCTTCTGGTTTTCGATAATAATCAACGTGCTATTGTTCTGCTTCAATTTGATACCGATTCCACCGCTAGATGGCGGCAGGATCCTCGTAGGGATACTGCCCGCAGATTTGGCCCAAGCGGTAGCGAAGATAGAGCCATTTGGGGTCGCAATAGTTCTGGTACTAGTTGTCCTAGACCCTTTGGGAATAGTATCAAACACTCTATGGTTATTTACAAATATGCTGATAAAATTTATGGGTATGATTGCTGGGGTGCAGGGAATTTGAGATGGGTGCAAAAAAGACGATTTTAAGCGGCATGCGGCCGACTGGCAAGTTGCACCTGGGGCACCTTCACGGTGCGCTTAAAAACTGGATTGCGCTTCAGGAAAAGCACGATTGTTTATTTTTTATAGCCGATTGGCACGCTCTGACGACCGATTACGCGGATACGACAGGACTAAGAGAAAACATTGTGGAGATGGTCATCGACTGGTTGTCCTGCGGACTCGACCCGACCAAGTCCATTATATTCCAGCAATCTCAAGTTAAAGAGCACGCGGAGTTATCGCTGCTTTTGGGGATGGTAGTCCCTCTGCCTTGGCTTGAGCGCTGCCCAACATATAAGGAACAACAGGAAGCGCTTGCTGATCGAATGCTCAGCACCTACGGATTTTTAGGCTACCCACTTCTGCAGACCGCCGATATCCTAATCTACAAAGCCGACAGCGTCCCAGTGGGAATCGACCAGGTCCCGCACATAGAGCTCGCGCGAGAGATTGCCAGAAGGTTCAACAATTTTTATGGCGAAGTTTTTCCACTGCCTGAGCCGATTCTTACCGAAGTCCCTAAGATTCCGGGCACCGATGGTCGGAAGATGAGCAAGAGCTACGGCAATGCGATATTGCTGTCGGATTCGGCGGCAGAAGTTGAACAGAAGATCAAAACAATGGTGACAGACCCCGCTAGGAAGCGGAGGATAGACCCCGGCAATCCCGAAGCCTGCCCTGTCTTCGACCTTCACAAAATCTACACAACAAAAGATGTTCACGAATGGGCTATCGATGGGTGCACGACCGCCAAGATCGGATGTCTAGACTGCAAGAAGCCGCTGATCGAGGCAATCAATAAAGCGCTTGAGCCGATACGCAAAAAGAGACAGGAGCTGGAAAAAGACAAGAAGAAGCTGGTTGATATATTGGCATCGGGCAGCGCAAGTGCGCGGGCGCGCGCGCAAAAAACGATGGAAGAAGTAAGGAAGGCTATGAGATTAGAATGATCGAGTCAGAACCGCTCAAAGTGAAGCTCAAAATATTCGAAGGTCCGCTCGACCTCCTTTTATATCTTGTGAGAAAAAGTTCGTATGACATATTCGACATTCCGATCACCAACATAACGCAGCAGTATCTCGAATATCTGGAGCTGATGCAGACGCTGAATTTGCTTGTCGCCGGCGACTTTCTCGTAATGGCTGCGACGCTGATGAGGATAAAAGCCCAGATGCTCCTGCCCAGACCTAGCGGCGAAGAGGAAGAGCTGATCGAAGACCCACGCGTGGATCTAGCGAGGCAGCTATATCAGCTATATATATTCAAGGAGGCTGCACAACGCATCGACGAGCGCATAATGCTTGGCCGCGATACTTTCACTCCCATCAGAAAAGTAGAGGAAGAAGGCGAGCTCGTTGAGGTTGAGCTGTTCGACCTCGTAAGGATATTCGCGGATCTGATAAGACGAAAGAAACCAGCGTTCGACTATCGCTCAACGCCCTTCAGGTTTTCGGTCATCGAGCGCATGGAGGTTATATTAAAGCTCCTCGAACAAAAAGAAGGAAGGCTCGACTTTAACGACGCGTTTGAGGGGTTTGCGCTTTCGCGCGAGCTCATAGTAACAACGTTTCTCGCTATCCTCGAGCTTGTGAGAATTGGCAGGATTCGGCTCTTTCAGCCTCGTTCGCGCGACGCTATCTATATCTTCGCGCGCGCAGATTCAGTTTTGCTTGTCAGTTGATTGGTCTTCGGGCAACAGCCCACCCGCTATCTTCCACTTCTTAAAAAATCTCCCCTCGCGCACAAGGACAAGCTTCTCAACGGCAGGTTCAAGCACCTCCCATTTGTCTCCGCTTTTCACCCTAAACTGGTATTTTTGAAAGACAATCGCTCGGTCGGGCGATTCGAGAACTATCGAGCGATCGAGAATCCTCATCTCAATTGCATCCCAAAAATTGAAGTGCTCGCGCATTATCTCCAGCGGCTTTTTGTAGTTTGTAGCAAGGCTCTTATCCAGGAGTTTAATATCCTTCGAGCCTATCGCGCGTGCGCGCAAATCCAATATGTCTGAAATCTCATCCTCGGAATTGGAACGTGCCAAGATTATTGCAACTATCCCTATAAGGACTGCTAATACCAAGATTAGCGCTACTTTGCGATTCACTGCTTCTCGCCCTTTACGTTAGTAAGCGTGCCAGCCTTTTTCGCCCACTCTGTATCGGCGAAATCAGAGAGGAGCACGCTAATAAATGTCTTCGCGCGCGATGTTTCGCCGAGCTCAAGCCACGTTTTAGCGGCATAAAAAAGCACCTCAGGATAGCACTCTGCGTCTTCATACTGCTTAGCAGCCTGCTCAAACCTAACCGCTGCCGAATATCGCTCCTTCTGCTTTAGATAAAATTTGCCAACGTATATCTCGCGCCGACAGAGCTGATTGCGAACCTCCTTTAAAATCCCCTGCGCCTCACGTGCCGCCGGACTTGCAGGGTATCTTTCTATAAGCTCTAAAAGTCTCGCCTGAGCCTCATTTAGGTTCTCCTGATCCTGATCGTAAGAGAGGCGCTGCTCGTAGTAACACTTCGCTTCGAACAAAAGGGAGTGTGAAATTTCGGAGTGCAGCGGGTGACGCTTACGGAACTCTTCATAGGTCGCGCGCGCTTCCTCGTAATTCCTGCGATAGAACATGCAATCAGCCACTCTGATCTCTGCGGTCGCCACGTTCTGACTGAATGGGTATCTCTGCAAAAATGCTTCAAATGCCTCCTGTGACCTCACGTATTTGCTGTGATCGAAATACGATTGCGCTCGTTGAAAGAGGTCCTGCTCCGCCATCTTGTCATAGTTCATTGCAGCACAGGAAACAAGAATTAAAAACACTAAGCAATACCCAATTGCCTTACGCATCTTTATTTTCCTCGCCTGACGCTAGAAACTCTAAAACTTTTTCAGCCACTGCCTCCTCGAAACCTGAAAAGAAGTGGTCGGCTCCATTTATTGCAACAACACTGTATTTACCATATTCGCGACCAACTCTGGAAGCGGGCGAATAGATATCCTTCGTGCCGCAAATTATGAAACCTTCGCCCGATAGCTCCTTTTGCGAGGGGTGCCCCATAAAATTGATAGGCGGCGCAATGGCGATCCAGCGGCCAGTCGCGCTGTTTTGAGCGATCCACTTCATAACGATGCACGCCCCGAACGAATATCCTATCGGCACAACGTTTGTAATCGACATATCATCAAGATATTTCAACGCCGCTTCAAGGTCGCGCACTTCACCCTCCCCGCCCGAGTAATGCCCCTCGCTTGCGCCGACGCCTCTGAAGTTAAATCTCAGCGCTGTCATGTTCGCATCATGCGCCCTTTTTGCAATCACGCCTAATAGCGGAAACAACATGTCCCCGCCAAACAGCGGATGCGGGTGTGCCAGAACGACACCCACGTCCTTTCCCGCTAGCCAAAGCTCAGCTTCAAGCTTGTATTCGCCTCTAATCCGCACCTGCTCGGAACTCAATTATCTACTCCGCTTTCTCTCCTTCTCCTTTTTACTCTTGACGATACCAGGGATGCCTGGCTCCGTCATCGAGTAGGGCTCAAGAATTTCTTCCAATTTATCCTGAGGCAACACGCGCCTCGCCTTAGCTACCTCAACTATGGTGCGCTTTGTGCGATACGCCTCCTTCGCTATCTCCGCAGCAGCTAGATAGCCAATATGGGGCGCGAGCGCGGTCGCAAGAGCCATGCTCGAATATGCGTAGTTCAAACATTTCTCACGGTCTGCCGCGATTCCATCGACACAGCGTTTTGCAAGCGTGCGACACATATTTGCGAGAATTCTCAAAGAGAAGAGAACGTTGAACGCCATAGCTGGCATCATGACGTTGAGTTCAAGCTGGCCCGCTTGATTTGCCAAGGCTATGGTCAAATCATTGCCGATAACCTGAAAGCAAACCATGTTCGTGCACTCGGCAATCACGGGATTAACCTTGCCCGGCATTATGCTGGAACCCGCCTGAACGGATGGGAGCGTGATTTCAGCAAATCCAGTCGTCGGGCCGCTCGACAGCAGTCTCAAATCGTTCGCAATCCTTATCAGGTCAAGTGCAAAATCGCGCAGTGCCGATGATGCGTGGGCGACGGCAAAATTGCTCTGCATCGCCTCGCGCAAATCGTTCGCGACAAAAAATCTCTTTTTAGTCAGCGCATTTAAATGTTTGACAAACTTTTTCGGATATTCTGGATGCGTGTTAAGCCCCGTGCCAGCGGCACTGCCGCCGATGCCGAGCTCCTCCAAATATTTCGCGGCTTCAGAAATCGACCTCATATTTTTGTGAACAGTAGCAGCATACGCAGAGAATTCCTGGCCGAGCCTTATCGGCACAGCGTCCTGAAGGTGCGTCCTGCCAGACTTCAGCACCTTGTCAAACTCTTTCGCCTTGCGCCCGAACGATTTGGCAAGCTCATCCATTGCGCTTAATAGATAATCGACCCGCAATCTACTAGCTATGCGCATGGTCGTCGGAAACGTGTCGTTCGTCGACTGCGCAAAATTCACATGGTCGTTGGGACTGACAAGCTTATAATCCCCCTTCTTACCGCCGAGAATTTCGATCGCTCGGTTGGCAATCACTTCGTTCGTATTCATATTTTGAGAAGTTCCTGCGCCAGCTTGAAAGACGTCGACAATAAACTGGTCGCGGAAGTCGCCGTTCAATATCTCATCACACGCTCTAACTATCGCCTTGCAGAGCTTTTTAGAGAGCACGCCGAGCTCCACGTTAGCCAGTGCCGCGCACTTCTTAACGAGAACATAGGATTCGATGAGCTCTGGCCACGCCTTAAGTCCGGAGATCGGAAAGTTCTCCATCGCCCGCTGAGCGTTGACGCCCCAGTACGCGTCCATGGGGACTTGCACGGTTCCAAGCGCATCCTTTTCAATCCTGAATTTCATGACAACCCCCTGGTCTTTCTCCAGCTCGATATCGCTTCAAGCAACGACGCGGAACACCAGCCTGCTGCGCGCGGATTCACATAGCCCTGCGCCAGATGCCTCGATTTTACTACAATCGGCAGATGATAGTACGTCCAATCGGTGTGATAAATCGCTTCTGGCACAACGCCCGACTGTAATGGTACAAGCTCGCTGCCCAATCTAAATGGTCCAATCGTAGACGTTGGCACGTATTCCAGAGCGCGACTCAATAAAAATTCTGCGAGTTCTGAAAACAACGATTTTCCTAAGCTGGCGGCGATTTCGACTAGCGTCAACGGGAAACCGAACAGATAAACGTCCACATGATTATTCTCGCTGCTCACGGCGCTGAGTCCGCTGATGTTTAGACTTGCGTTCACAAGCAACGATTTTTTTGGCAAAGCAGGTTCCCATAGGAAAAACCAGCTCAAAGCAGCAATCGCGGCTTTTTGCGCAGCGACTCTGAGTTCATCCGAACCAAAAATTTTTGCCGCCTCCCACAAGGCAACAGCGGCTATCTGTGAAGCCTCCTTGTCCTCGCAGTCGGAATCGAGCGTAGAACCGTAAAACTCAAAATCGCCAACCATGCTCTTAGCAACGAATTCGCCCGCCCGCTTCACAGAGTTTTTATATCGGTCACCCCACAGCTCGCTCGCCTTACAGAGCGCATACAAAGCTGATGGCGTAGCGCCAAACTCCGTATCGCGCTCGCGGCCTGATGAATAAACCTGCCGAGGGAATGAGCCGTCCTTTCTCTGCAGCGAAACAAGTTTATCGCAAACAGACTGCGCTTTCTCAATCCACAATTGTGAACGCTCGATCTTTACAGCTTCAATCAATCCCCACAGCGCCTCGCTTAATCGTCTAACCGAGAAGTGGCTGGCAAAAACAAACGGAGGCTCAAATGTAGCAGGTGTACTCAGCTTGAGTCGAAATTTTTTTACTCCCACCCAGTGTATCCAAAAGTCGGGGATAAAACCGCTTTTCTTAATCGCGCTTGTGCACCACGAATCGAGAACCTTTGATGCAAGCTTGTGCAGCTCCAAATCGCCAGTGCGCTTTGAATATTCGAGCATCCTCGCACATGATAAAAATACCATGCCTGTGAATCCTGGCTCGCAGACTCCAAGCGCAGGTTTGCCTGTAAACGTCTCAACCCACGAATACAGTCCTGCGAGCTTGCGCGATTCAAAATAGCGGGTCTTGAGCGAATCCACGAGCGCTTTCTCAATCTCTGCAAAATCGGGCTCTAGCACATCAGCACGCTTCTGACGTTCCCATGCCAGTTCAATCATCCTCTCAAGCATCCTGTAAACATCGCCCTTATAGAACTCAACGAGGTATGAAGCTTCTACGGCTCGATCCAGTTGCGGCAAAAAGAGCCAGCCCAATGGCGGGGTGAACTTAAGCTTCTCGTAATACCTCAACTCTCCATCCCACGACGGCAAAAAGGCTTCGATCGAAAATTTCTTGCGA
>Ga0315280_10006074_pt1 | contig 16831 bp, 10 predicted proteins | sample YL17G06_40_MG_FD_203697 | JGI IMG/M metagenome (GOLD analysis project Ga0315280, IMG submission 203697) | Sediment microbial communities from Yellowstone Lake, YNP, Wyoming, USA - YL17G06_40 | ecosystem: Environmental > Aquatic > Freshwater > Lake > Sediment | place: USA: Wyoming | collected...
CCGACGCCGGCCTCTCCCGCGCCAACGAATACAATGATGATGCCGACCGGCACGCCAGCCGCTCTTGAGCCAACGCAAACGCTGGGCACGCCCCAGGCCCACCAGGCCTCTGTGAAGATCAAGGACTTCGAGTTTGTGCCCAGCAAAGTGACAATCAAGGTCGGCGGTACTGTTATCTGGACGAACGACGGAGCGTCTGCCCACACCGTTACGGCGGACGATGGCAGCTTCGACAGTGGCGAACTGCAAAAGGGGAAGACTCTCTCCCGAACCTTTGACAGCACCGGCACCTTCAGCTACCACTGTTCGATTCACCCCTCTATGAAGGCGCAAGTGGTCGTCGAGAACTAGCGGAGATTTGGCCACCGAGCCGCCCGGGGAAGCAGGAACCACCGCAGGCACTCACCACCGCCAGGCTGATGGCAACGAAAAGGGTTGTCGCCACGCTCGCTCTCCTCATTGCGTTAGCTGCATACTGGGTGTCCGTCTTCAACCCACGACGGCCCCACACTCGCCAGCAAGACTAGAAGCCCAAGCAGAACCGACAAGGCGGGGAGTACGCCGCGCACGCCTCGGAGCAAGGCCGCCCGAATGACATCGCGGCCGATGTAGCTCTTGCCTGTCGCAGTAGGATGCTGCTCTGCGAAGTCCTGATTGACAATCCGATCACCTGCTCCGCGGGCAGGCCCTGCCCTCAAAGCCACGTTCGTGTCGGGCTTCCTGCCACCGATCGCTGAGAGCGCGCAGAGAATCCTGTGGGCTACGCCATCCCCTGCTGCCCACTTTGACGCACACACCGTCCGGTCACCTCATAGTATGCTCACTGTCCTGCGTAACCTTTTCGGCCTTTCCGCAGTTATGCCTTCAGGCAAACAGCCTGAAACCGGTGGAGTCTGCGAGTGCTCACAGCCAAGGAGCTGGCAGCCGAGCGGCTTCTCATTGAGGCGTCCCAGAGGGATTCGCGACGCTTCGCTGAGCTCTACGAGCGCTATTTCAATCGTGTTTACGCCTTCGCCTTGACCCGCACCGGCAACCGCACCGCCGCTGAGGACGTGACGGCGGAGACCTTCCGCCGCGCCCTGCAGAACCTGTCCAAGTTCGAATGGAGGGATGTCCCCTTCTCCGCCTGGCTCTTCCGCATCGCCGCCAACGCCGCCGTGGACCTCTCCCGCCAGGCGCCCCGTCAGACCTCTCTCGACGACTTGCCGGACGAGCAGCCGCAGTCGTCGGAGGCCCGCTTCACCGAGGTCGAAGAGCGAGCCCAACTCTTCACCTTGCTGAAACGCCTCCGCAAAGACCAGCGGAGGGTGGTTATCATGCGCTTCGCCCAGGAGAGGAGCAGCAGGGAGATCGCGCAGGCCATAGGCCGGAGCGAGGCGGCCGTAAAGGCCCTTCAGTTCCGGGCCTTGCAGAGCCTGCGTATGTGGGCAGAGGGAGGCTAGCCATGACTGACCAGGAACGGTTCGACCATTTGGACCGCGCGCTGGACGATCTCATCGCCGGGCGCCAGCCCGCACCCAGCGGCGACCCTGAAGTCGATGCTCTCACGCATTTCGCCTCGGGCCTGCGGGGCCTCCCCGACCCTGCCTTCAAGGACCGCCTGCGCCGGCAGCTCCTCCCGCGACCGCCGGGCCTGGTCTACCGCCTCCGCCGTTGGCTGAGCAGCGGTCGGCGGCGGCAGATCCTGGCGGGCGCCCTCTCCCTGGCTACCGCCGCCGCGGTGGCTGCGGCCGTCTATCTCATCACTCAGGGCGGGGGCGGCGGCGAGGTCATCGTGGGCCCACCCACCCCCGGCGCCTCCGTCTGCGACGCGCCGACGGTCATCGAGCCTCCGGCAGCGGCCCCTTCGGACTACTGGCAGAGCCTGACCCTGCCCCCGATCAACGACTGCTTCCGCCTAACCGCAACGAACAGCGATGCCGCCGGGGTCGCTCTGGACTCGGCCTTCGTCCTGGAAGCGCGAGAGCCCGTCGACCGCGCTTCCCTGGCCAGACGCCTCCAGGTGGAGCCCGAGCTGGAGTTCGAGATCGTAGCTATCGGCGATAGCGAAGTCAGTGCCCACCCAGGCGCTCTCGCCGCTGCGGGAGCCCGCTACCGCATCCAGCCCGAGGCGCCCCTGTCCGAGGACACCGTCTACCGCTTCAGCCTGCTCAGCGAGCCGGGCGGCCTCCCCATCAGCACGTGGGCCTTCCAGACCGAGCGCCCCCTGCGTGTCGTCCAGACCCTCCCCGCCGACGCGTCCACGGACGTCCCGCTGAACGTCGGCATCGAGCTCACCTTCAGCCACGATGGCGTCACCGGCGTCCAGGACAACTTCCGGATCGATCCCGCGGTCCAGGGCCGTTTCGAGACCCACAAGCGGGTCGTCGTGTTCGTTCCGGTGGAGCTGCAGCCGGAGACGCTGTACACCGTAACCCTGGGTACTGGCGTCGGCATCGCCGGCTCCGACCAGACCCTGGCCGAGGAGTTCACCTTCCAGTTCGAGACCGGCTCAGAGGGGCGCACCGGTGAGACCCCCGGGGCGCCACCCACCCTTCAGTTCTCCCGCCGCGTCTGGGAGTCCGCCACCTCAGAGGCCCCGGCGCTGGGCTTGTTCAGGGGCTGGGGCGCAACCGACTCCACCACGCCCCCTACCCTCCCCTTCGCTGTCTACGGTTTCCAAGACGTGGACGCTTTCCTCGGCTCCCTCGATGAGTTCACCGCCATCCCCGCCTGGGCATGGGTCAGCCGCAACCGCTTCACAGTCGACACGACGGGCCTCCAGCGAGTTGCTTCCTTCGAGGCAGCCCTGAAGCCCATCGGCCAGTACGGCGACATGTACATCATCTTCCCCGAGGCCCTGCCCGAGGGCTACTACCTGGTGGAGACCACCTTTGAGGGCCGGCCGCTTCAGGCCTGGCTCCAGGTGACCGATGTCGCGACCTACGTCTCGGTTAGCCGCAGCCGCATGCTCCTCTGGGCCAACGACGTGGCGGCCAAGGCACCGCTGGCCAACGCCACCGTCCGCCTGGTGGGCAACGACTTCTCCGCCACGACCGGCCCCGACGGCATCGCCTTCTTCGACACGCCCGCCGACCTCATCCATCTGCAGCCCAGTCCTTTCGGTTACAGCACCAGCGAGACTGTGGGCAACCTGATCGTGACCGCCCCCGACGGCCGCACCACCGTGGTGCCCCTGGCGGATATCTTCAGCGGCTTCCAATCTTCCGGCTTCCGCGAATACATCTTCTCCGGTGACCCCAGCCTCTATTGGCGCTTCCTCTACACGGATCGCCGCCTGTATCGTCCTACTGACAGCGTCAACTTCTGGGGCCTGGTGCGCCTGCGGGACAAGCCGCCGCCCTCCCAGGAGGTCACCGTCGAGATCAGCGGCAGCGACTACACCTCCTTCGACTACCGGCCCGTCGTCATCGCCAGTGCCACCGTCACCACCACGCCCACGGGGACATTCATCGGCGAGCTCCCCTTCAAGGGCGTCTCCCCCGGCTACTATAACCTACAGGCCCGGGTGGGAGATCAAGTCATCACCTCTACCTACTTTGAGGTGCAGGACTTCATCAAGCCCGCCTACAAGATAGACGTGATCCCCTCCAGCAAGGCCATCCTTGTCGGCGAGGAGATGGAGTTCGCCATCAGAGCCTCCTTCTTCGAGGGAAGCCCCGTACCCAACGTGGAGCTTAACTACAGCGGGTTTGCCAGCGACTCTCTCACCACCGACGCCGACGGGCAGGCCTCCGTCCCTTACGTCGGCAATGTCGGTGATTTTGGTTACGGCTACGGCGCCTATCGATTCGATTCCCTCAACGTCGTCCCCGCCCTGGCCGAGGAGGGCGAGATCACCGGCGGCGCTTCGGTCCAGGTCTTCCCCTCGGCTCTGACCCTGGATGCGAGCTCGGAGTTCAGCGCCGACACCGCCACCGTCTCCGGCACCGTCTACAACGTGGACCTGGAACGCATCAACAGCGACGAAGCCCGCGACCCCTCCGACTATCTCGGTGACCCTGCCGCCGGCCGCCAGGTGACGGCTGACGTCACCGAGACCTCCTATCAACGGGTCGAGGTAGGCGAAAGCTACGACTTCATCGCCAAGATCGTCCGCAAGGAGTATCGATACGACCCGGTCAGCAACTCCCTCGGTCGGTTCAGCGCCACCTCGGACGCCCACGGCCGCTTCGCCATCTCCTTCCCGGCCGGGAAGGACAAGTCCTACGAGGTCGACCTTCGCGTCACCGATGACGCCGGCCGTACCTTCCACGAGCACACCTACGTCTACAGCGGCGTTAACTACTATGGCAACACCCCTTACCTGGCCTCCGAGTCCGAGGAGCCCTACGCCGTCGGCGACCAAGCGGTGCTCACCATGCGCCAGGGCGACGAGGACCTGCCCGCCAGCGGCGACAACCGCTACCTGTTCTACCTGGCGCAGAACGGCATCCGCAGCTACGCTATTCAGGACGGCCCGCACTACTCCTTCGCCTTCGCCCAGGAGCACATCCCCAACGTCGACGTCATCGCCGTCCGCTTCACCGGCGCCACCTACCAGGAGGTCGGCTACGGCTACACAGCCCGCTTCGATAGCTCTCTCCGCAAACTCACCATCACCGTCCAGCCCGACCGGGAGCGCTACCGCCCCGGCGAGAAGGCCACCCTGAACATCAACGTCAGCGATGCAGATGGCCGGCCGGTTCAGGCAGAGGTTCTCCTCAGCGCCGTCGACGAAGCCATCTTCCGGCTTGAGGGCGAGAGCTTCTTCTACGACCTGGGGATACTCGACTCGCTCTACCTGCCGGTCTCATCTGGGGTACTGCGGACCTACGCATCCCATCTTAATCCGCCGGCAACCGGCGGCGCTGAGAGAGGCGGCGGCGACGGCGCCCGCGAGGACTTCAAAGACGTCGCCCTATTCGACCGCGTCACCACCGACGCTCAGGGGCGCGCCTCCATTACCTTCGACCTCCCCGACAACCTCACCTCTTGGCGCGTCAGCGCCCTCGCCGTCAGCCAGGACCTCTACGCGGGCTCCAGCGTCTCCCTTGTCCCCGTCGGCCTCCCCTTCTTCGTGGACGTGGCAACGAACACCTCCTACCTCACCAGCGACCAGCCCTCCATCAGGGTCCGCGCCTTCGGGGAGGAGCTCACCGCCGGCGACCAGGTGGCCTTTGAGGTCACCTCGCCCACCCTCCTGGACGAGCCGCTGACCGCCAGCGGAACCGCCTTCACTGCTGTCGACATCCCGCTGCCGGCCCTGCGCGAGGGTCAGCACGAGCTCACCATCAAGGCCTCCGCCAATGGCCTGGAGGATGCCCTGGTGCGCAGCATCACCGTCATACCATCCCGCCTCCTCCACAGCGAGGCCCGCTTCTACGAGCTCCAGCCCGGCCAGACGCTCGCGCCCGAGGGCAGCCCTGACCACCTGACCCGCGTGGTCATCACCGACCACAACCGCGGCCGCTACTATCCCGATCTCCTCTCCTTGAGCTGGACGTATGGCGACCGTGTAGACCAGATGCTGGCCCGCAACCTGGCCCAAGAGCTACTGGCCCAGTACTTCCAAGAGGAGGCCACCTTCCCCGCCGAATTTCACCCATCCCTGTACCAGACTCCGGACGGCGGCATCGCCATCTTCCCCTTCGCCGATGACGACCTAGTGCTCAGCGCCCGCGTCGCCGCTCTCGCGCCCGAGCGCTTCGGCCGCCAGGCCCTCGTCCAGTATTTCCTGAAGGTCGCCGACGACGCCAACGAGACCCGCGAGCGTACCATCATTGCCCTGTACGGACTGGCCGCCCTGGAGGAGCCCATGCTCCCCAGCATCCAGGCCTTCGCTGCGCTCGGCGACCTCTCCCCGCGAGAGCGCCTCTACCTTGGCCTCGCCGCCGCGGAGCTGGGCGATCAGGACACCGCCCGCTCCCTCTACCGGGGATTGCTGGAGGAGTTCGGACAGCGCCGCGGCAACTCCGTACGCCTTAACGTCGGTCTGGACCAGGACGACATCCTGGAGGCTACCTCCTTGGCCGCCATCCTGGGGGCTTCCCTCGCCGACGACTGGGCACCCCTGCTGTTCGACTACACCACCAGCAACTACACCAAGGACACTCTCATCTACTTGGAGCAGATCAGCTTTCTGGCGGAGGCGATGCCCAACCTCTCGGCCGCGCCCGTCCGCTTCGCCTACACCCTCCACGGCCAGAGAACCGAGGAGGATCTGGAACGAGGCAGCAGCCTCGCCCTGCTCCTGACGCCTGAGGAGCTGCGCGACCTGAACCTGGAGGCCCTGGAAGGCACCCTCGGCATCGCCACCTCCTTCCTGGCCCCCTTCGATCCCGATTCCGTCCAGCCCGATCCAGCGGTCTCCGTCAGCCGCAGCTACGGCGGCCAGACGGCGGACAGGGCGACCATCGAGGAAGGCGAGCTGGTGCGCATCACCATCGCCTACAAGCTAGGCCCCCAGGCCATAGACGGCTGCTACCAGGTGAGCGACCTCCTGCCCTCCGGCCTCAAGCCCATCACCCGTCTGTACCAGTGGGCCACCCCCGAGGACCAGGGGGGGATCACGGGTTATGTTGACTACCCTTATGCCATCGAGGGCCAGCGTGTCAGCTTCTGCGTGTACAGGGACAGCAAGCAACTGCCTTTGGTCTACTATGCGCGGGTCATCGGCAAGGGCACATATACCGCTGAGCCTGCCGTCATCCAGTCCCAGAAGGCCCCGGAGAGCATCAACCTAACGGGCTCCTTGCCGGTGGAGATAAGATGAGGCTGGCGCTCCCCGCCCGAGCCGTTCCCATTGCCGCCGGCTGGCCTTTGGGGGCCGCCGCGCTTGCCCTCATCGCCTTCACCTTTCTCCTTCTTCCTTCCACGCCGCATGAGGCCGGGCCCGCCTCTGGCGCCATCGCCCGACCGACACACCCCCTCACCTTCTTCGACGACCAAGCCTTCACCCAGGCCCTCAGCCGCGCCGAGGCGACAGACCCGGCCCCCATGCCGGGCGCCCGCGCCGTCATCGTGCCCCACCATTGGCTGGCCGGCCACCTCATCGTGAGCTCCCTGCGCGACCTCGCCGCCAGCGGCGACTACCGACGCATCATCCTCATCGGCCCTAACCACATCAACGCCGGCGGCGCCGCCGTCATCACCAGCGACCTCGCGTGGCAGACCCCCTTCGGCCTGGTCGAGCCCGACGGCGACGCGATCCGGCAGTTAACCAGCGACGGCGTCGCTCTGAGTGAGCCCAGCGTCCTCACCTACGAGCACGCCATCGCCGGCATCGTGCCCGCCATCGCCTACCTACTGCCCGAGGCCCGGGTGGTGCCCCTCGTCCTGCGCAGCGACCTAACCTCGACCGAAGTGGAGACGCTGGCCGCTGCCCTAGCGCCGCTGCTAGACGGCGAAACCGCCCTCGTCGCCGCCGTGGACTTCTCCCACTACCTACCGGTCCAGCAGGCGCGCCAGAGTGACCGCGAGACCTTAGAGGCCCTTCAATCCCTGGACTCCCCCCGCATCCTCTCATTCAGCAACGAGCATCTGGACTCGCCGGGTTCCATAGCGGCAGTGATGGAGACGATGCGTCTCCTGGGCACGACCGAATTTGAGCTGGGGGAGAACATCAACTCCGGCGACCTGGGCGGCCCTGCCCTAGCGCCCGTCACCAGTTACATCACCGGTTACTACCGCTGACGGCCAGATAACCAAGGAGCCTGTCGAAGAAGCGCCCTTGTTTGCCCTTCGACACGCTCAGGGCGAGCGGTTTGCGGTGCCTGCCCATCTCCGCTCAGCGCGAACGGTTTGCGGTGCCTGCGCATCTCCGCTCGTGGTGAGCCTGTCGAACCATGAACGGAGCTGGGGTTTCCCAACAGCCCCGAAGACTGCCTGAAGCCCTTGGAAGTGGAACTTGTTGAGATCGGCCAGTCTTTGCCCTTGCTCCTATTGACATTGCGATACCTATTGATTGATAATGCGTTTACCCGCTATGATCCTTGTGCCTTCTGCCATCCTATCGGGGAAGCGTTCGTCGTGAACGACGTTACGTTCGTCATGCTGAGCTTCGAGGGGCCGGACCCCTACTCCCGTGCGGGAGGCCTAGGGAGCCGAGTCAGCGAGCTCTCCAACGCGCTTGCGTCAATGGGCTTTGAAACCCATCTCTTCTTCATCGGCGACCCTGACCTGGCAGGTCACGAGTCGAGGGAGGCGGAGAGGCTTCGTCTTCACCGCTGGTGCCAGTGGATCAGCCGCTATCACCCTGGCGGCGTTTACGATGGCGAAGAGGGCAAGGTATTCGATTGGCAACGCTCTCTCCCTCCCTGGTTGGAGACGGAGCTGCTAGAACCCAAAGTCACCAAGGGTAGCTTCGTCGTCGTTTTGGCAGAGGAATGGCAGACTACTGGCTCCGTCCTCGCTCTTCACGAAATCTTGGTCCGCCGGGGCTGGCAGAACCGTGTCCGACTGCTGTGGAACGCCAACAACACTTATTCCTTCCACCGCATCGACTGGGGAAGGCTCAAGGAAGCCGCAACTATTACTACCGTCAGCCGATACATGAAACACACAATGTGGAGGTTGGGGGTGGACGCCCTGGTCATTCCCAACGGCGTACCAGATCGCTGGCTGCAGCCTCTGGAGCGTGAGGCTCGTCGCAACCTGTCTCAGCTCTTCCGCGGCCGCCTGACCCTGGTAAAAGTGGCCCGTTGGGACCCAGACAAGCGATGGCACATGGCCGTAGATGCTGTTGCGGAGGCTAAGCGCCTGGGGCTCCGGCCCCTGTTTTTGGCCCGAGGGGGCGTGGACAGTCATCAGCACGAGGTTCTTGCTGGGGCCAAGCGTCACGGACTCCGGGTAGCTTCTATCCACTGGACTGGCCACGATGTAAAGGCGCTGGTGGATGCAATGCGTCCCGCAGTGACTGCTGACATGATACTTCTTGAGGGCTACCTATCCGAGGTGCAGCGCCGGGCGCTTTTCCATGCGGCAGATGCTGTGCTCGCCAATAGTGGACTGGAACCATTCGGTCTGGTGGGACTGGAGACCATGGCTGCCGGCGGCGTGGCGTTCGTCGGTTGCACCGGGGAGGAGTACGCCACGCCGGGCTATGACGCCATCTCTCTCCAGACGAACGACCCCCTCGAGATTGTGCACTACGTCGCCTATCTGCGCGGTTCCGCAGACGCGGAAGACAGGTTGCGACGGGCCGCCAGGCGCTCCGCAGCTCGCTACACCTGGCACTCGGTGATCCGCAGGGTGCTCATGCCGATTCTGGAAGAAATGGGCGTGCGGTTCGCCTATCAGGAGCGCAGTCTGGATGCCTTTCCACGCGAGATCGCCCAGGGGTCGGTTCCAGTACTAGCCGCCCCTGCTATCGCACAGGTAGTGTTAGGGCGCACCGCCTAGACGTCAGCCCCGGGAAGCTTCTCGGAGCGCAAACCCAACGATCCAACGCTTCTTCCCAGGCAAGGCAGCCACTGACCCCTACCCGCGGTGCAGTCTCCGCCTTGCTGGCTTCCGCTTGCTGTCCAAAGCGGTATCATAGCCATAGAAGAGTCAAGGAGGGTAGAGATGCCGAAGGTAGACTTCCCCAAGGGGTTCATCTGGGGCTGCGCCACCTCCTCCTACCAGATCGAGGGCGCCTGGAACGAGGATGGCAAGGGCGAATCGATCTGGGACCGCTTCTGCCACACGCCCGGCCGTATCAAGAACGGCGACGCCGGCGATCTGGCCTGCGACCACTACCACCGCTATCGGCAGGACGTCGCCCTGATGAAGGAGCTGGGCCTCAAGGGCTATCGCTTCAGCATCTCCTGGCCCCGCATCTTCCCCGCGGGCAAGGGCCAGCTCAACCGCAAAGGCCTCGATTTCTACGACCGGCTGGTCGACGAGCTGCTGACGGCCGGGATCACGCCCTTCCCGACCCTCTACCACTGGGACCTGCCCCAGGCGTTGCAGGATCAAGGAGGATGGGCCAACCGCGACACCGCCCAGCACTTCGCCGACTACTGCGCCGCCGTTGTTGACCACCTGGGCCACCGTGTCAGGAGCTGGATGATCTTCAATGAGCCTTGGATGTTCACCGTCCTGGGGCACATGACCGGCATCCACGCCCCTGGCCTCCGTGACCCCTCAATGGCACTGCGGACGACCCACATCGTGAACTTGGCCCAAGGCCTGGCCGTACGCGCCGTCCGCGCTACGGGCAAGGCGGAGGCGGTGGGCACCGCCTTCAGCATGAGCGGCATCTACCCCGCCAGCGAGAGCGAGGAGGATCGCGCCGTCACCGAGCGCCTCCACGGCTTCAGCAACCTGTGGTTCCTGGAAACCGTCCAGAACGGCCGCTACCCCGAAGCGTACGTGGGCGGCACTCCGCTCGAGCGCATGGGCGTGCAGCCTGGCGACATGGAAATCGTCAAGGCGCCCCTGGATTTTGTGGGCATCAACCTCTACAGCCGCATCGTGGTTGCCCACGACCCACGTGACCGGAACCTGGGACTGCGCATCGTGCAAGTGCCAAACGTCGAGCGCACGGACTACGGTTGGGAGGTGTACCCGGACGCCATCCACCAGGCGATCATGCGCATTTGGAACGACTACCACCGACCCATCTACATCACCGAGAACGGCTGCTCCTACGGCGACGGACCCGACGAGAACGGCGTCGTGAGCGACGACCGCCGGGTAAGCTTCTACGACCGCTACATCGCCCAGGTGGCGCGGGCTATCCACGACGGTGCCGACGTGAGGGGCTACTACGCCTGGAGCCTCCTAGACAACTTCGAATGGGCCGAGGGGTACAGCCAGCGCTTCGGCCTGGTGTACGTGGACTACCCGACCCAGCGCCGTATCATCAAGAAAAGCGGCTACTGGTACCGGCACATCATCGCCGCAAACCAGCTTCAATAGTACATACACCGCTGGGACCGCCAACGGCTGCCTGGTGCGCGGCCTCATCGTACACTCGCCGTCGAGACCCCCACCGGGCCGCCTGTTCGCGTTGATCCGTGAAGACACGGGTGGAATATTGGCACCTTACAAGCCGCCCACGAAAGGTGCTGCAAGGCTGGTCGAGCCGCCATCCCACGCCCCGAAACTGCTCCCCACGTTGACCGCTGGTCTCGCGCACTCATATACTGCTGTCATGCTGGAGAGAGAGCCCGCGGCCTCCGCAAGAAGAGTCCATGAGCGCCGGGGGCGGCGATCTCTCAGGTCTCAGAGTCTCCCATCTCTAGTTGCTGGCGAGGAAATGAGCTCTTCCATTACCCTAGAGAGCTTTGATGGTCTTGTTTCCTCCTGGCCAGACTTGCGCCACCGCTTAAGGTGGGACTCTGTATTTGTTCTGCCTTGGTGGCTGCGAGTCTGGTGGCAGGCGTTTGGCACCGGAGCTGAACCGTACTTGTGTGCTGTCAGGCAAGGGGAAACCGTCATGGGCATCGCTCCCCTTCTGGTGAAGGGAGAAGAGGCCTCCTTTATCGGCAGCGCCGATGTTTGCGACTATCTGGACTTTGTGGTGGCACCAGGAAGAGAGCAGGATTTCTTTGATATCCTCCTCGACAATTTGCGGCAGAAAGGTATAGGCCGTCTGGATTTACGTTGCCTAAGACCTGACTCCACAGCAGCCACCGATCTTGCGCATGTGGCAGGGAACCGAGGACATGAGGTTTCTTGTGAGCAGGAAGATGTCTCTTTCGAACTCGATTTGCCATCTACTTGGGACGAATACCTGGGCATGCTGAGTGCGAAACAGCGACACGAGGTGAGGCGCAAACTGAGAAGACTGCAGCAGGCGGGTGACGCGAACTACCGCCTTGTCGATGCTGGCGAGGCTCTTCCACACGTTATGGATGTCTTCTTGAAGCTGTTTCGGGAGAGCGGGGAAGGTAAGGCAGCGTTCATGACCCCTCGAATGGAATCCTTCTTCGTGTCGCTGGCGGGAACCATGGCTGAAGCCGGACTCCTGAAGTTCGGCGTCCTGGAGTTCAACGCAGCGCCTGTGGCCGCCGTTATGTGCTTCGATTACAGAGACAACGTCTATCTCTACAACAGTGGCTATGATCCCCAATACAGCCCCTTGAGCGTGGGGTTGCTCTGCAAAGTCCTATGCATCAGAGACAGCATCGAGAGGGGGAAGAAAAGGTTCGACTTTCTGAAAGGCCGTGAAGCATACAAATACCACCTGGGCGGCAGGGAAGTCCCCATATACCATTGCCAGATAGTGCTCAAGTCACCTCAATCTGGCTGTTAGCACCATCGACTCAGACCAAGGGGGAAGGAAGTTCCAGTGGCAGCAGGCCAATTGAAGATAGCCATGCTCAGTGTCCACAGCTGTCCCGCAGGCAGGTTGGGACGGCGAGACACTGGTGGCATGAGCGTCTACATCCGAGAGCTTGCCCGCGAGCTGGGGAGGCGGGGTCATTGGGTGGATGTTTACGCTCGCGCTCATGACCCGACGGACGATCAGATTGTCGAACTGGGTGAGAATGCCCGCCTCATTCATCTGCAGGCGGGGGAGGTTGAGGACGTTCATAAGCTGGTGGTCTACTCCTATCTTGCCGACTTCCTCTGCGAACTGGAATCATTCACAAAGCGCAGCGGCCTGCAATACGACTTAATACACAGCCACTACTGGCTATCGGGCTGGCTGGGAAGATGCGTACAGCGCTGGTGGAATGTTCCCCATATCACGATGTTCCATACCCTGGGGGCAGTCAAGAACACGATTGGCGTGGGTGAGGACGAACCCGAGCTTCGCATACGGGCCGAAAAGGAGCTGGCCAAGGATTGCCACCGCATCATCGCCGCCACGGAGAAAGAAAAGGAGGACCTGATCCGCTACTACGATGCTTCCCCGGAGAGGATCAGGGTGATCCCTTGCGGTGTGAACTTGGACCTGTTCCAACCTGTCGACAAAGGACTTGCCCGTCGGCAGCTAGGCTTCGATGACGATAGCATCATCTTGTTTGTCGGCAGGATCGACCCATTGAAGGGCATAGACAGGCTGTTGATGGCTATGACATATCTGGAGAAGCGGCAAGGGATCAGGCTGGTGGTAGTTGGCGGCGATGATGATAGCGAAGCCGAAGTGGAAAGACTGCAAAGGCTGTCCCAGAAGTTGAATATCCAGGATTCAGTTACCTTTGCCGGCCTGGTAAGGCAGGAAGAGCTGCCTTCTTATTACAGTGCTGCCCATGTCTGCGTTCTCCCCTCCTACTACGAGAGCTTTGGGCTGGTAGCCCTGGAATCCCTGGCCTGCGGAACGCCGGTGGTAGCAGCCGGAGTGGGAGGCATCGACAGCGTTGTTCGTCAAGGCGAGACCGGCTATGTGGTGAAGGACAATGCCCCCCTTCGCCTTGCCGATCGGATAGCTGCCCTTCTTTCAAGGCCAGATGGTGGTGCCCAGTCTGCCAGTTCCGCGCGGGCGTCAGTGCTCCGGTTTGGCTGGCCAAACATCGCTGAAGCGATGATCGAGGAATACAACCTGCTGCTTGGGAGTTATGTTGCCCACGTATGCTAATCTAGCGTCTTTTCGTGCCAGGCACTGCTCGACGAAATCTTGAACCCAACGGACTCATAGAGGGCGCAGGCCGCCGCATTCTCGCTATCCACCGTCAGCTCAGCAGCTTCCATGCCTTTGCTCTTTAGATGGGCCAACCCTGCCAGGAGCGCCCGCTTGCCTATGCCTCTGCCCCGGTAATCAGGGTCCACCCCCAGCATGTAGATACGCCCTTTCTTTGTGCCATCGGCGCTCTCCCCCGGGTTTGTCGCCGTCCAGCAATAGCCAATGGGCTTATCCCCCTGGAGGATCAGGATCACATCCTCCGGGGAGCAGCCAACCAGACCGAGGCGGTAGGCAATCTCTTCTGCGCTGTTGGGATTATAGGCCCAGGTCCCCGCAAAGGAACGATTCTGAATTTGGGCCAGTTTATCCTCCTCACCGCGCTGGAGATGGCGGCAGGGGAGAGCCACCTGCTCCCCAGCCAGCAAGCGAGCCTCGGAAAGCTCCAGCCTCAGGTCAAGGAACCGGCGCACGAATCCAAAAGCCAGCTTAGACAGCAGACCTTTGGCGGCGGCATTGTCCTCCGCTACATTGACGTGGACCGCTCTTGCCCCCAATTCTCTGGCACGGCGGCTGGCGTAGTGAAACAGTTCTGTGGCCAGGCCCTTCCTTCGATGCTCGGGGTGTACCAAGCAGTCGAGCACAGCACGCCCGATGCCCAGCTCTGATCTCACATCTATGTAGCCAACAACCTTTCCGGCTACCTCGGCTATAAACAGGTCCCGTTCGGGGAGGTAATTTGGCCGACCTAGCCCCTGAGCCAGGACCTGCGGCGAACTACAACGGCCAGTTGGCGCCAGCTCTTCGGCTTCAACGTTTAGCTGAACGTAGCCGCCAAAGTCGTCGGGACGGAAGTTCCTGATGACGTAGGGGGGATTGCTCATCTTGGTCAAAGGTGCCCTCGGCACCAATTGTAGCAGCTTGGTGGATGTCCTAGAATTGATGTCTCAGACTGAGGAGAGGTGTTGATGACGACGAAGCTAGCCCAAGTAATGGTAGTTACACCCCACCCAGACGATGCAGAATACGGCGTGGCGGGAACGGTGGCTCGCTGGGCCAGCGAGGGCAAGGAGATCGTATACGTGGTGTGCACCAATGGCGATAAAGGCACCAGCGACGCCAACATGAAGCCGGAGGAGCTCGCCAAGATCAGAGAGCAAGAGCAACTGGCCGCAGCCAAACTGCTGGGCGTGAGGGAAGTCATATTCGTGCGCCATCCAGATCAGAGCCTGGAGGACACACCCGAGTTCAGGAAAGAGATCGTCCGCCTAATAAGGATGTATCGGCCTGAGACGGTGGTGACCGCTGACCCCTACCGGCGCTATATTTGGCACCGCGATCACCGAATCACCGGCCAGGTCACCTTGGACGCCATCTTCCCTTACGCTCGCGATCGTCTTTCCTACCCCGATTTGCTGGATGAAGGACTTCAGCCTCATGCAGTCAAAGAGGTATTGCTCTGGGCCTCAGAGGACCTGAATTACCGTTCCGACATCACAGATACCTTCGACATCAAACTTGCGGCCCTGCGCTGTCACAAGAGCCAGGTAGGACAAAACCCGTCCCGAGAGCTAGAAAAATGGCTCCGGCAGCGACATCAGATGATGGCCGAGGGGGAGGATTTCGAACTGGCCGAGGCTTTCCATCGGGTGGAGATATTGTGGTAGACCGTTCCTCCCACAGCAGCGCCAGCTACGATGAAAGCCAAAGCACGTCGCCGCACAGGCCGGGATCGTGAGCCCGCGAGGAGAACACGGTGAATTCGTCCTTCTCCTTCTTTAGCACCGTAGAATCACCGTGCCCGGGGTATACCTGGGTATCGTCGGGCAACACAAAGATCTTCTTGGTTATGGACTCGATTATCTGCCGCAGATCGGCTGGCGTCCTCGTCTTACCCGGACCGGCGGGGAAGATGGTATCTCCCGATATCAAGTATTGACCTGTCAGGAAGCATAGGCTGCCCGGGGTGTGACCCGGTGTATGCAATACCTTGAGCTCCACATTGCCGAAGGATATGGTGTCGCCGTCGTCCAGCAGGATTTCTGGCGGTGACGGCAGCTTCCTGGCGTCTAGGGGGTGGGCCGCTACGGGGACTCCCAGTTTAGCTTTTAGCTCGGAAAACGCCCCCAGATGGTCCATATGGTTGTGGGTCATCAGAATGTACCTGGGATTAGTCCCTTTCAGCCGCTCCATGATCTTGTTTGCTTCCGCGGGTGTGTCTACCAGTACGCTGTCTCTGGTTGCTCTGCACACCAGCACGTAGGCGTTAGTACCGAACGGCCCCAGCTCAAGCTTCTCGATCTCGATGTTGTCATCCTTCACTACAAGGACCATCCTCAGTATCCCCCACAAGCCGGCCCTAGCACAGCGGCCGAGGGCCTATATCCAACGACGGTAGCGGAAGTAGGCCAAGAGACCGGCGGCGGTCGCGACCATGAACCCGATTAGTGCCCCAAACCCCCAGTTGCTATCGAGGGGGGGCCAGACGCCTTCGCTGGCGAAGTTCATGCCGTAGATACCGGATATGAGGGTTAGGGGGAGGAAGATAGCGGCAGCAGCCGTCAGCACCTTCATGATCTCGTTCAGCCGGTTGGAGACCGCCGACAGGTACGTGTTGAGGGCGCCATCGGCCAGGTCCCGCAGGGCCTCTACCAGATATTCGGTGCGCACCAGGTGATCGTAGATGTCGCGATAGTAGATGGCTGTCTCTTCATGGATCAGCTTCGGGAACTCGCCCCGCGACAGGCGGTTCATGATGTCACGCGTCGGGAGAATGGCTCGCCGCAAGCGCAACATGTTCCTCTTGAGGACGAGGAGGTGTTGGAGGATGCTCCGCTCCGGGCGGCGCAGCACCTGCTCCTCCAGATCGCCCAGGGTGTCGTCCATGGCATCCACGCAGGGAAGGTAGTCGTCCACCAGAGCATCCAGCAGGCCGTGTAGCAGCCAATCGGCGGAATGGCGGAGCACGAACTCGTCGCTCTCGCAGCGCTCCTGAAAGTGTTCGATGGCAGCCACGCGCTCTCGATGGCAGGACACGACGTAGTTGGGGCCGAGGTAGAAGTCGGTCTCCACGGATGCCAGTTCACGCTCGCGCTGGTATTCGCACAGGGCCTGAACCACGATGAAGATGTAGTCGCCGTGGTCATCGATCTTGGCAGGGTCCAAAACAGGGGACAGGCAGTCCTCTATGGTAAGGGGGTGAAAGCGAAACACTTCCCGGAGGATCGCTCCATCCCGATCGTTGTCGGTGACCTGGATGTCGGCCCACAGCAGGCCACTGGGGTCGGCCAAGGCGGA
>Ga0315280_10006075_pt1 | contig 16829 bp, 12 predicted proteins | sample YL17G06_40_MG_FD_203697 | JGI IMG/M metagenome (GOLD analysis project Ga0315280, IMG submission 203697) | Sediment microbial communities from Yellowstone Lake, YNP, Wyoming, USA - YL17G06_40 | ecosystem: Environmental > Aquatic > Freshwater > Lake > Sediment | place: USA: Wyoming | collected...
TTTGTATTAATCCGAGTGATGTAATTCCCAGAGGATTGGTCAAGTATTCGCACTTTAAACGAATGGGCGGCAGCGGCTTTATGTTCATTTTCTCCTTTTCCGATTGGAACAGGATCTGTTGACTTTATTCAGCCCGGGCCAAAAAATAGTCGGCGACCCGGATGCAATATTTCTCCGGGTCCAAAGATTTGAGGATCGTCCTGGCGTACCTGTTGGTCCCAGGCTCCGTTTCGCTCAAATCCGCAATATCTCCGTCAATTTTGTTCCCCGACGAGTCGGTGATGAGCTTCACCTTGGGCCGGAGCAAAAGCATGGTTTCCGGGTTGTTCTCGACGATAATCGCTAACTCTCCCGTATTGAGGGCTACCAACGAGCCCACTGGATAAATGCCCATCATCTTGACAAACTCCCGGAGAAGAAGAGGATGGAATTCTTTGCCGCTCTGCTCGAGCATGAGGCTTAAAGCTTCATCACGGGTGAAAACCTTCGTCCTGTATACTCTTTTGGTGGTGATGGCATCAAAAAAATCCGTGATCTTGACGATCTTGCTGAAAAGATTGACCGATTGCTTCTTGAAATATCTCGGATATCCCGTGAGGTCTTCTTTCACATGGTGCTCTAAAGCCACGTGGATGGCTCTGACCGGAAGGTTTCTGAATTCTTTGAACTGGACTAACTTTCCCGCCCCTTGGAGGGGATGCTTTTCGATGATTTCTCTTTCTTGCTCATCCAGCTTGGTCGGCTTTTCAAGAATTTCTCTGGGAGTGTCCAGCTTTCCCAAGTCATGAAAGAAGGCGCTGAGCCCCAAATCCACAAGCTCATTTCGATCGAGGCCAAGCCTTCTTCCCAGAGCGATGGACAGGATGCAGACATTCATCGAGTGGTTAAGGGTGTACTCGTGAAAATTTTTGATGTTGGTCAGACCCTGAACAAAAGATTCATTATCGACAATATGGTTGAATATGGACTGCATCAGCCGTCGTGTTGTATTCAACTTGATCTTTTCCTGGCGATATTCCCTTTCAAAGGCTTCTTCGAGGTGAGTGATGCCAAGGAAAAAGGCTTTAGCGGCATATTTTTCTCGGCTTGGCATAAGCTCTGAAGGAAGAATTTTCTCTATGGTGACATGGCGGATGCCCTGGCCTTTTACATCTTCTGATAAAGATTCAAAGGGAGTGGAAGATTTACCCTCTCCCTTTGACAGAAGAATCATGAAGGACGTGAGGTCGTCTTCAATGATCTTAGGCTCAAACCTGAGCCCACCGATCTCTTTTTTCTTGAATTCTTGGAGGACAAATTTAAAGAAATGGTAATTCGAATAACCATATTTGAGGCGGAGATTATTATAAAAGAGGGTGCCCTGGCGGACGGTGAAATAGGCTTCTCCTGATTCAGCCAGAGATCTGTTGATAAGGACTAAAAGAAAACTGATTTGGCGCTGAAAGAGAAGGTTATTCGGCTCGTAGATTTTGGCGCTCTTCAGAAGAACATTCAGCCGGATGACCATTTCGACGGCCAACTGGTGGAGAACTTTCGCTTTTTCTAACTGATCTCTTTCTTCAGTATGTGTCTTCATGTCGTCTTCTCTTCGGAAGAGGACGGCTCGTCGCACTCAGCCATGTTCTTGAGAGCCTGAAGACAGGCTTTCCTTATTTTTCCGTGGCGACGACGGGCGCACTCTTTTAAAACTTCTTTGGCCGCTGGTATAGTCATTTTTTCTAAGGCTCGAACAGCGCAAAGGCAAGCTTCCTTTTGTTTAGGGGACGGAAAGAGGGAGTATTTCTTCAAAATTTTCCGGAGAAAGTCGCAGGCCTGCTCAGATTGACTCCTGTTGAGAAAATCGAAGAAGGCTCTTTTTTCTTTTAAGCTTTTTTTATTGAAAGCCTTATCGGAAAAGAGGTTAAAAATATGCTCCAATAATTGTCTATCATGGAAAAATTTGAGTTTTTCCGCCGCAGCTATGCGCACGTCTTCGTCCGCGTCAGAAACAAATCCGAGGAGGATTTTGTTCGTCGCTTCATCTCCGATTTTTCCGAGTGTCTGGATGGCTTCCAATTTAATGGATTTATTCTTATAGCTAAGAAACTTGGCCATATAGAGGAGGACCCTTTTGTCCTGAATCTGGCTCAGAAAGGCGATGATCTCCTTGGTCAGGATAGGTCTTGATTCCTGGGTCAGGTGCATCAGTGCTTCGGCATCTATTTGTCCCATCTGCTTGAGAAGGCCCAGAGACTTCTCGCGGAAGCCCGGGTCCTTGGATTGTTCAAATAAATCAGCGACTATGCGGGCGGCTTTGGGTCCGATAAGTCTCAGATAGGAAAAGAGAGATTCTGGGTCAGCAACAGTGCTGAGGTCGAGAGATTGCTGGAGCTGGGCAAGCGCAGTTTCGCCGCCTATCTCTTTGATCACGCCCTCGACCAGATCTGCTTTCCTCTTATCCTTTTTGGCGAAGATGTCTTTGATTTCGTGAAGAGACCTGAGGAGAAGTGATGCCCTGGAAAAATCATTATTTTGAACTGCTTCTTGATGGTGCTGTTTTAAGACCTCAGCCATGGCCGGAAACTGCTCCATCCTGTCTTCCAAGTAAATGATCTCGACCATGAGGTTAAGATATTCCTCTTCAGCTGAAATCCTGCGGTTAGAGAGAAGGAGGGATTCAATCTCCTGCATTTCTTTCTCGTCAGAAGGTGAAAGGAGGGCGCTGATTTCATCCTGTCCAGGCAGGTTCGTTTTTTCTGCTTCTCCTTCCTTTGTCCCCTCTAAGGCCAGGGCGTTTGTGCGGACTTGCTCCAGGTCATCAGGCGTCAGCATGATGCGTCCGCTATAAAACTCCGACTTATCGACTCTGATATCAAGAGGCCGTTTACCGACACCGATTTTGGTTCCCAGGAAGTCATCAGAAGCCAGATAGCGGATGTTGGCAAAATCTTTTTCCCAGAGAGCATTGACGATATCTCCCTCTTCAGGGGGAAGCTGGGCAACTTTTTTTATGGTTTCCAGAAACCCCTTCAATTCTTCCTTTTCTAAGCCCTTGTAAAAATAGAGCATCTGCATGCCGTCTTTAAAAAAGAAGAAGGGGAGGCTTTTCACCGGATGAGGGTCTTCGTAGACTTGTTTCTCTCCGAAAGTGAACGCGTGTTCTTCGATGCCGAGTTCTAATTTCCAGTTTTCGTCGAGGAATGTCTTCAGCCTACCGTAGAGATCGGATAAAAAATTGGCGACGGTCTGGTGATCGGATGGAAAAATCTTTGCGGCTGAGACGGCATTGACAAGAAGATGGAGGATTTCCTTTACCTTGACGGCCTGAGCCGGATCGACAGGAATGGGGTCCTTATCAGCACTGTTTTTTGAAGTTTCGATTTTTTTAGGTTCCACGCTTTTTTAAATTTTACCCCTTTTTTTACGATTTCGTCAATTCAGTGAATTCGTTTGCTCAACACTTTTTTTTCGTAAATCTGGGTCAGTAATCGAGCAGATTTTGAAACCGTTCAGAGGCCAGATCCCATTCTTTGGCGCCGGACGGCTCGTAGTTTTTCAGTTCGACGGAGTTGCGGATAATTTTTCGGATATCGTCAAGAGATTTAACGTATCCTAAAGCCAAAGCTTGAACCATGATATTCCCAATGGCAGTGGCCTCAGCCGGACCGGCGACGACAGGAAGGCCAGTGGCATTGGCGGTCAATTGACAGAGAAGCTGATTTTGCGATCCTCCGCCGATAATGTGAATTCTCTCAATCGGAGTATCCGTAAGCTGACGAAGCTGATTCAAAGTGAAGCGGTACTTCAGGGCGAGACTTTCCAGAATGCAGCGAGAAACTTCCGGGATGGTTAATGGAGGAGTTTGCTTTGTCCTGAGGCAGAATTGGCGGATGGCTTGCGGCATGCTCGGAGGATTCGAGAAATCCGGCCAGTCCGGGTCGATGAAGGCCCTGAAAGGCGGCGCTTCTTTTGCCAAGCGCGTGAGTTCTTCATAAGTTATATCTGCTTTTTTCGCCCATTCTTTCCGGCACTGCTGAAGCAGCCAAAGTCCCGTGATATTCTTGAGGAAACGGATCGTTCCAGAAGCTCCGCCCTCATTGGTGAACTTGGATTCCAGGGCCTTTTTGTTGATGATCGGCCGGGAAGCTTCAACCCCCATCAGGGACCAAGTTCCGGAGCTGATGTAAGCCCAGTTCGCTCCCGAAGCCGGAATGGCGGCGATAGCGGCGGCTGTATCATGGCTGGCTGTGGCGATGACGAGAGTCTCTTCAAGGCCTGTCTCTTTCGAAACCGCAGGGCTCAACGTCCCGATCACAGTCCCCGGCGAAAGGACATCCTGCATGATTTCGAGAGGAATTCCCAAGGAGGTGAAAAGCTCTTCATTCCAGGTTCCGCGGCGAGGGTCGAGAAGCTGGGAAGTGGAGGCTATGCTGAATTCGGTTGTCTTTTCGCCAGTCAGAAGATAGCTGAAGAGATCAGGCATGAAAAGCAGGCTGGCGGCATGCTCGAGAAGGGCAGACTTGTCCCTGACCATGGCATAGAGCTGAAAAAGAGTGTTGAAGGGCATGAATTGAACGCCGGTCCATTGATAGATTTTTTCCCTGGCCACGCGTTCGAAAAACTCTTCCATTGCTCCTTTGGTCCGGGCATCCCGGTAAGCGAAGGGTAAACCGAGAACACTGCCGTCCCTGGCCAGAAGCCCGAAGTCAACTCCCCAGGTGTCGATAGCGAGACTCTCGGGCGGAACATTTGTCTCTTCAAGACAAGCCTTCATTCCTTTCTTGACTTCCTCGAAGAGGTTGAAAATATTCCAGTGCAGGTGCCCGAGGACCTGGATCGGGCCGTTGGAAAAGCGGGCGAGCTCCCGGGCAACAATTCTTTCAGCTTCCAGTTTTCCCAGAATCATCCTGCCGCTTTCCGCGCCAAGACCAAAAGCCAGGAAATGATGAGCGCTCATCGTTTCTCCTTTTTATATAATCATTATGGCCGGATTGCAAGTGACCGACCTTTAGAAGTGAGGACGGTTCTCGTTGAGAACCGTCCCCACTATATATCGGCCTTTGAAAAGTTCGAGGAAATATTCTAATATGAAGACGACGAGCACGAAATGGACCTCGAAGACAGATTAAAGCTGCTTAAAAAAGAGAGAGCCTCCCGGACCAGGTCTGAATCAATCAACAAGAGTTGGCAGGAGATCGGCAGGAATCCCGACCTTTCTACTAAGGAAAAATTAGAGAAGCTGATCAGCCTGACCAGGACAGAAAAAAAGAAAAAAGAAACCCGTGCGGATTTTGAGCCTCAGACGCGGGAACCCCTTCAAGTATTTGAAAATCACTTTTCCCTTCATTCAAGATACGGCAAGATATCTTTTGCGGCAGGTCTCAAGCTCAAAGGCGATATCCTCTCGCTCCTCAGCCGAGACCGGAGCTTTGAAGACAGAGACCTTTCCACCGCTCTTTTCTTGGACCTGGAAACAACCGGCCTGTCCGGCGGCGTTGGGGTCGTGCCTTTTCTTGTCGGGCTGGGTTTTTACAAGGATGAGAAATTTCATATCCTCCAGTTTTTTCTGGGAGATCCGGCCGACGAAGAAAGCCTGATTCAAGAACTCAATCTGTTCTTCTCCAAAATGAATTTCCGGTCCGTGGTCAGCTTTAACGGCAAAGGCTTTGACCTGCCCCTTCTCGAGACCCGATTTATTCTCCACAGCCTGCCCCTTTCTCTAAGCGGGCTTCCCCATCTTGACTTTCTCTTTTCGGCGCGGAGTCTCTGGAGCCATAAGCAGGAAAGCTGCCGTCTTTATCACTTAGCCCGGGAAATCCTCGGGGCCGAGCGGGAAGAAGACATTCCCTCGGCAGAAATTCCCTTCCGCTATTTCCAATACTTGAGGTCCGGTGATTTTTCACTGATGGAACCCGTCCTTTATCACAATCAGGAAGATATCCTTTCCCTGCTTGGCGTTGTCATCATGGGTGGAAGTTTTTTCAACGAAGAAAAAGAAGAAAGTTTGGAAGACTTTGCTGATGCCATGGATCTGTTTGGGGCGGCCAAGCTGTTGGAAAAGACCGGAGAACTGGATAAATCGGCGCTCTTCATCCGCAGGGCTCTTGAGGGCAAACTCTCGGAAGAAACCGCCGTTCTCGCAAAAAAGAAACTCGCTTATTATTTTAAAAAGAACCAAGAATGGGAAAAAGCCGTCAGCCTCTGGCAGGAGATGACGCCGCAAAATCAGTTGTTCTGCTTCCGAGAGCTGGCAATGTACTACGAACACAAGGAGAAGGACTGCAAAAAGGCCAAGGAGATCGCCGAGGAAGGATTAACGTTAGCCATGGGTGTCTCCCCGACCTACGAAGAGGATTTTGCGCACAGGCTCGAGAGGCTGAGTGCCAGGATCACCAGGCAGAAGAAAGACGCGGAACAAGAATGAAAAAGGAATTCCAAAAATTTCAGGCCTATCTTCGCGGTCACGACCTCAAGATAACAAGGACACGCGAGCTGATCTTTAGAGAGATTTTTTCTTCTCCCGACGTCCACCCCAACGCCTATGACATTCACCGGAGGCTGCGGGCAAAGAGGAAAGAAGCGTCTTTAGCCACGATCTACCGGACTCTTAATCTTCTGGTCAAAAGCGGTCTTGTCAGCGAAATTGACTTGGGAGAAGATCACAGCCATTATGAGCCGGAATGGAGCAAGATGGCTCACGGACATCTCATCTGCCTTTCCTGTGGAAGAGTCCAGGAATTCAGCAACAAGGAGATTCAGGGAGCGATCGACCAAATCGGCGAAGAGAAAGGGTACACATTAGATAAGTTTTCAATCCAGGTTTTCGGGTTCTGTCAAAAATGCAAGAAGGGTTGAAGGTGAGAAAGAATCACTATGGATGCTATTCGCGCAGAAAATCTTACCCGGCAATTTAACGGCTTCACGGCCGTTGATCATATCTCCTTCACGGTCCAAACAGGGGAGCTCTTTGGCCTCCTCGGTCCCAACGGGGCGGGTAAGACGACCACTATCAATATGCTCTCCACGTTGCTCAAACCCACTTCAGGATCCGCCGAAGTGGCAGGGTTTAATGTCGCCCTGCACAAGGATGATGTCAGAAGAAGCATCGGCGTTGTTTTCCAAGAGCCAGCGCTTGATACAAAGCTGACAGGAAAGGAGAACCTTGAGTTCCATGCCATGATGTACGGCCTCACCAGAGACGAGCGGAAGAGGAGGCTGACTGAGGTCCTCCAGCTTGTTGAGCTCGAAGAAAAAGCGGACGTCTTGGTGGAAAAATATTCGGGCGGGATGAAGAGAAGGCTTGAGATTGCCCGCGGACTGATTCATTGGCCGAAGGTTTTATTTCTTGATGAGCCGACTCTTGGGTTAGACGCTCAAACAAGGCGCAGGATCTGGGACTACATTAAGAATCTAAACAAAGACAAAGGGATCACGATTATCCTGACAACTCATTATATGGAAGAGGCCGACTATCTCTGTGACAGGGTTGCCATCATTGATTTCGGAAAGTTCGTCGCGCTGGATACTCCTCCGAGCCTCAAAGATGTTCTGGGCGGCGATGTCGTCTCTATGGAACTTGATGGCGACATAGCAATGTTGCTTGGCCAGCTCAATAAATTGGATTGGATCAAGACGATGAAGAGCCATGATGGGCTCTTAAGCCTGACCATGGAAAAAGGCGAGAGGAGGATTCCCGAGCTCATAGCCGAAGCCCAGAAGGCCGGGATTGGAGTGACATGCGTTCATCTGCGCAAGCCGAGCCTCGAAGATGTCTTCCTCCACTTCACCGGGAGAATGATTAGAGAAGAGCAAGCAGGACAGGGTGAGCGGCATAGAGGCAGGATGCAGGGCCACGGGAGGAGAAGATAATGATCAATATGACCGCTGTTTACGTGTTGTGGCTGAGAGAAATGAAGAGGTTTATGAGAGCGAAATCCCGTATCGTCGGCGCGTTGGCCATGCCTCTTTTCTTTTTGGTTTTTCTCGGGTTGGGGTTCAATCGAATGGCCGTTCCGGGAATGACGAAAGATCTTAACTATATCCACTTTTTGGTGCCGGGCATCATCGGAATGGGACTTCTTTTTTCTTCCACATTCGGCGGGCTGTCCGTCCTCTGGGACAGGGAGTTTGGTTTTTTAAAAGAAATCATGGTTGCGCCGGTGAGCCGCCTCTCTATTGTGATCGGAAGAATAGCCGGGGGGACGACAACAGGCCTGATTCAAGGAGTCATGATTCTCGGCATCTCCTTCATCCTCGGGTTCAAAATTATAAGCCCGGCCTCCTTTTTTCTCTCCCTCCTGATGATGGTTTTGATCGCCACGACTTTCTTGGGGCTGGGCCTTATTTTTGCTTCCAAGTTGAAAGATATGCAGGGTTTTTCTGTCATCATGAATTTTGTCATATTCCCCCTTTTCTTTCTCTCCGGCGCTCTCTACCCCTTAGAAAATTTCCCAATCTGGATTAGATATCTCTCTTATTTCGATCCTCTCACCTTCGGAGTCGATGCCTTGAGGGGCTTGTTGCTCGGTGTCTCCACCTATCCCGTCGTGATGAATTTCGTCCTGATGATCTTTTTCTCTAGCGCGATGCTTTTTCTCGGCGCTTATTTTTTCGAGAAGAGCGAAAGCGTCTGAGTCGAAATCCTCTCTTCCAGCGTTCCCATGTTGCCTCCAAGCCCGCAGATGGACATCGGATCGTCGTTGTTCCTTTATGAGAAAATCACGCGCCTATGAAGAGAAAGGAGGGCTGCCGTAAGCTTGAGCCAACCGTTTCCTCAGCAACGCTTTGACTATTTCCATGGCGAGAAAAACAAAGAAGCTGAAGCCGAGAATAAGGCCAAGCATTGGCAGTGTGGGTTTGAGGATGCCAAAAGATTCCCGCACAGAAGGAAACTGGATTACGACGGCGCTGAGAATGAGTTGAGAGAGGATCGCCAGGACCAGCCAGCGGTGCGGCGGGACTTTGAAGACGCTGAAACGCAGCGACCGGAAGTTGAGAGCGATAACCAGCTCAACGACGATAAAAAGAAAGAAAATCTCTGTCCTGGCCTGGGCAATAGCGTTGAGGTCATGAAAGAAGAGGAGATAAAAGAAAGGCGTTTCAATAATCAAGGCCATCAGAATAAAAATGATGACATCTCGAGAAAAAACACTTTCCTTGGGATTTCTCGGCGGACGCTCCATGATATCCGGGTCAGAAGGAGCGATGCCGAGGGCAAGAGCCGGAAGGCCGTCTGTGACCAGGTTGATATACAGGATGGCCGCCGCGAGAAGCGGGAGGTAATCAGGCCCTTTGATTAAGACGATGCCTCCGATCACAGCCACCTCGGTGATGTTGCAGCGGAGAAGATAGGTCAGATATTTTTTAATATTATCGTAAATCCATCGGCCGCGCTCGATGGCTTTCAAAATAGTGGCGAAGTTATCATCGCTGAGGACAAGGTCTGAAGCGTCTTTCGTGACTTCTGTGCCGGTAATCCCCATGGCTATCCCGATGTCGGCTTGTTTGAGGGCCGGCGCGTCGTTCACTCCGTCGCCTGTCATGGCCACAATCTCTCCTCTGGCCTTCCAGGCCCGAACAATTTTCAACTTGTCTATCGGCGAGACCCGGGCATAGACAGTCACTCTATCGACGATGCTTTCCAACTCTTCCTCGGGCATTTTGGCCAGTATTTCTCCGGTTAGGACTACGTCGCCTTCCTCGTAGATGCCAATTTCTTTGGCAATGGCCCGCGCTGTTATTTCATGGTCACCCGTAATCATGACCGTCTTGATCTTCACTTTTTTGCATATCCTGACAGCTTCGATGGCTTCCTCTCGAGGAGGATCCATCATCCCGGCGAGTCCTAAGAAGACCATGTCTTTCTCATCTTCCTCTCCAAAGCGGCTTATCTCTGAAGGCATTCGCCGGAAAGCCACTCCCAGAACTCTGAGGGCAGCCAGAGCCATTTCCCGGTTGGCTCTGGAGGCCGCGTCTTTATCTTTTGCCGAAAACGGACGAATGCCTTCGTCAGTCAGAAAGGAGCAACAGCGATTGAGAATTTCTTCAGGTGCGCCCTTAATAAAGGCTATTATCCCGGCGTCAGATTCTTGGTGTATTGTTGTCATGCGCTTGCGCTCCGAACTGAAGGGAATCTCCTCGATTCTCGGGTAGGCAAGGCGAGTCTCCGCTACGTGAATGCCTGCCTTAGCCGCAGCAACCACCAGGGCGCCTTCGGTCGGATCACCTTTTATACTCCATTTGCCCGCTTCTTCCTCGAGCGAGGCATCGTTGCAAAGGAGGGCGCCTCGAAGGAGCATTCCCAGGGGGCCAGTGTCTGGGATCGAGGAATCTTTCAAACCTTTGAATTCGCCCACAGGCTCATAGCCGGCTCCGGTGACCTCAGTGAGGCGTCCGGCCGCAAAGATTCTCCGGACTGTCATTTCCCCCTTGGTCAAGGTGCCTGTTTTGTCCGAACAAATGACCGTCGCACAGCCGAGAGTTTCGACTGCCGGCATCCTTCGCACAAGGGCGTTTCTTTTGGCCATCTGGTGCATGCCTATGGCCAGGGCGCCTGTGACTATGGCTGTCAGGGCTTCGGGGACTGCGGCAACAGCGAGAGCCACGGCAAACATGGTCGAATCAATCAGAAATTTCATGCTGATATGGCCGAAGATGGCCTCTCTAATCGCGCTCACGCCGGCCACGAGGAAGCAGATCGAAAAGGCAAGGATGCCCAGCCACTTGCCGATTTCCTCAGTTCTTTTTTCCAGGGGAGTCTTCTTGGGCTCTGCCGAGGCCACCTCCTCGGCAATCTTTCCGAACTCAGTATTCATGCCGGTCGATGTCACAATAGCTTTTCCTCTCCCATAGGTGACAATTGTCCCGGCAAAGACTATGTTTTTCCTGTCGCTGACCGGGATATCCTGGGGTAGCGCAGATGTGGCTTTTCTGACAGGAACAGATTCTCCTGTAAGGGCGGCTTCATCGCAATTCAAAGACCGGACCTCGAGCAGACGCGCATCGGCTGGGATCTTGTCTCCCGCCTCGAGGAGCATGATGTCGCCAGGGACGAGATTTCTGGAGGGGGTTTCTTCTTCCTTCCCGTTCCTCAGCACAGTAATGGTCGGGGAGAGCATCTTCTTCAGCGTTTCAAGGGCTTGCTCGGCCTTGTATTCCTGGATAAAGCCGAGCAGAGCGCTCAGAATGACGATGGCTCCGATCATGGCGGCGTCCAGGACTTCACCTACTGCAAAAGAAAGGACAATGGCAATTAGAAGAATGATGATGAGCAGGTTCTTGAATTGATTGAGGAAGAGAGCCAACGGAGAGACCTTTTCCTCTTTTTTGAGCTCGTTGTAACCGAACTTGCCCTGGCGGAGACTGACTTCGTCAGGCGTGAGCCCTCTATGAGGGTCTGATTGGAGATGTTTTAAGACCTGTTCAGTATCTATCGAATGCCAAGCATTGTTCTCCATTGAATTTCCTTCTCGATTCATGGCTGCTCATTATATCAAAGGGGCCTCGAATTTAAAATTTCTAAATTAGAAAAGTTAGCACCTCTATTTCCATGATATGAGTGGGTCCTGTCGTGGCGCGTCCCCGTATAGCCTCAGGTGTGGGCTTGAAGGCCCGCGAACTTGCCCCAGCGAGTCAAGTTCGCTTAGTCCTCGGCTCGCTCTCCTCTTCGAGGAACCCTGCCCGCTTCGCCTCCGGATGGCCTTCTCCGCCCACCCCCTTCGCCTTAGTCTTGAAATCGGGGACTGGCGCCGCGCCACCCATCGAAGTCTGTTTCCATCACGGAATTTGGGATGCTTCCTTCTTATGAAGCTCGGGGCGGCGGCTAACCCATAGAGGTGAGAAGGGAAAGGCGAAAAGGGGAGATGTGAGGGAGAAATTTCCTCACCCGATTCATCTCAAGGGGGGATTGCTGAAAAAGCAGGGAAAGGAGAAGAATAAGATAGCTTTATACTATATCAAAAGAAAGTAGAACTATGGAAAGAAGCCTGTTTGGCTTGAAACAAAGGATGCAATCAATTAGAATAGCAAAAAATGGGCAAAAAACTGAGCGTTTTCCGAACAAAGGAAATGGCGGGGCAAACAGTCATGAAAGCCGCTTTCTGAGTTGGGTGGGGAAATGAAAGGACGAAAACTGTATCCCAATGGTTTTACCTTTATCGAAATCCTGCTTGTTGTCGCCATCATGGGGATTTTGATGGTCGTGGCCTATCCGAACATCAAAAGTTCGCTGGAGACGAGGGGTTTAGAAAATAAGGCAAGAGAAATCCTGACAACTCTCCAGCAAACCAAGTTCATGGCGGTCAAACTCAAATTGAACCATCGCCTCAGGTTCGACAATAGCCAGGGATATTGGGTGTATTATGTTGAAAGAGAAGTCAGCTACCAAAATTGGATGGAAATACCAGGATCTATAAGGAAATCCATTCCCGCCAAATTTGTCGTCACCGTGAATGTGCCTAACCAGCTTGTCGTCTTTTCCCCCCTCGGAATTGTCTTAAATTACAATACAACACAGCATAATATTTCTCTTCAGAGCACAATTTTGCAGCGGCAGAGCCAGCCGAGCACAAGGATCATCAATATTTTTGCAGGAGGATCTATCCAGTATGTCAAGTCCACATAGAGCTTGAAAAGAATGGGAGATAACATGGGACGAAGAAAAATCGGGCAAATAACGAAAGTTAGACTCCTTCTCTCGGGAAAGAGATCAGGGTTTACTCTGTTGGAAGCTGTGGTCGGGATCGCTCTCGTTGCCATCGCCATTCTGGGCCTGGCCCAGATGTTCACGCTGAGTGTCATGAACAACATGCGGTCTGACCGTATCACCAATGCCACTTTCCTGGCCCAGCAGCAGATCGATATCATAAGGAATTTGACTGTCGATGAGTTGACTCTTCTCGCATCCAGCCCCGAGATTGTCCTCAACGAGGACGGGACAAAGCTCATCAAAGACCAGTTGATCGACCTTAACAGTGATACCAAATCGGATTACCGAAGAATAACGGAAGTCCAGCCTTCAGGCACAGTCTGGAAAGTGGATGTCCTAATTTTTACACAGGAGCAGTTCAGCACAGATAGAACTCAGCTTCTCGCGAATCCTCAACAGAACCGAGTGAAAGCGAAAGTAAGCACAATCATCAGTCGATAAATTTTTTTGCAGGGAAAAAAATGAGCAGCAAAATTTTGAAGGCCAAAAAGAGAGATAAGAAGCGTTTTTCTCGGCCGGGGTTCACTCTAACCGAGCTCTTGGTCGGAAGCTCGGTGATGCTGGTTGTCATCGTCGCCACTCTGGCGCTTTACATGAGGAGCAATAAGGTAGCGGTTGACCAGAACATGTATGCCGAGCTCCAACATGATGTCCGCTCAGCCATGTATTTCATTTCCAGGGATATCCGGATGGCCGGGGTCGGGTTGCCCTTCGAGTTTTCCGGCTATTACCTTGAAGGAACGGATAATGAGGACCAAGGAGCCGGAGTCCAGGTCATGCCGGACAGGCTTTTGATGCTTGGGAATATCGAGGATCCCCTTAATTTGGCTATCCAAGATTATAATGGTTCGTCCATTAACTTATCTGTCGATGACTACAGCTTTGAGCAATATCCCTATCCTGATGATTATTATGCCAACAAAATTGTTCTCATTCTGCCCAACCCGAGTTCTGCCTGCCGGGCCGGCCAAGTGAGAGAAGTCACGCATGTGACACACAGCACGGGGGGAGGAAACGAAAAGCTTAATTTTTCCCCTGGCTTGGCCCCGGGAATCAACCCTCCTGGAGGGTTGTCCGGCACATGCGAAAATTCCAGTGATTACGCTGGCGGACTGGTCACTTTTATCGATGTCAAGGAGTTTTGGCTGGATGTGACAGGCAATTACCCGGGCTTACTCGCCGGGCAAAATGGCTATATAGGGAATGGCCAGGGAGGGATTCTTTATATGACCTTGAATGCCGTTCACTATCCCTTGGCGCAAAATGTCGAAAACCTGCAATTCGAATACAATGGCGATTTGGATAATGATGGAAAGCTTGACGGCTTCTTGCCCTGGCAGACCAACTGGACTCTGGATGTGGAAACTGTCAGCAGAATCCGGCAGATCAGAATTTTGGTCTTGGGAAGAACACCGAATCCTTTTGTCAGTGTGTCTGGGACAGCTCCCGCGAATCTTTATCTTTACGAACGTCCTCCTCTTTCCAACACCACCGGCTCCGGCCAACCTGACAGACACAAAAGATTCCTGCTTGAATCCACCTCCAACGTCAGAAATTTGTCAATGAATCTGTATAACACAGGCACACGCTAAAACGAGGAAAAATATGAAGAAAATAGCGACGAGGAAGGACAGGGGAGTTGGGATCATCATTCTTATTTTAGTTATAGCTTTTTTACTCGCCGTTGGCATTATCCTTCTTTTTGTCACAGGCACAGGCCCTGAAGTGGCCGGGAACATCCGTCTCCAAGAAAGAGCCTTTAACGCCGCGGAAGCTGGTTTTGATGAGGTCTGGAGAGTCCTGAATGAGAATGTCCAAAGCGGCGCCATTCTTGATTTCTCCAGTCTGTACAGGACAGATTTTGATGGCCATGCGAACGTCCTTGATGACCCCGGCACTGAAGCTACGCCGAACCCTTACTATTTCCGCAAATTAACAGACGAAGAACTTTTAACAGACGTTATAAAAAACCCGACTAACGCTCTCTTTGTCGACCAGCCTCTCCCCGATGACAACAGTCTCACTTATACTGTTTTTCTGATTAACAACGAGGCGACTGGCGTCGTTCAGAATGATAGAAACTGCATTGTCGTCTGCATAGGCCGGGCCGGACGGAACACTTATTCCAGACTTGAGATTTTGATAGAAATCCAATCCACTTAAAGGATGGGGCCATGAAAAAATATCTTTATCTTGTTTTTATCTTGGCGGTTTTAGGGGCATTTTTTGTCTTGAAAATTGGCGGCCAGCAGTGTGATAGACAGACTAGCAGTGTTGTAGGCTACAGGGGAGGCGAAAGCTCCACGCTCTCTAAATTGGACGGAATAACGCACGATATTCCGGCCCTCCAGTTGAGGCTCAAAAACAAAGGAACAAACTTCCAGCCGACGAGCAATTATCCCATGACGACAAACTGGAGAATGACTGGTGCTGCCGCTGATTTTAACGGCGACAGTTATGTTGACCTAGTCGAGGGCGGAAGAGATTGTGATATCCGTGATCACCTCGATCCTGGAGATACCAACCTTTCTATTTTCTTGTGCCAGGGAAAAGACCCGGCTGACCCGCTGCGATTCGTATTTACCGGACCATTTTATATTAATTATCTCTCTACTTTTACGACTTACGAAATCATGGCCTTAGGCGCAGGAGATTATGACGGCGACGGAGACGCCGATATTTCTGCTTTGAGCTGGCAAGGACGGCTTTGGATCTTCAAGAATCGCTATATCGAGAACGGTCGCACCCCTGGCTCTGACCCTGATTTTAATCCCACACCCACCCTGATTGCCGACGTGATCAACGACGGCTACGGCGAGTTTGGGTCGGATCCTCGATATTGGCGGTGGGAAAGTAATATTGCCTCCGTTGATATTGACGGCGACCGCGATTTGGACCTGATTGTCGGAATTCCCTCGCGCTGGGCCTCAAGTCGCTGGGGAGAAGTTGTCATCTATATCAATAATGGGGCTGGCACATTTTCCCGCCTTGCGCGGACCATAAATCCTTATCCTGATAACAGCGCATACATCTATGGCGTCTGCGGCGTGGCTGCCGCGGATTTTGATGGAGATGGGGACGTCGATTTTCTGGCGGGCTCGGCGAATTCCAGGGATATTTATTTCTATAGGAATGACGCCTTGACTTTTACTCAGGTCAGCAGCAAGACAATCACTATTCCGAGCAGCCACGGCTCCTGCACTTTTGTTCGCGAGGGAGACGTGGACGGCGACGACTATGTCGATTTCGTCCTGGCGACAGACGGATGGACGGACAACCCGCCCGGCGGCTATGTCTATTGGTATAAAAATAATGGCACAGGCACCTTCACTGCTAACCCCATTCCCTCGAGCGGCGCCCAGGTTTCTTCTTCCGGAGACCTCGACTCAGGCGCGATAGGAGATTTTGACAACGACGACGACCTCGATTTCTTTGTCGCTGACGGCAATGATTCGCGCAATTGTTACTTCTTCATGAATGAGACTTACCCCACTTATGTGGATAGAGGCACGGTCACGTCGAAAAACTTGCTTCCCTGCACGTTCATTACTAATGATTTGGCCATTGTCGCCACTACCATAATTGTCAGCGAGGAAAAACCTCGCGGGACAGACATGAAATATTATCTCTCCAACTCTAACGACGAAAACGGCAACCCCAAGTGGGAAGGGCCGGTCACTCCCGGCACCGAATGGGAGTTTGAGAGCCCGGGTGATTTTCTCCGCTGGCAAGCTGTTTTTACGACCACGGATGAAACCGTCACGCCGAAATTATTTGGTCTCGATATAATCTATAAATTTATCAGCAAAAGAGAGTATTCCCGGACGTCCCATGCTTTTGCTAAGGCCGACATCGACCCTGCTGAAACAGGGGATGAAGAAGTGCTTTATTCAGCCTCGTTTGAATTTCCCAAATGGAGAGGTCATCTCCGGTCCTGGAATGTCACCGACCTCAACCTGACCTACAACAGAGGCTCTCAGCTTGAAGAGATTCGGGATGTCGGCGCCACCTTGGCCGAGGACGCCGGAGTGAATCTCAGGGATAGGGATTGGGCCAGCCGCATCGTCTATACGGCCTATGCTGCCGAAGCGGATGGCATCATGAACGACAGAACTGATTTTAACGTGGCTAACAAAGATAGGCT
>Ga0315280_10006076_pt1 | contig 16828 bp, 11 predicted proteins | sample YL17G06_40_MG_FD_203697 | JGI IMG/M metagenome (GOLD analysis project Ga0315280, IMG submission 203697) | Sediment microbial communities from Yellowstone Lake, YNP, Wyoming, USA - YL17G06_40 | ecosystem: Environmental > Aquatic > Freshwater > Lake > Sediment | place: USA: Wyoming | collected...
ATTCGGCAAGGGTTTAGAAGTGGGTGCACTGCGATTCGAACGCAGGACCTCCACCTTATCAGGGTGGCGCTCTAACCAACTGAGCTATGCACCCGAGGCGTCGGGCCTTCAGAGATAACCGCATTGTATTGCCCGACCGCCCTCTGTCAAATGACGCCCGGTGATTCTGCCGCATTACTCAATCGGATGTATCCGAGCCACCCGGAAAACCCAACCCCACCAGAAAAACCGCTACAAACGCGTCATGTTCCCACGCAGCATGGGCCGAAACAGAGAGAGTAGCCGGCGTTGGCCTAAAGATGCGCTGGTATGTGATGATTACACGGAGGAGTCTCATCATGAGTTCGAGAGCAGGACGTTTGCGAATCCTTGGCATTCATGGCCTGGTCCTTCAGGCGTTTGCGGTCTGCGGCCTGGCGGTGGGGCAGACCACCCAAGGCGGGCCTGACCAGCCGGGTGCATACTACCCTCCCAATCGTTACTACAACCCTTCATCGAAGAGCGGCGCGGCAACGCCCGCGGCGAGGGCTGCCGGGCCGGTGGCCCGCAGCGCCACCCCCCAAACTGGGACGCGCTCCGCGGCCCCATCGCCGCGCGCGGTCGGTCCTGCGCGTCCGGGCTACGGGCCGACCCAGAAGTCCGCGACTCCTACGAAGAGTGCCGCTAAAGCGGCCCCGCGGGCGCAGGCGCCCGCCGCCGCGGCTCAGCCTGCCGAGGTTCCGTCTCCCCAGCAGGCATTGAAACTGACGCCGATGCAAAAGGACATCGATTACTCGCGCCCGACGGATGAGGAAGTCGCCAAGTGCAAAGTCCTCGTCTTCAACCAGAGCGGCCAGAGCGGCTGGGTCGTTGAGGATCCCCAGGGGCTGATCCTGAGGAAATTTCTCGATACCAACGGCGACAACAAGGTGGACCGGTGGTGCTACTACAAGGACGGCTTGGAGGTCTATCGCGACATCGACGGCGATTTCGACGGCCGCGTGGACCAGTACCGGTGGTTCCAGACCGCCGGGAGCCGATGGGCGCTGGACAAGGACGAAGACGGCGTCATCGACGCGTGGAACGCGATTTCCGCTGAAGAGGCGAGCGCCGAGGTGGTCGCCGCGATGGCCGCCCAGGACGCCGACCGCTTCGCCAGGGTCCTGCTGACGCCCGCCGAGGCCCAATCGCTGGGCCTGGGCCAGGCCAAAACCAAGGAACTCGTGGAGAAGGTCCGCGGGGCCGCGGCCAAGTTCAAACAGCTCGCCGAACAGTCCAAGACGGTGACCGCCAAGACCAGGTGGGCCCAGTTCGGCGGCAGCCAGCCAGGCGTCGTTCCCGCGGGAACGGACGGCTCCGCCAGAGACGTTCTGGTGTACGAGAACGTCCTCGCCATGGTCCAAACCGGAAGCGAGCATGGACAACTCCAGATCGGCACGCTGGTGAAGGTCGGCGAGGCGTGGAAGGTGATCGACGCCCCGCAGGCGGTCGTCGAGGGCCAGACCGATCTAGCGGCCTCGGGGTTCTTCTTCCGCGTCCCCCAAGACCAGCGGCCGCAAATGGCCGGCGGCGGGTTGAGCGAGAAGACGCAAGAGCTGCTCGGGCAGCTTGAGAAGCTCGACGCCGCAGCCGCCCAGGCCACCTCGCCCGAACAGCAAGCCGCGTTGAATTCCAAGCGGGCGGACCTCCTGGAGCGGATGGTCGCCGAGGCCGCCAAGCCCGAAGACCGCGCCATGTGGCTGCGGCAATTGGCCGACATGCTCAGCGCCGCGGTGCAGTCTGGAGCGTATCCGGATGGAGCGAAGCGGCTGGACTCGCTGCTGGACGCGGTCCAACGGAGCGGCCAAGACAAGACGTTGGCCGGCTACGTGAAGTTCCGCCAGTTGACGGCCCAATACGGCCTGGCCATGCAGGCCAAGGGGGCCGACTTCGCCAAGATTCAGACCGAGTGGCTCAAGAAGCTGGAGCAATACGTGGCCGACTACCCGAGAAGCCCCGATTGCGTGGAGGCGATGCTCCAACTGGGCATGGCCCAGGAGTTTGCCGGGCAGGACGAGGAGGCCAAGAAATGGTACGGCCGGATCGCAAGCGACTTCCCCGATTCTCCGGAGTCCAGGAAGGCGGCGGGTGCCCGGACCAGGCTCGATTCGGTCGGCAAAGTCATCGCGCTCCAGGGCAAGAGCCCTAGCGGAGAGGCGATCGACCTGGCGAAACTCCGCGGCCAGGTGGTCCTGATTCAGTATTGGGCCACGACCTCCGAGCAGTGCAAGACCGACATGGCTGCGCTGAAGGAGTTCTACGGCAAGTACGGGCCGTCGGGCTTCAGCGTGATCGGCGTCAATCTCGACAACGACCTCCAGGCCATGAACGCCTTCTTGAGCGAGAACCGGGTTCCCTGGCGGCAGATCTTCGAGCAGGGCGGACGCGATAGCCGCCTGGCCGTCGAGTTGGGGGTCCTCACGCTGCCGACGATGATCCTCGTGGATCAGGAGGGAAAGGTCGTAAGCCGGAACGTCACGGTGACGGAGTTGGGCGCTGAGTTGAAGAAGCTGATTCGGTGAAGCCGGGCACAGGGGACAGGGGACAGGGGTGGGGCGAGTTTGAAACTCACCCCACCCGATTTGGGCACCAGGATTGTAGGGCTTACAAATCGGTCGTGCCGTAATCGGTCTTGGCGACTTGCCAAGAGTAGCGCGGCCGCGATGCGGTCGTGAAGCTGGAAACGCAACTTGTTTGTCGGGAGGGTGTTAGGAGTCCTCGCCTCAAGTCCCGGACAGAAAGCGGTGATTTCGGCACGGGAATCGCTGTTGCGACCGGCTGGTTGTGCCGCAAGGGACGCCGGCACTTGCAGGGCCTCTTGATGTGCCCTGCCCGGAGGCCGATACCCGACTCAAGAAGGACTTGGGGATCCACATGCTGTTTGGGACCCTGCAATCGCCGCTGGTGGTAGTTTGCCTTGGCTTGGTACAGCTCCTCGGTCTGGTGAGTGCGGGCGCGGTGAGGTGGAGTGAAGGGTCGTCCTTTGAAAGGGCTTTCCGGCGAGCCTTCCTGGCGTGTTTGGGATTGGTTGGCTTGAGCCCGGTGGCCGCTCTGGGGGCTGGCGGCGGCTGCTGGATCGGGGCGGGAGCGACTTTGGCGGTGATGGCGGTCACCGCAACCTGCGACTTCGGGCGGTCGCGACGGGCCACCGATTGGTGACCGTAAGTTTCGATTTCTTAATGCTTTGCGCTCTATTCCGCAGATTCGGACCCCGCGGCAGGATCGGGCAGCCTGGCAAAATCGAAAAAAATCCTCCTTTCCGCACAATCATGAACCGAAACGTATTATCAGGCAGCAATCATCGGACTCGGAAGTTGCGCAAGGGGGGCTTTGTCGCGACCGTCCCGATGAAGCGGATTGAGCACAGCGTTGCCCCTCTTGGCACCGTCCGGCCGGATTCGTTGCTTTGGTCGTGAGGGAAAGGAAACATAGACTGCCCAAGGTCCAGGGGCCTCCGGCCGCATCCGTGCGGACCGGCGAGCCGACGGGGCCAGCGGGCCCGCTTCAAACGGTTGGGTAAGGCGCACCGTTCTCCGATGGTGACCCACCACCGGGTTATTCCTGACAGGAGGGAAGGCATGCGACGTTTTTATGTTGCTTTGGTGGTCGCCGCCATTGCCGCTCTGGTCCCGTTGTGGGCCGTGGCAGGGAACCAAGACCAGGAGTCCGCGAATCGGATTGCCGCGAGCCTCAAAGAGAGCGGCAAACTCCACGGTTACCAAATCGGCATCAAGTGCCAGGACGGCGTCGTCTGGCTGAAGGGCCAAGTCTCCAGCCGTGACCAAATGAACACCGCCATCCAAATGGTGTTCCAGACGCCGGGGGTAACGAGGGTCATCAACAACTTGACCGTCGTCTTCCAGGAGGCCGCCGGCGAGCCGGCGCTTCGCCAGCCGCAATCGGCAACGGCGTCTCCGGACAAGATCCAAGAGGCCCTGCGCACGCTGGCCCCGTCCGCCGCGGCTCGGCTAACAACTGAGGGCGGCCAAACCCTCAAGCCCGCAACCGGCGCCCTGGTCGCGGAGCAGCTGCCGCGGAGCGCTGCCCGGGACACGAGGACGGTGGCTCCGCAGACGGCACAACCAACTGGAGTTGCAGAGCGGGTGCCGACGGCCTTTGCGGCCACCCCCGTTCAGCCGGTCAATGCCATGACGCTCGAGGAACCGACATTAGCCCCGCCGCGGCCGATTGCCCAGGTGGCCCCACCGCGGGCAGTTGCCGAGCCGGTCGCCTTGGCACAGGTGCAGCCGGTCCCCGCCGCTCCTCCGGCTGCTCCCAGTGGCGCACCGCTTCCCATTGCCCAGATTGGCACGCCGATGCCGATTCCGGCCAACGGGCAACCACCGATGCCAGTTCAAGGGCCGATGCCCGCCGGGGCTTCGGCGGTCCGGTATGATCAGCCGAACATGCCCAATTACGCTTGGCCGGGCTACGCGGCCTACCCGAACTACGCCTCGGTGACGTACCCCAAGCAGTACTCGCCCACCGCGTGGCCGTACATCGGACCCTTCTATCCCTACCCGCAAGTCCCGCTCGGATGGCGAAAGGTGACCTTGGAATGGCACGATGGCTGGTGGAACCTGGACTTCGACGACGGCTCGGCCAAAGGGCCGTTCTCGGGGCTGTTCCGGCCGTTGCGTCGCCACTAAACCGCATGCGTAGCACGCGCCCTCGAAGCCCCCACGTGGTTCTCCGCCACGCGGGGGCTTTGTGTTGCCGTGCCGTCGTGGCGCAGTCGCCTTACGCCCCGGTGATCGAAATCACCACGATCAGGAACACAACGGTACCCAGATTGACGAGGAATGGCTTGCCCGCCTTGTCCAGCCTGCCGCGGATGTACTCAATGTCCGCATCGCTCAGATCGGACAGCAGCCATCGGAGCCTCATAACCCGCTCCCCGCTGCCGAGGGTGAACCCGAGCCTTGAGTGCCGTCGACATACCCACCACTTTAGTAGGGGCAAACGACATCGTAACGGGCGCTACAGATTCTGTCAACTATTGACCCACCACAAGTCGGGAATCGCTTTGGCCCATCCGCGCCGAATATCCCAATCAACCGGAAAAACCCGCAAGTTTGGCACAGTTTCACACGATACATAGTTCTGGCCCTCTACGGGGCTGAGCCGACCGTTTGCCGTCCCACGCGGCCGACGGGGGTAGACACATCAGCGGAGGGGAGGCGACATCGGCTGCCGCCTCTCGGACCGATCCTTCGAGGTGCCATTCATGATCCACAGAACCATTTCCACTGCCGCGTTGGGCTTGGTGCTGGCCTCCCTGGCCGTCTGTGCCGGGTGCAACACGACCTACGGTCCACGCTTTGGCCCCTTCGCCTATCCGATCCCCGTCAGCCCATTCTTCCAAAAGGCGCAGGAAGACGCGGCCTGGGAAAGGGAACGCTACCAGCGGGTCCCGATCTTGGAGCCGCTGGTGCCCGGCGGGCCGACGATCGCGCTGGATGAGCCGTCGGACGACGAAATCATGAGGGCCCTGGAGCATGCGCGGCCTATGTCGGGCGGCCTTCCGTTGCTTCATGAGGTCCAGCGGAGCAACGTGAGAATCACCAAGGAAATGCTGTCCGACAACATCGATCCGCCGCGGGTCTTCCCGCTGGTGGGACCCGCCCAACTGCACCATTGCCGGTGGCGGTGCATGGTCTACTTCACTGAGGTGACGCGCGTCGGTTGGCCGGTCCCCTACACCACCAAGAACGAAGACGCCCAGGAAGTGATCTACGTGGACCACGATCACCTGCACATGGTGGGGAACGTCGATACCGGATCCGGCCCGGCCGGCTAAGGTAGCCCACGGGCATCCTGCCTGTCTTCTCGGAGCACAGGCTCCCGAGCCTGGGCGACGCCAAGAGGGGGTCACGGTGCAGACTCCGGCGGCAGCGGTCGATCCGCCGATGCCGCCGATGGTTTTTCTTGGTGCAGACGAGATGAGAACAACCAGAGGACACTCGAAGGCGTGGGCCATCGCGGCGTCTGCGGTCATCGTCCTCGCGGCCCTCGCCGCCGCCGACCACCTCCTGCCGGCGCAAAGCGGCGGTCCGGGTGAGCCGAAATCCGATGCGGCGGCCGCCGGCCGAGTCCGGGCCGAGCCCCTCGCCAAATCGGGACTCGTCCCCACGACCAACCTGCTTCGCATCATGCAGGACGGCGGGATCCTCATGTGGCCGCTCGCCTTTTGCTCCTTGGTCGGCCTGACGTTCGTCTTCGAGCGGCTGATCAGCTTGAGATGGTCCCGCGTGATCCCCGGAGCGTTCGTCAAGCGGCTCCTCGAACAGGTGCGGGAAGGCGATCTCGACCGCCCGCGGGCCCTTGAGGTCTGCCAGCAGAACCATAGTCCCGCCGCCGAAGTCCTCGGCGCCGCGGTGCGCAAGTGGGGACGCAGCGCCGTGGAAGTCGAACAAGGGATCCTCGATGCCGGAGAGCGGGCCACCAACGGCCTGCGGCGCTACTTGCGGGTGTTCACGGCGCTTACGGTCATCAGCCCGCTGCTCGGGCTATTGGGCACGGTCTTCGGCATGATCGAGGCCTTCAACGCGGTGGCTGCGAGCGAAGCCCTGGGCCGTCCGGAACTGCTCGCCAAGGGGATCAGCCGGGCGCTCTTGAACACGGCGTTTGGCCTGGCCGTTGCCATTCCGGCCCAGAGCTTCTATTTCTTCTTCGTCAGCCGCGTGGACCGGCTGGTCATTGAGATGGACAGGCTCGGCCAGGAACTGGTGGAGCTGATTTCGGCCGAGGGACTTCAGAATCGGGGCGACGAGACGCGGCCGTCGAAGGCCCGTCGCGCAGCGCGCCGGGAGGCGGCGTGAGGAGCGGGATTGGGGATTAGGGGTTAGGGGCAAGGAAACGATCGAAGGAGACCTTCAACCGGAGAGAAGAGTGACAAGTGAAGAGTGCAAAATGAAAAATGCAAAATGAAAAACGACAAACGCAAAGTGCAGAGTGCTCACCGTATTTTGCACTTTGCATTTTGCACTTCTCACTCTGCCTCAACCAAGAGTCCCCAATCCCCAATCCCTAACCTCTGAACCCTGACCCCTGAACTCCGATGCCGCTTAAGACCACCGCCGACGACCCGCCGGCCATCAACATGATCCCGATGATCGACATCATGTTCAATCTGATCATCTTCTTCCTCGTCGGGACGCAGTTTGCCACGCTGGAACGAAACATCGCGCTCCGGGTGCCGGAGGTCGTGGACCGGGGGGCCTTGACCGCGGCCCCGCAAAGGCTCGCCGTCCACGTCTACCGCGACGGAACCGTGACCCTCGATGAGACTCCGGTGACCTTGGACCAATTGACCGCCCGCCTCGCTTCCGCCCGCGCCCAAAACGAAGGGCTGGGCGTGTTGGTCCGCGGCGACGGCAAAGGGCAGTTCCAGCGCGTCGCCGAGGTCCTCAATGCCTGCAAACAAGCGGGGATCCGAGAACTAGGCATCACCGTCCGTTTGACCTCGCCCGAGAAGTAGCCGATGGCTGCCGGTCGCCCTGATTATCTTTGGGCAGTGCTCGGCGGGCCCGGATTGCTGCTGTCGCTCCTGTGGCTTGGGGTGGCGGTGCTGACGGGCTCCCTGGCGGTGCTGATGTACTCCCGCTGGGGACAGTGGCATCCGCTGCGCAAGTGTTTCGTCCTCTCGCTGCTGGCCCACCTGCTGCTCGTCGCGTATTCCACGACGGTCTACATCGCCCCTTCCATGTCCCTGTTTGGGGACGAGGTTGTGCGGGTGTTCCTCAGTGACGGGCCCTCCGGCGACTTTGCGGCCCCGAACCGGGACGCAAAGCCCTTTGCGACTGCGATCGAAACCCCGAAGGCCCAGGCCCCGCCAGGGGCCAAGGCGGCGGCCGATCCGCCGCGCATGGCTCCGCGCCCGCCGGCCCCAAAGGAAACGGCGACTCCGGCTCCGAAGAGCCCGACGGAATCTCAACCGTCCGTGTTGCAGCGGTCACCGGATCCACCGAAGACGGCCGAGGTCTCGTCCACGAAGAACCCGAGAAACCCGGTCGCTGAGACTCGACCCGAGCCTTTGCCGCGGCCTTCCGCTGCCGGCGAAGGCGCAGCGCCGGGGGAAGGGCCGCCGTCCGAAGCGCTCTCGCCGACTTCCCGCGGCGCCAAACCGCAACTTACCCGGGGCTGGTCCGAGGCCGGTTCTTTCCAGGTCCCGCAAGTTTACAGCCTCCGCACGGCCCCGAACCGGTTCCAGATTGCCGGGCGACTCGGGGCCTCTCCGGAGACGGAAGCCGCCGTCAGGGCGGCACTGAAGTGGCTCGCTGAGAACCAGGAACCCGACGGCCGATGGAGCGTCCGGAAACACGGCGGCGGGCGGGAATCCTACGAGGCCGGACGGGACCGGCAAGGGGCCGGCAGCCAGGCCGACACCGGCATCACCGGCCTGGCGCTGCTCGCTCTCACTGCCAACGGGAACACTCATCTCGAAGGCACGTACCGGGCCAACGTCCGCCGTGGCATCGAACTGTTGCTCCGCGTCCAAGCCCCCGACGGCAACCTGGCCGGCCAGGCCGAGGTCTACGAGTTCATGTACTGCCACGCCATGGCAACGCTGGCCCTGAGCGAGGTCATGGGGATGAGCGGCGACCAGCGGCTGCGGGAATCCCTGCAAAGGGCGGTCGCCTACATCGTGGCCGCCCAGGACCCGTCCGGAGGCGGTTGGCGGTATCGCGCCGGCGACCCGGGGGACACCAGCCAGCTCGGGTGGCAATTGATGGCCCTGAAAAGCGCCGAATTGGCCGGGCTCGACGTGCCCGACGCCACTTGGCACCGGGCAGCCCGATTTTTGGACAGCGTGTCGGGAGGCAACTACCGGGGTTTGGCCTCGTACCGTCCCGGCGAGCGATTCAGCCGGTCGATGACCGCGGAAGCGTTGGCATGCCGACAATTCCTGGGCCTTCTGCCGTCGATCCATACTTCCAGGGAAGCGGCCGACTATCTGCTAGGGGAGTTGCCGGGAGAGATCGAGCCCGGGAATCTCTACTATTGGTATTACGCCACCATGGCTTTGTATTCCCTTCAGGGGCCGCACTGGGATCTGTGGTCCGCGGCCCTGCAGAAGACGCTCCTGAGCGTGCAGCGAAAAGCCGGGCCGATGGCCGGAAGTTGGGACCCCACCACGCGTTGGGACGGTTACGGCGGCCGGGTCTATAGCACGGCAATGGCCGCCCTTTGCCTGCAGACGTATTACCGGTTTTTCTCGACGCCGAACTCGTTGCACCCCAAGGAGTAATGACGAATGTCGAATCCCGAATGACGAAGCACGAAGCTCGAAAGGACGGCACGTTTCCACCGATTCGTGCTTAGTCATTCGAACTTCCTTCGTCATTCGTGATTCGACATTCGTCATTCCCCCCTTTCCCTTTTCGGTTTCCCTGGGTCGCCGGCCGCCGGGGGGGTGTTTGACATCCAGGGGCCACCCATTAGAATTGACTGAAGTCCTGCCCCGTTCCTGCACGCCGAATCGGACCCGCTGGTGGTCGCCGTGGGGGATCGTGGTCCGGTAGACGCTTCCCTTATCTCTCGACCCGAACGCTGCGAGGCTCTTGTATGGGCGGATTTAGCACAATGCACTGGCTCATCGTTCTGATCATCGTCCTGCTCTTGTTTGGCAACCGCCTGCCGAGCATGATGCGTTCCCTGGGACGCGGCGTGACGGAATTCAAGAAAGGGCTTGAGGGGGGCGCGGATGAGGAAGATCCCAAGTTAAAGAAAGAGAAGCAGGACCAACCGGCCGAGAAACTTGCGGACAAGAATCAGGAGCTGCGCACGCGACCACCTCACCGTGAGGAGCCGGACAAGCCCGCGGCTGAGAACTAGGCGTGAAGAGGGCGTTGGGGCAGGATGACTCTGAAAGTCGTCCTACAAGATCTCTCGTTGCGAATCAGGTGTACGGAGGGCGTTGGTGTTCGGCTTTCTCGATGGTCTCAACCCGGTGACGCTGCTGATGCTCGGCATCATCGCCCTGCTCCTGTTTGGCGAGCGCTTGCCGGAAGTCGGGCGCACGTGGGGCCGGAAGCTCGTGGATCTGAAGAAGAACGTCGAGAACATCCAGAATCAGATCCGCTCGGTGGCCATGTCGGCGACCCCGGACTTGAACGCGCCACTCAGCTCCAGCACCCGGCGGGAGTCCGACGCTCAGGCGGCCGAGCGCGACGAGGCGACCGCCCCGAAGTTCGTTCCCCCGCCCAGCGAGCCCACGGCCCCCAAGTTTGTTCCCCCGACGCAATGAGCCGTGGGGCCGGTCCTACTGAAGGTAGTCCCGCAGCGCCGCGCTCACGCTGGCCATCTCCGACTGCATCGCAGTGAACAGCTCTTCCGCCTGCTGGAGACTGCCTCCGCGGCCCATGATCTCCAACTGAGACGCGATTTGGCAGGCCCGCGGGGCGCCCAAGTAGTTCAGCGCCCCCTTAAGCGTATGGGCGGGGCGCACGATTTGCGTGGGCGAGGCCCCGGAGACCGCCTGAGCGAGTTCCGTCATCAACCGGGGCGATTCCTCCAGAAAGGCCGCAATGATGCCTTTCAGCAAGGCGGGGTCGCCCTGGACCGACTCAAGCGCCGCAGGCCAATCGACGCTCCGTTCGCCGCCGGTCGGTGGGGACGGGGGCGGGCTGGGAGCGGCCGTCGGCGCCCCGGCGGATGAGTCCGCCATGGCGGCAATCGTCTCGAACAGGCGCTGGGCGCGGATCGGCTTGGCCAGGTATTCGTCCATTCCCGCCTCAAGACACCGCTCGCGATCGCCCTGCATGGCATGGGCGGTCATGGCGACGATGGGGACGTGCGTCCCCCTTTGCTTCTCCGCCTGGCGGATGGCAATGGTCGCCTCCAGCCCGTCCATCTGCGGCATCTGGATGTCCATCAGGATCAGGTCCACCGGCTGGGTGCGAAAGGCTCCTACGGCTTCCTGGCCGTCGTTGGCGACGATGACGGAGTGCCCTTGGCGCTCCAGGAGGGCCTTGACCAGCTTCTGGTTGACCAGGCTGTCTTCCGCCAAAAGGATCCTCAGGGAGCGGAGCGGCTTGGGCCGGGCGGCCGCCGAGGCTTCCGCCCCTTCTTCCACCAGAACGCCGATCCCGAGGGCCAACACCACCGCGTCGAACAACTCCGACTGTTTGATCGGTTTGGGGACATAGGCCGACACGCCCAATTGTTCGCAGCGGGAGACGTCCCCCGCGCGGTCGCCGGAGGCGAGCATCATGATCGTGGCGGGGGCCGGGTCCATCTCCCCGCGGATTTGGCGCAGAAGCGCGAAGCCGTCGGTCTGCGGCATGGCGGCATCGGCCAGAACAAGTTGGTACGGCGTGCCGGCGTGCCGGGCTTGGCGCAATCGCTCCAGGGCCTCGGCGGCGGAAGCCGCAAGGGTCGGTTCCATTTCCCAGTTGCGGAGGACTTGCCCGAGGATGCCGCGGTTGGTGGCGTTGTCGTCCACCACGAGCGCGCGGATGCCGAGGACGCCGGATGGCCGAGCCGCCGGCGGCCCCGCGGTCTCAACGCGCGGCAGTCCCACCCGCGCGGTAAAGTGGAAGGTGCTCCCCCGGCCCAATTGGCTCTCCACCCAGATTTTCCCGTCGCTCAGTTCCACGAGCCGGGATGAGATCGCCAGGCCCAAGCCCGTGCCGCCGACCCTCCGCTTCATGGCAGTCTCCCCCTGCACGAACGCGCCGAAGATCGCTTCCTGCTTGTCCTTGGGGATGCCGATGCCGGTGTCGGCAACGGAGAAGTGCAGAGTGACGGTCGAAGGTTCCGAGGGGATTGGGGGTTGGCCAACGGGGATGTAAGACTCGGCGTCGGACGTTTGCGGTCGCTGATCGCTTTCTAATCCCTCATCCCTAGTCCCTGATCCCTCTACCTCCACTTCGACCAGCACCTCGCCCTGGTCGGTGAACTTGATGGCGTTCCCCACCAGGTTGACGATCACCTGGCGCAGGCGGTTCGCGTCGCCGATCACCAGCTCGGGAACGCCCGGGCGGATCGAGCACGCCAATTCGAGGCCCTTGCGGTGGGCCCGCGGGGCCAGCGACTTCAGCGTGTCGCCCAGGCTATCGTGGAGGTCGAACAGGCTGCGGTCCAAGTCCAGCTTGCCGGCCTCGATGCGGGAGAAATCGAGAATGTCGCTGACCAGCGAAAAGAGGGCTTCGCCCGATTCGCGGATCACGGTCAGATACTCCCGCTGCTCGGCCGAGAGCGGGGTTTCCAGCACCAGCTCGGTCATGCCGAGGATGGCGTTCAGGGGAGTGCGGATCTCGTGGCTCATGCTGGCCAGGAAGGTGCTCTTGGCCCGGTTCGCGGCCTCGGCAGCCGCCTTGGCCTGCTCTCGGTGTTCCTCCGCCGTTTTCTGTGCGGTGACGTCCCAGAAGACGACTTGCGTTTCCACGACGTTGCCGGCGGCGTCGCGGACGGGCGATTTCATCACATGGACGTACCGCGTTTCCCCGCTCTTCTTGTACTGCTCCGTGTCCTCGAAGATCTCCCTGCTCTCGGCCACGCGATGGTCGTCGTGGCGGTATTTCTCCGCCAGCTCCGCAGGATAGAAGTCGAAATCGGTCTTGCCGAGGATCGCTTCGACCGGCTTGCCGAGCAAGTCGCAGAACGATTTATTGGCGAAGGTGAACTTCCCCTCCAAGTTCTTGCGGAGGACTTGAACGGGGAGGTTCTCCACCAGGGAGGAATACAAGGCTTCGGAGTCCTGGAGCACGGCCTCGGCCCGCTGCCGCTCGGCGACTTCCTGGGCGAGGCTGCGGTTGAGCCGCTTCAGCTCGTGCGTCCGCTCGACCACGACCTGCTCCACGCGGACCGCGTGGCTCACCAGCGTACTGACGTACAGCATCAAGAGCCCCGTGATCAGGACTCCCGCAATCAGGGCGGCCAAGGGAAGCCAGCCCCGATGGGCGATCAAGTACTCGTCGGTGGGCGTACACAGAATCAACCACTTGCGCCCGCCGATGGGGTACTCCACCTCGTGGCGCAACTCGCCCGACTGCTCGCCGAAAGGGTCGGCGGCCGGATCCCACGGCGTCTTGCGCGTCGAGGCCCCCTTGGCCGCAAGCATGAGCCGGCCCCCCTCGCGCGTCACCTGGAACAGACGGACGTCCATCCCGACGGGCTCGGCCCCCCTCAGGGCGCTCCGCAAAACCCCGCTGAGATCGAACTCGGCGGCAACTATCCGCTCCAGGTTCGTCCGTCGCTCCGCGGGCGTGGCCGTGGGCGCGTCCCTCGTGTAGATGGGCGCCACAAACAGCACGGTCCGCGGACTGCCCGACTCGGCGTCCGCGGGGATTGCCGCGGTCGCCATGGGTTCCGCGGAGCGGGCCGCTTCGTCGATGGCTTCTCTCCACGCCGGCTCCGCCCCGAGGTCCAGGCCCGGGGCGAGAAGCCTGGAGTCTGGGGGGGCGAGGAATTCGACCGGGAAGTACGTGTCGGCCGGCCCCGCCGGAATCCATTGCCCCCCCGCGCGGCGAACGAGGATTTCGTACTCTACTTTCTGCTGCTTGCGGACCTCGGCCTCGTATTTGGGCCGCTCGGCCTGAGTGACGCGCCGGGCCATCGACACGCTGAGGATGCCGGGATACTCCCGTAGGAACCGGGCCACGAACTTCTGAAACTCCCGGGGTTCCACGTTCTCCGAGCCGTCGTAGAAGGCGGTCAAGGCGTCGAAGATCGCCAGGTTCGCGCTGAACTCCCGGCCGATGGCCCCCACGCGCTGTTCGGCGTCCCCGCAAAACGAGGCGTCGATGAACCGATTCTCCCGGACGTACAGGACCCACGTGGCCCCGCCCGACAGCAACAGACCGCTCAACCCCACCGCCGCCAAGAGCAACAGCCTGGAGTGAGCCCAATTCCCATGCTCACCGGTCAACATGATCCCTGTCCCAACGGAGCTTCCGTCGCCTCCGAGACTCTGCCGCTACGGGGGTCTCCGCTCCAAGAACTTGGCAAATCCCCGCGACCCCGGTAATCTGACTGGATTGCCCGGATTATAAGGACACGTGACCACGAAAGGAACTCTCAGCCTAATGGCTGGAGCGCTTCCTGGCAACCTCAGGCTACCCCGCCCGCTCAGGACCGACGCCCATGAGTAGCCCGCAACCCATCTCACAGTTCGTCCAGCAGGAAATCCTCCCCCGTTTGGCCGCAGCGGCTGCCTTCCGCTCTGTCCGTTTCTCCCAGGAAAGCGGCCGGTTCTGGCGGGGGATCTGCCCGTTCCATCAGGACGACGGTTCCTCCCACCCCATGTACGTGGATTCGGCGACGCTCCGCTGGAGTTGTCTAGGGGGATGTCGCAAAGGGGGGCAATCGTTCCTGGCGTTTCTCAACGACGGCGGTTTCCCTCACGCGGGGAGCGGCCAGTTCCGCAGCGCCCTCCAGAACGCCGCCGATCTGGCCGGGGTGCCGCCTTCCCAAATCCCCGAGTGGACCATCGACGATGAACTCCGCGCGGTCCAGGAGGAACGCGTCGCCAGCCTCCTGGAAACGTTCTTCCTGCAAGCCCACTTGGCGCTCCATGTCGAGGCGGACCCCTCGGGGCAGCGAGATTGCGGGCCTGCCCGGTCGTGGCTGGAGGAACAGGGTTTTGACCTGGCCAGCTTAGACCATCTGGCCATCGGCCTCTTCGTAGGCCGAGAGGTTGCCCTGGAGCGGCTTCTTGAAGCGGGATTCATCGACGAGGAAATCCGGGCCTCGGCCCTGGTCGACGATCCCCGCCTTGCCGGGCGCCTGGTGGGTCCGATCCGGGACCGCTGGGGTCGGATCCTGAGCTTCTGGGCCCTGCACCCAGAGGGCCGGCCCCCGAGGTTCCTCTTTAAGGGGAAGTGGAAAGAAGAGGCGGCCCTGTTTGGACTGGACGAGGCCCTTCATTCGGGCGCCGGCGAGGAGCAAAGGCTACTCGTGGTGGAGCGGCTCCTCGACGCGCTCCTCCTGCACTGCAAAGGTTTGCGGAGCGCGGCGGCCGTTGGGGGCCCGCCAAGAGAACTCGGCAGGCGTCGGTGGCAGCGGCTCTCGGACTTGGGAGTGCGTCGGCTTACATTGGCCTTTGATCGTGAGGAAGACGGCTGCCGCGATATCCTGACCGCCTTGGAGAACGCCTTCCGCGTAAGGCCCCCCTTGGAGGTGTTTGTGCTTCCGCCGAAAAGCCTCCGGGGTTACGGTAACCCTGCGGAAATGGTCCGGGCCGAGGGCCCAGACGCGCTCGAGGAAGCCTTGGAGAATGAGACCGTCCATGCGTTCTGTTTCGAGGCGCGGATGATCCTGGAGAAGCACAGCGCCGGTGGAGCATGGACGGATGCCGGCCGGCACGCGGCCTGGAAAGAGGCAATCGAGTTCTACGCTTCCCAGGCTCGGCGAGCCGTCCGGGACCTCGACGACCACTTTGTCCCCACCATCGTCGCGGGCCTTGACAGGACCTGGGATACCCTTCAGCCGCTCTCCGGGGCTGGCGGCCAGTCGCAACCACGCGAGCAGGCCCCGGGCGCGCTCCCGGAGGCTCGCCGGGAGACACCCGTCCCGGCGGCGGGCCCGGCCTGTCCCGCTGTCTCGCCCGCGAAGCGTGGGCGCGAAACGTGTCCGATCCATCATTGCGAAGCCACGTCGTGTTTTTGCTTTGACTGATACGTTGGCACGTGCTTGCTGTTGTGGTATTGTGGGGGGTAACTTGAGGACACCAAGGGCGGCTAGCTCAGTCGGTTAGAGCGCTATCCCCACACGGTAGAGGTCGCCAGTTCGAGCCTGGCGCCGCCCACTAGATGTAAATCCCGCCGAATCCTGGAGTTAGGATACCGGCCGGGTGAAGCTTCACCCAAACCGTCCAGTGGACGGTTTGGTGGGCACAGGCCACGGGGTGGTGGTTCCAGCCGGGAACGGGGCGGTGGTGAGTGAGAGAGGGCGATAGCTGCCCGACCGAATCGGCGGGTCAGGAGGTGTCGAGGTCCGAAACGTCGACCGTGCCGATGCGCAACGCTGCACGCTGCTCCGCGGAGAGGTTCCAAGGCAGCCAACCGGCGACGCAACTGCCGGACCTCTTCCTGCAAGGTAAGCCCCAAGGGCGCGGTGAGCGTCTACGGATTGTCCCAATGGCCCGTCGCGCTCTACGCGGAGCAATGGGAACGGCTGTTGGGCTTCGGCGATGAGCTGAAGGCTTTCATTGCGGCGCAGAACGGCAGCCTCAGCCGGAAGCGCGCGACGGCAACGTAGGGGCTACCCTACTCCGCTGTGGGGAAGCACAGCGGTCGTGACCACTCTCCTGCCCGGCCCTGCCAAGCCAGAGAGTTACGGTCTCTGATTGGCAGCGAGACGGAAACCCTGTCCCCGCCATCGGCCGGGCCATGCTCCAAGATGCTCTGCGTCTTTGCCGAATGGTCTCGCTCCACGATCACACGTCGGTCCAGGGGCCGCTCACCGCCAGGACGTAGTCCAGCGGATTGATGGTGTGCTTGTTGTTGGGACCGCTCGGCGGGATGAGCGAGCCGTACAGGTGTACGGTGTCCTTCAAGGGATCCTGCGCGGCGTTGTCCAAGCCGGTGACCCTGAAGTAGTAACTGGCGGCGGTAAGGAGGTTTCCGTTGGCGAGATCCAGAGTGCCGTCGCTCAAGACCGCGTCGTGCAGGTTGCCCCAGAACTGGTCGTTCCCCGTGCCGTTGGAGTCGTACAGGTTGGCGACGTCCTTGTTGCCGGTCTTCATGTCGGCGTAGACCTGCTGGAACCCCTGGGCGCGGATCAAGTAGCCGGTACCCGTCAACTCGGCGAACGGCAGGGCCGAAAGCGAATACGGCGCGCGCGGGATGCCGACGGCCACGAGCGT
>Ga0315280_10006077_pt1 | contig 16827 bp, 17 predicted proteins | sample YL17G06_40_MG_FD_203697 | JGI IMG/M metagenome (GOLD analysis project Ga0315280, IMG submission 203697) | Sediment microbial communities from Yellowstone Lake, YNP, Wyoming, USA - YL17G06_40 | ecosystem: Environmental > Aquatic > Freshwater > Lake > Sediment | place: USA: Wyoming | collected...
GATGGAATTCTTTGCGAGAAAGAGGGAAAATTAGATTTAGTAATTTCCGATTTGGAAATTATTGAACAGCGCATTGCTGCTGAAGAAAATAAGGAGCTGTTGCTGCGTTCTAAAGATGCCTTGGAGAAAGAAATAATTTTAAATGAAGTTCCCTTTACCGAGGAAGAGAAAAAAATACTCTTAAATCTTAATTTAGTTACATTAAGGCCTATGACCCTGGTTAATAAAGAAAATTTAGCAGCGATTCCCGAGATTATCCGTAGCGTCTTTACTAATTGCGGCATGATTTCTTTTTTTACCGTGAACGAAAAGGAACTACGTGCCTGGTCGGTAAAAAAAGGGATTACCGTCTTTGAGGCTGCGGGTTCAATCCATTCGGATATTCAAAGAGGATTTATCAAAGCAGAAGTTGTGGGATTCGAAGACTTGATAAAGTCCGGCGGAATAAATCAGGCCAGAGGCAAAGGCCTGGCGGGATTAGAAGATAAGGGATATGTAGTTAGAGACGGCGATTTAATTCAGATTAGATTTTCCCGCTAGAAGCGGGAAATGTTTGAAGAAAGGAGCAGGTCGTGGTTAAGATTAAACGTGCATTGATTAGCGTTTGGGACAAGACCGGAATTTTAGATTTTGCCAAAGAATTAAACAATCTGGGGGTGGAGATTCTTTCAACCGGCGGCACGGCAAAATTGCTACGCGAGAATAATATTGCCGTAAAAGATGTCTCGGAATATACCGGATTTCCGGAGATGCTCGATGGCCGCGTTAAAACATTGCATCCAAAGATCCACGCCGGGCTATTGGCATTAAGAGATAATCCCGAGCATATGGAAAAATTAAAAGAGCACGATATCGGTCTCATCGATATGGTTGTAGTAAATCTTTACCCATTTGAGGCGACGACGCAAAAGCCGGGAGTTACTATAGAAGAGGTGATTGAGAATATTGATATCGGCGGCCCCAGTATGCTTCGTTCGGCAGCAAAGAATGCTCAATCAGTGGCAGTGGTGTGTAACCCCAGCCGATATCCGCAGATTATTGAGGAACTTAAGAAAAATAAAGGTGCTTTGTCCCAAGACCTGATGCGGCAATTGGGTATTGAAGTGTTTGGGCTTACCAGCCATTACGACGGTGCCATATATGATTATTTAAGTAATTATTTTAAGGCTTCTCCAGAATCAGCGGGTTTTCCCCGTGAGTTGAGTTTAAGTTTTGATAAAATTCAGGAATTACGCTACGGAGAGAATCCCCACCAGAAAGCAGCCTTCTATAAAGAAAAAGGCAAGTCCAAAGGCCTGATTAATTTAAGGCAGTTACAGGGTAAGGAATTATCCTTTAATAATATTTTGGATTTAAATTCGGCTTGGGAATTAGTTAAGGAGTTTAGTAATCCTGCGGTAGTAATCGTAAAGCATAATAACCCTTGCGGCACAGCCGAAGATAAAGCACTGGATAGGGCTTTTATAAATGCCTGGAAGTGCGATTCGCTTTCTGCCTTCGGCGGCATCGTAGCATTAAACAGAAAGATGGATTTAAAGACCGCCCAGGTCATCGCCAAAAGCGGATTCTTAGAATGCATCATTGCTCCGGAAATTGATGCGGAGGCAAAGAGTTTGTTTAAGGAGAAAAAGAACCTGCGCCTATTGGAACTGAAGGATACTGAGCCGATAAATGAGCCGGAATTTAAACGTGTGGGCGGCGGGCTCCTCATTCAGGATAAAGATTTAGCAACTCTGGATATGAATAACCTTAAAGTGGTTACTAAAAAGAAACCGACGAAAAAAGAGTTGGATAGCCTTATCTTCGGCTGGAAGGTTGCCAAACACGTAAGGTCCAATGCCATTGTTCTAACCCAGGGTAGCAAGACTGTGGGTATCGGAGCAGGCCAGATGTCCAGAGTTGATGCGGTAATTATCGCGAAGAGAAAAGCAGAAAAGTTAAGCAAAAATTCTTGTTTGGCTTCGGATGCGTTTTTCCCCAAAGCCGATGCCATCATCGAAGCTGCCAAGGCGGGTGTGAAAGCAATAATCCAGCCGGGTGGGTCGATTTCCGACGAGGAAGTAATCAAGGCCTGCGACAAGTATAAAATCGCCATGGTTACTACCGGCATCAGGCACTTCAAGCATTAGGTCTTATGACCTACGCGGAAACGATTCAATATTTAGAGTCCTTTATCAACTATGAAAAAATTCCCGCCTATCCCTACAAGGAATCTTTAAGGTTAGAATGCCTCAAAGATTTCTTGGTAAAAATCAATAATCCTCAGGATAGTTTAAAATGCATACATATTGCCGGCACAAAAGGCAAGGGTTCAACCTGCGCCTTTATTACCTATATATTAAGGCAGGCACGATACAAGGTCGGCCTATATACTTCTCCCCACCTCTCGGATTTTAGGGAAAGAATCAGAATATTAGATATAAGATGCAAAGCGGATAACACGCAGCCCGAATTTGAAGGTATTATTCCCGAGAAAGAACTGGCAGGCCTTACGCAAAGATTAAAACCCATCGTAGATGATTATAATAAAAACTCAAAATACGGTCCGCTTTCTTTTTTCGAAGTGTATACTTCTTTGACCTTTCTTTATTTTAAGGAGAAAAAAGTCGATTTTGCTGTTTTAGAGACCGGGCTAGGCGGTAGACTAGATGCAACTAATGTGGTTAATCCATGGGTTGCGGCAATCACTCCGATAAGTTACGAGCATACCCAGAAATTAGGCAATACCTTAACCGAGATTGCTACGGAAAAATCAGGTATTATCAAAAATCAAAATTTAATTGTAATAACCGCACCGCAGGAAAGAGAAGTTATAAAAGTTATAGGGAATAAGTGTAAAGAAGTCGGTGCAAGGCTATATGAAGTGGGTCGGGATATAACATATCAAAAAATAAAAGATAAATTTAACATCAAGGGAATTTTTTGCGACTATTCTGATTTAAAGATACGACTTCTGGGAGACCATCAACTGATAAATGCTACGGTTGCCGTGGGAGCTGTCGAGTCATTAAGATTTTATAATGTAGAAGTAGGTATTGATGCGATAAGGGATGGGCTCTATAATACTATCTGGCCGGGCAGGTGCGAAGTTGTCTCCCAAAATCCCCTGACTGTTTTAGACGGCGCACAGAATGTTGCTTCTGTTTGTGTCTTAAAAGAAGCAATAAAACAAAATTTTAAATATAAAAGGTTAATACTTGTTTTAGGTATTTCTAATGATAAAGATATAAAGGGAATATGTAGCCAATTTTATGATTTAGCCGAAGAAGTAATTTTAACCAAAGCCAATAATCCTCGTGCAACCGAACCAGAAGTATTGGCAAGCTATTTTAATGGTAAAACAGTGCTTATAACTAATAATGTAAAAGAGGCAAAAGCAAAAGCCATATCTTTAGCCCAAAAAGAAGATTTAATTTTAGTTACCGGTTCTTTATTTGTGGTAGGTGAGGCAAGAGAAATATTTAAATAAAAGTCTAATATGCGAAATTTAAGTTTAACCGATACCATTGCCGCGATTGCTACACCCGTAGGAGAATCGGGCATTGGCATTGTGCGGATAAGCGGAAAAGATGCATTATCCATTGCCGATAAGATTTTCGTTTCCCAGGACGGAAAAAAGCCCTCAACCTTTAAGACCTATACTACGCATTACGGATGGATTATTAATTCGTGCTCCAGTGCTCCAGTGCTCCAGTGCTCCAGCAAGAATGAGATTATTGACGAAGTAATTCTGACAGTGATGCGCGCACCCAAATCCTATACCAAAGAGGATATCGTCGAGATAAACTGCCACGGTGGGATTGTTGCCTTGCGGCGCGTATTAGATCTGGTTTTAGAAAATGGCTGCCGTTTGGCTGAAGCCGGTGAATTTACCAAGCGCGCATTCTTAAACGGAAGAATTGATTTGGTTCAGGCCGAGGCGGTCTTAGACGTAATCCGCGCCAAGACCGATTATGCTTTAAAGGTAGGAACGGAACAGTTAAAAGGAGGGCTATCTTCTAGGATAAATAATCTCAGAAACATTTTATTGGATATACTTTCCGCAATCGAGGCAAACATCGATTTCCCCGAAGAAGAAATTAGCCCGGTTAATCTCAAAAAAATTTATCAGCAGTTAGAAAATACCAATAGACAACTTCTGGATATTTTAGCCGGTTCCAAACAAGGCAGGATATTGCGCGAAGGTATAAATGTAGTCATCTGCGGCAAGCCCAACGTCGGTAAATCCTCGTTGTTAAATGCCCTTCTTAAAGAAGAACGTTCCATCGTCACCTCCATTGCCGGTACCACGCGGGATACAGTTGAAGAGATAATCGATATAAAAGGTATCCCCATAAGAATTGTTGATACCGCAGGGATATTGGAGCCGCGGGATTTGATTGAAAAGAAAGCACTTCAGCGCTCAAAGAAATTCATTGGCCTGGCGGATTTAGTGCTTTTGTTATTCGACGGCAGCAGAACGTTAAGTAGAGATGACGAAATTCTTATAAATAAATTAAAACAAAAAACCACTGTTGCCATTATAAATAAGATAGACCTTAAACAGAAGATTGCCAGAGGTAATATCGTAAAAAGATTCAAATATGTGATTGACATCTCGGCCAAAAAAATAAAAAATATAAATTTGCTGGAAGAAGCAATCGCCAATTTGGTATATAACGGAAAAATCAGCAAGCTCGAGTCAGTATTGGTCAGTAACCTAAGACATATCGAAGCGTTTAAGGCAACGCAGAAACTTATTGCCGGAGCGCTCAATTCATTGGATAATAAATTGTCATACGAGTTTGTCACTCAGGATATCAAGGATGCTTTAGGGCACCTGGATGATATATTAGGAAAAAGATTTTTTGAAGACTTATTAGATAAGATATTTAGCGAGTTTTGTATCGGTAAATAATCGGAGGCAGATATGGATAAGAAAAAAATTGTAAAGGCAATAAAGGAAATATTAGAGGCAATCGGAGAAAATCCGCAGCGTAAAGACCTTTTAGCCACACCCCGGCGCGTGGCAGAAATGTATGAGGAAATTTTCTCAGGCATCCATCAGAACCCATCCAAGGAATTAGAGGTAATTTTAGAGCAGAAGCACGACGAGATTATTCTTTTAAAAAATATTCCCCTCTATTCAATCTGTGAGCACCACCTTACTCCTTTTATGGGTCGTGCGCACATCGCTTATATACCTAAAGGAGGCCGCGTAACCGGATTAAGCAAGTTAGCGCGCGTGGTTGACATTTTATCTAAACGGCCGCAGGTTCAGGAAAGATTAACTACGCAGATTGCCGAGATTATCATGTCTAAACTTAAACCGCAAGGCTGCATGGTAGTTATTGAAGCAGAGCATCTTTGCATGTCGATGAGAGGAGTGAAAAAACCGGGCACCCTAACCGTAACATCAGTGGTGCGGGGGATATTTAAAAAGAATGAAAAGACCCGCTCCGAGACCTTAGCGCTGATTAAGTCGTAATTTTGTTATAAAGGCTGCGGGTTTTAAGATACCTTGACACAATAAGTGCAGTGTATTAGTATAAAGAGAAGGGGTAAAGGAGAATATGGCGGGCAAAAACAGGTTAGGCGATATTTTAGTTTCCCGGAATCTTATCAACCAGCAGGATTTAGAATTAGCCCTTAAAGAACAGAAAGAAAAAGGCGGCTTTCTCGGTCAGATTTTGGTAAATAAGGGCCTGGTAAGTTCAACCGATATATCGCGCGCCTTACAGCAGCTTTCTTCCCAGATTACCGAGATAAGCGAATTCGGCCAGATGCTGGTTTCCGAACGGACAATCAGCGAAGAGCAGCTGAATAAAGCCTTAGAAAGGCAGAAGTCCACCAAGCAGGGCCTTGATGATATTTTAGTGGAATTAGGCTGGGTTACCGCCCAGCAGATCGCCCAGACCTTCAGCCGCTATTTAGACATCCCCTTTATAAACCTATCCGAATACGATATCAAAATAGAAATCTTGCAGCTCCTTCCGGAAAATATCATCCGCCGCTATCAAATCATTCCCGTAAAATTAGAGCAGAATACGCTCTACGTGGCAACCGCCGACCCCTTAAATCTAATCGCCCTGGATGAAATAAGGCTGATCGCCAAATATAAAATCAGCCCGATGATTGCTACCTGCAAGGAAATTCTGGGGATAATTGAACGCTATTTTAATTTACAGCAGATGACTAAACAAATGCTTTCTGATATACGTTTGGATAAGGCAACCGATGAAAACTCTATCTCGCGCTTCGTCGATACCATAATTCAGGCAGGGGTTAATTCGCGCGCCAGCGACATCCATCTCGAGCCGCAGTACCCCGAGATGCGCGCGCGTTTCCGCATTGACGGTATACTGCACGACATCATTACTATACCTAAATCTGTTGAGGCATCTTTAATATCGCGGGTCAAGGTCTTGGCAGATATGGATATTACCGAGCACCGCCGGCCGCAAGACGGACACGTCTCTTTAAAATTAAATGAAAAGGAATATGATTTAAGGGTGGCATCTACCTCTACCATTGCTGGAGAGAAAATAGTGATAAGAATTCTGGATAAAACCGGCATGCTTTTAGGATTAAATGAGTTAGGGTTATCGGCAGAAGACCAGAAGGTCTTCGCTTCCCTCATCAGTCGGCCCTACGGAATTATTTTAGTTACCGGGCCTACGGGTTCGGGTAAAACTACCACACTATACGCCGTATTAAGCCAATTAGACACGTTAAGTAAAAATATTATTACCATTGAGGATCCCGTAGAATATAAACTGGAAGGGATAAATCAGGTACAGGTTAATCCTTTGGCGGAAATCACCTTTGCCACGGGCTTGCGTTCCATGTTAAGGCAAGACCCGGATATAATTATGGTCGGAGAAATAAGAGATTTAGAGACCGCTACCATTGCCATCCACGCAGCTTTAACCGGCCATTTGGTTTTATCCACCTTGCATACCAATGACGCGCCCTCGGCAATAACCCGGATGATTGATATGGGGGTTGAGCCATTTTTGGTTTCTTCCTCGTTAATCGGTGTGGTTGCCCAGAGATTGGTGCGGATTATCTGTCCGGAGTGCAAAGAAGAGTTTACCCCCGATCAAAAGCAGATTAAAGAATTGGGGTTAGAGGGCCGCAAGGAGAAGATTAGTTTCTATCGCGGCAAAGGCTGCCAGTATTGTATGCAGACGACTTACCGCGGCAGGAGCGGCGTATTTGAAATAATGAAGGTATCGGATAAAATCCGTGACCTTATTTTACAGAAACAGCCTGCCAGTAAGATTAGGGACGTCGCAATCTCTGAAGGCATGGCGCTGCTTAAAGATGCGGCGGTTAATAAGGTTATTCACGGTATAACTACCGCCGAAGAGATTAAGCGGGTAATCTTTACTTTGGAAACCTGACATGGCACAATTTAATTATCTGGCGCAAGACGCCCAGAACAAACAGGTAAAAGGCAGCTTAGAAGCCAAGGATATGCTCGAGGCCAAGGCAAAGCTTAGGCAGATGAATCTCTATATCATCTCGATTCGCCGCGAGAACAATTTGGTAGAGAGATTAGGCCTTAGCCGGGTAAAAAATTTAGATTTAGCCATCTTTAGCCATCAGTTCGCCGTAATGATTTCTAGCGGCATACCTTTACTCAAGGCGCTAAGGGCTTTAACCGAGGAGACCAGCAATAGAAGGTTCCGCCTGATAATCAATAAGATAAGAACCGACGTAGAGAACGGCATTAGTTTATCCGATGCGCTGTTAAAACATCCCAAGGTGTTCTCCAATTTTTTTATCAGCCTGATTAAAACCGGCGAGGCAGCGGGAATATTGCCCGAGGTATTGAATAAATTAGCCGATTATTTAGAAAAACAAGAAGAGCTAAGAAGAAAAGTGGTATCAAGCTTTGCCTATCCGGCTATCGTTACGGTTGTGGCTTTGGGTGTGGTAAGTTTTTTATTGATATTTATCGTGCCGGTATTTCGTTCTGTCTATAAGACGCTTAAAATAAGTCTTCCCGGGCCGACGGTTGCATTGATTGCCCTGAGCAATGCTTTCGTTAAGTTCTGGTGGCTGATTATTTTGTTAATCGGCATTATCTATTATGCCTTTTTAAGATTAAACCGCGATAAAAAATTTGGTTTAATCATAGACAGGGTTAAATTACACTTACCGATATTCGGTCAACTTAGCCGAAAAGTGGCGGTTTCGCGTTTTGTGCGCACCCTTTATACCTTAATCGGCAGCGGTGTGGCGTTAAACCAATCCTTAAATATTGCGCGGGAGATTGTTGAGAACCGGGTAATTGTTAATACGATAGAATCAATCCAAAAAGATATCAACCAGGGATCGAGTATAGCGGATTCTCTGAAATTGCAGCCTATTTTTCCGCCCATTGTTATTCAGATGATTTCTGCGGGAGAGGAGAGCGGCAAGTTAGAGACGATGCTGGATAAATGCGCGGATTTTCTCGATGAAGATATTGATACACTCATAAAGAGTTTAGTGGTAAAATTAGAGCCAATACTAACATTTCTTCTGGCGGTTTTAGTCGGCTTTATTGCTCTGGCAATATATTTGCCGATGTTTGATTTGATTAGACAAATAAGTCGATAAAAGGAGGTGAAAAAGAATGTTTAAGCATAAAGGTTTTACTTTAGTGGAAGTGCTTCTAGTTATCGTGATTATTGGTATTTTGGCTGCGATTGTTCTACCTAGGATTATTTATTCAAAGAAAACGGCACAGATCGAAGCTTGTAATGCTAATGTTGCAGCTTTGAATTCCCAATTAGAGCTTTGGCATATGCAGAAAGGAACGCCAGCAGCACCATACCCAGCAGACTTAGCTGCTCTCGTTACCGACGACTACATTGATGCAGAGCCAGTGTGTCCCGTTGATGGAACAGCTTATACTTATGACAAGACAAAGGGTCGCGTAGCCAAACATACGCATTAATCTTTAATTTAGGCAGGAATATAATTTCCTGCCTAAGGCTTCATATCTTATTTTATATGGATGGCCGAAAGAGTAGCTTTACCTTAGTCGAAGTAATATTGACGATCGTGATAATGGGGATTTTAGCGGCTGTGGTATTGCCTCGTTTTGTAAAGACCGGTTTTATCGAAGGCTTGACCCTGCGTAGTGCTGTTTCCCAAGTTGCCTCGGATATAAGATATACCCGCAGATTAGCCATCACTAATTCCCGCCATTACATCATCAAATTCGATTTTATCCAGAAAGAATATAAGATTTACAAAGATTCTATCTTGCCCTCAAATCAGATTGGCGAGACAAAAAAGATCCCAGGCAATATCTCTTGTTCGGGCACTGACCAGTTTGATTTCTATTCCTTAGGGAACTGTTTGTTATCCCCTATCAGCGGCGGCCTTTCTCTTTCTTTAACTACCTCCCAATACAGAATTACCGCTGAACCACCAACAGGAGCAGTGATAGTTGAAAAGATGTCTTAAGGTTAATAAGGGGTTTACATTCTTAGAGGTTTTACTCGCCTCGGTAATCTTATCGGTCGCCCTCGTCCCCATAATGAGGTGGGTGCCGACCAGTATTCAGACAAAACTAAAAGCAGAACGCAAAACTACCGCTATATTTTTATGTCAAAGCAAAGTAGAACAACTACGTTATAGAATAATAAATGATTTTAACTATGCAGCAGATAACGACGGAGCTTTTAATTCGCCTTATCAGAATTTTAACTATGCGGTAACATATTCAGTAGAAAATAACCTAAAGAAAATTTCCGTTAAGGTATGGCATATTGAAAATCCCCAAGATGAAACCGTTTTTTATACCCAGATTGCCAGAAGATAACGCATTCACCCTGCCCCTGCGTGCAAGGGCAGGGTATACTTTAGTTGAGGCATTACTCACCATAAGTATCTTAGGCTTAGTTATGGTGGCAATGATCCCCTTTATCCGCACGGTTCATACTGCCTGGAATTTAGGTGATAGAAAAACAGAACTGCAGCAAAATGCTCGGGTGGGCCTGGAGATGATGTCGCGCTTTATTAGACAGGCAAAAAGAATAACCGGAATTCCTAGCTCAGGTAGTGGTAATTTTGTCAAGTTTAGAACGGGACAGGTTGTTAATAATATTTTTTTAGAGGATGCCCAGACAATTATATTCTATCATAATATACCTGGTTCAGCGTATTATATAGGTAATGTTGGCCTAATTAAAGTGAACGATTTAGTTATGCGCACGATAGATATTAGCGGCACAGTAAATAATGCACTCTTGGCTAAATCCCTGACTAATTTTAAAATAGATTATAAAGATGCCCAGGGGGGAGTTGCTTCAGAGCCTTATAGAGTTAACTCTCTGGATATATCAATGAGCCTCAGCGATCCTCAAGGGTTAATACCGGATCAATTAAATATTTTTTCTACTGTTTCTATCAGGCCCGCTGTCAGAATAAATAGGCCGGTGTGGGCATCGGCGGGTAATTATGTAGCGGAATTATTCACCGATAATTGGATAACAGGATTTTCCAGCGCTGCCTCTATTTCCGTTAATCCTTCAACTGGCGAATGCTGGGTTGCCGATACCAACAATAACCGCGTCAAAAAACTCTCGGCGAGCGGAGCGGTCTTAGTTAATGTGTCCGGTTTTAACCGGCCGCAATCAGTTTCGGTTAATCCTACTACCCGCGAATGCTGGGTTGCTGATACCAACAATAACCGCATCAAAAAACTCTCTTCCAGCGGAACAGTTTTAGACAGTGTTTCTGGTTTTAAACAGCCGCAGTCTGTTTCGGTTAATGCCACCACCGGCGAATGCTGGGTTGCTGATACCAATAATAACCGCATAAAGAAGATTTCTTCAGCCGGAAAAGTTATAGTTAATCTCAAGGATTTTCTTATGCCTAGCTGTGTCTCAGTGAGTTTCTCTGACGGCTCCTGCTGGGTGGCTGACACCAATAACAACTATATTAAGAAAATTAGTTCAGATGGCACAATTTACACTTATGCCGGTTTTAACCGACCGCAATCCGTCTCAGTTAATCCTAATATTGACCCGGCTACCGAACAATCTGGCGTATGTTGGGTCGCTGATACCGGAAATAATCGCGTAAAAAAACTTTCTTCCGGGGGATCGCTTTTAGTTAATGTAACCGGTTTTAGTTCGCCGCGCTCTGTCTCGGTCAATTCTTCTGATGGTTCTTCTTGGGTGGCAGATAACGGCAATAACCAAATAGTAAAGTTAGATTCAGAAGGCAATGAAGAATTCAGGATAAGCGGCTTTCAGTTGCCTTTATCCGTCGCTGATTCACGCTGATGAATAAAAAAGGTGTAGCATTATTATTGGCTTTATTTACCTTAATAATTATTTCCTTGTTGCTTCTTTCCTTCTTAGAACTTGCCACCACGGATTTACAGATTGTAAGCAACCATCTAACCAGGGACGAGGCGCTCTATACCGCTGAAGCAGGAGTGGAGGACGCCATCGTCAGGTTAAGAAATACTAAACTGGATTTTACATCCGGACCGATTGAATTTCCTTCCGGGGCGGGCAACACTTATAACGTGACTTATTCCAGCAGTTCTGGTAAAATTACATCTGTGGGAAGGCGAGGTTCCGCAGAGGCAGTTACTCTGGAGGTAAAGGTATCGGTTACAGATTCACGCCCCTATAAAGTAAAAATAATATATTATCGAGAACTATAATGAATTTCAATCTGGATAGAGTATTGGGCTTGGAGATCGCTGAAGATAAAATAAAGATACTGGAAGTGGCCCTCACTTCGCGTGGCCTAGAGCCGGTTGTTATAGAAAAAATAGCCTTACCGCCTAATTCCGTGAGAGAAGGAACGATTATCCAGCCCAAATTAGTTGCGGATGCGTTATCTCCATTAATAAAGGAAAATAAATTTTCCACCAAAAAGACCATTGCCCTGATTAATCCGCCGTATATTTTTACTAGGATAATACGCCTACCCCATAATCTTTCCGATGAGCAGATCCGTATGAACCTGGAAGCAGAATTAAGCCAGTACCGTATTTTTATCGGCAGGGACAGCATAATCGATTTTAGAAAATTGGAAGAGATAAGCGAAGACGGTATCAAAAAAATAAATGTCCTGTTTGCCGCTACCTTTAGAACGTTAAGCCAGTCTTACCTTAAGACGTTGGAATTGGCCGGCCTTGATTTGATCGGGATAGACGTTCCCATACTTTCAGCGCTGCGCATTCTTGATGAGGTGGATATTATTGCTTCTTCTCTGGACGTTACCTTGTTTATTCTGGTGGGCCAAAAATACCTCGAGATGTGTATTCTAAAAGGAAACCGGCCCCGTTTCTTGCATTCGATAGAGATAGATATGTTTGATTTTGATAAGAATAGGGCTGATTTTCTTGATAGGTTTATCTCCGCAATTAAATTAGTGGTAAATTTCTATCAGGCAAGATTTATCCAGGGCGAGGAGATAGCGCGCATCATCATCAACCCCTTGGATGCAAAATACAGCCAGATACACACATTGCTGCAGGAAAAATTACCCCAAATTCCCATCCAGATTTCCCGACCGCTAAATAAAATATTTACCGAGAAGCAAAAATCAGAAACCCTGGATGAATTAAGATTTAGTTTTTCTCCCTTGCTGGGCGCTGTTTTAAGGATAGAGGATAAGGAGAGCCCGTTTAATTTAAATCTATTGCTGGAACAAAGAATGCACCGGCAATACCGCCTAAACCAGACATACCTGTTATTTGCTTGTTTAGCCTTCGTATTAAGTGTGATGATTATTTCGTTTGGCTGGGTAGTTTTAAAGATCAATATAGTGCAGAGAAAAATATCCAATCTTAGTATGCAGCTTCAACAGCCATCTTCGCAGTTAAATAAGGCAATAAGCATAAAAGAAAAGAAAGATACCCTGGCTAGGCAGATCAAGGAGGCAACCATTATTACCCACAATCTAAAAAAGCCCTTTTATTTTAAGAATATAACTAAGGCATCCGTATTGGTTCCTTCCCAGTTATGGCTGACCGATATTGCTTTAGATGAACGGGGTAGTGATCTGCTTATAACCGGAGAATCAAAAACCGAGAAACCGATTTTTGATTATATCTCCGCCCTCTCCGGAAGCAATTATTTCAAGTCCGTTGAACTTGTTTCTTCAAAGGGCGGAACCGAAAGCATAAAATTTATAATAAGATGCAAGATAAAATAGAAATAATAAAGCGAAAGTTAAAAACCATTCGGTTGCTTAAGGGAATTTCCCGAGAGAAAAAAATTATCGGGATTCTCACATTCGTGTTAGTAGGGTTTCTTTTGTATCAGTCGCTTTTGACGGGCCAGTTCCTTAGATTAAAGGCAATTGATTTTCAATTTAGCTCGCAAAAAAAGTTGGTAAATTTTTATCGCTGGCTCGAAGGCAGCACCGGCATTTTGGTAAGCGAAGCCAAAGAAAAAGAAAACAATCTTTTACGCATGAAGGAGAGCTTTATCCGGGATGACGAGTTATCAAATTATTTCACCAACTTCAGAAACCTGGCAAAATCGCATAATCTTACCGTGGTAACTTTAGATTTTAAACCCCAGGAAGGGGTGGCGGGCCTGGATGGAAAACCGCTGGAATATTTTCAGAAACTCCCTTTAGATATTTCTCTTAAAGGAGATTATTTTAATATGATGTTTTTGCTTTATAAATTGGAGCGCGGCAGGCCCGTATTTGAAATAAATTCTGTTAATCTGAAGCAGGAAAGCCCTGAATCTTACGCATTAATAATGGATATGAAGGCCGCAGTATATGTATTAATGAGGAAAGAGCCAAAATGAAACCGCCTAAGTTGATATTTATTTTAGGGATCATCTTTTTATCCGTTATTATCGGCTGTAATAAACGAGAACCATCCAGAGTCTCAAAGTCAAGGATACCGCCAAAACCCACCGCAGAAGAATTAGAAAATAAAGAGGCCGATTATTTATTACAGGAGTTAAAACAGAAGAATCCGTTTAGACCCGACCATGCCGTGGGGAATATTGCCGTGGAGGGTGGTAGCGAGAACGTCCTAAAGGGAATAATCTGGGATAGCCAGAAGCCCTTCGCTATTATCGGTGACAGCGTGGTTATGGAAGGGGATTATGTCGATAACAAAAAGGTAATCAAGATAGATAAAGATGCGGTTATCTTGGATAATAACGGCAAAGAAGAAATCCTTGGGCTAGAAGTAACACCGTAAGGCAGTTCAAATAAGAGGTGCGTCGATGAATAAGAAAAATAGCGATGATAGAGAAAGAAGGAAGGATTTGCGCGTGGGGATGTCTAAGCCGCTAATAGTAAGGTTTAGGATTGAAAAACAAAAAGGAATATTTAAGTTGCGGCCTAAAAAAATCGCCCGCGCCAAGAATATGAGTGTGGGCGGTATGTCCTTAGAATTGCCCGCATTACAGGAAGGGCAGTTAGACAGAATTATAAAAGGCAAGGATAAATTAATTCTGGAATTGGAAACGCCGGAAGCCAAAAGGCCTATCAGGATAAAAGGCAAGATTACCAGGTTAGAAAAACGAGATAGATACGGCAAGCCCATATATGTAGCCGGCATCTCTTTTGAGGATATAAAACAAAAAGACCGGGAAGAGATTCTGCGTCGGCTAATTACTATATGCCTTAAGAGTGGGTGTAGTATAAATTATTAATATTTTTTATAGGTTTTGAATAAGGCTTAAGAGGAATTTGGATTCGGTTTTTACCATCTGACGGTCGTGTTCTAGGATGGAGAGAAGAAAAGGGTTAGTCCTTTTCTTGTTTAGCGCAGAGAAGGTTTGATTAAGGCTACGTAAGAGTTTTTCCAGAATTGAAATTCTTGCCCGTAGCCTTCTTTTGGCGACCTTCGGCTTAATAAACCTTAAGAAATAAAGGCTTAAATCTAAGCTGAATTGGGGGCGTTTAAAATCCAGGAAACTTTTCTTTAACAATTCATTGAAACGGATATGCCCCCTGGGAGCTAGTTCATAGACAAAACGTTGGGGCCGCCTGCCTTGTTGAGTAGTTTTTTTTATGACCAGTCCCCCTTTTTCTAATATCCCTAAAGGGTAATATATGGATTTTAAATCTACGCCGATAAAGGGGGATAAAATATCCCGCAACTGTTTTTTTATCTCATAGCCGTGTCTGGGCCTTTCTTTTAATAGCCCCAAGAATAAAAGTTCTTGTTCAATCATCCCACTACACCGATTTTCCTGAATTTTTTATATCTTAATTTTAGCAGTTCTTCTCGAGGCAGGTCTAACAATGACTTGAGGTTTGTTTTAATTGCTTCTTTCAATAGTTGGGCCATCCTTTCGGGGTCGCGGTGTGCCCCACCCAATGGTTCGGTGACCACACCGTCGATAATGCCGAGTTCCAATAAGTCATTGGCGGTTAATTTTAAGACGCTGGCAGCCTCCGGCGCCTTGACGCTATCTTTCCAAAGAATTGCCGCACAGCCCTCCGGAGAAATTACCGAATAATAGGCGTTTTCTAAGACAAGAATTTTATCCGTAACCCCTATTCCCAAAGCGCCGCCTGAACCGCCTTCGCCGATAACAATGGAAATTACGGGTGTGGCAATTGTGGCCATCTCTCTTAAATTAAGGGCGATTGCCTGTGCCTGGCCTCTTTTTTCTGCGCCGACTCCCGGATAAGCGCCCGGCGTATCAATGAAAATTATTATCGGGAGATTAAATTTTTCTGCCAGTCGCATCAGTCTTAATGCCTTTCGGTACCCTTCCGGGTGGGCACAGCCAAAATTGCGGATGAGGTTTTCTTTGGTGTCCCTTCCTTTTTGATGGCCGATGACCATAATTTTTTGGTTATCTAGTTTGGCACATCCGCCGATTATCGCCTTATCGTCGCCGAAGGCTCTGTCGCCGTGCAATTCTATGAAATCGCTCATCATCATATTAATATAGTCTTTGGTATATGGTCTCTGGGGGTGGCGGGCGAGCTGGACTTTTTGCCAGGCGGTTAAATTCTGGTAGGTTGCGCTTTTTAGCGTCGCTAATTTATCTTCGAGGCGTTTTATCTCCGAAGACAAATCTATCTTTTTGCTGGAAGTAAAACTCTTCAACTCATGTATTTTTTTCTCTAATTCCAATATCGGCTTTTCAAAATCAAGTCCGGTCATATTTAATGAGCACATAACTTACGGAACAAAAGTGACGTAAGTTATAAGTGCGAATTAACCCCACACCCAGCTATTGATCAACTTGTAGAACAAAAGATACTGGGTGTGGGGTAAGTTCGGACATATAAGTTATGTCGCCTAAGATTTCTATTAATATAAGGCTCCATAACTTATGTCCTTACTTAGTCGACGATGGTAACCTCTGTCCCCACAGGCACAATCGAGTATAATTCTTCCACGTCTTGATTAAACATGCGAACGCAGCCCTGTGTGACCTGTTTGCCTAAACTTGTAGGGTCACTCGTGCCATGGATTCCGTAACCGGCCAGGTCAAAACCCAGCCAGCGGCTACCCAATATATTTTCGGAGCTTTCCGCGGGGACAATTGAACCGTCTTTAAACCAGGTAGGATTTACCAGTTTATTTACAATCTTAAAATTACCGACTGGTGTTGTGTTATTTACGCCCGTTGATACAATGTAAGTCTTGATAACCTCTTCGTCTGATTTTAATATAAGCGTGTTCTGGGATTTATCCACGAGTATGCTAAATGGCCGGTTGTAGATTTTTATTTTTCTGCCCGCCAGGATTTTATTGCTTTTTAGGTTATTGCTGCGCATAATTAAGTCCACGGTCGTGTTAAACTTTTTAGCGATCTTAGCGAGGTTGTCTCCCGCCTGTATCTGGTAAGCCATGCTTTTCTCGGTTACGGTCGGAGAAAACAGTAA